>Ga0207708_10000513_pt1 | contig 29912 bp, 33 predicted proteins | sample KBSK5101metaG_FD_184340 | JGI IMG/M metagenome (GOLD analysis project Ga0207708, IMG submission 184340) | Corn, switchgrass and miscanthus rhizosphere microbial communities from Kellogg Biological Station, Michigan, USA - KBS K5-10-1 metaG... | ecosystem: Host-associated > Plants > Roots >... | reverse complement strand
AGGTGGAGGCCCCGACCGAGCTGCTGCGCTATCTGGTGCCGAAGGGCTCGATCACCGTCGACGGGATCTCCCTGACCGTGGTCGACGTCCTCGCCGACGGGTTCACCGTCTCCCTGATTCCCGAGACCCTCGCCCGCACCACCCTGGGCTTCCGACAGCCCGGTGACCGGGTGAACCTCGAGGCCGACGTCATCGCCAAGCACGTGGAACGACTCCTGGAGTCTCGACAAGCTCGACCACCGCACCGGCAGCACCACAGTGAGGACCTGTCATGACCAGCATCAGACTCGACAGCATCGAGCGCGCGATCGCCGACATCGCCGACGGCAGGGCCGTGGTCGTCATCGACGACGAGAACCGCGAGAACGAGGGCGACATCATCTTCGCCGCCAGCAAGGCGACCCCGGAGCTGATGGCGTTCACGATCCGTCACTCCAGCGGCGTGATCTGCGTGCCGATGCCGGCCGCGATGCTCGACCGGCTCGAGATCCCGCTGATGACGCCCCACAACAAGGACAAGCTGCGCACGGCGTACACGATCTCCGTCGACGCCCGGGACGGTGTCAGCACCGGCATCTCGGCCGCCGACCGCGCGCACACCGCCCGGGTCCTCGCCGACTCCGCGACCGAGCCCTGGGAGGTGACCCGGCCGGGTCACGTGTTCCCGCTGCGCTACCGCGAAGGCGGCGTGCTGGTGCGACGCGGCCACACCGAGGCGGCGGTCGACCTGGCGCGGATGGCGGGGCTGACCCCGGCCGGGGTGCTGGTCGAGGTGGTCAACGACGACGGCACCATGAAGCGCGGTCGGGAGCTGCGGGAGTTCGCCGACGAGCACGGGCTGGCGCTGATCTCGATCGACGACCTCGTGCACTACCGCCGCCGCACCGAGAACCACGTGGTGCGGGTCGCGGAGACGCGGCTGCCGACCCGGCACGGCGAGTTCCTGGCGTTCGGCTACCGGATCACGATCGACGACTCCGAGCACGTCGCGCTCGTGTACGGCGACCCGGCCGACCTTCGCACCGGCGTGCCGGTGCTCACGCGGGTGCACTCCGAGTGCCTGACCGGTGACGTGTTCGGCTCCGAGCGCTGCGACTGCGGTCCCCAGCTCGACGAGGCGCTCGAGCTGATCGTGGAGGAGGGCAGGGGGGTGGCGGTCTACCTCCGCGGGCACGAGGGGCGAGGGATCGGGCTGCTCGCAAAGCTGCAGGCCTACCAGCTGCAGGACGGGGGGCGCGACACCGTCGACGCGAACCTCGACCTGGGCCTTCCCGCCGACGCCCGGCACTACGGAGCGGCCACGCAGATCCTGCGCGACCTCGGCATCGACAGCGTGCGGCTGCTCACGAACAACCCCGACAAGACCCGGAGCCTCGAGGCCTACGGGATCCGGGTCACCGAGCGGGTGCCGCTGACCCCGCGGCCCAACGACCACAACCTGACCTACCTGCGCACCAAGCGCGACCGGATGGGTCACGTCCTGCCCGGCCTGACTCCCCTGGTCGAGCCCGTCGAGACCACCGCCGGAGGAGCCTCGTGAGCGGCGACGGAGCCCCGGAGACCCCGCCCTTCGACTGCCACGACCTCCGGGTGGCCGTGGTCGCGTCGAGCTGGCACGAGACCGTCATGGACGGGCTGATCGACGGCGCCACCCGCGCGCTCAAGGCGCACCAGGTCGAGGCGCCGGTCGTGGTCCGGGTGCCGGGGTCGTTCGAGCTCCCCGTGGTCGCCTCGGCGCTCGCGAGCCAGGGGTACGACGCGATCGTGGCGCTCGGCGTGGTCATCCGCGGGGGGACCCCGCACTTCGAGTACGTGTGCTCCTCGGCCACCGACGGCCTCAACCGGGTGGCGCTCGACACCGGATGCGCGGTCGGGTTCGGGCTGCTCACCTGCGACACCGAGGAGCAGGCGATCGACCGGGCCGGACTCGACGGCTCGCGGGAGGACAAGGGCTACGAGTCCGCGCAGGCGGCCCTCCTCACGGCGCAGACCCTGCGCCGGATCGGCCGTCGACAGCCGGGTGAGGAGGACGGGCGTCGGTGACCGAGTCCGGGGCCAGCCGTGCGGTCACCGCGGACCGGCTCGGCGCCTGGGTGGTGAAGGCCAACCCCGCGCTGGCGTCTGTCGCCACGCTGGCCGGCGACGGCTTCGCGGGAGTCGCCCGTTGGTGCGTGCGCCCGAGCTACCGGACCGGGCTGGTGGCAGCAGGCCAGCCGGTGCTGCTCTGGGTCAGCGGCAAGGACCCCGGGTTCCCGGCCGGCTTCCACGCGTTCGGCGAGGTCACCGGGCCGTGCCGGGTGGACGCCGGGCAGCCCGAGATCCCGATGCGGCTCCGCCCGATGCCGTCCCCGGCGCTGCGCGCCGAGCTGCTGCTCGACCCGGTCCTGGCGACGGCGGAGGTGGTGCGGATGCCGGCCGGCAGCAACCCGTCGTACCTCGACCGGGAGCAGTACGCCGCACTGCGGGCGGCGTACCTGCCCGCCCCGGGCAACGCCTAGGCTGACCCGGTGAAGACGTTCGAGGGGCTCTGGGCCGAGCTGAGCGAGAAGGCACAGACCCGGCCCGCGGGATCCGGGACCGTGGCGGCACTCGACGCCGGCGTGCACGAGATCGGCAAGAAGCTGGTCGAGGAGGCCGCCGAGTCGTGGATGGCCGCCGAGCACGAGGGCCATGAGCGCGCGGCCGAGGAGATCAGCCAGCTGCTGTACCACGCGCAGGTGCTGATGCTCGCCGCCGGACTCTCCCTCGACGACGTCTACGCACATCTCTAGGAACCCCCATGACCGTGCCCTCCGATCCTTCCGCGCTGCTCCGGATCGCCCTGCCCAACAAGGGCTCCCTGTCCCAGCCCGCCGCCGAGATGCTCCGCGAGGCGGGCTACCGGCAGCGCACGGACTCCCGCGAGCTCACGCTCACCGACGCCGAGAACGGCGTCGAGTTCTTCTTCCTGCGGCCCCGCGACATCGCGCTGTACGTCGGCGAGGGCACGCTCGACCTCGGCATCACTGGCCGCGACCTGCTCCTCGACTCCAGGGCCAAGGCCGAGGAGGTGATGGCGCTCGGGTTCGGGTCGTCGCGGTTCCGCTTCGCGGCCCGGCCCGGCACCGCATCCACGCTCGGGGACCTGACCGGCAAGCGGATCGCCACGTCGTACGCCGGCGTGGTGCGCAGCTACCTCGAGGAACACGCGATCGACGCCACCGTCATCCGGCTCGACGGCGCGGTGGAGACGTCGATCCAGCTCGGCGTGGCCGACGTGATCGCCGACGTGGTGGAGACCGGCAGCACCATGCGCCAGGCCGGGCTGGCCGTCTTCGGCGAGGTGATCCTGGCCTCCGAGGCGGTGCTGGTCACGCGGGCGGGCGCCGGTCGGCTGGGCGGAGTCGAGGTGTTCCGGCGCCGGATCGAGGGCGTGATGGTGGCCCGTACCTACGTAATGATGGACTACGACATCCCGACCACCGCGGTCTCCGCCGCGGTGGAGCTGACCCCCGGCATCGAGAGCCCCACCGTGGCGCCGCTTCATCGGGACGGCTGGAGCGCCGTACGCGTGATGGTTCCGCGCAACGGCTCCCAGCGGCTGATGGACGAGCTCTACGACCTCGGTGCCCGGGGCATCCTGGTCACCGACATCCATGCCTGCCGGCTCTAACCCCCCGCATGCCGGGCCGGGGCTGCCGCACACGTGGCGTCCGTTCGGGGTCCGCCTGGTCGGGGTGGTTGCGGGGGTCGGGCTGCTGGCCGTCTGCGTCGCGGCGTGGATCGCGCTCGGGGAGGACCTCCGGAGCCGGTTCACCCCGTTCGAGAAGCTGACGCTGGTGATGCTCGGCATCCTCGGCGCCGCGGTCTGGTACGCGCTGCTGCGCTCCCGGCTGAGCGCGACCGACGACGACGTCGCGGTGGTCAACGGGTTCCGCGCCCGGCACTACGACTGGGCGCAGATCGTCGCGCTGCGGCTGCGCCGCGGTGCGCCGTGGGCGGAGATGGACCTCTCCGACGGCACCACGATCCCGGTGATGGCGATCCAGGGCTCCGACGGCGACCGCGCGAAGACCGCCGTCCGCGAGTTCCGCCGCGTCCTCGCCGCTCGGACCCGTACCGACCGCAACGACTGACCCCCCGCCGACCGGTCACAAATGGTTGGTCGAAACGCGCCGAGCCCGCACACACATGACGCCTCGGCGTCGTACCAGCAACCAGGAATGACCTCTCGCGGAGGGGATCAGCCGGTGGCCTTGTCGAGGCGCTGGAGGAGGTCGTGGGCGGCGAGCTCGACGTCCTTGTGGCGCCACTCGGAGGCCCGGTAGACGCAGGCGATCAGACCGGTGCGGTGCACGCGGCGGAGGTCGCCGTAGACGAAGGCGTAGCGGGCCTTGGTCTCATCCTTGGCGCCGTCGGTGAGGCCGAGGTGCCAGGCAGCGTACTCCTCCCAGGAGTGCTTCTCGAGGAAGCCGTTCTGCGCCTCGGCGCCGGGCTGCGCCTCGCCCCAGTCGCTGTCCAGGACGTACTGCCCGTTGTCGATCAGCTCGCGGCAGTGGTCGACCGCGGCATCGTTGACCAGGTACTTCGCCATGCCGCCATCCTGCGCGAGAGCGGGCGGGTCAGTCGAGGGCCCGGATGCCCCAGGTGGCGGAGAACGTCGTCCCGGGGGCGAGCACCACGAGGTCGTCGCCGCTGTTGAAGGCGTCGGGCGGTGCGGTCATCGGCTCCACCGCGAGGGCTGTCCGCGCGGTGCCGGGGCCCAGGTCGTCGCCGGTGTAGGCCTGCAGCCAAGCGAAGCGTTCGTCCGCCCACAGCTCGACGCCGTTGCCGGCGGCGGAGCGGAGCTCGACCCGCGCGCGGCCGCCGGGGTCGCGGGACAGGTCGGTGAACGCGTGGTCGAGCACGGTGTCCCCGATCGGACGCCCCTCACGGAAGTCGTACGCCGAGCCGGCGACCGGTTCCCGCCCGGTCGGCAGCTTGCGCTCGTCGTCGGTCAGCAGCCGGGTGGCACCGGGCAGGGTGAGCAGGTCGTCGTCGACGGCCACCGACCCGGTGCTGAGGTACGGGTGCGCGCCGTAGGCGAACGGCGCGGACGCGGCGGACAGGTTCGTCGCGGTCACCGTCACGGCCAGCCCGTCGTCGTCGAGCGCGTAGCGGCAGGCCAGGTCGAGCGTCCACGGGTACCCGGTCTGCGCCATCAACCGGTAGCGCATGGTGACAGCGTTGCCGCCCGATTCGCCCCGCCAGGACACCCAGCGGACGAGGCCGTGGCTCGCGTTGCGTCGCGCGGGCTCCGACAACGGAAGCTGCTGCGGGGCGCTGTCGAAGGTGTAGGCGCCGTCACGGATCCGGTTCGGCCACGGCACCAGCACCTGGCCGCGGCCGCCGGACGCCATCCGGTCCTCGGGGAAGCCCTGCACGAGGTCGCGGCCGTCGTACGACAGCGAGCGGAGCGTGGCACCGCTCTGCGTGACCACCGCCCGGTAGTGGCCGTGGGTGATCGGGTGCTGGTCTCCGCTGGGGCTGGTCGTCACCTCCCCGACGCTACCGTTGACGAGGTGACGATGCAGCGCACCGAACGCCGGTCGACCTGGGCGCTGGCCGGGCTGCTCAGCCTCGGCTTCGTGGCGCTGCTCTGGGCGCTGGAGATCGTCGACGCCGCCAACGGCCATGCCCTCGACAATTACGGCGTCACTCCCCGCAGCGAGGACGGCCTGGTCGGCATCCTGTTCGCGCCACTCCTGCACGGCGGCTGGGGCCACCTGGAGGGCAACACGCTCCCGGTGCTGGTGCTCGGCTTTCTCGTCCTGCTCGGGGACGTCGCCCGCGGCCTGGCCGCGACGGCGGTGATCTGGCTGGTGAGCGGGGTCGGTGTGTGGCTGGTCTCGCCCCCGAACACGCTCACCCTCGGCGCGTCGGTTCTGGTGTTCGGCTGGCTGGTGTACCTGATCCTGCGCGGGGTCTTCACCCGGCGCAGCAGCGAGATCGCCACCGGCGTGGTGCTCCTGTTCTTCTTCGGCGGGCTCCTGCTCGGCGTGCTCCCGGGTCAGCCGGGCGTGTCGTGGCAGGGCCACCTGTTCGGTGCGATCGGCGGCGGGCTCGCAGCCGCTTGGGTGTCGGCTAGGCCGCGCCGGCGGCGCTACGACGCGTTCACGTGATGTCTCGGCGCGACAGCAGCCAGGAACCGATGCCCGCGAGCGCGATCGAGTAGCCGACGAAGATCAGCGCGCACACCCACCAGTCGAAGAACGGACTCGGGCCACCCGCCCCGTTGGTCGGGTCGGACGTGACCAGCATTCCCTGGCTGAGGCTGTTCGGCAGCAGCTTCGGCGGCGTGTCCCAGTGCAGCGCGTTGAACAGGACGGCCAAGATGATCTGCGCGATCAGGGCGACCCCGAGCGCGATGAAGACCGCCGCGAGCTGGTTGCGGATCAGCATCCCGAAGCCGAAGCCGAGTAACGCCCACAGCACGAACACGAGCAGGATCATCACGAACGTGCGCCACACCTGGGCGTCGTCGAGGTAGGTCCGCTCGCCCTTGATCACGAGCACCAGCGCCCCGAACCCGCCGGACGAGGCCACGCTCACGACGCCGTAGACGACGCCGATCAGGACCACCGCGGTGGTCTTCGACACCAGCACCATCCACCGGTGCGGGGTGGCAAGGAACGTCGCGGACACGGTCTGGTGCCGGAACTCCTGGGTGATCAGGATGACGCCCAGCGCGAGCGGGATCAGCGGGGCGATCAGCCAGAAGAACCCGGCGGAGTAGATCAGCTGGGCGGTGCCCACCGACATCCTCAGGAACGGGTTGTCGGCCGGGTCGGTGCCGGCGTTCGTGGTGCCTACGAGCGAGGCAAACAGGGCCGAGACTCCGCCGCCGATCAGGACCACGCCGAACAGCAGACCCCACCACAGGCGGGTGGTGAAGACCTTGCGGATCTCCGCGCGGATCGCGCCTCCCATCACGCGACTCCTTCCGTGGTCGTCAGGTTGCGGTTGGCGTTCTCCGGTGCCTCCGTGAGCTGGAAGAACAGAGCCTCCAGGTCGGCGTCCTTGCCCCGCAGCTCGTGGACGGCGACGCCGGCGGCCAGGGCGACCTCGCCGATCTGGCGGAGGTCACCGCTGTGGACCGTGAGCGCGCCGTCCTCGATCGGCGAGGACGCCAGGCCGGCGCGGTCGAGGGCCTGCGCCAGCGTCGTCGGGTCGGCGGAGCGCACCAGCGCGGTGGCCTCCCCGTGGAGCTCCTGGATCGGTCCCTGCTTGATCAGTCGGCCGTTCGCGATGATCACGACGTTGTCGACGGTCTGCTCGACCTCCTGCAGCATGTGGCTGGAGACCAGGATCGTCTTGCCCTCGCCGGAGAGGTGGCGCAGGAATCCCCGCAGCCAGCGGATGCCCTCCGGGTCGAGCCCGTTGGCCGGCTCGTCGAGGAGCAGCACCTGGGGGTCGCCCAGCATCGCCGCCGCGAGCCCGAGCCGCTGTCGCATGCCCATGGAGTAACCCCCCGCACGGCGCCGGGCTGCGGCGGGGATGCCGACGAGCTCGAGCATCTCGTCGACCCGCCTGGTGTCGACGCCGGCAGTGTCGGCCAGCACCAGCAGGTGGTTGCGGCCGCTGCGGCCGGGGTGGAAGTTGGTCGCCTCGAGGGCGGCTCCGACGACCCGTTGGGGCTGTGGGATCTCGGCGTACCGCTTGCCGCCGATGGTCGCCGTGCCGCTGGTCTGGCGGACCAGCCCGAGCAGCATCCGCAGCGTGGTGGTCTTCCCGGCGCCGTTCGGGCCGAGGAACCCGGTGATCCGGCCCGGCTCGACGGTGAAGCTGAGGTCGTCGACGGCGGTCAGGCTGCCGAACTTCTTGGTGAGCCGGTCGACGACGATGGTGCCGGAGCCGATGGCTCCCCAATCGGTGGCGTGCGTCATGGGTCTCCTCCCCGTGCGGGGTCCAGCCAACCAGACGCAGGGGGGAGCGTGGCAACGCCATTTGTCACGATCCGGGTTCAGGGCGTGGGTACGACGAGGTGGGCGCGTGCGCGGGTCCGCTCGCGGGAGAGCAGCACGTCCTCCTGGACCATGAACCGTCGCCAGTGGTCGGCCTGCGCATCGCCGTCGCGGTCCAGCCCGCGCCTGAGCCGCACGCTGCGCGGAGCCTCCACGTACACGAGAGTCGTGGTCAGAGCGGCCCAGGCCCGGGCGCCCGACCCGACACCCTCGAGCAGCAGCAGCCCGCCGGGTCGCACCTGGTGCCACTCCGCGAACCGTCCGGCGTGCCAGTCGTACCGCTGCCAGTGACCGTGGAGACCCTGGGCCAGCGGGCGCAGCAGCCGCTCCACGTGGCCGGCCACGAAGAGCAGACCGTCCCATCCGCCGTACAGGTCGTCCATGTGCACCACCTGCGCGTCCGTACGGCGCGCGACTGCGTCCGCGAGCGAGGTCTTCCCGGAGCCGGCCGGCCCGTCGACGCAGACCAGCCGCCCGGCTCCGAGCGTGGGTGGGCGGGCCAGCGTGTGCTGCACGACCCGCGTAGCAGCCGCCTCCGGGGTCACCCGGGCCGGGCCATCGGCACGTGTGGGATGCCGTCGTCGAGGAACTCCGCGCCGACGACGACGTAGCCGTACGTCGCGTACCAACCGGCCAGCGGCACCTGGGCGTCCAGCCGGGACGGGCGCTCGCCGACCTCCTCGAGCGCGGCCTCCATCAGCCGGTCGGCCAGCCCGCGGCCGCGGAACGCCCGGGCCAGGAGCACCCGTCCGATTCTCACCTCTGCGGCCCCTGAGCCCTCTCCGGTCCCTGAGCCCTCTCCGGTCCCTGAGCTTGTCGAAGGGTCGAGGATCCGCAGGTAGCCCGCCAGCTGGCCGTCGACCTCGAGCGTGACGTGACGGGTACCCGGCTCGAGGTCGTGGCCGTCGAGGTCGGGGTAGGGGCACTGCTGCTCGACCACGAAGACGTCCTGACGCAGCCGCCACACGTCGTATGCCGTGCGCGCGTCGAGGTCGTCGAAGCCCCGGGAGCGGACCGTCACCACGCCAGCCCGAGCCCGCGGTAGGACGGCACGGTGTCGACGATCTCGTCACCGCTGAGCAGGTGCACGAGGTTCGTGTGCTCGGCCAGCTCGCCGCCCTTGGCGTGCCGGAACCAGACCAGGTCACCGATCGCCAGCGTCGCCGCACCGGGACCGGTCAGCGGCGTCTGCACCTCACCCGCGCCCTCGAGCCCGGTCAGGTGCAGGCCGGGGGGAGCCCAGGGAACCGGCAGCCGGTCCTTGCCCGCCGGCCCGCTGGCGACGAAGCCGCCACCGGCGACGGTTGCGATCGACCCGGACGGGCGGCGCGCGACGCGCAGCCCGAAGTACGCCGCCGGGCGCGGCCGGAACGACTCGTAGTGGTCGAACAGCCCCGGCACCAGCAGCCCGGAACCCGCTGCCACCTCGGTCACGGCCGGGTCGGCGACGGTCGACTCGACGCTGCCGGACCCGCCCGCGTTCCAGAACTCCAGGTCGGCAACCTCGCGCAGGGCGGCCGCGATCCGGCCGCGCCGCTCGACGAGCTGGCTGATCGAGGCGCTCTTGAGCCGGCGGACGATCAGCGACCTGGCCCACTGCCTCGGTACGTCGTCGGGCACGCCGGCGACCTGGCCCTCGTAGGTCATCACGCCGACCAGCGCGAACCCGGGACGCGCGACGACCGTGCGGGCGAGGCTGACGACCTGCGCCTCGTCGTACAGGGGTGAGCGCTTGGGGCCGACGTGGGAGGTGCCCAGCCGCAGCCCGGCGTCGATGTCGATCGCGACCCGCACCGTCGCGTCGCGGCCGTCCCGCATCTTGTCGACGAGGTCGAGGTGTGCGGGGTCGTCGACCATGATCGTGACCGCGGCCAGGGCGCGATCGTTGCCGAGCAGCCGGTCGATCCCGCCGAGGTCGACGGTGGGGTAGCCGAGCACGACGTCGTCGGTCACGGCCTCGGCGACCTGCCAGAGTGCCTCGCGCAACGTGTAGGCGAGGACCCCCTGGAAGCCCGGCACGCCGAGCGCGCGTCGAGCGAGGGCCGGCACCCGCAGCGACTTCGAGGCCAGCCGCACCGGCTTCGGGGCGGCGCGGTGCACCAGGTCCGCGGCGTTGAGGTCGAACGCGTCGAGGTCGACCACGGCCAGGGGCGCCGCCGCGTCGTCGAGACGAGCCGTCGCGGCCGTGAGGCGTCGGGCGAGCCGGTGTCGCTCGACGTCGTCGAGGAGGTGATCCACGCCTAGGTGATCCCGTGCTTCTTGAGGATCGCGCTCACGTCGTCGTCCACGAGCCGCTCGCGCCCGGCCGCCCGCTCCCGCTTCGGTGCCTCGACCTGCTTCCGCTCACCACGCGGGGTGCGCTCCCGGGTGCCGATGCCGCGGCGGCGCATCGTCGCGGACGCGCCGAAGAGCACGACCGAGACCCCGGCCAGCGCGATGCCGAGCCACGTCAACGGGTCGAACACCAGGTGCGCCGCCCACCCGGTGACGGCGTCGACGACGTCACCGGCGAGGCGAAGGGTGCCGGTGAGCCAGGCCGCGACCGGGATCAGCGTCCATGCCAGCCCGCGCACACCGGCGGCGGTACCGCTCCGTCGCCAGGCGACGTACGTGTACGCCGCGCCGCTCGCGGTCAGCAGCAACGCGAGTACGGCCCAGGTCGTGGAGTCGAGTGACACACCACGAGCCTACGTTCTCTACCATCGGCCGGTGCGCACGATTCCCGACCCGGGCTTCGCCGGCGACGACGGCACCGCTCCGGAGACGCTGACCGTCGCCCTCGCGGCGTACGACGCGGACCCGGACGCGGGGTACCTGCAGGCGCTCGCCGCCCTCTGCACGTCCCGGCTGCTGGTGCCGGTGGTGGCGGTGCTCGGCGAGGTGGGGTACGACGAAGCGGGGCTGGCGCACGACAAGTCCTCGGACATGGCCGCGGTCCTGATGCAGCGCCCGGATGGCCGCACGGCGCTGCTGGCGTTCACCAGCACCGGCGCGCTGGCCGCGTGGCACGCGGAGAGCCGGCCGGTGCCGGTCCCGGCCACCACCGCTGCCCTGTCCACCGTGCAGGACGGCGCCGACGCACTGCTGGTCGACGTGGCCGGCCCGGTGCGGTTCGTGGTGGAGGGGGAGGACCTCTCCTGCCTGGCCCGCGGCTGGCGCCTGGTGCGGCTGGAGGACGGCTGGGGCTGGCTGGCGACCGTCGGCGACGGTGGGTGAGGCAGGGGCCGCCGGAGCGGGATGTGCAATCCGGAGCCCCGCCTTGTAGCCTTGTGCGTGACCGATCGGTGCTTCCTCAGGCCGATCACGCAAGCGGGATCCGCACGTCGGCTCCCCACCCGCATCGACCGCAGCACGATCAGGTCGTCGGGTCCGGGTCCAGCGAGATGTGGCGCCGCACGGATGAGCGTCACACCGCGATGGCTTCCGCTTGCGAGCGGAAGCCCTTTTTCGTTCCACGGGGGTTCCGGGTCGACCACGTCGTACGACCCAGGAGGACACATCAGCACCGAGCTGCGCATCAACGACCGGATTCGGGTACCCGAGGTCCGGCTCGTCGGCCCCAATGGCGAGACCGTCGGCATCGTGCCGACCGACCAGGCACTGAAGCTGGCCCAGGAGGCGGACCTCGACCTCGTCGAGATCGCGCCGCAGGGCAAGCCCCCCGTCTGCAAGCTCATGGACTACGGGAAGTTCAAGTACGAGAACGCCCAGAAGGCCCGCGAGGCTCGCCGCAACCAGACCAACGTGGTGATCAAGGAGATGAAGCTCCGCCCCAAGATCGACCAGCACGACTACGAGACCAAGAAGGGTCACGTCGTGCGGTTCCTGCGGGCAGGCGACAAGGTCAAGATCACCATCATGTTCCGCGGTCGTGAGCAGCACCGCCCCGAGCTCGGGTTCCGGCTGCTGCAGCGGCTGGCCGAGGACGTCACGGAGCTCGGCTTCGTGGAGTCCGCGCCGAAGCAGGACGGCCGCAACATGATCATGGTGCTCGGACCGCACCGCAAGAAGTCCGAGGCGAAGGCCGAGGTGAAGGCCGAGCGCCAGGAGCGGGCCGCAGCCCGCCAGGCCGAGAAGGACGAGGAGCGCGCCGAGTACAAGGCGGCCCACACGGGGCCCGCCGCCCAGAAGAAGGAGCGCGGTCGCTCCGAGAACCTGGACCCGGAGATCGAAGCCTGACTTCGTCAGGCTTCGATCGAGACAAGAGAGAGACACACAGATGCCGAAGAACAAGTCGCACTCCGGTGCGGGCAAGCGCTTCCGGGTGACCGGGACGGGCAAGATCCGCCGTCAGAAGGCCGGCCTGCGCCACAAGCTGGAGAAGAAGCCGTCGAAGTTGACCCGTCGCCTCTCGGGCACCACCGAGGTCGCGAAGGCCGACGTGCCGCGCGCCAAGAAGCTGCTCGGTCTCTGAGCGACAACCCGACATCAACGTAGTAGCAACAAGGAGTATCTAGTGGCACGCGTCAAGCGGGCGGTCAACGCCCATAAGAAGCGCCGGGTCGTCCTCGAGCGCGCCTCCGGCTACCGGGGGCAGCGTTCGCGGCTGTACCGCAAGGCCAAGGAGCAGGTCACCCACTCGCTGGTCTACAGCTACAACGACCGGCGCAAGCGGAAGGGCGACTTCCGCAAGCTCTGGATCCAGCGGATCAACGCCGGCGCCCGCGCCGAGGGCCTGACCTACAACCGGTTCATCCAGGGCCTGCGCCTGGCCGGAGTCGAGGTGGACCGCAAGATCCTCGCCGACCTGGCCGTCAACGACCTCCCGGCCTTCGTCGCCCTGGTCGAGGTCGCCAAGGCCGCGCTGCCCGACGACGTCAACGCCCCCGTCGAGGCGCCCGCCCAGGCGCCCGTCCAGGCGCCCGTCCAGGCGCCCGTCCAGGCGCCCGTCCAGGCGACCGCCTGAACGGCACACCCCTGAGCGCCGGCCCTGCCCTGTCCAGGGGCAGCGGCCGCGTCAAGGAAGCACGGAAGCTCAGCCGCCGCTCGGTCCGCACCGAGCGGCGGCTCTTCCTTGCCGAAGGCCCGAAGGCCGTCGAGGGGGCGCTCGGCGTCCCCGGCTGCGTGGTCGAGGTGTTCGCGACCGCAGCCGCAGCGGAGCGCCACGCCGACCTGCTCGGCGGCACCCCGCCCACGCTGGTGGCCGACGACGCCCTGGACTCGCTCGGGGGCACGGTGGCGCCGCAGGGTCTGGTGGCGGTCTGCCGCCCGGTCGACCGTCCGGTGTCCGACGTCCTCGCCGGTACGACGCTCGCGGTGGTGTGTGCCGACGTACGTGATCCGGGCAACGCGGGCACCGTGATCCGCTCTGCGGACGCGGCAGGCGCCGGCGCCGTCGTCCTGGCCGGGCAGAGTGTGGACGCCTACAACGGGAAGACCGTACGGGCCACGGTCGGAAGCCTGTTCCACGTGCCGCTCGCCGTCGTCACCGAGCCGGAGGGGGCCCTGGCCGCCTGCCGGGAGGCGGGCCTGCTCGTCGTGGCTGCCGACGGTGCCGGCGAGACGGACCTGGACGACGCCGTCGATGCCGGGCTGCTCGTGCGGCCGACGGCCTGGCTGTTCGGCAACGAGGCGTGGGGCCTGCCCGACGACCTATTGGCCCTGGCCGACCACCGGGTGCGAATCCCGATCCACGGCCGCGCCGAGAGCCTCAACCTCTCCACCGCCGCGGCCGTGTGCCTCTACGCCTCGGCCCGCGCCCAGCGCCGGTCCTGATCCGCGACCGGTCGGCCGGGGGCCGACACGCCCGCACTAGGGTGACGCCGTGGACTCGGAATCCGTGACGCACGACGCCCTGCCCGACGGGCTGGTGGTCGCCGACGCCTACGGCAACGTGGTCCTCACCAACGACGTCGCGCGCGAGCAGCTCGGGCTCGATGGTGACGGCGGGATCGGGCGCCCGCTGCGCGACGTACTGCTGCTCCGTGACCGCGACGGCACCGAGTGGTGGACCATGCACCGGCCGTACGACGGCCTGGTCAACCGGGTCTCGTTCACCGAGCAGTCCTGGATCCTGCCGCGAGGCGACGAGGTGCTCGTCACCGGACGGCTTGTCCGTGCCGGGCGCGGCGGCCCCGTGAGCCGGGTCGGCGTCGTGCTCCGCTCGGCGCGCGGACGCGAGCGGCTCGACCGCGAGCGCTCGGACCTGGTCGCCACCGTCGCCCACGAGCTGCGCTCCCCGCTGACCGGCGTACGCGGGTTCGTGACCACGCTGATCAACCGCTGGGAGTCGTTCAACGACGAGCAGAAGAAGCTGATGCTCGCCACCGTCAACAACGACGCGGAGCGGCTCGGCCGGCTGATCACCGAGCTCCTCGACGTGGCCCGGCTCGACACCGGCCGGCTGCCGCTCTATCCGCGTCCGGTGGACATCGGGGCGCTCGTGGGGCGGGTGATCGCGAGCAGCCGGATCGGCACCAACCGCGAGTTCGAGGTGGCCGTGGAAGACGGCCTGCCGCAGGTGCAGGCCGACCCCGACAAGCTGGTGCAGGTGATCACGAACCTGGTCGAGAACGCGGTCCGCCACGGCGAGGGCATGACCTCGGTGACGCTCGACCAGGACTCCGGCATGGTGCGGCTGGTCGTGGACGACGAGGGCGACGGGATCCCCGAGGAGATCCGCAAACGGGTGTTCACGAAGTTCTGGAAGTACGGCCAGCGCGGCGGCACCGGTCTGGGCATGTACATCGTCAACGGGCTGGTCGAGGTGCACCACGGCACGCTGGAGATCGGGGACGCACCCGGCGGCGGTGCCCGGATCACGGTGCACTGGCCGCTCGCCACGGCGCACTGACCGAATCCGGCTCGCAGCGCGTGCCCGCGACTTCCTAGACTTGCTCCGCGGCCCGCCCGATGACCGGCGCGGCGGCACCACCAGCGAAAGGCAGCCATGTCGGGCCCGAACACCGAGTACGACCCCGTCGAGGTCACCCCGCTGCGGGAGGACGAGGTCTTCCGGATGCGCGACGAGGCGCTGGCTGCGATCGCGGCGGCTCCCGACCTGGCTGCGCTCAAGCAGGTCCGCACCGACCACGCCGGCGACCGCTCGCCGCTGGCGCTCGCCAACCGCGAGATCGGGGCCCTGCCTCCGCAGGCCCGCAAGGAGGCGGGCAAGCGGGTCGGCCAGGCCCGCGGCGCCGTCAGTGCTGCCTTCGCCGAGCGGCACACGGTGCTCGAGGCCGAGCAGGAGGAGCGGATGCTGGCCGAGGAGACGGTCGACGTCACGCTGCCCTGGGACCGCGGCACGCAGGGCGGGCGGCACCCGGTGACGACGATGTCCGAGCGGATCGCCGACGTCTTCGTGGCCATGGGCTGGGAGGTCGCGGAGGGCCCGATCGTGGAGGCCGAGTGGCTCAACTTCGACGCCCTCAACCTCGGCGCCGACCACCCCGCGCGCACCATGCAGGACACGTTCTGGACCGAGCCGGCCGACAACGCCATCGTGCTGCGCACGCACACCTCACCGGTGCAGGCCCGCACCATGCTGACCCGCGAGCCACCGATCTACGTGATCTGCCCCGGGCGGGTGTTCCGCACCGACCCGTACGACGCCACGCACAGTCCGATGTTCCACCAGGTCGAGGGGCTGGTGGTCGACAAGGGCATCACGATGGCCCACCTGCGCGGCTCGCTAGACCACATGCTCGGTGCGCTCTTCGGCGAGGGGATCAGCACCCGGTTCCGCCCGTCGTACTTCCCCTTCACCGAGCCGTCCGCCGAGATGGACATGATCTGCTTCGTCTGCCGCGGCGTCGCCCCGGCCGTCGAGGGCTGCCGCACCTGCCGCGGTGAGGGCTGGATCGAGCTCGGGGGGTGCGGCGTGGTCAATCCACGGGTGCTGGTCGCCTGCGGCATCGACCCCGAGGTCTACACGGGCTTCGCGTTCGGCTTCGGTATCGACCGGATGTTCATGTTCCGCCATGGCGCGGAGGACCTGCGCGACCTCTTCGAGGGTGACGTCCGCTTCGCCGGCGCCTTCGGAACGGAGATCTGAGCCCGTGCGTGCACCCCTGTCCTGGATCCGTGACTACGTCGAGCTACCCGACGGCGTCACCGCTGCCGACCTCGCTCGCCGGCTGACCGCGCTCGGGCTCAAGCTCGAGGCCCTGGAGCACCCCGGCCACGACATCACCGGGCCCCTCGTCATCGGCCGGGTGCTGACCATGGAGGCCGAGCCGCAGAAGAACGGCAAGACCATCAACTGGTGCACCGTCGACGTCGGCGACACAAACGGCACCGGGGACCCACAGGGCATCGTGTGTGGCGCCCACAACTTCGCGGTCGGCGACCTGGTCGTGGTCGTGCTCCCGGGTGGCGTGCTGCCGGGTGGCTTTCAGATCTCCGCGCGCAAGACCTACGGCCACGTCTCCGCGGGCATGATCTGCTCCGCGAAGGAGCTCGGCCTCGGCGACGACCATGCCGGGATCATCGTGCTGCCGGCCGACGCGGGGGAGCCGGGCGACGACGCCTTCGCCTATCTCCACCTGCGCGACGACGTGATCGAGTTCGAGATCAACCCCGACCGTGCCTACGCGCTGTCGCTGCGGGGGATAGCGCGCGAGGCGGCGCTGGCGTACGGCGCGCCGTACACCGACCCCGCGGAGCGGGAGACCCCCCAGCCGAACGGCACCGGCTACCCGGTGCGGGTGGAGGCCATCGACGGCTGCCCGGTGTTCGTGACGCGCACCGTGACCGGCTTCGATCCGACCGCGCCCAGCCCGCGGTGGCTTGCGCGCCGCGTGCAGCTGGCCGGGATGCGCCCGATCTCGCTCGCCGTCGACGTCACGAACTACGTGATGCTCGAGCTGGGCAACCCGATCCACGGCTACGACGGCGACCGGCTGCAGGGGCCGATCGTGGTCCGCCGCGCGCGTCAGGGCGAGACCCTCACCACGCTCGACGGCACCCGCCGCTCCCTCTCGACCGAGGACCTGCTGATCACCGACGACTCCGGGCCGATCGGGCTTGCCGGGGTCATGGGTGGCGAGAGCACCGAGCTCAACGATGGCACCTCCACGGTCGTGATCGAGGCCGCGCACTTCACGCCGGTCGGCATCTTCCGTACCCAGAAGCGGCACAAGCTGCCGACCGAGGGCGCGAAGCGCTGGGAGCGCGGTGTCGACCCGACGCTGCCGGCCGCGGCCGCCGACCGGGTGGCCGAGCTGCTGGTGCGCTACGGCGGCGGCACCGTCGACGACGGCGTGACCGAGGTCGGTGAGGCGCCGACGATGCCGAGCGTGGAGATCGACGCGGGCCTGCCCGCCCGGATCACCGGGATGACGATCGACGCCGGCACCACCGTCGACCACCTGCGCGCGGTGGGCTGCACGGTCGACGTGATCGGTGAGTCGAACGGGGACCGGCTCACCGTGATCCCGCCCCCGTGGCGACCTGACATCGGCGACCCGCACGACCTGGTCGAGGAGGTCGCCCGGATCGTGGGCTACGAGGACGTGCCGTCGCTGCTGCCCGACGCCCCGTCCGGGCGCGGGCTCACGCGCGCGCAGCGCCTGCGCCGCCGTGCCGGCCGGGTCGTCGCCGGTGCCGGCTGCGTCGAGGTGATCTCGTTCCCGTTCGTTGGCCCCGCGACCTTCGACGCGCTGGGTCTGCCCGCTGGCGACGTGCTGCGTCGTACCGTCCGGCTGGCCAACCCGCTCTCCACCGAGGAGCCGGAGTACACCACGACCCTGGTGCCCGGGCTGCTCAAGGCCGCGGCCCGCAATCTTGGTCGCGGCGCCCCCGGTCTGGCGCTGTACGAGATCGGCACCGTCGCCTTTCCGACCGGGACCGCGGCGCCGATCCTTCCCGTCGACCGGCGGCCCAGCGACGAGGAGCTCCGCAAGCTGGACGACGCGGTGCCGGCGCAGCCGCTGTACCTCGCCGCGGTGCTGGCCGGCGAGGTCGAGCGCAGCGGCTGGTGGGGAGCGGGCCGGCACGCGGGGTGGGCCGACGCGATCGAGCTGGTGCGGGAGCTGGGCCGTGAGCTCGGGGTCGACGTACGGGTGGAGGCCGCGCAGCGGATGCCTTGGCATCCCGGACGCTGCGGCCGCCTGTACGTGGACGACGCGGAGATCGGGCACGCCGGCGAGCTGCACCCGAAGGTGAGCGCGGCCTTCGGGCTCCCGGCCCGGACAGCGGTGCTCGAGATCGACCTCGACTTCCTGTTCGCCGCGGCGCCCGAGGTGCCGACCGCGCCGCGGTTCTCCAGCTACCCGGTGGCCAAGGAGGACGTCGCCCTCGTCGTCGACGACGACGTGCCGGCTTCCGCCGTGGCGGCCACGCTGCGCGACGGTGCGGGCTCGCTCTGCGAGTCGGTGCGGCTGTTCGACCTGTACACCGGCGCCCAGGTGGGCTCCGGACGGAAGTCGCTGGCTTTCGCGCTGCGCTTCCGGGCTCCCGACCGGACCCTGACCGAGGCCGAGACCGGTGCCGCCCGCGACGCCGCGGTCGCGCTGGCCGTCGAACGGCACGGGGCCGAGCCCCGCCGGTGAGCTCGCCGGCGCTCACGCTGCTCGACGGGGTGCGGTGGCACGGCGACCCGGTCACCGGGGAGCGCGGGCATGCGCTGCTCGCGGCGCTGGTGCTGGCCTCGCCGCGCGCGGTCGGCGTCGGTGACCTGGTCGACGACGTGTGGGCCGAGGACGAGCCGGAGCATCCCGAGAAGGCGCTGCAGGTGCTGGTGTCCCGCACCCGGGCGCGCACCGCGGCGGACGCGGTCGTGCACACCGGGGCGGGCTACCGGATCGGCCTGCGCGAGGACGAGGTCGACGCGCTGCGTCTGCGCCGGCTGGTGGTCTCGGCGCGCGAGGGGGCCGCGGCCGGCGACCTCGACGTGGTGCGGCTTGCCTGCCTCGAGGCCGGGGCGATCGACGTCACGACGGCGGCTCAGGACGGCCCCCTCGGCCGACTCGTAGCGGCGGCCGAGCGCGACCTCGCCGCCGCCGGGCGGCTGCACGGCCGTGCGTTGCTGGCTCGCGGTGAGAGTGCGGAGGCGCTGCCGCTGCTGGAGTCCGCGCTCGGTGACGACCCGGCCGACGAGCAGCGGCTGGCCGACGTGCTGCGCGCCGAGGCCAACGTGCGCGGAGTGCCGGCCGCACTCGCCCGCTACGCGTCGTACGTCGAGCGCACGCGTGACTCCCTGGGCGCCGAACCCGGCGAGGACCTGCGTCGCTTGCACGCGGAGCTGCTGGCGCGCGACGCGCCCGTGCGTGAGGGCCTCAAGTACGACGCGGCGCCGATGGTGGGCCGCGACCACGACGTTGCCTGGATCCGCACGTTGCTCGAGACCTCGCGGGTGGTCTCGGTCGTGGGGCCGGGCGGACTGGGGAAGACCCGGATGGCCCACCTGGTCGGCCGGCTCGCGCCGCAGCCCGTCGTGCACTTCGTCGAGCTCGCCGGCGTCAACGCTGCGGAGGGCGTGGTGCCCGAGGTGGCATCGGCGCTAGGTGTGCGCGACTCGATGGCCGGGCGGCGTCAGCCGGGGGTGACGGCCGACCTGCGCTCGCGGATCGCGCAGCACCTGGCCGGGCCGCCGACGCTGCTGATCCTGGACAACTGCGAGCACCTGGTCGACGAGGTCGCGTCGCTGGTCGCCTTCCTGGCGGCGACGACCGAGACCACAAGGGTGCTCACCACCTCCCGCGCGCCGCTCGGCATCGCGGCCGAACAGGTGTACCTCCTGCCGCAGCTCGACGACACCGACGCAGCCCTCCTGTTCCGGCAGCGGGCCACCGCGGCCCGCCGTGACGTACGGCTCGACGCAGCCCAGGTCGCGCAGCTGGTCGCCCGGCTCGACGGCCTGCCGCTCGCGATCGAGCTCGCCGCAGCGAAGGTGAGGGTCATGTCCGTGGCGGAGATCGCCCGCCGGCTCGAGGACCGCTTCACGCTGCTGACCGGGGGAGACCGCTCGGCGCCGGAGCGGCACCAGACGCTGGAGGCGGTGATCGACTGGAGCTGGAACCTGCTCGACGAGCGCGAACGGACGGCGCTGCGGGCGCTGGCGATGTTCCCCGACGGCTTCTCGCTGGCGGGTGCCGACGCCGTGCTCGGCCGCGACGCCCTGACCTCGCTCGCCGAGCTCGTGGACCAGTCGCTCGTGGTGGTGCGTGAGGGCGACGACGTGCGCTACCGGCTGCTGGAGACGGTGCGCGAGTACGGACTCAAGCAGCTCGCCGCCGCCGGCGGGACCGAGGAGGTCCGCGGCCGGCTACGGGCGTGGGCCGTCGGGCTGGCGCGTGAGCTGCTGGCGCGGTTGTTCTCCCCTGACCAGGTGGCCGTGATGGGCGCCGTACGGGCGGAGGTGGGCAACCTGGCCGGTGTCATGCGGGCCGCGCTCGCTGCTCGGGACGCGGCTGCGGTGACGCCACTGGTGGCGGTGCTCGGCGGTTTCTGGACGATCGAGGGCGAGCACCTCACGGTGCTCGGCCTGTCACGCCCCGTGCTCGAGCTGCTGGTGGAGGCCGACACGCCGGAGCCGGGGCATGAGGACGAGCTCCGCGGCGTTCTCGTGGCGATGATCATCAACACCACGATCTTCACGGGCGACGCGCCGGTGGGTGCGGTCGCCCAGCTCCGTGCGCTGGGTGTCGGCACCCCCGGAAGCCGGACCGCGGCGATGTGCCGGGTGCTGCTCGACGTGAACGACTCCGGCTACGGTGACCTGACCCGCATCGACGAGCTCACCGCGAACGAAGACCCGGCGGTGTCCCGGCTCGCTCTCCAGTGGGCCAGCCAGGCCAAGGAGAACGCCGGCGACGTCGCCGGCGCGATCGAGGCAGGACAGCGCGCGCTCCAACAGTGCGACGACTCCGATGGTCCGTGGACGCGGGCGCTGATCTGCAGCCAGCTGTGCGGGTTGGCCACGCAGGTCGGGGACTGGCCGCTCGCGGTCCGCTACGCCCGCGAGTCGCTGCCGGTGATGGAGGCGCTCGGGGCCGCGGAGGACGCGATCCAGCTGCGCAGCGTCATCGCCCTCGCGGACCTGAGCGCGGGCAGGCTGGACGAGGCCGCGGAGGAGCTCGACCGGATCGCCGCCGGCGAGCACACCGACCGGACGATCGGCTGGAGCGTTGCCGGGATCTCGGGCCAGGCCGAGCTCGCCCTGGCGCGCGGCGAGGTGGACCGCGGACTCTCCCTGTATCGCGAGTGCATCGACATCGCGCGCAACCGCCGGATGCCCGGCATCGACATCCCGGTGGACCGGACCCCGTGGGTGATGTTCGCGGCGTCCTCCGCAATGTTCGCGCACGTCCTGCACGGCCGGCGCGAGGCCGCCGCCGACCTCGCCTCCGACCTGCGTGGCGTGCTGCCGCAGGCGCTCGACGAGAACGGCCCACACGTCGACTTCCCGGTCTGCGGTGGCGGCCTCCTCGCGCTCGGCACCTGGGACCTCACCGGCGGCGTCGGCGTCGCCGAGACCTCCCTGCGGATGACCGCGCTCGGCCAGCGCTTCGGCTACCACCGCACGCTGCCGACCATGGCGTGGGCCAACGTGCTGCAGGTGCTCGCGTCGGTGGACCCGGCGTACCAGGCACGGGTCGAGGCCCTGGTCGCCGAGTACGCCGCCCGCCCCGCCGTCGAGCTGCGGGGCGAGGCCCTGGGGTTGGTGGCGCGCTGAGGGGGGTGTCGGTGCTCCGGGGAACTCCGCATTTGCGCGGTTACGGGTCCTCGCTCGCGTCCAGGCAGCCCCACAACCCCGCATGTGCGCAGTTTGTCGCGCCGGCCGACGTGTCGCACGCGCCGGCCACCCCCGCGGGGCCCACCAACCCAGCCGGCGCAAGATCCCCTACATCGCCCGCCGGTACGCCCGCACCGACAACGGCGCGAACACGGCGACCACGGCGACGCAGGCGAGCACAGCCCAGCCGACCTGCGCGGTGACGGCACCCTCGTTGGCGAGGTCACGCACCGCCGAGACGACGTGCGAGACCGGGTTCACCTGCACGAACGCCTGCAGCCAGTCCGGCAGTGTGTCCTCGGGGACGAACGCGTTCGACAGGAACGTCAGCGGGAACATGATCATCATCGACATGCCCTGCACGGCCTGTGCGCTCCTGCCGGTGATCCCGACGAACGTGAAGATCCAGGCCATGGACCAGCCGGTCGCGATCGTGAGCAGCGCCGCGGCGGTCACGCCCAACACGCCGCCACCGGGGCGGTAGCCCATCACGATCCCGGTCGCGAACGTCAGCACGGTCGCGATCGTGTAGCGCAGGAGGTCGGCCACCATCGGCCCCGCCAGCGGCGCGATCCGCGCGATCGGCAGCACCTTGAACCGTTCGAACACGCCCTTGTCCATGTCCTCGCGCAGCTGGGTGCCGGTCGCGATGCACGCCGTCAGCGTGGTCTGCGCCAGGATCCCTGGGATCAGCAGCGGCAGGTAGCTCGCCACGTCGCCGGAGATGGCGCCGCCGAAGATGTAGGCGAACATCGCCGTGAACAGCAGTGGCTGCACGATCACGTCGAAGAACTGCTCCGGGTTCCGCCGCATCTTCATCGTCGCCCGCCAGGCCATCGTCATCGTCTGCCCGAACGCGTCGGCGGGGCTGACCCGGTGCCGTACGAGGGCGGCCGGATCGGTCTGGGTCATCGTGGTCATCGCACGGCCTCCAGTTCCTTCTCGTCGTTGGGGGATGCGTCGGGTGATGAGTCGGACACCTCAGACTCGCCGGCGTCGTGGCCGGTCAGGGCGAGGAACACCTCGTCCAGCGTCGGCTGGGCGACCGACACCGACTCGACGCTGATCCCGTGCTGGCGCAGCGCGATCAGCGCCTCGGCCGCCTGGTCGGCGTCGACCAGCGGCACGTTGAGCCCGCCTGCCTCCGGGGTCAGCACCGGCTCGTCCGGCAGCACACCATGGATCACGGCCGCCGCCTGGGAGAGGTACGACGGGTCGGTGAGCCGCAGCTGCAGCGTGGAGGACCCAACCGACGCCTTGAGCTGGGCCGGCGTGCCCTCGGCGACCTTGACGCCACGGTCGATGACCGCGATCCGGTCGGCAAGCTGGTCGGCCTCGTCGAGGTACTGGGTGGTGAGCAGGATCGTGCAGCCGTCGGCGACCAGCTCGCGGATCGTGGTCCACATCTGTCCACGCGTGCGCGGGTCGAGACCGGTGGTGGGCTCGTCGAGGAAGATCAGTGGCGGCCGGCGGATCAGGCTGACCGCCAGGTCGAGCCGACGGCGCATGCCGCCGGAGAACTTGGCGATCTGCCGGTCCGAGGCGTCCTCCAGCGCGAACTGGGCGAGCAGGGTCGCGGAGCGCTCCCGGGCCTCGGCCTTTGACAGCCCGAGCAGCCGGCCGAACAGCATCAGGTTCTCGGTGGCGGTCAGGTTCTCGTCGACCGCGGCGTACTGCCCGGTGACACCGAGCAGCTGACGCACCTCGTGCGGGTGGGTCCGGACGTCGACGCCGAAGATCTCGGCGTCGCCGCCGTCGATCCGCAGCAGCGTCGCAAGCATCGAGAGCATCGTGGTCTTGCCGGCGCCGTTCGGGCCGAGCACGCCGAAGATCTCGCCGCGGCGTACCTCCAGGGCGATGCCGTCGACGGCGCGGTTGTCACCGAAGTCCTTGACCAGACCGGTGGCGTGCACCGCGAGGGTGGGGTTGGTGTGGGTCATGGCTCCAGCGTGGGGGCGGCCGGTTTCACCGCGGTTTCGCCGAAGAGGTGTGCCCCGTTTCACGAAAAGGCAGGATGGGCGCGTGAAGGCGCTCGAGGCCGCCTCCGCGCTGCTCCTCGGCATCGCGGCGGCGGGGACGATCCTGTGGTACGCGCTGTGGCGCGGCCGCCAGCGGCTGGCGCGCTACACGGGCCGGCCGGTCGCATCGTCGCCGCCGACCGGGTTGTTCGTGATCTTCACGATCGCGGTGGTGCTGGCGTCGGCGCCGCTGGTGATCGCGGTCGCAGACCCCGCGGAGGACATCGATCGGATCGGGGCCGCCGTGCTGCTGCTCGTGATCGCGCTCGCCTGGGGTGTGGTGGCCCGGCGGAGGCTGCGCCGCCACCCCTGACCCGGCTCGCGCGAACATGCACGACTATGTATGATCATGCACATGGCCGAGAAGAAGCGCGTCGCGGTCGCCGGCGCCAGCGGGTACGCCGGCGGTGAGGTGCTGCGGCTGCTGCTCGCGCACCCCGACGTCGAGATCGGGGCCCTCACCGGCGCCTCCAACGCGGGCCAGCCGCTCGGTGTGCTCCAGCCACACCTGTTGCCGCTGGCCGACCGGGTGCTGCAGGAGACCACGGTGGAGGTGCTGTCCGGCCATGACGTGGTGTTCCTGGCGCTGCCGCACGGCGAGTCGGGAGCGGTCGCGACCCGGCTCGGCGATGACGTCGTCGTGGTCGACTGCGGCGCCGACTTCCGGCTCACCGACCAGGCGACGTGGGAGAGGTTCTACGGCACGGACAGCTCGACGGGGTACGCCGGGTCCTGGCCCTACGGCCTCCCGGAGCTCCCCGGCCAGCGCGAGCTGCTCGCCGGCGCGACCCGGATCGCGGTCCCGGGCTGCTACCCGACGGTCTCCACGCTGGCCCTCGCTCCAGCTGTCGCCGCCGGGCTGGTCGACGCCGCCGACCTGGTGGTGGTCGCGGCCTCCGGCACCAGCGGCGCGGGCAAGGCCGCGAAGCCGCACCTGCTCGGCTCGGAGGTGATCGGCAACGCCAGCGCCTACGGCGTCGGCGGCACGCACCGGCACACCCCCGAGATCGTGCAGAACCTCTCCGGCCTGGGCATCTCGCCAAGCTCGACCACCGGGAAGGTGCGGGTCAGCTTCACGCCGATGCTGGTCCCCATGTCCCGCGGCATCCTCGCCACCTGCTCGGCGCCGACCACCGCCGACGCGGCCGAGGTGCGCGCCGCCTACGACAAGGCGTACGGCGCGGAGCCATTCGTGCACCTGCTCCCCGAGGGCCAGTGGCCCCAGACCAAGTCCGTGATCGGCTCCAACGCCGTGCACCTGCAGGTGACCGTCGACGAGACGGCCGGCCGGATGGTCGCCGTCGGCGCCGTCGACAACCTGACCAAGGGCACCGGGGGAGCGGCGGTGCAGTGCATGAACCTCGCGCTGGGGCTTCCCGAGACCACCGGTCTGAGCACCGTTGGACTGGCACCGTGACCGATTCCGCCACGGGCACCCACACGCTGCAGCAGTTTCCCGAGAAGCTCGTCGTCGCCCGGCTCGCGCCCGGCGCCGAGGTGCCCGACTGGGCCGAGTCCTCGTCGCTGTTCTCGGTCACCGCCACCGCGAAGGAGACCTCGATCGTCTGCGCCGGCCGGAGCGTGCCGAAGAAGGTGCCGCAGGCTGGACCGTTCACGGCGTTCGCCGTCGAGGGCACGCTCGACCTGACCGCCACGGGCATCCTCGCCGGTCTCCTCGCACCCCTGGCCGACGCGGAGGTGCCGGTCTTCTGCGTCTCGACCTACGACACGGACTGGGTACTGGTGCCGGTTGCCAAGGCGGACGCCGCCGCCGACGCCTGGCGACGTCAGGGCCACACGGTCGCCCCCGCCGTCCCCGTTTGAGCACCCGTCCAGAAGGAACCCCACCATGAGCGTCACCCACCCCGCCGGCTTCCGCGCCGGAGGCGTCGCCGCGGGCCTGAAGTCGTCCGGCGGCCTCGACCTCGCCCTCGTCGTCAACGACGGGCCGTCGTCGGCGAGCGCCAGCGTCTTCACCGCCAACCGCTGCATCGCCAACCCCGTGATCTGGAGCAAGGAGGTGGTCAAGGACGGCGTCGTCCGTGCTGTCGTCCTCAACTCCGGCGGCGCCAACTGCTACACCGGACCCGACGGCTTCCAGACCACGCACGCGGTGGCGGAGCAGGTGGCAAAGGGGCTCGGGATCGGCGCCGGCGACGTGGTGGTCTGCTCGACCGGCCTGATCGGCCTGACCAACCCTCGCGAGAACCTGCTGGCCGGCGTGGACTCCGTCCTTCCCCGGCTCGACGCCGACGGCGGCGAGGAGGCCGCGCACGCGATCATGACCACCGACCACGTGAGCAAGCAGGTCGTCGTCGAGGGCGCTACCAATACCGGCGGAAGCTGGAGCATCGGCGGCATGGCCAAGGGCGCGGGCATGCTCGCCCCCCAGCTGGCCACGATGCTGGTCGTGCTGACCACCGATGCCGATGTCGACGCCGCGACCTGCGACCATGCGCTGCGCACGGCGACCCGGGTCACCTTCGACCGGCTCGACTCCGACGGCTGCATGTCCACCAACGACACCGTCACCCTGCTGGCCAGTGGCGCCTCCGGCGCGAAGCCGTCGTTCGAGGAGTTCTCCGGAGCGCTGGTCCGGGCCTGCTCCGAGCTGGCGATGCAGCTCCTCGCCGACGCCGAGGGCTCCGACCACGAGATCGCGATCACCACTGTCAACGCCGCCAGCGAGGACGACGCGGTCGCCGTCGGGCGGTCGGTGGCGCGCAGCAATCTGTTCAAGGCCGCCGTGTTCGGCAAGGACCCGAACTGGGGCCGGGTGCTGGCCAGCATCGGCACCACGGACGCCGCGTTCGACCCCGGCGACCTCGACGTCGCGATGAACGGCGTCTGGGTCTGCCGCAAGTCGACCCCGTCGGAGGACCCGGCCCTCGTCGACCTCTCGGACCGCAAGGTCACCGTGACCATCGACCTCAAGGCCGGCGACGCCCTCGCCACCGTCTGGACCAACGACCTGACCCATGCCTATGTCCACGAGAACAGTGCCTACTCCTCATGAGACCACCCCAGACGAATGCTCCCTTCGCTCCGCTTCGCCCGGGGACCCCGACATGAGCACCTCCGAGGAGGAGCAGCACGCCTCCGCCCGCGCGCTGCAGGCCGCGCAGGACAAGGCCGCCACGCTCGCGGGTGCACTGCCGTGGCTGGAGAAGTACCACGGCAAGGTGATCGTGGTGAAGTACGGCGGCAACGCCATGACCGACGACACCCTCAAGAAGGCGTTCGCGGAGGACGTCGTGTTCCTGCGCTACGCCGGCTTCAAGCCGGTCGTGGTGCACGGCGGCGGCCCGCAGATCAGCTCGATGCTCGTCCGGCTCGGCATCCACAGCGAGTTCAAGGGCGGGCTGCGGGTGACCACCGACGAGGCGATGGACGTGGTCCGGATGGTGCTCGTAGGCCAGGTCCAGCGCGAGCTGGTCGGGCTGGTCAACCAGCACGGACCGGTGGCGGTCGGGCTCTCCGGCGAGGACGCAGGCCTGTTCACAGCCCGTCGTACCGGCACGATCATCGACGGCGAGGAGGTCGACCTCGGCAACGTGGGCGAGGTCGCGCACGTGCGCCCCGAGGCGGTCCTCGACCTGGTCGAGGCCGGCCGGATCCCGGTGATCTCCAGCGTCGCCCCCGACCCCGAAGGCCAGGTGCACAACGTCAACGCCGACACCGCCGCCGCCGCGCTAGCGGTCGCGCTGGGCGCCGAGAAGCTGCTCGTGCTCACCGACGTCGAGGGCCTCTACCGCGACTGGCCGGACAGCGACGACGTGATCGGCGAGATCAGCCCCGAAGCGCTGGCCGAGATCCTCCCGACACTGGACGCCGGCATGGTGCCGAAGATGAGGGCCTGCCTGCAGGCGGTCACCGAGGGCGTGCCGCGTGCCACGGTCGTCGACGGCCGCGAGCCGCACGCCGTGATCCTCGAGATCTTCACCGACGAGGGCGTCGGCACCCAGGTGCTGCCCGGCGTCACCACCAAGATCCGCACCGCGATCAAGAGGGGAAGATGATGAACTCACCCCACGAAAACACTCGCTCCGCTCGGTTTCCGCAGGGACCCCGAAAGAACCTGAACGAGCGCTACGCCGAGGCCGTCATGAACACGTTCGGCCCGCCCAAGCTGACCCTCGTCCGCGGGAAGGGCGCACGGGTCTGGGACGACACCGGCAAGGAGTACCTCGACCTGCTGGGCGGGATCGCCGTCAACGCGCTCGGCCACGGCCACCCCGCGCTGGTCGCCGCGGTGAACACCCAGCTGGAGACGCTCGGCCACGTCTCGAACTTCTTCGCCACCGAGCCCCAGGTGAGCCTCGCCGAACGGCTGCTCGCCCTGAGCGGGCGCCCCGGCAAGGTGTTCTTCACCAACTCCGGCGCCGAGGCCAACGAGGCCGCGCTCAAGGTCACCCGCAAGACTGGCCGCACCCACCTCGTCGCAGCGGAGGAGTCCTTCCACGGGCGGACCATGGGCGCGCTCGCGCTCACGGCGAAGGCCGCGTACCGCGAACCGTTCGAGCCGCTGCCCGGTGACGTCACGTTCGTCCCGTACGGCGAGGCCGACGCCCTGGCCGCCGCCGTCACCGAGGAGACGGCCGCCGTCGTGCTCGAGCCGCTGCAGGGCGAGGCCGGGGTCAACGTCGCGCCCGCCGGCTACCTCGCGGCCGCACGCCGGATCACCCGCGACCACGGTGCCCTGCTCTGGCTGGACGAGGTACAGACGGGTATCGGTCGCACCGGACGCTGGTTCGCGGCCGCCGCCGAAGAAGGCGTCGAGCCCGACCTGGTCACCCTCGCCAAGGGCCTGGCCGGCGGGATCCCGATCGGCGCCTGCCTCGCCTTCGGTGACGCCGGCACCCTGCTCCAGCCCGGAAACCACGGGACCACGTTCGGAGGCAACCCGGTCTCGGCCGCGGCTGCGCTCGCGGTGCTGGACACGATCGCGTCCGATGGTCTTCTCGACCACGTGACCCGGCTCGGGGAGCACCTGCGCGCCGGCCTGGCGCACGCCCACGTCACCGAGGTGCGCGGCGAGGGCCTGCTGGTCGGGATCAGCCTCGACGACGAGTTGGCCGCCGGCGTCGTGCAGGCGGCGCAGGACGCCGGCTTCATCCTCAACATGTGCACGCCAGACCGGGTGCGCCTCGCGCCTCCGCTGGTCCTCACCGAGCAGGAGGCCGACGAGTTCCTGGCCGCCTGGCCGGCGATCCTGGCCACCGCCTACGAGGAGTCGTGACCATGACCCAGCGTGCCGGGGAGCAGACGTGACCAGCGCCGCGCACAGCCCGCTCACCAAGAACGCCCGCCAGCAGCGGATCGTCGAGCTGCTCGAGAGCACGCCGGTGCGCTCGCAGACCGAGCTCGCCGACCTGCTGGCGTCGGCCGGGGTCTCGGTCACGCAGGCCACGCTCTCGCGCGACCTGCTCGACCTCGACGCGGTCAAGGTCCGCACGTCCTCCGGCGCGCTCGTCTACGCCGTACCCGCCGAGGGCGGCGACCGCACGCCGGTCGCCCCGCGTGACTCCGCGGCCGCTGAGAGCCGACTCGCCAGGCTGGCCACCGACCTTCTGGTGAGCGCGGAGGCCTCCGGCAACCTCGTCGTCCTGCGCACGCCGCCAGGTGCCGCACAGTTCCTGGCCTCCGCCCTCGACAAGGCCGTGCTGGGCAACGTTCTCGGCACCATCGCGGGCGACGACACCGTCCTGGTGATCGGTCGTGAGCCCGAGGGCGACGCGCTGGCACGACGCCTGCTCGACCTGGCCAGCCACCACCACCCCGACCCCCCCAAGGACACCCTGTGAACACGTCGACGAAACACTCGCTGCACTCGCACCTCGCCGGGGACCCCGTATGAGCAAGGTCCTCACCTCCCTCCCCGTCGGCCAGCGCGTCGGCATCGCATTCTCCGGCGGCCTCGACACCTCCGTCGCGGTCTCCTGGATGCGCGAGAAGGGGGCAGTCCCGTGCACCTACACCGCCGACATCGGCCAGTACGACGAGCCGGACGTGAGCGGGGTCCCCGGCCGCGCCCTGCAGTACGGCGCCGAGATCGCGCGGGTCGTGGACTGCCGGCGCACCCTGGTCGAGGAGGGGCTGGCCGCGATGGCCTGCGGCGCCTTCCACATCCGCTCCGGCGGCCGCGCCTACTTCAACACGACGCCGCTCGGCAGGGCCGTCACCGGCTCCCTGCTGGTGCGCGCGATGCACGAAGACGACGTCGACATCTGGGGCGAC
>Ga0207708_10000512_pt1 | contig 29915 bp, 40 predicted proteins | sample KBSK5101metaG_FD_184340 | JGI IMG/M metagenome (GOLD analysis project Ga0207708, IMG submission 184340) | Corn, switchgrass and miscanthus rhizosphere microbial communities from Kellogg Biological Station, Michigan, USA - KBS K5-10-1 metaG... | ecosystem: Host-associated > Plants > Roots >... | reverse complement strand
ATCGACGGCCACGACCTTGACCTGGACGCCGTCCACCTGGGGGATCGGGAACGTGCCCACCACCGGGATACCGGCGCGCATCAGGGCCACGTTGGCCATCAGCTTGCCGACGCGCGTGGAGTCGTCCGGGGCGAACGCCGGGTCACCCGAGACGTGGACCTCCAGGTGGTCCAGGTCCGCGTCCAGGTTGAACGTTCCACCACTGTTCGCGCCGAGCCGGTGGACGACCTGGATAGAGACCTGGGAGCCGGCCACTTCGGGCGCCGCCGGCTGAGCCGGCGCCAGGTTGTCGAGCGCCGCCGGCACGATCCACGAGGCGCTGAAGGCCGAGCTGTTCGGTGGCGACGCGCCGTCGGTCGCCTGGACCTGGAACTCGTACCGGACGCCGGGGGTCAGCTCCGACACCAAGGCCGTGTTGGTGCCCCAGGGGACGAACACCAGGTGCCAGTTCGTGTCCACGATGGCCGGAATGAGCGGCTGTTGGTGGGTGAGGAGCTGGTCATGGTGCTTGGACGCCATCTGGAGGTGCGTGGCCGAGTAGGGGGTGATCGTTACCGGCCGGTAGCGCAAGGTGTAGTGGTCTCCGTCGACCACCGTGGAGCCGTCGCTGTTCAGCGGCGTGTTCCAGGTGAGCTGGATCACGGCCTTGGTGTCGCTGCTGCCGTCCAGCTCGGACAAGTAGGCGGACGTCGCGCTCGCGCTGAAGGCCGGCGTGGCCGGGATCGACGCGTCCGGGAGCGGCCGAGAGCCCACCTGCTGGAAGCTGTTCGCCAGGATGTCCCGGGAGAACTGGCCGACCACCACCGTGGTGGCGCCGCCCTCGGGCACGTAGTAGGCCGAGAGGTCCGTCCACACCCCGTTGCCGTCCCGATAGGCAACGGTCCAGTCCTCCTGGACTGGCCAGGTCATCTCGGTGACCTGGACGAACATCGGGTTGATCACCAGGCCCCGGTACACCTGCTCGCGCGCCAGGTCGATGAAGCCCACGGCCGGGTCAAAGATCATGATGGTGTCGCCCACCACGAACTCGCCCTTGACGTCGTACTGGCTGGTGTCCAGGGTCACGGCGTAGCGCGGCCCGCTGAAGCGGTTGAGCTGGAGCTGGGCGCGCACCGTGGCGTTCCCCGAGCTGGTCTGGTCCTCCGACACCAGCCGGGTGAACTTGACCGTATTACCCCGAATGTCCTTGTACGGGACAGCGCCCAGCGTGGCCGAGCCCGTGGCCGTGGCGTTCTCCTCGCCCTCGGCCAGCAGGACGACGCGCGTGGTGTAGTCCGTCAGGTCGGACTCCAGCTCCAGGTTCCCGCGCATCCCCACGATGGCCAGGTCTCGGCCCTCGTCGTCGTCCTTGGCCACGAGCATGGCCACCGGGGTCGTGCGGTACAGCGCCGACTCGGGGCCGGCGTCCACCGTGCCGTCACCGTTGACGCGCCAGCCCACCGGCACAGTGGAGGAGCTGAAGCTGTCCGTCACGTAGGTCAGGGCCTCGCGAGGGCTCACGTAGATGTGCCGCGAGGTGAAGGCGCCGCCGTCGCCCGGTACGGCTGTGAGAACGCCCGTGGAGACGCTGAGCACCGGGGCCAGGAGCTGGGACACGGTGGAGGAGAACGTCCCCGAGGCCGTCAGGGTGCTCTCGTACACGTAGCCCTTGCCGTCCTCGTCGCCCAGCCAGAACGCCATCCCGGCGCCCTTCAGGACGGCCCTGCCGGCCTCTCCCCCGGCCTCCCGGCCCCGGAGCACACCGACGTAGCGGGCGGCCGTCAGGAGCGCGTCCCCGGTCGCCTGGATGTCGCCCGACGTCATGCGGCCGGGCACGATCACCAGGTGCCCGAACGGGGTGAGCGCGTCCAGGACGTCGGCCGGCGTGTTCGCGTCGAGCGAGAGTTGCCAGGAGCCGAGAGCCTGTCGGACCTCGGTGACGCTCACCGAACCACCACCATGTCCTCCAGGCCCATCGCGGTGAGGTACTGAGCCACCATCGCGCTGGCGCTGTCGCCGGACGGCGCGGCCGAGCCCCCGACCACCGAACCGATGCCGAAGTCCAGCCGGGTGGCCGCGCTCTTGGTGATGCCGCCGACCGTGGTCATGGCCGTGAACGTCCGGGGAGCGATCACCACGTAGCGGTTGCCGGCCGCATCGTTGGCCGTCGCCGTGACGTGGCCGCCGCTGGCCGGCGCCGTGCCGGCCTCGTTCGTGGACCGGTAGACGCCTACCGTCGTGCTCGCGTCGGTCTGAAGGGTCGCCTCCACGAACCGGGAGCCGCGCCGGAGCGTCAAGTCCAGGATGGCGCGCCCGACGCCGGACGCTCCGGCCGTGGCCTTGACCAGCCGCACGGTGCCCAGCTCGTAATCGTTCCGGAGGACTGTCACGGCGTCCCAGCTCGTGAGGCCGCCCGTGGCCGAACCGGTCACCGAGACGTTCCAGTCGATGGCGTCCCAGGTCGACCCGTCCCAGGCCGAGACCGTGAACGTAGCCGAGGCGGCCTGGCCGACGCGCACCAGCGCGTTCTCCAGGCTCCAGGAGCCGCTGGCGGCCGAGGCCGAGAGGTTGGCCCCGGTGCGCTCTACGCCGGCCAGGAGGACGCGTACACGGCCCCGCTGGTAGTTCGTCAGGGTGACGCCCCACCGGGGGCTGGCGGACGCCGGCACGCCCCGGTAGACCACGAGCTGGCCGCCGTCCGCGATGGCGCGCGCCACCGAGCCCGACGGCTGGGAGCCTACCCCGGTGAAGTAGGCGTAGGCGCTCGCGGCCGGCGCGTGCCAGCGCTCCCCCGAGAGCCCGAAGTCGTTGGTACGCGCGACGCCGGTCACGCGGCTGGAGACGTCCACAGCGTTCTCCGGGCCCACCCTCGTGGCCTGAATCTGCCACGAGAACTTGACCACCTCGTTACCCCAGTTCGTCAGGGGTCCGGCGTCCACGTCATTGACCAGATAAAACCCGTTGTGGTCGGTCTTGTCCGTGAAAGTTACCGGCACGTAGCGACCGAGGAGGCCCAGAAGATCCTCCTGGCGCTGGGCCACCTCGGCCAGGGTGTTCGGTGGGCTGGACTCCTCACCGGTCATGGTCAGCGTCCGGTCCCCGGTGCTGGCGTTCCGGGCGGCCGTGAGGGTGAAACCCTCCCGGAGCGTGAGCCGGCCCACGGTCACGGTGCCCCAGGTGGTGGCCATCAGGCGTACTCCCGTTCGTACTGGGCCAGCTCGGCGTAGAGCTTGCCGACGATGCGCCGAACGGCCAGCTTGTCGCTGAAGTCGATCACACCCCGGATGTTCACGTGGAGATTGTGGATCACCAGCCCCCGGCCGCCGCCGGCCGGCGTGGCCGTGATCGTGGTCTGGACGGCTTCACGCGCGACGGCCTGGCCAGCCGGCCGGACCATGTCCGGGAGCTGGGCCGCGCTCTTGGTGATCCCCCGGCCGACACCCGGCATGACCCAGCGGCCCACCTCCTCCTCGGCCACCTTGGACGGGCTCCCGATGCCCAGCGCCGACTTCAGCCCGTTGATGACCTGCTGGGCCGCGTTCTTGGCCGCGTTGATCGCGGCGCCCACGGCGCCCTTCATGCCGTTGGTGAGGCCCTGGAGGATGTTTCGCCCAGCGCCGTACAGCCAGGAGCCGGCGCCCGCGAACACGCTCTTGATCCGGCCCGGCGTGCTCGCGATGGCCGCTCGGGCCTTGCCAGGCAGGCCGGAGAGCCACCGGACGGTCCCGGATACCAGCGAGCTGGCCGAGTTGGTGGCGTTGGTCCGGGCCCGGGTGAAGGCGCCCGAGAGCATCGACCACAGCGACGAGACGGCGCGCGCCGCGCGGCCGGGCAGGGCCTGGAAGAACCGGACAGCGTTGTCCACGGCCGTCCGAGTCCAGTTCGTGACGTTCGTCCGGACCGTGTTCCAGGTGCTCACCATCAGGGACCAGGTCCGCGAGACGGCGCGCGCAATGCGGCCGGGCAGGTCAATGTAGAACTTCAGCCAGGAGCCGATCATGTACCCGATGGCGAACAGGCCCTTGTTCGTCATCTCACCCAGCCAGTGGACGACAATTCCGGGGAGCCTGGAAAGGAACCCGGCAATGCGACCGGGGAGCGCGCCCAGCCACGCCGTGGCCGTGTTGTAGAAACCCACGATGGCGCTCCCGACCCCCTGGAACCAGCCAATCGTGGCGTTGTACCAGCCGGAGATCGTGGAGCCGATGGCGCTGAAGAATCCCGTCACGGCGCCCCAGGCCGAACTCAGCCACCGGGGGATGTTGTCCGCCAGGTACTTGAACGCGTGCCAGACGGCCACCACGGCAACCACGGCCAGGTTGGACGCGGCCATGATCCCCAGGAACACGCTCCGGGCCTGCTCGTAATGCGTGGCCAGCCAGATAAAGGCCGTCCCGAGCACCCGGAGGACCGTGCCGAGATCAGTGGTGAACTGGAAGAACGATTCCATGATCTGCGGCCAGTTTTCGGCCAGCGCCAGGAACATGTCGTTGAGAAATGCCCCGAGTGACATCAGGGGCTCCTCGAACCCCAGAGTCTGGCCCACCACCTGCATAAGCGCGGTAAGGCCCGGCATCATGTTGGTAATCATCCCTTCCAGGCCCCGCGCTAGCGGGACAATGGCAGGGGCCAGCGCCTTGAAAATCTCGTTGATCGGATTCCGGAGGTTGTGGAGGAGCCGGTTTACGATGGTGAGAGCTTCCACCATCGGTCCCAAGAAATTACGCTTGGCCGCACTCCCGAAAACGTCTAGGAATGTGTGCTTGATCCGCTCGGCGGCCTTGATCAGCCGAGGCTCATCCTTCAGGAGGAGCGCGCCCAGGCCGATGAAGCCCAGGCCGATACCCGAGCCGAACGCCACGGCCAGCGTGCTGGCGATCCCAGCGGCCAGCATGGTACCGGCGCTCGCGGCCACCGAGGCGATAGCCGCGATGCCCACCGGGCTCTTGACGGCGCCCATCAGGCCGTCCCCGATGGCGCTGGTCAGCTTGGGGGTGAACAGCACGCTGGCCGTGCCCTTGATCGCGTCGCCCAGGTGCCGCATCAGTGACCGGCCGCCCCGACGGCCGCCGGTACGGCCACCTCGGTCGCCAGCGTCGCCCAGGACGTCCTCGGTGGTCCGGACGAACCGGCCCCGGGCGTCCCTGAGCCGGCCGTCCGAGCCCCGGGTGAAGCTCTCACCAGCCTCCTCACCCGCGCGGCGCGCGGCCACGGCCGTGGCGTCCTCGTCGTACCGGGTCTCAACGTCAACGTAGGCGTCCGCGATCTTGAAACCCTCGGCCACGTTGCCGTCCTCCTCTCACCCGATGTCGAACAGGTCCCCGATCGGGAGGCCGTCCCGATCCGCTCCCACAGCCCCGGCCGTCCCCAGCGGGACGTCCCGAGCTTCAGCCGCTCCCGAGCCCCCAGCGCCCGCTGGAGCGTCTGAAGTGGCACGCTCCTCGTCCGAGGCCAGCCGGGCAGCCATCACACCGCTGTAGGCCGGCGTGCGCCACGCCAGGGCCATGTACTCCGGCCCTGGGAGCGCCAGGGCCTCGGCCGGGCTCAGCCCGTAGGCGAACCGGAAGTCCGCCCACAGATCGCGTTGGTGCTCCAGCACCCAGACGATCTCGCTGGCCCGGCACGTCAGTTTCCCTCGGCCTCACCCAGCACGTGGTCGCTGACGACGTCCGAGACGGCCCGGAGCTGAGCGGCCGTCGCTGTGCGCTTCAGCGCGTCGTAGCCCTCGCGCCCGAACACCTGCTTGAGCATCCAGACGATGGCGGCCGGTTCGTTGACGGCCATCCGCTCCAGGGCCTCCAGGGCCAGGTCGGCCGTCACGGTGCGCGGCATCCCGTACACCTGGCCGTCCGCCGTGAACACGTCCACGGTGCCGGCGTCGTCCGCTCCGCCCAGTTCGATGATGGCCGGGTCCTGGGAGCTGTAGCGGCTCCCGTCGCGTCCCAGCCGGTCCTCGGGCTGTCGGGGCGGCCGACGTCGGGCCGCCGTGCTCTGTCCTGCCATGGTGGGTGCCTCCTTGGTTACTGCCGAGTAGGTTTCACGTGAAACGGCGCGCGGGTGCTACGCCGTCTGGTCGATGACCCGGACTGGCCGGACCGACGAGGAGACGTAGTGCGAGGCGAACGTCACCTTGAACACGGTCTGGTCGTCCTTCTTGTACATGGCCTCGGTGCCCTCGATCGACAGCACCTTGCGCACGATCACGCGCCGGTTCCAGCCACCGGCCGAGGCGCCCGGCGCCCAGCCGTCGAACAGCAGCGACTTGTACGTCGGCTGAGTGGCCGCGTTGGTGTTGCTGACATCGAACGTGGAGAACGAGGCCGAGGCCGTGATGGCCGAGGCCGGCTCGTTCAGCGCCAGGGCCAGGTTCGCCAGGGTGGGCTCGGCCAGGCCGGTCTCCACCTGGATGTCGCGCTTGCTGAGCCGGCGCCCGGGGACGTCCACCACCTGGTCCACGTCCAGGGCGAAGTAGTCCTGCTTGATCGTGATCTTGACGCCGTCGTTCGTGCCGCCGACGTCCGTGTACGTGCTCGCGCTGGGCGAGGTGTTCACGGTCGAGTCGGCCGGCTCGGTCGCACCGAACGCCGCGCTGTAGAGAACCCCTGGACCGGCCAGGAGATTCAGGGCTGTGACGGCCATGCCGCCCTCCTCATTCTCGTGTGTGGTCCTGCCGAATGCAGGCCGCTGGCTCGGTGTCGGTCCGGTACAGGGTGTGCCGTGGTGCTACTCGGTGGAGCGCTCCTGACGGCGCGCCCGGGCCTCGGTCGCCGGCTCCACGGTCGGCTGGTCCTCCTCGCGCGCCAGGAGACCCTGGGCGGCCAACTCGTCGCGCTCGGCCGTGGTCACCTCCAGCCGCACGCCGGGCTGCATCGTGGTGTAGACGCCGTGTCGGGCGTCGTCAGGATTGGGCAGGGTCACCGGAAGTCCTCTCGTCGGAGCGGCCACGTCAGGACCGCACACTGGGGGTGTTCCTTGATCGACATCTTGGGCAATACGGACTCGGTGACGTCTACGGTCTCCCGGTGGGGGAACAGCCATTCCAGCTCGGCCCGGTTGTCATGGACCAGCACCTGGCCACCGTAGGTGATCACGCCCGGGCCGGCGCTCGACTTCAGCGCCCACAGCGTCACGCCGGCACCTCCACCCAGGAGAACACCATGTCCAGGCTGTACCGGGCATAGCTGGCGACGTCGCCCGGCACCCGTGAGGGCTCGGAAACGACACGCACCGAGCGCACGAACGCGGGTGCGTAGGCCGCCGGCAGGGTGAGCCGACGCGGCACGGTCACGGTGTCCCGGGTGGCGGCCAGGATGGCCTCCACGAGCTGGGACGCCATGTACCACTGGGGCTTTCCTGACGTCGGCGCGGCGGCCCAGCAGGTGACGCCGATCACGGGCTCCCGGAGCTGGCCGGAGTACATCGGAGCGGCGCCGCCGGCCGCAACGGCCGTCACGAACCCGCTGGCGCTCCACGTGGAGTTGTCAGTGGGGAGAGACGTCGCTACCCGGGAGCCCAGGTACGGGATGCCCTGGAGCCAACCGACGGCCACCAGCTCGCTGTTCGGGTGCAGGGCCATCAGGTCGTCCTCGGCCGGCGCTTGGTGTACGCGGCCGGCCGCATGAACGGCTGAGCCGGCGTGCCGGGGTGGTGGACGACGGGCCCGAACACCTCACCTGTCTCGCGGTTCCGGAGCGGCCAGGGCCCGGTGGACCGGATGATGTGCGGCGCCGAGCCGTACTCGGTCGGCGCCCAGTGCTCGGTGCCCACCCAGACGCGCCAGTGCATCGGGTTGACGATGCCGGTCCGGATGGTGGACTTCAGCTCCCCGGTATCGACAGGCACCCGGCGCCGCGCGTCCTGGGCAATATCGTGGGCCATGTCCCGAGTGATCCGGGCGGCCACAGCTTCCAGGTCAGCGATTCCAGCCGGGTTGATGATCACGCGCACGCCACCGATCGGCACCGTGATCACCTGCCTTTTCGGCTCGGGCTCCTGAGTGACCGGCTGGCCGTTGTCGGGCCGTGCTCGCTGGTCAAGGCCAGGGTACACGCAACGGCCCCGCCCGGGGCAGGTCACCGGGGCGGGGCCGAAGTGCGGGGGCTAGCCGCGAGCGGCCAGCGCGTCCGCCACGGCGCGAGCACGCCGGGCACGCCGCGCAATGGCGGTGTTGGCCGCGTAGGCGGCCTGGGAGGTGTTGGCCTCCAGGTGGAGCGCGATGCGCTCCGCCTCGTCGGCCGAGAGGGTGTTGAGGTTGGTGGAGAGGGGGAAGGAGGTCGTCATGGGAAGACCTTAACATCATTCAGGCCCCCGGTCAAGCGACCGGGGGCCGTCCGTCTCAGAACTTGGTGGCGCAGACCGGGCCGATGCCGGCCGCGATGCTGTCCGGGTCCGTCAGCTCGGCACCGCACGCGATGCAGTAGCCGGTGGTGGCGCCGAACGCCTTGGCCTCTTCCAGAGTCAGCCGACCCTCGGGCTGGACGAACCGCGAGGCCGCCCCGGCGTACACGAACTCCAGGTGGTTCAGCGCGCCGTCCACCACGATCTCCTTGGCGAGCATCCGGGACCGGTCGGCGCGCGCCGGGTACACCTTGTACAGCGTGCCGCTGGCGCCCCGGTAGACGCCGGGGGTCAGCTCGGCGGCCTCGGTCTTGGTGCCCCGGAGCGGCTGGACCTTGACCAGGTCGATCAGCGCGGACGCCTGAGCGCGAGTCATTGTGCCGGCCACGGCGCGCTCGCGGGCCGCGTCCACGATGTCCGCCACGCCGGACACGTCGTGCTTGGCGATCAGGTCCTTCAGGTAGTCGAACTGAGCTTGGGTCGGGGGCTGGTCCGTCGTCGTCGTCATGGGGCTAGCTTAACGACATTAAGGCCCGGGGTCAAGCACTCACAGGGCGGCCACCGTGATGTCCCGGAACTGCGGTGCCTGAGAGGAGCTGCCAGACGCCAGCCCGAAGTACCCTCCGCGCCGCGATGTGTCGTTGGCCGTGACGGACGTCGGTCCGACGTCGGTACGGCGCACGATCACCTGGGTGGGTGTGACATCGATCTGGAAGGTCATCCAGGCCCCCGAGGCCGGCGCCGTGGTGGCCGCGCTCCCGAGCGACGTGCCGCTGGACACCCCGGCCGTGTGGGTGAACAGCTCCAGGCTTCCCGAGCCCCGGAACACGAAATGGTACCCGTTCTTGTTCGTGGTGGCCTGGTGCGCGTACGGCTCGTCACTGGTGTGGCCGAAGTAGACGTCCGAGTGCTCGGTGGACGCCGGAAGCGTGTTCCAGCGCATTCCGAACGAGATTCGGTAGCCGTTGGCCGAGGCTCCCGGGTCCGGCACCGGGCACATGGACCCCATGGACAGGGTGGCCGTGGTGCCCTGGGAGAGAGCCACCACCCCGTTCGCGCCGTCGATCGTCACCAGCTTGTTCGACGCACCCTCGTACTCCCCAGCTCGGCGTACGGCTCCACTGAAACCATCCACCGTGAACTGGGCCAGGTCGTCCACCAGGTACAGCGGCGCCGTCCCCATGAACGCGTTGACGCCGAGCGCCTTCAGCCGGTCGCGCTCGGACCGTAGCCGGACCACGAACCCGATAACGGTCACGCCGAGCGCGGCGGCCTGGGTGCAGGTGTAGGCGATGTTCGAGTCCGAGTCGGCCACGTCCACACCGATGGCATCGTTCGGCCCCGTGAGGGTCGCCAGAACGGTGTCAATCAAGCTGTGGGAGTCCCCGGACGTCATGTACACCCAGAGAGGCAGACCGGCCGCCCGGGCGTTCACAGCGTGGCTTGGGAGCGCTCCACTGGCGCCCCGGTTGAACTTCCAGACCACCCAGTTGCCCGGACTCTGGAAGCCTGTGGCAGCCCGGAGCGTCCTCGTGGCGTCCGCCTTGGGCTCCAGGAACATCACGCCCCGGTTCTCCCAGCGGCGCAACTCGTTACCAACCAACGGCACCCGCTGGGAGGCTGACCAGCCAGGGCCCAGCGCCGACGCCCCGATGTCCACCAGGGCCGTGCTGGTGAGCTGGGCCAGGGAGTAGTCCGACAGGTTGCCGCTGGCGGACGTCGTCCGGTCCAGGGTGGAATCGTGCATGACCACCCCGTGCCCGTCCACGGTCCACTGGGCGGACATCTCGACGGCGGCCTGGGACTCCAGTGCGCTCTGGGAGCCAATCTCGCTGTTCTCCGGGTACTGGTCCGCACCCCCGAGCCGGTGGCCGATCACCCGGTACGTGCCGCTGGCCGGCGTCGTGTAGAACGCGGCCACCAGGTCCGGGTAGCTGGCGCTCGCGGCCAGAGTGTAGGCCGCGCCAGCCAGGGCCAGCGCGCTCGCGCCGAGCGTCGTGCCCGAGGCGGCCAGGGTCTCCGTGTCTGCGATCCCCTGCTGGATGTGCTGGTCCCTCTCAGCGTTGTACGGGGTCACGCCGTCCGTGGCCGGAAGGATCAGGTACGTCACTGTTCAGCCAATCGTGAAGGGGAGCGTCAGCGTGCCGATGGCCGCGAACGTCTCCACCGGGTCCGTGCTGTTCTGGACGCGCTCCAGCTCCAGCGCCGTATCGTTCGGGAAGATCGGGTTGGCCACCCGGGACACCGAGGTCACGACGTAGGTAGCCAGGGTGGCCTCGTCCCGGAACCGGTCACCCGTGACGATGTTGAGGGTGGCCGGCGCCCGGCCGCGTGCGTAGACCACCGACTGGGCCCGGTCGTCGGCCGCGCGGGTCGTCGCCCTGCTCTGTTCCAGGATCGACAGGAGGAGCCCAGAGGCGATCACCGTGGCGACGTCGGTCACGTCCCCGAACACGCTGGCCCCAGTACCTCGGAGCTGGCTGTACGTCCCCGTGGGCAGGTACATCAGGCACCCCGGCGCCCGCGCACAGCGTGCTTGCGCGCCGGGAGACGGCGGTACCGGACCACCTTGCCGCCCTTGGTCTGGTGAGCTTTCTTGTGCGCGTACCGGCGCAACCTCGGGTTCGCGAAAAAGTAGCGCCACTGAGCCTTGGACTTGAATCCGGTCATATCGGCAAGTCCTCCCAGCCCGAGCTGAACTGGTCACCCTCCTCGGTGAGGAAGAACGCGGCGCCGCCAAGGCCGGTCGGAACGCTGATGGGCTCCACGGCGTCCGTGCGCGCGCCCTTGGACGAGAGGTTCCGGAGCGCCCGGGCGGCCAGCGGTGCGAGGTACTTGGCCCACTGGGCCGACGTCTGGACGCTGAGACCGTCCTGGGTGATGCTGTCGAACTCGTTCCGGATCTCCACCCCGGCCTGGCCGGCCAGCCAACGTGACTGCCAGCAGACCGCGTGCTGTACCCAGGTGATGTCCCGAGGCGACATGCCGCCCGAGGCCGCCGCCGTTCGGTTCGCCACGATCGTCACGATGCTGTCCGCCATCGCGATCTGAGTGGCCGTCGCGCTCGCGCCGGTCACGTTCTGGACGTCCGTAGGGGTCACGCCCCACGAGACCACGGTGACGGCCACGGCGTCCTCCTTTCAGGTGAGACCTGGGCGGCCGGCAGGAGGCACCCCGGACCGGCCGCCCAGGGGTCTCACTCGGCCGGCTGGCCGACGTTCAGGTGTCCCTCGGGCACGGTGACGCGCTCGGCCAGCGTGGAGCCTCCCAGGTCGCCCAGGGCCGCGCTCGGGGTGTACGCCTTGTGGTTGTCCTCCGGCGCCAGCTCGGACGCCGGCACGACGTCCACGGCGTACACCAGGTCCACGGTCACGGCGTCCTCGTCGTCGGCGCCGATGACCTGGTCCAGCTCGGCCTCGGCCATCGGGCTCAGCCCGTTGCCCATCGCGAACTGGAGCGTGGCCACCTTGTTCGCCGCGTGCATCGTGGCCATGCTGCCGTCCTCGTCGGACCAGTCCGACGCGGCCACGGCACCGGGCACGTTCTTGGCCACCACGGGCTTGGCGACGTGGAACACCCAGCGGAACCGGCCGTCCGCCGGCCACCGGGTGCCCCCGGGCGTCCGGCGCTGGATGATCAGCTCGGTGGACAGGTCCACCTCGTCCGGACCCTGGGGGCCCGGTCGGGGGTCGGTCAGCTCGGCCGCCGGCTCGGTGGTCTGGGGCTCGGCCGCCGGCTCGGGGGCCGGCGCCTCGGTGGTCTGGGTCTTGGCCTTGCTCGCGGCCACGTCGCGCTCCTCTCTCGGCTGTTCCAGCGTGCCCCGGTGCCGGCCGGGGGTCGAATCCAGCCGGCACCAGGAGCTGGGATCAGCCGGTCTTCTCCGCGAGCGCGAACGCGTTCTCCGTGCCGAGGACGAACCCCCGGCGCATGGCGGCCTTCATCAGCGCCTCGTCCGTGAGGAAGCCGACGCCGTTGGCCGCGCGCTGGATCGCGAACCCGGGGTTGGGGGTGGCGATCTGGGCCGACAGGTTCGCCATGCCCTTGATCAGGAAGTCCCGGTTGCCGATCACCAGGAGGGGGTTGCCGGTCGGCCGGGACGTGTTGGTCCCGGAGACGCGCGCACCCATGGACCAGGTGATCGGGAACCCGAACAGGGTGGCCGTGGGCTTCCCCTGGTCCGTGCTCTCGTGGAAGATCGGCCGGCCCTGGGAGTCGACCACGTTCCGGAGTGCCTGCTTCCAGAACGGGGACGCGATGATGATCGTGTTGCCCTCGTCGTAGAAGTCGCCCTGTTCGTAGATCGCGAGGACGTTGGACAGCGCGATGTAGCCGGCCGCGCCGCTGGCCGTCGTGCTGAAGTTGATGGCCCGGTAGTTCGCGTCCGCCGTGTAGGCGAACGCCCCGGACGCCGAGTTGGTGGTCCGGAGCGCCTTGTACATCGACGTGTACAGGATCGTGGTCCCGTTCTCCGTGCCCGAGGTGCCCAGGGTGGAGTTGTCGAAGAACTTGGCCATGTTCCGGGCCGCGCCGACCCGCTTGGTGGCCAGGACGTCCGGACCCGTGTCCGTGATGTCCTCCTCGGCCACCCGGAGCACACCACCGGCCTTGCGCGCGGTGAGCTGGACGTAGTCGTTGACGCCCGTGGTCTCGGTGTAGCTGGCGCCCTTGGCCACCGAGCTGATGTCGAACTCACCCGAGCGCGGCACCTGCTTGGTGTCCGTCGCCATGCGCTCCGGACGGGCCAGCGCCTCCACGGCGCTGTTCGTCATCAGGGCCTGAATGGCCACGTCGCCGGTTTCGACGGCGATCCAGCCGGTCCCGAAGGTTTCGCGTGCCACCTAGTCCTCCTCGGTCTGGGCACGATGAATGGTCCTGTCGTCGCCCAGCCGTCCGGCTGTGGCTATGCCGTGTTCCAGGTAACCGTCCGGTCACGGGTGATACGGCGTTCAGCGACCACCGTATCACCCGTGACCAGGGGTGATCTACCTGCCGCGCCCGACCGTGAACCCAGCCTCCCGGAGCAACGCCCGGGTGGTCCTGGCCGTAGGGTCGTCGGTCGGTGCGCCGGAGCGTGCCGGCGCCGTCCGCACGCGCGGGACCTTGCGCCCGGTACCGCTGGCGGCCGACTTGCCCCCGAACATGGCTGGGAACTGCTCTTTGAGATCGTCCACCAGCCCTTCCAGGTCGTCGTCGTCCACCTCGCCGTCCTCGTCCACGTCCAGCCCGGACAGGTCCAGGAGCTTGACGGCGGTCTTGGCCTGGGCGCGCGAGAGGCCGGCGTCCGTCAGGGCCGCGATCCCGGCCTGACGCTTCACCCGGAGGTCCGGGTCCGGTGCCGGCGCGTCGTCCTTGCCCTCCTTGCCGCCCTTGTCGTCGTCCTCCAGGCCGCCGGCCGCGTTCCGGCGCACGGGCCTGCCGGCCGCCTTCAGGAGTCGGGTGATCCGCTCCTCCTGGCGCTGGGCCTTGCGCTTCAGCTTGGCGTAGTCGTCGGCCGTCGGTGCCGGGGTGTCGGCCGGTGGATTGGCGTCCTTGCCGTCGTCCTCGTCGTCGGCCAGGTCGTCGTCGTCGTCCTCGTCGTCCGCTCCGGTGCCGTCGCCCAGGTCGCCCAGATCGTCCAGGCCCTCCTGACCCTCGTCCAGGTCTCCGTCGCCTCGTCCTGCCACTGGTGCCTCCTCTCAGCGCGTCCGCGCTGTCCGTCGCGCTCGGTCCCGAGCGCGCTGTCTGATCTCGGCCCGAGCGCTTCCGCTCCCAGGCCGGAACCTGAACTCCTGGTCTCGCAGGTTACGCCGGGCCCGATCCAGGACCGAGCGCGGCAGGAGCGCCGCGCCGTCCGGGATGCCCGGGGTGCGCGAGACCAACCGGTCCACGGCCCGGAACCGTGCCGGCGTGCTCGCGTGGTCCGTCAGCCCCCGGGCGACCGAGCGCGCGGCCTCACGCGCCAGCCCGATGTCCAGCTCTCCGGGCGCCAGCGACGTCGTGTCGAGCTGGCATCGGCAGTTCGGGTGCAGGGGCGGACCGGCCAGCGGGCCGTAGGGCTTCAGCGGGTGGTCCCCGTAGGTCAGGCCGGCCGGAAAGAGCTGGCCCGGCGCGATGACACGCCCGGAGTACGCCAGGCAGTTCAGGCACGCGTTGCGCTCGGCCACCCAGACCAGCGACAGGCCCAGCTCCTGGGCGGCCACGTGCTTGGACAGCGTGACGCCCCGGTGAACCACCCAGCCGGCGTCCGTCTCAGCCCCGGTCACCGAGCGCCGGGCGGCCACGAGCACCGTGGCGACGTCGCGAGCGTCCGTCATCGGGAGCTGGTGCGCCAGCTCTCGGGCCTGGCCGAGCCGGCGCCGGGCTCGGGCATCGGCCGAGACGATCACGTCCGCCAGCGTGCCGTCCGGGCGCGGCCGGACGTTGCCCCGGGCATGACCGATGACTTGCCGCCGGCCGAGCTTCCAGGCCAGGTCCAGAGCACGCGCGAGCTGGACCGAGACGGCCGGCGTCACGGCGTTCAGCACCCGGTCCACCACCTCCAGGAGCGCGGCGCCGGTCTTGCCGGCCTGCCGAGCCGCGATGATCACGGCCGCCGCCGCCGCCACCTGGGCGCGTAGGTCGGTGCTCGCGGCTCGGGCCTGCCGAGTCTCCAGCGAGACGGCCGCGCGCTCGTTCTGCTCCTGGCGCTGGGAGGGCATCAGAGGACCGGACGCACCACGAGGACGCCGAGCACGACGGACAGCAGCCAGGGGTACGACGCCGGCCCGGGCGCGCGGTGCCGGCGCCTCGGCCGAGCCTGGTTGTAGGTGCTCTGGACGCGTCGAACCCCCAGCCGGACCGTGTGACGTGCGCCACCTGGCCGGTGGCGTGCCGCCGTGGTCACTTCACACCAGCCGGCGCCTTGGCCGGCCCCGGGGGCTTCCCGTTGCTTGGCGCGCCCTCGGACGCCCCTGCCAGCTCGGCCATCTGGGCCATCTGCTCCTCCTGCTGACGCTCGCGCTCGGCCTTCCACTCCTCGGCCTCTTCGGCCGTGTACCCGGCCTCTTCCAGGGTGCGCTCCAGGGGGACGCCGGCCTCCTGCTTGGCCATGACCACCTGCCAGTCCTCCAGCGACGTCGCGCGCTCCACGGGCTCCCACTGGACGCTGAGCGCGCCGGGCTTCACCGTGACCCCCGTCAGGCCGAGCCCGAACGTCCACTCCTCGCGGACGGCGCCGCGCTGGAGCGTCTGGAGTCGCTGGACGGCCGCGATCAGCGGAGCCTCGGCCTTGGTCAGGGCCGCGCCCGAGGGAGCCTGCCCCATCGGGGTGTCCTCGGGGTAGAAGTGGTGAGCCGGCGTGCTGGTGAGCGTGGCCAGGAGCTTGATATAGATCAGGGCCGGCTCCAGGAACAGCATCGGGTCGGCCGCGTCGAACTGGCCCACCTCCTTGGTGCCGGGGTAGGTCTGCATCGTGCCGGCACCCGTGCGCAAGCTGGTGTTGGTGCCGCCCTGGGCCTTGACCCCGGAAGGGCCGAACACGGGCGCGTCCGCGTCGTCCAGCCACTGGGGGTCGTCGCTGTTCTGGTCCAGCTCGGCGTCCGGGTCCAGGAGGCGCCAGCGCTGGGGCCAACCCTGGGAGTCCGAGGTGTCGAGCTGGGTGCACAGCTCCTTGGTGATCGCGTTCTGGGCGCCGTAACCCATCTTGTGGACCGGCACGCCGTAGGGAAGCGCTGTCCGGTGGTGGAAGAACGGAATCTCTCCGGCGTCGTGGGGCTCCACCGAGGGAATGACGCCGCGCTCGGGGTCCTCCTCCTCGAATTCGGCCCAGCCCTCCTCGTTGGAAAGGTCGCCATCCTTCAGGGAAACCCAGTGCTCCACGGTGTCCGCGTACCAGAGGTCCGCGCGCCACACCTTGGACCCGTCGTTCTCGCCAGAATCGATCTGCCACCGGTTGATGAGCACCCGCTTACGGCGTGCGTTCTCCGGGTCGTACAGCATTCGGCAGTGCTTGGGGTCATGGACCGTGAATTCGATTCCGGCGGCCACCAGCTCGTCGTCGGCCGGGCTTCCGCCCTCCAGCTCCTCGGCGTCGTCGTCCACGATCGGCCACACCATCAGGTAGGCGTCCCCGTACATGAACGTTTTCCAGAACAGCTCGGGGTACCAGACGTCCAGGTCGTTCGCGTCCCAGATTTCCGTGATGCGCTCGGTCACGCCGTCGTTCTCGCCCTTTACGGCCGTGAGCTTGCATCGCTCCACGCGCGCCCGGATGGGGACCGAGATCATCGGGAACCGGTAGTGCCGGCTGGCCGCCGCGAGCTTGCGCGCCACCTCGCCGGTGCTGGCGAACACCTCGTCTACCTCGCCCGTGGCGTACGCCTCGGCCTCCAGGTAGTCGGGGGTGGCGTCCTCCACCTCGGCCCAAGCCTCCAGCAAGTCCGCGATCACGACGCCTCCACATAGCTCTCGGTGGTGGGCACGGTGCTAATGCGACGGCCCTTGCCCAGAAGGTGCTGAACGCCGATCACGGCGCCGTCCACGACGTCATCGTACGCGTGCCGGGGGAAGCCCACAGCCTGCTCCTCCAGCGTCGGGTGGCGCGTCGTGTGCCACACCCTGTGCCGTTGCCAGTGCTCCAGCGCCGTGGCGAACCGGACGTCCTTGGACTCAGTGGAGTTGATTGTCTTAACACGGACGTTCGGAATACCGGCGAACACGTCCGCCCAGAGGTCACCACCCTGGTTCGTCTCCACCACGATCTCGCGCACCTCGGGGTAGTCCGCCAAGAGCTGGACCACGTGCTCTTTCAGGTGCTGGCCGGTCAGCCGGACGCCGGCCGAGTAACGGATGATCGCGCCAGCCGGCGCCAGGAGCCTGCCCTTGGGCTCCTCACGGGTCGGCCGGCGCCGAAGCTCGGGCAGCTTGCCGACGATGGCCAGGCCCGTGAAGTCGCTGGTTTTCTTGCTGGTCACGGCCGGGTCCACAGCGAGCACCCAGCGCACAGCCACCCGGCCTTCGGGCTCCCCGTACTGGAAATCCTCCTTGCGCCAATACTGGCCCTCACGCGACATCGGGTCGTTGTCAAAGTTCTTAGCGAATGACCGGGTATGGCGGAAGCTCTGAAGCCACGCAATCGGCCACTTTTCTGGCCACAGGGAACGCTCGGAGCCGTCGTCATTAGGAAGAATGGCCCGGATATAATGGGCCTTGAACCTCTCATCCAGAATCCAGTCCGCGCTTTCCACCCCGGTGGCGTGCTTAACGTGCTGGTGCATGATTGATCCGGGCATGGTGACCGTGCCGACCATGATCACGCTGGCATAGATGTTCAGCGGGAGAATGGCGTCCGTGACCGTACCGAGCCGTTTTTCCGCCAGCAGGGGCGAATAATTCGCCTCGTCCGGTTCGATATCGTCCATGATCAGGACGCCCGGACGGACCTGGTCCACCTTGATTCCCAGGACGGCCGTGTCGGCGCCGCGCGCCGCGAACGTGAAGCCCGATCGCGTCCGGAGCAGGCCCTGCCGATCGGCCACCGTGCCGCCGGAGCGACGGCGCGCCGGTTCGCACAGCTCGGGGAAGTCCAGCCGCAACAGGACGTTGTTGTCCAGCTCGTTCTTGAACGTCATCAGGTGGCCCTCGGCCTGGGCCGCCGCGTGCGCGAACGCCACGATGAAGCGCTGGTAGCCGTTGGCCGCCGCCCACATCGGCAAGATCAGGAACCACCACGTGGACTTGCCGCACTCGCGCGGCGCGATGATCGCGTGCCGGTTCTGCTGGGGCTCGGTGGCCTTGATCCGCCAGCCCTCGGCCAGCCGGCACCATATCCAGTGCGCCTCGGAGAACGTGACTCGGCCGTCAAGATCCTTTAGGTGGTGGCTGAAGTAGATGATCGCGAACGCCACCGGGTCCGAGGCCAGGGAACGCCGGATGGCCGTCTGGACGTGAGGTGGTTGGAACGCCAGCTCCACCAGCTCCTCGTCCAGACGGCGCAACCAGGCATCGTCCCAACGGGCCACTACACCACCGGCACGGTCAAGCACCAGCGGACCAGGAGCACGGCGAGCGTGCCCCAACCGCTGGTGAGCGCGGCGGCCTGGACCAGCCGGAGCGTGGCGTCCGGGCTCGGCCGGCGCCGAGCGTGCGACGCCGGCCAGCGCGTGATGATCGGGAGCGAGGCCGTGGCCGGCGTCCGCATGTCGATCACCTCGGTCTGGGGGCTCACCAGAACCTCCACCAGGAGCGACGTCGGGCCCTACGCGGCCCACCGTAGCCCGGCGTCCGTAGGTGCCGCGCCGGGCTCGGTGCGGGCTCCTGGCCCTGGTGGGGCTTCCGCCACACCGAGCCGTCAGGCGAGTAGCCCCCGGTGCCTCTCAGATGGGCCTCCAGGGCGTCCAGGATGGCCTCGTCCGGGTCGTCGCTGGGCTCGGGGAGCCGCTTGCCCAGCTCGTGGTCCAGCCGGCGCTGGGTGTCCGCCAGCGGGTCGTAGTCGTGATCGTCCTCGCGTCGTCCCATCTCACATCCCCCAGCAGGTCCGGCACAGCTCGGCGCGGCGCGACTTGAACGGGTCCTTGGTGGAGTTGTGGCCGCTGTTGGTGCCCGTGGCACCGCACGCGGCCTGCCAGTTCATGAACGGCGCCTTGTGCTCGTTCGTCCAGTTCTCTCGCTTGACCACCCGGTGCGTCGGGTAGCCCGCACCCGACGCACCTACGTACCGGTGCGCCGGGTGCAGACCGCTGGCCATACTCAGCTTCCGCCGAGCCGCTGAACGAGCTGGGCCAGGTTCTCCTCGGCGCCGCCGGTCGAGACCAGCGTCTCGTCGGCCGCCGAGTGCACCTGCTCCAGCGACAGCTTGACCTCGTCCAGCCGCGCCAGGAGGACGACCAGCGCCTCCTTGGCCTCGGTGACGATGCCGGACTGGCCGTCAGCCGTCTCCATCACGTGCTCCAGGAGCGCCAGCGCGTTGGTGCTCTCGGTGAAGTGCCCGGTCTCGTCGGCCCGGTTGACGTTGTCCCGGGCCTCCTCGGCCAGGGCTCGGGCCGCGTTCAGGTTGGTGAGCTGGGTGTCCAGCACGTCGGCCAGCGTGGCCAGGCTGTTCGGCATGTCCCCGATCACGCCGAGCGCTCCGGCCGTGTCGTCGGCCACGCCGCGCTCGCGCGCCTCGGCCTCGCCGTTCTGGTTCCGAGCCTCCTGGATCAGGGCCAGCTCGGCGCTGAAGTCTGCCATGGGTGCCTCCTTGGCTGTTCGGTGTCGGTCCTTGCGCTGAACAGCTTACAGGCAAGTCACTCCCCGTGCAACCTGGACAGCGCATCAGCGGCGGCCTGGGACGCGGCCGTGGCGGCCTGGTCGGACAGGCCGTGCTCCACCTTGGCCGGAGCGTCCAGCCCCAGGAGCTTGGCCACGCGCTCGGAGATTCCGGTGGCCACCCGGAGCGCGTTGAGTCGCCCGGTCATGTCCATGATCGGGCGGCCATCCTCGTCCACCATCATCCGGCCGTTGCTGTAGGCCGGCGCCAGCGGCGCCCGAGCCAGCTCGACAGCGGCGCGCTGAAGCTCGGCCACGCCGTCCAGATGCCGCTGGCGCGCCTCGTCCAGGTCGGTCGGCGGAATCGACGCGCGCACAGCCGCGATGATTTCCGAGATACGCGTCTGAGACAGGCCGTAGCGCTCGGCCAGGTGGTCCTGGGTGTAGCCGGCACAGTAGTCAGCCCAGATCGCGCCGTTACGGCCCTCCAGGCGTTGCTGATTACTCACCGGTTCCCACCGGTTACGTAACCGTAGGTTCGGAGCCAGCCGGCGCGCTCCTCCAGCCACCAGATCAGACGCCTGATGATCATGGTCAGCCCTCCGCGAACGGGTCGAACCCGGAGCCCACCAGATCGGGGTGAGCCCGGCCCCATTCCCTCCAGTGTCGCAAGTCCCAGACCGGGGTGGCGAGGAGTCGGGCCAACGGATCAGGGCACACGATCTTGCTGTCCTTGCCCATCCAGTTACTGACAGCCGGGCGCGACCGGTCCAGGAGCGCGGCCACCTCGGCCAGGCCACCCATCCAGGCGTAGTCCTGGCCGGCACCGGGCCCGTGCGCGTCCATGAACCCCAGCGCGCGCTCGGCCAGCTCTCGCGTACCGCCCGGGCCGAGCGCCACCAGCATCGCGCGGATTCGCGCCTCCTCGTCCATGCTGAACATCGTACATCCTCCAGACACACCAGCACCCGGCCCCGGGGAAGAACGAGGCCGGGTGCTGGAGCCTTGGGTCAGCTCGACAGGTAGGTCTCGGTAGGTCCGTAGTCATCCGAGTGCGCCACATAGCGGACGCCACCCCAGATGAACGTCACCATGACGCCCCAGTGGAAGATCAGCGACGGCCAGGAGATCGCCACGTCCTCAGAATCGGCCAGCATGTTCAGCAACACCTCGGTGGTGTACTGATACCCGGCGCCGAGCGGCTCTCTGGAGCGCCGCACCTTCCAGGTGGTGTCCTTGGGCAGGAGCGCGACGTCCTGGACGCCGGCCTCTCGCCGGAGCTGGGCCGTGAACTCGTTCACCTGGGCCTGGGTCTTCAGCTCCAGGACGTACCGGGCAACCAGCGCGGCGCGCTTGGTCGGGGCCTTGGTCTTGCGGACCTCGCGGAGCGCGGCGTCCACGGGGAACGCCTCGGCCACCAACCGCTCGTTGTCCTCGTTCACGCACCGGTTGGAGCAGTAGGGAGCGCGCACGTCCGGGCGCTCATCGAACGTCACCACGGTCTGGCGCGAGTAGGTCTCGCCCTCGGGGGTGGCCGGAACGTCGGTGCCGCACTTGGTGCAAGTGGTGGCCTCGGTCACGTTGTGGAAGCGTCGCATCGTGGTCTCCTTGGGGTGTCGGTCCTTGGCACTGGAAGTACCTTAACATCATTCAGGCACCCAGGTCAAGCCCAGAATCCATGAGCCTGTAACCACTCCTCCAGCTCGGCCGAGTCGTCCTCCCAGCCAGGATGAACGGCCCCCGGCGCCAGCCAGGCCGCACGCGTCGGAGGATCGATCAACGCGAGGCCGAGCCGGATCAGGGCCACCGGATTGTCGCGCATCTGCCAGCCGACCACGATCCGGTTGCAGGTGGAGCACAGCAACATCCGGACCTCGCCGGACCGGTGGTTGTGGTCGACGGCCAGCGCTCGCGCCGCGCCCGTCGCTCGGCCGCACCCGTAGCACCGATTGCCCTGGTGCTCCTCCAGCTCGGCCAGCGCCTCGGGGCCTACGCCGTAGGTGCGCTGGACATGCGACTCCCGGCGCGCTCGGCGCGGCGTCCGAGGCTTCCGGCCACCACTGATCGGATAGCCGGACTGGGTACGGCCATCCTCGGTCACGCGGCCTGGGCCTCTCTGATCTTGCGCGCGATGTCGCCCGACATCCACCTAGACACCCCGGCCTCATCCACCAAGACGTCGGCCTCGGCCGTGATCGGCACGCCGAAGAACTCGAACGACATGGCGGCCTCCAGGGCCGCGCACACCTCGGCCGCGTAGCGCCGCCGGCACGAGACCACCAGCTCGTCGTGAACCGGGAGCCGGACGTCCGCGCGCCACTCCGGGTACGCGTCGAACGTGCGGCGCGCCGTCATCCAGGCACCCACCAGCAGCTCGCGGCAGTTGCCCTGGATCAGGTAGTTCAGGTTCGCCCAGACCGTGGCCTGGCCGGCCCTCTCGCCCTTGGTGATGCGCCCGGTGGGCACCCAGCGGCCGGAGAACAGCCGGACGCCGTCCTGGCCCATCATCCGGTCCCGGAGCGCCGACAGCCGGGGGTAGGCGTCCCAGTACGCCCGGACGATCTCCTTGCCCTGGGATTCCGTGATCGCGTAGTTCATGATCTTGGCCAGCTTGGCGCCGCCGGTCCCGTAGAGCACCGCGAAATTCACGGTCTTGGCGTGCTGTCGGGTGATGCCGATCCGGTCGGCCGTGAGCTGGTGCAGGTCACCCCCGGCCAAGATCGTCTCTATCAGCACCGGCTCCCCGGACAGCGCGGCGGCACCCCGGTACTCCACCTGGTTGAAGTCGCACGAGACGAACACCAGATCGTCGTCGTTGTCCAGGTCGTCGCCCGGCAAGACCAGCTCTCGCTGGTCGCGCGCCGCGTCGGTCAGCTCCTTGGGCTTGGCCCAGTTCTGGGCGTTCGGCCCGGCCGAGGACATCCGGCTGGTGATCGTGCCCACCGAGTAGACCGTGGGATGGATCAGCCCCCGGGGGTCCATGGCCGCGCGCACCTGGGCGGCCAGGGTGTGCTGGTTGCTCACCTCCTGCCACCGGCTGTAGGCCGCCAGGGCCGCCGCTCCGGCCTCGTCCAGGTCGTACCGGACCAGCCGGTGGTGGGCGCCGTCCCCGAGGCTTGGGGCGCCGCCCTCGGTCCTGGGGTGGTCGCTCGGCCAGCCCCCCGCGATGTGCTCCCCGAACCACGGCACCAGCTTGGCGTTCTGGGTGGGCTTCAGGCCGGCCACGGCCACCAGCTCCTCGGTGGCGCGTGCGACGGCCGCCGCCGTCCGGGCTTCCATGGCCTCCAGCCGCTCCGGGTCGATCAGGAGCCCTCGGGCCTTGGCGCGCGTCACCTGTTCCGACAGCCACCTCTCGTTCGCCAGGAGGTGAGCCGGCGTCCCCTTGCGCCCGAGGTCTCGCACGAGCACCGGGGCGACGCGCCGCACGGCCACAGCGTCCAGGCCGGCGTAGGTGACGAACGTCGGGTGGTCCAGCGGAACGGTATCGAACCCCAGACGCTCGCGCTTGGTGCGCGCGATGGCACGCCGGCCGATCTCTGGGTGGGCCGCGCGATAGAGCTGGTCGAACAACTCGTCCAGCATCTTGTCGGCCTCGGCCAGCTCGGGCATTCCGTGCCGCGTCGCCACCGATTTCAGGTCGGCCTGTCCGGCCCGGTCGTCGGGCTGGGCCATTACGGCGAACGGGTGGGTGTCGAGATACCGCCCCATGATGTCCGAGCCGAGCGCCACCAATACCGCGTGAGGGTCGGTCTGGGTGTGGCTGGTGAATTCCTTGGCGTCGTCCTCCAGCAGATTCTTGGCCACGATCATCTGGTCCAGGTCGTCGCACCGGAGCACCCAGGAGACGTCATCAGTAGGCGCGAGCTGGACGGTACGACAGGCCCAGTCGGCCGCCCACGGGCCGGCGCCGTCCATGTACCTGCTCTCCACGTCCAGGCCCACGAGCTGGGGTACGCCGGCTGGGAAGTCGGCCGCGAACACCTCAACCCAGCCGGCCGGGTCCTCGTCCAGCTCCGGCGCCTTGATCGTGACGGGCTTCCCCCCGAGTCGAGCACGGAGCGTAATCACGGAGCCTCCTCGGGCTGGACCCTGGCCGTGGCCGGGTGGCAGGTCGGACAGGCGAACCAATGGCCGTCCACCAGCACCTCCTGGGCCCCGCACCGGGTGCATCGGCGGCCCTTGGTCGGTGCCAGTGCCTGAATCCCGTTCAGGATAACAGACGTACGTGGCCGGGCACTCCGGGCAGGTTGGGCAGTTTCAGCCCTATCCTGCTGGCACTGGGGACGATAGGTATTTTCGTCCCCCTCGTCACCCTTGTCCGTTTCTCGCGCGTCTGAATATGTAGTACCCCCAGTGACGGCAGGATAGGGCTGAAACTGCCCAACCTGCCCGGCCCCTGGTCCTGTAGCCGTCACCCCTTCCATGACTGCCTCATACACATCTCGGACACTCCCGTCACTCCAGGCGTTCTCTGGACGAACTCGGACATTCCACCCTCGGCGCCTTGTGACGTCCTCCCGTACCTCCTGGACGCCCGCCACACCGGCCAGCCGAGCCGCGAACGCCTTGCGCCCAAGCTCGGCCGCCCCAGCGTCATGTGCCCACGACCGGAACGCCGTATGAAGCTCACTCACCGTGGCCCCGAACGCTGGTTGACCCTGGACACCCACCACCAGCTCGCACCGGTCGGCCACCCATTGCCGCACCCGGTCCGAGGACGTCTCGAACAGCTCCACCACGCGCGGGTCCGCCCCGATGTCGTGCCCGCGTGCCCGGCGCTCCTGCCACGCCCGGACCAGCCGCACGGCGATCCCGGGCAGCTCCGCCCGGAGCCTTGGCTCCAGGGTGACGTCAATAGCCCCAGCGAAAGAGCGCCCGAACAGAATGGGAACGATGCGCTCCACGTAGGCGCGGCTGTTCTCTCCCACCGACGGCACTTCATTGGCCGAGAATGCGAACAGCGCCCTGTTCCGGAACTCGAATTGCGCGCCGTACTTCCGATTGGCCGTAATCACATCCTCGCCTGTCAATTTCTTGAACAACGACAGGTCGCGCACATCGGCCGCCTTCACGTCCGCGTCCACATTCAGAACGCGCCCGTAGAGATTGGCCGCCGCGAAATGATCATCGGACAGCGCGTGGAGCGACACCCCGGCCACGTGCTCGGGGCCCACCAGGGCCTCCAGGAGCCGGAGGAACGTGGACTTGCCGGACCGTGCCGGGCCGAACAGGAACAGGGCCTTGGTCGGACTCACGGACGGGTCCAGCAGGACGCTGGCAGCCTCCAGGAGCGCCGGAGCCTGGGTGCCGGCCGACTCCACCAGCCACTGGTCGAACAGCGGGCACACGGCGTCCGGTTCCCACGGCACGGTGAGCTGGTGCGTGCTGGCGAACTTGGGGTCATGCTCCAGCCAGTCGCCTGACTCCAGGTCCAGGACGCCGTTGCGGAAGTTCACCAGCGGCCGGTCCGCGTACGCCGGCAGACGCTCACCGAGCCGCGCCAGCTCGGCCACCAGGAACTCCTCCACGTTCGCCCGGCGCCCGGTGGTGTAGGCGTCGCCCAGCCGGTCCGAGATCGCGCCCCGGATGGCCAGCTTGTCGATCACGTAGACGCCGTCCCGGTAGACGGCCACGGTGTCATCGCGCGCCAACAAGGTGCTGTGCTGGTCCCGGATGGCTCCGGCCAGCTCCTGGACCAGGAGACCGCCGTCCGCGTCGAACCAGGGCGACCCGGCGCCGTCCTCGTCGGCCGCCGCCGCCTTGGTCTTGGCGTCCGGCCGGCGCCGGGCTGGCATCCCGGGCTTGTCGGCCGGCCGTGCCTCCTCGGTGGCCTGGATCAGGCCCTCCAGGAGCCGCGCACGCCGGACCTCGGGCGCGCCGCCCAGGACGTCGTCCAACCCTGCCTTGCCGCCGGCCGGGAGCCGGACGAACCGGACTTCCCGAGCGCCGTTCATCCGGAGCGCTCCGGCCAGCTTGTCCCCGGCGTCGTACACCGCGCGGTTGGTGGCCGCGTCCGCGTCGAGCACGACGAACACCCGGCGCCCGTCGACCACGGCCAGGTCCGCCGGCACGCCGGCCTTCATCCAGCTCTGGCACCCGGCGATCCCGTAGACGGCCCATCCCTCGGGCGCGTAGGTGGCCGCCGCGATGGCCTGGCACGTGCCCTCCACCACCAGGACGTCGGGCGCCAACTCGTCCGGGCGCGCCGCGTGGATCAGCGACGCCGCGCCCTTGGCGAACACGTACTTGGCCACCTCGGGCTTGCCAGCCTTGGTCTCCTTGACCACCGGCACGTCGGGCCGGAGCTGAAGCTCCACGGCGCCGTCCGGCGACACGTAGCGGAACAGCAGACCGGGCAGGTACCCGGCCTCTACCGTCCAGTAGTCCGGCGCGCCGGGCGGCAATGCGGCCTCGGTCGGCACCGACGTGACGCCGGCCAACCAGGCCGTTTCCTCGCTGATCGCGCGGCGCGCCAGGATCTCGCGCTGGTGCTCACTGAACGATGTTGCGGTGGGCAGATTCTCGGCCACGCGCTACCCTCTCGGTGTTCGGGCTTGTCGGTCCAGGACATGCGGCGCCGGTCATCATCCCCCGTGGGTGACCGGCGCCGCGTCGTTTCAGCCCGACCCGCTGGCGCTCGCGGCCGGCGTCCCCAGCCGCGCCAGAGCACTGTCGATCAGCACGGCCACCGGGTCCTTGGCCGCCTTGATCTGCTCACGGCAGAACCGGACCCAGTAGCCGGTCGGGCCCACCGTGAACTTGGTGATCAAGCCATCGGCCGCCCACAGCTCGATAGTGCGCGTCGTCACCCCGGCGAGTCCAGCGGCCTCATCCTTGGTGATCATGCACGCGTCGGCACCCTCGGACTCGTGGACGTGCTCGCGCGTCTCGTTCATGCCGTGCTCCAGCCTGTCATCTGCACCAGCCACGCCTTGAACGTGATCATGGGGTGCTCTCGGATGTACTCCTCGTACTCGGCCGCCCAGCCGTTGGTGGCGGCCTCGGCCTGCTGGACGTCGTGCTCCCGGGCGGCCCGGTACTCGGCCACGAACGACCGGTGGCGGCACGCCCGGTAGCACGACGTCATGCCCTTGGTGCAGGGCATCAGGCCCTCTTCCCTCGTCTCCAGCCTCTCGGCCGCTTGTCGTCCTTGGGGCCGTCGTACTTCGGGGGCTGGGTGCCGCCGTCACGCGCCGGGCTTGGCCTGGTCTTGCGACGCGGCCCACCCAGGCCCTCCGGGTTGTTGTTCAGGTTCGGGTTCTGGACCGGGTAGACCGGTTCGATCACGCCCGGAGCCGGCGCGCCCGTGCACTTCACGTGCCCACAGTTGATCAAGCACGAGCACAGGCTGACGACGCCAGAGTCCGTGCAACGTCGGCACGTGGCCGAGCGCCCAGCACCGGCCGCTGGGTTCGTGCCGATCTTGGGCGGCCGGTCCGACTCCTTGCGACGGCGCGGCATCAGTTCGCCTCTCGGTCCAGGCTCAGCCAGCGGCCCGTGCGCGGGTCGATGTTGAACGTCAGAGCCGTGTTCCAGCGCGCGTGCACGTGCGGCACTCGGTTGGCATCCATCCGGCAGTAGCCCGGCCACAACTCGGCCACAGGCGTACCTCCGAACCGCGCGGCCCAAGCCTCGCGCGAGTCCACCACCAGCGCCTTTTCCCTGATCGTCAACGTGCCCTTGGCCATGTCGCCCTCCTCGTCCAGGATGTCGGTCCGTCGGTCCCCATTCTCGCATCGTTTCGCTAGCTTGCGCAAGTGTTCGCAAGTCGGTAGGGTGGTCCTCGGACCGACATCCGCTCGAACGAGGAGAGCACCATGCGTCAGCAGTTCATCGACTGGAGCCCGCGCGGCGCGTCCGCCGATCTGGTCCAGCAGTGCATCACGATCTGCGAGGACTACCAGCGCCAGGGGTACGACCTGACGTTGCGGCAGCTCTACTACCAGCTCGTGGCGCGCGCCGTGATCCTGAACAACTTCCAGAGTTACAAGCGGCTCGGCACGATCGTGGACAACGCCCGGTTGGCCGGCCTCTTGGACTGGTCGTACATCGTGGACCGGACCCGGAACGCCTACCGGACCGACGGCGACGACGAGTCGCCCGAGTCCGCGCTGACAGCGGCGGCCGACACCTACAGCCGCGCGCTGTGGGAGACCCAGCCGAACCACGTGGAAGTGTGGATCGAAAAGGAGGCGCTGGCCGGGATCGCCCAGCGCGCCGCGAACGGCGTTCGGTGCGTCTATTTCTCGTGCCGGGGCTACGTCTCACAGTCCGAGATGTACGCGGCCGGTCGCCGGTTCGCGGCCTACGGTCGCGAGGGCAAGAACAACTACGTGATCCACCTCGGGGACCACGACCCGAGCGGCATCGACATGACCCGCGATATCCAGGACCGGCTCCAGATGTTCGCCGGTCTCTACGCGCCCGAGGTGCGCCGGATTGCCCTGAACATGGACCAGGTGGAGCAGTACAGCCCGCCGCCGAACTTCGCCAAGATCACGGACTCGCGGTTCGCGGACTACCAGGCCCGGTTCGGGGACGACTCCTGGGAGCTGGACGCGCTGGACCCGGACACCCTGGTGACCCTGATCACGGACGAGGTCCAGGGCCTGATCGACCCGGACGCTTGGGCCGAGGCCGAGGAGCAGGAGGAGCGCGAGCGCACCCAGCTCCGGACCGTGGCCGACGCTTGGGACGACGTGATCGACCACCTGGGGGCCTGATCATGTGGCCCGAGGCCATCGTGGCCGCCCTGGGCGGCCTGGGCGCGAGCGCGGCCTACGTCGCGCACAGGGCGCGCAACTACTCCGGGGGCTGGGACGCCTCGGACGTGGACCGGATGAACCGCTGGCGCGGCACCGAAACGCCGAAGTGGAACAGCCCCGACTTCAACCGCTATGGCGACGGGCCGTCGGGCTACCAGCCCCCGGCCACGCCACCACGGCCGGCCTGGTACGACGCCGTAGGCGCGCCGCCCCCGGTGACCGACTGGGGCAGGTTCTACCAGCGCCAGGACGAGGAGCGCGCCGCCGGCACCAACCCCTACGGGTGGCTGAACGAGGACCCCAAGCCGAGTCCGGCACACGACGAGAGCACCGACCCTCCCCCGTACGACGGACCGACAGGACGATAAGGATCATGGCCAAGGACAGGATCAGGAAGAGTCCGGCACGCAACGGCGGCACCAAGCCCCCGAGCTGGCGCGAACAGCGTCACCGAAACCGGGTGCGCCGGGACGCTGATCGGATGTGGGCGCGCATCAGGAACGGCCAGGAGGGCCTGGGCTGGCAACGACCTGGCTGGACCCTGCACCCGGGCTACACCTGGCAGGACTACGCCAGAGACGGCCAGCCGTCCCAGCGCCAGGTCCTACGCCGGATGGAGGCCCTGGACCTGCTGGTCTCCGAGCGCAAGCTGATCAAGATCACAGGCACCAACGGCACCGAATACATGATCAACCGAGGCCCGGGAGGGTGGTTCAGGTGAGGTTCCGTCGGAGCCCGGCACGCGACAGCGGCACCCGGCCCCCGAGCTGGCGCGAGCGACGGCGCCACGAGCGCGAGGCCGCGCGCAACCTCCAGGTGGCCACGGACTCCCTCTGGATCTACACCAAGTTCCTTCGGGGCGACTTCACCCTGGGGTTCGATCCGGTCACCCAAGCCCGGCCGCGCGTCGTGACGCCGCGCGAGCTGTGGGCGCTCCTGTCCAGCCAGGGGGAGCGCGGCTGGTCCGAGGCGCGCATCCAGGCCGCTCTGGAGCACGGTGTCCGGGACGGCTGGGTCCGCCGTGTCGCGACGATGGACGGACGGCGCGGCTACGCCATCGTGCCCGAGCGGTTGCGGTAGCCCCTGAATGACGTTAAGGTAGAGGACATGACGACGACCGAGACCCCGAACCGGTACAGCCAGCCGCGCGCCGCCCGGCCGTGCACCCGTTGCGGGCACCGCAACGACGTGCACACCGCTGGAGAGCTGGGCGCGTGCACGGATGGCGTCTGTGAGTGCCGCTGGTACGCCGTCGACCCGCGCACGGGTCGGTGAGAGCCGTGGGGGAGCACCAGAGGCTGACCCACCGTCTGGGACTGACGCTCCGGCCTTACCAGGCCGAGGCCATCGTGGCCCTGGGCCGGGCTTGGGCCGGAGAGCGCCGTCCGACGGCGCGCACCCGGGACCACGCGGCCGTCAACCGGCCGGCGTGCGTCCTGCCGACCGGTGCGGGCAAGACCGTGATTTTCAGCCGGATGGCCGGCCAGGTCCACGCGGACGGCGGCCGGGCGCTGTTCCTGGTCCACCGGGACGAGCTGGCCAAGCAGACCGCGAACAAGCTCCAGATGGCCGCGCCCGGCGCCCGGGTGGGCATCGTCAAGGCCGACCAGAACGACGTGGACGCGGACCTCC
>Ga0207708_10000511_pt1 | contig 29928 bp, 26 predicted proteins | sample KBSK5101metaG_FD_184340 | JGI IMG/M metagenome (GOLD analysis project Ga0207708, IMG submission 184340) | Corn, switchgrass and miscanthus rhizosphere microbial communities from Kellogg Biological Station, Michigan, USA - KBS K5-10-1 metaG... | ecosystem: Host-associated > Plants > Roots >... | reverse complement strand
AGCACCTTGTGGGCCACGAGCGCCTCTCGGACCGCGACCACCCGCTCGTCGTCGAGCACCCGCAGGTCGAGGCCGATCACCTCGGCGCCGAACGAGGGTCCGAGCCGGTCGAGCGTGAGCGCGGCGGGGCGGGTTGGTGCCTGGGTCATCGGAGCCTCCCGGGTGCAGGAAAGAAAAGATACTCAGTCAGTCTACTTACAATACAAAGGGTGGCCGCGCATCGTCCGGCATGCTGGACCGATGACCGACTCGTTCCTGTACGCCGCCGCCCGCACGCCGTTCGGGAGGTTCGGCGGAGCCCTGGCCGGCGTCCGCCCCGACGACCTGGCCGCGACCGCCCTCACCGGGGTGCTCGACCGTGCTCCTGACCTCGACCCGGCCGAGATCGGCGATGTCCAGTGGGGACTGGCCAACGGTGCGGGTGAGGACAACCGCAACGTGGCCAGGATGGCGGTGCTCCTCGCCGGGCTACCGGTGTCGGTGCCGGGCGCGACGGTCAACCGGCTGTGTGGCTCGAGCCTCGAGGCCCTCGGCAACGCGGCACGCTCCGTCGAGAGCGGCGACGCCGAGGTCGTCGTGGCCGGCGGCGTGGAGTCGATGACCAGGGCGCCCTGGGTGCTGCCGAAGCCGGCGCGGGGATTTCCCGCGGGCAACGTGGAGGCGGTCTCGACCACGTTGGGCTGGCGGCTGGTCAACGAGCGGATGCCCGCCGAGTGGACCACCTCGCTGGGCGAGTGCAACGAGCTGCTGGCCGACACCTTCGGCATCGGGCGCAAGCGCCAGGACGAGTTCGCCGCGCGCTCGCACCAGCTCGCCCATGCCGCCTGGGAGTCCGGCTTCTACGACGACCTCGTGGTGCCGGTCGCGGGGGCGGACCTGGCCCGCGACGAGGCGATCCGGCCAGGAAGCACCGCGGAGGCGCTCGCCGGGCTCAAGCCGTCCTTCCGGCGCGACGGCACGATCACCGCCGGCAACGCCTCGCCGCTCAACGACGGTGCGGCCGCCCTGCTCGTCGGTTCGGGGGCGGCGTCCTCCCGGATTGGACTGGCGCCGCTGGCGCGCGTCGCCGGCCGAGGCGTGCATGCGGTGGACCCGCAGATGTTCGGCGTCGCTCCCGTCGAGGCGGCGGGCAAGGCGCTCGTCCGCGCCGGCGTCGGCTGGGCCGACATCGCGGCCGTCGAGCTCAACGAGGCGTTCGCGGTGCAGTCGCTGGCGTGCGTCGACGCCTGGGTCGGCGCCGGGCTCCGCGACCCCGAGATCGTGAACGCCCGGGGTGGCGCGATCGCGATCGGTCACCCGCTGGGCGCCTCTGGTGCCCGGGTGGTCGGGACGCTCGCGCACCGGCTCCGCGAGGGCGGCGACCGCTGGGGTCTGGCCGCGATCTGCATCGGCGTCGGCCAGGCGCTCGCGGTCGTGCTGGAGAACGTCAGCGGCTGAAGATCCCGCTGTCCGCCAGCGTCGGGTCGACCAGCACCTTCGCGTGGCGTTCCGCGCTGCCGAGCACGTCGAACGCGTCAGCCACCCCATCCAGCCCCGTGACACCCGTGACCAGGGGTGTGACCCCGACCTTGCCGTCGGCCAGGGCGTGCAGCGTGTCGCGGAACTCCAACGGCGTGTAGCCGAGCACGAAGCGCAGGTCGATCTCCTTGTTGATCGCCATCGACGGGCGCACGGTGTCGTCGCCCATGCAGACACCCACTACGACCACGCGGGAGAACAGGGGTGCACCCGTGATCACCTGGTCGAGCATCCCCGGGATGCCGACGCACTCGAAGACCACGGGTGCCTTCGGGATCGTGACACCGACCTTCTCCAGGACACGCCACGTGTGCCACCACGGCACGGGCAGCCGCGCCATCGTCTCGATCCCGTCGACGGCGGCCGTGAGTGCCGCCGGCGCCGTGGTCAGGTGGCCCGTCGACGCGGCGTCGTACGGCGAGTCGCTGGCCGGGTCCACCACGACATCGGCGCCGCACGCGGTGGCGAGGGCGCGCCGTCCGGACGACGGGTCGCTTGCGACCACGGTCCGCACACCGCGCCCCTTGAGCAGCGTCACCACGGCCAGGCCGACCGGGCCGCAGCCGATCACGACTGCCACGTCCTTGCGCCCGACCTCGCCGCGGTTGACGGCGTGCCAGCCCACGGCCATCGGCTCGGTGAGGACCGCGACCTCGTCCGGCAGCCCGTTCGGCACGCGTAGCGTCAGCGACTCCTGCACCAGCATGCGCTCCGCGAAGGCGCCCGGGGCGCGGGCCGACAGTCCGGTCGGGTGCACGTCGGCGCCCTGGCGCAGCAGCGGCAGCGAGACCACCGGCGTGCCCACCGGCAGGTGTCCCTTGGTCCCCGGGCCGCGCTCGACGACCTCGGCCACGAACTCGTGGCCGAGCACGATCTCCTCCTCAGAGCGCATCAGGTCGTGGTAGCCGATCTCCCGCATCAGGTCGGCGAGACCGTCGGCCTGGGTGCGCAGGTGGAGGTCCGAGCCGCAGATGCCGGCGCGTCGTACCTCCACGAGGAGGTGTCCGGGACCTGGCACCGGCTCGGGGAGGTCAGTGACCGCCAGCGCGCCCCGGCAGCAGGTGACTGCCTTCATCCGGGCCCTTCCGTGCGTCGCGTCAGGTCAACGTACGGGAGGCGTCGGAATCAGCGGACCTTGAGCCCGCCCACCGTCACGGAGCCACCACCGGAGTAGCCGGTGCCCGTCTGGATCAGGAACGTGTCGGGGTTGGACCCGCGCCCGTCGGCGACCGTGATCGTGTACGACGTGGCGGCGCCGTCCTGGATCGCGTGGCCCGTGAACCGCACCTTGGTGCCGGACCGGTGGTAGCGCGTGACGTCGAGACACCGCACCTTCACCGGGTCGGCCGCGGTGCCGCCCTTGACCTCGCAGGTGCCGATGGGCCCGGCGGGGCCGGGCTTCGCGTCGTAGGAGAAGGACACGTCGGGGTCGATCGGTTGCGTGCTCGGCGTGCCGTGACCGGGCTTCGGCTCGCCGGTCGGGGTGCCGCTAGGGGTGCCGGTGGGGGTGCCGGTGGGGGTGCCACTGGGGGTGCCACTGGGAGTGCCACTGGGAGTCCCGGTGGGAGTGCCGCTGGGCTGGTCCGTCGGCGTGCCCGAGGGAGTGCCGCTGGGCGTGCCGGTCGGTGACGGCTCCGGCGCCGGGCTGCTCAGGGTGTCGGTGAGCTGGCCGCCGCCGGAGACGAGCGTGCCGGTGCCGGTGACGGAGCTCCCCCCGATCGTGCCGTTCCAGCTCCAGGTGCCGTCGCCGGGGGGCGCGCAGGCCCCCCCTCGTTGGTCGGCGGCACCGGTGGCGGTCTGGGTGCCCTGGAGCTCGCCGCCGCTGACCGAGAAGCTGATCGTGGACACCTGGGTGCCGTCGGTGACCGAGTTGCTGATGGTGGCCTGGACCGGCCCCACGACGGAGCCCGTGGCGCTGCCTGTGGCCGTGAACGAGTACGAGGACGCCCCGGCTGCACACCCGTTCAGGCCGCCGAGGTCGAGGCTCAGCACCTCTCCGGACAGCCCGCCGGAGCCGTCCGCGGTCGCGGACACAGGGGTCGCCAAGACGGCGACGGTGGTGGCAGCCGCCAGCAGCGATCGAGTAAGTAGCACGAGCACGCGTCCAGTCATACGTTGGTGGTCCTTGGAGAAACGCTAGGGTGCCCGGCAGGTCCAGACAAGGTTTCCGCCAAGCTCCCCCCATTGTTCACCCATTCGTGACGCCGTGGGGTCGTTTTGCTACTTCCGATCCATCGGGAACGGGCGTCCGGGCCCGCTCGGCAGGTCGAAGACCAGCAGGGTGCTGGTCGCGGTCGCGACCGTCGCCCCGGACGCGTCGGTGACCACGCCCTCGGTGAACGCGACCCGTGAGCCGGCCTTCACGACCGTGCCGACGGCGGTCAGCGGGCCGCTCTGGAGCCGCACCGCCTTGAGGTAGCTGACCTTGATCTCGATCGAGGTGTAGCCGCGACCGGAGGGCAGCGTGCTGTGCAGCGCGCAACCGGCCACCGAGTCGAGAAGGGTGCACACGAGCCCGCCGTGGACCGCGCCGATCGGGTTGTAGGCCGACGCGTCGGGCGTGCACGTGAAGACGACACGACCAGGATCCGCCTCGACCAGGTCGAACTGGAGGAGCTGGGCGATCGGTGGGGGCGGCATGTCGCCGGCCACCATCGCTCGCAGGTAGTCGATGCCGGGCAGCGAGAGTCCCAGCGCGGCCGGCTTGGCCGGGTCGTGCCAGGACACGGTGCGCGACTCCTGCGGGCCCCAGTCGGTGTCGGTGAGGCTGGTCATGAGGTCTCCTCGTCCAGGCGCCATGGCGCGCGTCGGTGTCGGTCGGGGTCGTCGATCGCGACGGCGTGCCGCCGACCCCAGGCGTAGAGCCGCTCCAGGATCGGCACCAGCTCGCGGCCGGCGGCGGTCAGGTGGTACTCGCAGCGCGTGCCCTGGTAGGGCCGGCGCTCCAGCACGCCCGCGTCGACGAGGTCGACCAGCCGCGCGGCGAGACGGTCACGAGGAGCACCGGTGCCGCGGGCGATCTCGGTGAACCGGTGGTTGCCGAGCGCCACCTCCCGGACGACGAGGAGCGCCCAGCGGTCGCCGACCACCTCCAGCGAGGCCGCGATCGCGCAGGGTCTGCCGGGCAGCTCTGCCAGCGTGATGGTGCGCGCATCGTCGGTTGCTCGTGGTCCGGACACACTGCTATGTTGCCGAGCATGAGTTTGAAAGTCAAACCGACTGCCCGGGTCGACTCAACAGGCTCGCGGTCCCGGTCCCTGGTTCTGGTGTCGCTCGGCACCGCCCTAGTGCTGGTCACCTACGTGACACCGATGGCGACGATCCCGCAGACCGCCGCCGACCTCGGGTCCGGCAGCGGTGCACGCGCCTGGATGCTCAGCTCGATGAGCGTCGGGCTCGCCGCGGCCCTGCTCGCCTCGGGTGCGGTCGGTGACGCGCTGGGCCGGCGGCGGACCTACCTCGTGGGGCTGATCGCGACCGGCGTCGGCTCGGTGCTCTGTGCGGTGGCGACGGGCAGCGCGCTCTTCGTCGGCGCGCGGGTGCTCGAGGGGGTCGGCGGGGCCGCGATCCTCGCCTGCGGGCTGGCGATCCTCGCCCATGGTGCGCGCACCCCGGAGGAGCGGAGCCACGGCTCCGCGATCTGGGGTGCCAGCGTCGGGCTCGGGATCTCGGCGGGCGTCCTGCTGGCCGCGTCGCTCGACATCGGCACCGGCTGGCGCGAGACCTACGTCGTGGTCGGGCTGCTCGCTCTGGCGCTGGTCGTCCCCAGCCTCCGGCTGCCGGAGTCGGCGGCCGAGCACCCGCGCCGGCTCGACCTCGCCGGCGTCGTCACGCTGGGCGCCGCGATGACGTTGCTGGTCAGCGGGCTCACCCAGGCGCGGTCCGGCCTCACCGCGGGCGTGGTCGTCCTGTTCGTCGCCGCCCTGGTGCTGCTGGTCCTCTTCGCGGTCGTCGAGTCGCGCACGGTCGAGCCGATGCTGGAGCCGGCACTGCTGCGCAACCGCGGGTTCCTTGCCGCCACGATCGGCACCCTCGTGCTCGGCGCCGGGATCATCAGCATGTCATCCAACGTGCCGACGCTGGTGCAGGTGGAGATGGGTGGCTCGCTGTGGGCCGCGTCGTGGCTGCTGCTCATCTGGTCCGTGACGAGTGTCGTGGCGTCGCTCGTCGTACGCAACCTGCGGATCCGGCTCTCGGGACCGCGCCTGATCGCGGTCGCGCTGGGCGTGGTTGCCTTCGGCGAGCTGCTCGGGACGGGCATGACGGCGGACTCCTCGCCCTGGCGGCTGGCGCCGTCGATGTTCGTTGCGGGGCTCGCGACCGGCGTCCTCAATGCGGTGCTCGCCCGGGAGTCGGTCGCCAACGTCCCGCCCGACCGCGCGGCGATGGGCAGTGGCTCGAACAACACCGCGCGCTACCTCGGTGCCGCCTGCGGGATCACCGTGTTCTCCGTCCTGCTGACGCACGCCGGGTGGAACACCGCGGTCCTCGTGGCCGTCGGGGTGACGGTCGTCGGTGCGGCGGCGGCGGCGATCCTCGGGGCAACAAAAAGTCAGGCTTGACTGTTTGTTAGTCGCGGGTTCACGATGACCGGGTGACCCAGGTCCGCGTCCGGCAGGAGGAGCGCTCGCGCGCGATGCGACAGCGGCTGCTCGACGCGACGGTCGAGTGCCTGGTCGAGCGCGGCTTCGCGGGGACCTCGACCACGCTGGTCTCCGAGCGCGCAGGGGTGAGCCGGGGTGCGCAGCTGCACCACTTCCCGACCAAGAACGACCTGGTGCTGGCCGCCGTCGAGCACCTCAGCGAACAGCGCGGCGTGGAGCTGCAGCGGGCCGCCGACGGGCTGCCGCGCGGTTCGCAGCGCACGCGCGCGATCCTCGACATGCTCGGCGACCACTTCGCCAGCCCGGTGTTCAACGCGGCGCTCGAGCTGTGGGTGGCGGCCCGGACCGACGCCCAGCTGCGCGCCGCCGTCGAGCCCCTGGAACAGAAGGTCGGCCGAGAGACCCATCGGCTGACCGTCGAGCTCCTCGGCGCGGACGAGACGCAGCCTGGCGTCCGCGAGCTCGTTCAGGCCACGCTCGACCTCGTGCGAGGGCTGGGGCTGGCCAACACGATCGGCGACGACCGGGCCCGCCGCCGACGCATCCTGCGCCGTTGGGCCGATGTGCTCGACGCCGGACTGGAGCAGGCATGAACGACCTGCTGGACACGGTCCTGCGCGACCTCGCCGCCGAGGGCGACCGTCTGGAGGGAATCGTCTCCGGCCTCACCGAGGACGGTTGGCGGACACCGACGCCGGCAGTCGGGTGGGACGTGGCTGCTCAGGTCGCCCACCTGGCGTGGACAGATGAGGTCGCCGTGTTCGCCGCGAGCGACAAGGAGAAGTGGGACGAGGTCGTGATGCAAGCGATCGGCGACCCCGACGGGTTCGCCGACAGCGCAGCCCTGGCCGGAGCCGCGGCGGATCCTGACGACATCCTTCGCCGCTGGGGGACTGCGCGGGGGTCGCTGCAGGAGACACTGCGTTCCTTCCCCGCCGGCCAGAGGCTGCCGTGGTTCGGCCCGCCGATGAGCCCGACCTCGATGGCGACCGCGCGGTTCATGGAGACCTGGGCGCACTCCCTCGACGTGGCCGAGGCACTGGGAGTGCCCCCGGCGCCGAGCGACCGGATCCGCCACGTGGCCCACCTGGGCGTGCGCACCCGCAACTTCGCGTTCGGCGTGCACGGGCTCGAGCCGCCGGCCGAGGAGTTCGGGGTCACCCTGGTGTCGCCGTCGGAGGAGGTCTGGTCGTGGGGGCCGGAGGACGCCGACCAGACGGTCACCGGCTCGGCGTACGACTTCTGCCTGCTGGTCACCCGCCGCCGGCACCGGGCCGACACCGACCTGGTCGCGTTCGGCGCCGACGCCGACCGCTGGCTCGACATCGCGCAGGCGTTCGCCGGCCCGCCGGGTGAGGGCAGGTCACCGGTGGTCGAGCAGTGAGCGCAGCGAACGTGTCGAGACCGGTGAGGCCCCTGTCATGAGGGTGGGGAACTGCTCCGGCTTCTACGGCGACCGGCTGACCGCGATGCGCGAGGTCCTGGACGGCGGTCCCGTCGACGTGGTCACCGGGGACTACCTGGCCGAGCTGACCATGCTGATCCTCGGCCGTGACCGGCTCAAGGATCCGTCGCTGGGCTACGCGAAGTCGTTCGTCCGCCAGCTCGAGGACTGCCTCGGCGACGCACTCGAACGCGGCGTCCGCATCGTCAGCAACGCCGGTGGGCTCAACCCCGCGAGCCTGGCCGCCAAGGTGCGCGAGGTCGCGCGCGGGCTCGGCCTCGACCCGGTGGTCGCCCACGTCGAGGGTGACAACCTCGCGCCACGTGCCGCCGAGCTCGGGTTCGGGGACGCGCTCACGGCCAACGCCTATCTCGGCGCGTTCGGCATCGCCGAAGCGCTCGGTCGGGGCGCCGACGTCGTGGTCACCGGCCGGGTCACCGACGCGTCGGTCGTCGCCGGGCCGGCGATCGCGGAGCACGGCTGGTCGCCCACGTCGTACGACGAGCTCGCGGGCGCCGTGGTCGCCGGCCACGTGATCGAGTGCGGCACCCAGGCCACGGGCGGCAACTTCTCCGGCTTCCTCTCGCTGCCCCGCGACGCCCGGCCCCTCGGCTTCCCGATCGCCGAGGTCGCCGCCGACGGCTCGTCCGTGATCACGAAGCACGACGGCACCGGGGGAGCGGTCACCGTCGACACCGTGACCGCGCAGCTGATGTACGAGATCCAGACCGCGCAGTACCTGAACCCGGACGTCACGGTCGACCTGACCTCGATCCGGCTGGAGCAGGTCGGCGCCGACCGAGTGCGGATCAGCGGCGTGCGGGGCGCCGCGCCGCCCGAGCGGCTCAAGGTCTCGGTCAACACCCTCGGCGGCCATCGCAACCAGGTCGAGTTCGTGCTCACGGGACTCGACATCGACGCGAAGGCGGCGTGGGTGCGCGAGCAGCTCGTGGCCAGACTGGAACCACGTCGTCCCGAGATCGTCGACTGGCACCTCGACCGGCTGCCGCTGCCCGACGCCGAGACCGAGGAGGCGGCGTCCTGCCTGCTCCGGGTCACGGTCAAGGACCCGTCGCCGGACGTGGTCGGACGGGCGTTCAGCTCCGCGGCGGTCGAGCTGGCGCTGGCCTCCTACCCGGGCTTCACGATGACCTCTCCGCCGGGTAGCGCAAGCCCGTACGGCGTCTACCGGCCGGCTTACGTCGACCGCGCCGAGGTGGAGCAGGTGGCGGTGATGCCGGACGGGGAGCGGATCGTCATCTCCGACGCGGTGGGGGCCGCCGATCCCCGGGTGGTCGAGCCTGTCGAGACCTCGTCCCGGTCCACCGTTCCCCCGGTGGTCGAGCCTGTCGAGACCTCGGCCCCGACCACCGCCCCGGTGGTCGAGCCTGTCGAGACCTCGGCCGCGACCAGGCGGGTCCCGCTCGGCACCTTCGTGCACGCGCGCAGTGGCGACAAGGGCGGGGACGCCAACGTCGGGCTCTGGGTCGGGCAGGGCGACAGGCGCGACCAGCGCATCGCCTGGCTGCTCGACCTGGTCACTCCTGATCTGGTGCGTTCGCTGCTGCCGGAGGCGAAGGACCTCGACGTCGAGGTCTTCGTGCTGCCCAACCTCGGCGGCGTCAACGTGCTGGTCCACGGGCTGCTCGGCGAAGGGGTGGCGGCGAGCACGCGGTTCGACCCGCAGGCCAAGGCGGTCGGGGAGTGGCTGCGCTCGCGGCTGGTCGACGTACCCGAGGACCTGCTGTGAGTCTCGACAAGCTCGACCTCCTCCGGAGTCCCGACAGGCCCGACCTCCACATCCGTGACCTGGGCGCCGAGTTCGTGCGCCGCGAGGTGGCGCCCTACCTCCAGGAGTGGGAGGACGCCGGCTCGATCCCGCGCGAGCTGCACCTGGCGGCGGGGAAGCAGGGGTTGCTCGGGATCGCCTTTCCCGAGGCGGTCGGCGGAGGCGGCGGCACCTTCCTCGACTCGGTCGAGCTCCAGGAGGCGATGTTCGAGGCCGGAGCCTCGAGCGGTCTGGTGGCCGGGCTGTTCACCGGCGGCATCGCGCTGCCGCACCTGGCGGTCCGGGGCACGGCCGAGCAGGTGGAGCGCTACGTCCGGCCCACCCTGGAGGGCACGAAGATCGGTGCACTGGCCGTGACCGAGCCCGGTGGTGGTTCCGACGTCGCCGGGATCACGACGTCCGCCGTCCGCGACGGCGACCACTACGTCGTCAACGGCGCCAAGACGTTCATCACCTCCGGTGTGCGCGCCGACTTCGTCACGACCGCGGTGCGCACCGGCGGGCCGGGACATGGTGGGATCTCGCTGCTCGTGGTGGAGAAGGGCACGCCGGGCTTCGTGGTCGACCGGGCCTTGGCCAAGATGGGTTGGCTGTGCTCGGACACCGCCGAGCTGTCCTTCCGCGACGCCCGGGTGCCGGTCATCAACCTGGTCGGCGAGGAGAACAGCGGGTTCGTGCAGATCGCCGAGCAGTTCGTGGTCGAGCGGATCGCACTCGCGGTCCACGCCTACGGCATCGCCGCGCGGTCGCTCGCACTCACGGCGGCGTACTGCGGTCAGCGGGAGACCTTCGGCAAGCCGCTTGCCGCGCGCCAGGTGGTGCGGCACCGGCTGGTCGAGATGCACCAGCGGGTCGACGTCGCGCGCACCTACACGCGGTCCGTCGCAGCGCGCCACGCGGCCGGCGAGGACGTCGTCGCCGAGGCGTGCCTGGCCAAGAACAACGCGGTCGAGGCCTGCTCCTGGGTCGTCGACCAGGCGGTGCAGCTGCACGGAGGCACCGGCTACATGCACGGGACCGAGGTGGAGCGGCACTACCGCGACGCCCGGATCCTGCCGATCGGAGGAGGAGCGACCGAGGTGCTGACCGATCTCGCCGCCCGGCTGCTGGGGTACGCCGGATGAAGAGCTCGTTGAGATGGGCCTCCGGCCCCGTTGAATGGTGTCTCCCGCCCCATCGAGTCGGGTGTACGGCGGGTGTACCGGGAGCGGCGCGAGTCTCAAGGGGCCCGGACGCAGAACTCGACGGGTCCGCAGGCCGATCTCGACGGAGCGGGAGGGCGATCTCAACATGACTGAGACCACGCACCGCGAGGCGATGCTGGAGAAGCTGGCCGACCTCGAGGCCGAGCACGCGAAGGCGGTGGCCGGCGGCGGGGAGAAGTACGTCGACCGGCACCACGAGCGGGGCAAGCTGCTGCCCCGGGAGCGGATCGAGCTGCTGATCGACGAGGGCAGCGCGTTTCTTGAGCTGTCGCCGCTGGCCGGCTGGGGCTCGGACTTCACGGTCGGTGCCAGCCTGGTGACCGGCATCGGCGTGGTCGAGGGCGTCGAGTGCCTGATCACCGCGAACGACCCGACGGTCAAGGGCGGCGCGAGCAACCCGTGGACGGTGAAGAAGGGCTTCCGGGCGGCGCAGATCGCCGACGAGAACAACCTCCCGACGATCTCCCTCGTCGAGTCCGGCGGCGCCGACCTGCCGACGCAGAAGGAGATCTTCATCCCCGGCGGCAAGGTGTTCCGCGACCTCACTCGGGCAAGCGCCCGCAAGCGTCCGACGATCGCGCTGGTCTTCGGCAACTCCACCGCCGGTGGCGCCTATGTCCCCGGGATGAGCGACTACACGGTGATGGTCAGGGAGCAGGCCAAGGTGTTCCTCGGCGGTCCGCCGCTGGTGAAGATGGCGACCGGCGAGGAGTCCGACGACGAGTCGCTGGGTGGTGCGGAGATGCACGCGCGCACGTCCGGCCTGGCCGACTACCTCGCCGCCGACGAGCGCGACGCGATCCGGATCGGGCGCCGGATCGTGGCCCGCCTCAACGTCCGGAAGGGCTCTACAGGCTCGACCACCGGTGGCCGGTCGTACGCCGAGCCCGACGCGGACGTCGACGAGCTGCTCGACCTGATCCCCAGCGACCTCAGGGAGCCGTTCGACCCGCGCGAGGTCATCTCCCGGGTCTGTGACGGCGTCTCGGCCACGAACGGGGCGGTGTTCGACGAGTTCAAGCCGCTCTATGGGCCGTCTCTGGTCACCGGCTGGGGGAGGCTCCACGGGCATCCGGTCGGCATCCTCGCCAACGCGCAGGGCGTCCTGTTCAGCGAGGAGGCGCAGAAGGCGACGCAGTTCGTGCAGCTCGCCAACCAGATCGACGTGCCGCTGCTGTTCCTGCACAACACGACCGGCTACATGGTCGGCAAGGAGTACGAGCAGGGCGGGATCATCAAGCACGGCGCGATGATGATCAACGCGATCTCCAACTCCACCGTGCCGCACCTGACAGTGATCATGGGCGCGTCGTACGGCGCCGGCAACTACGGAATGAACGGCCGCGCCTACGACCCGCGGTTCCTGTTCACCTGGCCGTCCGCGAAGTCGGCGGTGATGGGCCCGGCCCAGCTCGCGGGTGTGCTCTCGATCGTCGCTCGCGCCGCCGCCGAGGCGCGTGGCAAGGAGTACGACGAGGACGGCGACCGGGGCATGCGCGAGCTCGTCGAGGCGTCCGTGGAGGAGGAGAGCCTGCCGTTCTTCCTCTCCGGGATGCTGTACGACGACGGCGTGATCGATCCGCGCGACACCCGCACCGTGCTCGGCATCTGCCTGTCGGTCATCGACAACACGACCTGGACCGGCGGGCAAGGATTCGGGGTGTTCCGTCCGTGACGATCCGGCGACTCCTCGTGGCCAACCGGGGCGAGATCGCGCGCCGGGTCTTCGCGACCTGCCGGCGGCTAGGGATCGAGACCGTCGCTGTGCACGCGGACGCAGACGCCGGCCTGCCCTTCGTGCGCGAGGCGGACGTCGCCGTACGGCTCCCCGGCAACGCTCCGACCGACACCTACCTGCGCGTCGACCTGCTGCTCGACGCCGCGCGGCGGACCGGGGCCGACGCGGTGCACCCGGGCTACGGCTTCCTGTCGGAGAGCGCCGAGTTCGCCCGGGCCGTACTCGACGCCGCGCTGACCTGGGTCGGTCCCGCCCCCGCGTCGATCGAGGCGATGGGCTCCAAGATCCGGGCCAAGGAGCTGATGCGCAAGGCCGGTGTCCCGGTGCTGGAGGCGCCGGCCGAGCCCACCGCGTCCGACCTCCCGCTGCTGGTGAAGGCGTCCGCGGGTGGCGGTGGCCGCGGGATGCGCGTCATCCGCGACCTCGCCGCGCTGCCGGCCGAGGTGGCCGCGGCGGAGGCGGAGGCGGCGTCGGCGTTCGGCGACGGCACGGTCTTCGTCGAGCCGTTCGTCGAGCGTGGACGTCACGTCGAGGTGCAGGTGGTCGGCACCGGCCACGGCGTGCTGGTGCTCGGCGAACGCGACTGCTCCCTCCAGCGTCGCCACCAGAAGGTGGTCGAGGAGACCCCCGCTCCGCACCTGCCGGAGCGGACCCGGCGGGCCCTCCATGACGCGGCCCGCAAGGCCGCGCGCGCGATCGACTACCTCGGTGCCGGCACGGTCGAGTTCCTCTACGACCCGGAGCAGGAGCGTTTCTTCTTCCTGGAGATGAACACGCGCCTCCAGGTCGAGCACCCGGTCACCGAGCTCGTGCACGGCGTCGACCTGGTGGAGATGCAGCTCGCCGTCGCGGAGGGCCGCGAGCTCGAGCGCATCGGCGAGACCTACGGTCACGCGATCGAGGTCCGGCTGTACGCCGAGGACCCCGCCACCGACTACCAGCCGCAGAGCGGGACGCTCACGGCCTTCGACGTCCCGGGCGTGAACGCCGAGTTCGACCTGCTCAACCGGCCCGGGGTCCGCCTCGACTCCGGGTTCGTCCCGGGCAACGAGGTCTCGACCCACTACGACGCGATGCTGGCCAAGGTGGTCGCCTGGGCGCCCGACCGCGAGCAGGCAGCCCGGCGACTGGCGGACACCCTGGCCAAGGCTCGGATCCACGGTGTCACCACCAACCGCGACCAGCTGGTGGCGACGCTACGGGACGCGGCGTTCCTCGCGGGTGAGGTGAGCACGGCCTTCCTCGACCAGCGCCCGGCAGCGCCTCCCTCGGACCCGGGTGCCGCTGCCGTCGCGGCTGCGATCGCCCTTGCCGAGGAGGGGAAACGCGACCGCACCGTGCAGCGCGGCATCCCCGTCGCCTGGCGCAACGTCTTCTCGCAGCCCCAGGTCACCGAGTTCGAGGGACACCGGGTCGAGTGGTCCGCCGGCCGCGACGGCTATCTCGTCGACGGGTACGACGTGGTGGTCGTGGGCCCGGACCGGGTCACCCTCGCCGAGCACGGCGTCACCACGACGTACGGCGTGGCGGTGCACGGCGACCGGGTCGAGGTGGACGCGCCTGGGAGCCACGTCCGGCTGCGCCGCGTGCCCCGGTTCGTGGACCCTGCCGCGGCGGCCGCCGCCGGCTCATTGCTGGCGCCGATGCCCGGCACCGTGATCACGGTGCTGGTCGCCGAGGGTGACCGGGTCGAGGCGGGCGCACCGGTGCTCGTCCTGGAGGCGATGAAGATGCAGCACACCGTGAGCGCGCCGGCATCGGGCACGGTCATCGAGCTCGACGTGAAGGCCGGCGTGCAGGTCGCTGCCGGCGAGGTTCTGGCCGTCGTAGAAGGAGAGTCATGAGTACCGCATTCACCGAGACCGAGGAGCGCCAGGAGCTCCGCAGGCAGGTCGCCAGGCTGGCGTCGACGTACGGGCGGGAGTACTTCACCCGCTGCGCCCGTAGCGGCGAGAAGACCACCGACCTGTGGCTGGCGATCGGCAAGGCCGGCTACCTCGGGATCAACATCCCCGAGGAGTACGGCGGTGGTGGCGGCGGCATCGGTGACGTCGCGGCGGTGTGCGAGGAGCTCGCCGCGCAGGGCTGCCCGCTGCTGATGATGGTGGTCTCGCCGGCGATCTGCGGCACCGTGATCGCGCGCTACGGCACCGAGGCGCAGAAGCGGCGCTGGCTGCCCGGCATCTGCGACGGCACGGAGACGATGGCGTTCGCGATCACCGAGCCCGACGCCGGCACCAACTCGCACAACATCACCACCACCGCGAAGCGCGACGGCGACGAGTGGGTGCTCAACGGGCGGAAGACCTACATCTCCGGCGTCGACGAGGCGAGGAACGTGCTCGTGGTCGCGCGCACCTCGGACGCGAAGACCGGGAAGCTCAAGCCATGCCTGTTCGTGGTGCCCACCGACGCCGAGGGCCTCGAGTACACGGCCATCCCGATGGAGATCGTCTCGCCGGAGCAGCAGTTCCAGGTCTTCATCGACGACCTGCGGCTGCCCTTCGACGCGCTGGTCGGTGACGAGGACGGCGGGCTCGTGCAGCTGTTCGCCGGCCTCAACCCCGAGCGGATCATGGCGGCGTCGTTCTCGACCGGGCTCGCTCGCTACGCGCTGGACAAGGCCACGGCGTACGTGAAGGAACGTGAGGTCTGGGGCACCCCGATCGGCGCCCACCAGGGGCTCGCGCATCCGCTCGCGCAGTCGAAGATCGAGATCGAGCTGGCCCGGCTGATGACGCAGAAGGCCTCAGCCCTCTACGAGGCCGGCGACGACCGCGCGGCCGGCGAGGCGGCGAACATGGCGAAGTACGCCGCCGCTGAAGCCGCCTGCGACGCCGCCGACCGCGCGGTGCAGGCCCATGGCGGCAACGGCATCACCCAGGAGTACGGCGTCGCCGGCCTGCTCGTCGCCGCCCGCGCCGGCCGGATCGCCCCGGTCAGCCGCGAGATGATCCTGAACTTCGTCGGCATGCACTCGCTGGGCCTGCCGAAGAGCTACTGACAGACTCGTTGAGTCGTGCCTCCGGCTCCGTTGAGATGTGCGTCGGGGCCGGGCCGGAGGCACGTCTGAACGGGGGCGGACGCGCATCTCAACGAAAGAGGAGCACCATGACGGAGCTCGTGCACTACGAGGTCGCCGACGGGGTCGGCACGATCACGCTGGACTCCCCGCACAACCGCAACGCGCTGTCCCGGCAGCTGACGACCGAGCTGTTCGAGCGGCTCGACCGGGCGGCCGCGGACGACGACGCGGCCGTGGTCGTGATCCGTTCCGCCGACCGGGTGTTCTGCTCGGGAGCGGACCTCTCCGAGGCGTCCGAGGGCGGCATGGAGGAAGGCGCGCGCACCATGGTCGAGATGCAGCGCCGGATCGTGACGCACCCCAAGCCGGTCGTGACTCGCATCGCCGGGCCGGTGCGTGCCGGCGGCCTGGGGATCGTGGCCGCCAGCGACGTGGTGATCTGCGGCGACGACGTCACGTTCGCGTTCACCGAGTCGCGGTTGGCGCTGGCCCCCGCGGTGATCTCGTTGACCGTGCTTCCCCGGCTGACCGGCCGTGCCGCCGCCGACACCTTCCTCACCGGGCGCACGTTCGACGCCGCAGAGGCCGCCGCGATGGGCCTGGTCACTCGCGCCGTACCCGCGGGTGAGCTCGACGCGGCCGTGGCCGACGTCTGCGACGAGCTCCAGAAGGCGCACCCCCAGGGGTTGCGGGAGACAAAGGCGCTGCTCGCCGCCGACCTGGTCCGGCGGATCGACGACGAGGGCGAGCCGGCGGCCGCCCTGTCCGCGCGCCTGTTCGGCTCCGACGCGGCCCACGAGGCGATGCTCGCCTTCCTGAGCCGCAAGCGCTGACCTCAGCGGCCGTCGGCCGGTCCGCTGGACGAGCGCACGACCAGCTGCGTGGGCAGCACGCGCGACGGCGGCCGCTCCAGCACACCCGGCGTGACGAGGCCGGGCTGGGCGAGCATCTCGATGCTGTGCTGCCCGGCCTCGACGGTGTGCTCCGCCAGGGTGGTGAGCGGGGGCGAGCAGAACGCAGCGCCGAACACGTCGTCGAAGCCCACCACGCTGACCTGACCGGGTACGGCGACGCCGCGCGCGGCCAGCCGCTGCAGGACGCCGATGGCGAGCATGTCGTTGTGGCAGACCACGGCCGTCGCCCCGGCCGCGACCACCGCGTCGGCCGCAGCGGCTCCGCCGGCGAACACCGGCGCGTACGGCCCGAACCGGGTGGCGTCCAGCCCGACCGCCGCGGCCGCCCGTCCGAGGCCGGCCCACCGCCGCGCGCCCGACCAGGACTCGGCCGGTCCGCCGAGGAACACGAATCCCCGGTGCCCCAGCGACGCGAGGTGATCCACGATCTGCCGCGAGCCGGACTCGAAGTCCGCCACCACGCACGCCAGCCCGGGAGCGGCCCGGTTGACGAGCACGACCGGGTTGTGGCGGGCGGCGTCCGTGAGGATCTCGTCCGGCATCCGCGAGGCGCTCAGCACGAAGCCGTCAACGGCCGGGCCCAGGCGGCGGACCAGCTGCTGCTCCTGGCCGGCGTTCTCCTGGGTGTCGCCGAGGACCAGGGTGAGACCGGCCGCGGACGCGGCGCGCTCGGCGCCCTTGATCACCCCGGCGAAGTACGGGTTGGTGATGTCGGGCACCAGCAGCGCCATCGTGTTCGTCCGGCCGGACTCGAGCGCGCGGGCGGTGGGGTTGGGCGCGTAGCCGAGCTCCTCGGCCACCGCCAGGACGTGGTCCCGGGTCACGTGGTTGACCCGACCGGGGTTGCTGAAGGCGCGCGACACCGTCGACGCAGCAACCCCCGCGACCCTGGCCACGTCCGTGATCGTCGGGCGGCTGTGCTCCCTGCGACGGGCCATGCGGGCACCCTATGGCAAAATCTGGCAAACGATTGCCATGTGATGGACGCCACTCGAGACTCGGCGTAAGCCCCCGGGTGCTCCCGGGACCGGAACCGAAGGGCCACCTCCCATGGACGAGCAGCTCGCACCGCAGCGCACCCCCGGCAAGGCGGCCGTCGCCGCCTGGTTCGGGAGCGCACTGGAGTACTACGACCTCGCGATCTACGGCACCGCCGCCGCGCTGGTCTTCCCGAAGATCTTCTTCCCAGAGGGCAACGAGTCCGCGGCAACCGTGGCGGCCTTCGCAACCTTCGGCGTCGCCTACGTCGCCCGCCCGGTGGGGTCGTTCTTCATGGGCCACATCGGAGACAAGCTGGGCCGCAAGACCGTGATGATCGGGACGCTGCTGCTGATGGGTGTCTCCACGTTCCTGGTCGGCTGCCTCCCGACGTACTCCCAGGTGGGGATGCTGGCGCCGGTGCTGCTCGTCGCCCTCCGACTCCTGCAAGGTCTGTCCGCCGCGGGTGAGCAGGCAGGTGCCAACTCGATGTCCTTCGAGCACGCACCCGATGCCCGGCGCGGCTTCTTCACGTCGTGGACCCTGAGCGGCACGCAGGGGGGCCAGGTGCTGGCGCCGCTCGCGTTCCTCCCGCTCGCGTCGTACCTGCCCGAGGACCAGCTGCTGTCCTGGGGCTGGCGCGTGCCGTTCTGGCTCAGTGCCGTGGTGGTCGTCGTCGGGTTCGTGATCAGGCGTCGGCTCGAGGAGACGCCGGAGTTCCGGGCCGAGGCTGACCGCGACGGTGTGCCGCGCGCGCCGCTCGGCGTGCTGTTCCGCGATCACTGGGCCGGCGTGCTCCGGGTGTTCTTCGCGGCCTTCATCGCCATGGTCAACACCACGTTCCAGATCTTCGCGCTGAACTTCGCGACCGCCGACGACTACGGCATCGGGATCAGCTCGACGATGATGCTCTGGCTCGCGATCGTCGCGAACCTCGTCGCCATCGCGACGATCCCGTGGTGGGGCCGGCTCTCGGACAGCGTCGGCCGCAAGCCTGTGTTCCTCGCCGGCGTCGCGGGTAGCGCCGTGATGGTCACGCTGTTCCTGGCCGCCATCCACGCCGGCAACGTCCCGCTGGTCTGGGTGACCGGGGTGCTCCTGGCCGGCGTCGTCTACTCCCTGCCCAACGCCGTCTGGCCGGCGACGTACGCCGAGTACTTCCCGACCAGCGTCCGCACCAGCGGCATGGCCATCGGCACGCAGTTCGGCTTCGCGCTCGCCGGTTTCACCCCGACGATCGCGGGCTCGATGATGGGCGGGGAGGCCGACAACTGGTACCGCGTGGCCGCATTCGCGGTCGGTGCCTGCGTCGTCTCCGCGATCGCCGTGCTGTCCGGTCCCGCCGCCACCCATCGGCTGGCCACCCGGGAGGTCGGAGAGCCCGCTGCTCGAGCACGGACCGACCTCGCGTCCGTCAGCTGATGTCGTTCGTCCTCGGCCTGGTCGGCGCCGGGATCCACGCCTCCCTGACGCCCGCGCTCCACGAGCGTGAGGGGCGCGAGCAGGGCCTTGCCCTGGCCTACGGGCTGATCGACGCCGAGGTGGAGCGGTTCGGGGTCGGTGACCTTCCCGACCTGCTGGCCTGGGCGACCCGGCTCGGGTACGACGGTCTCAACGTCACCCACCCGTTCAAGCAGGCAGTCGTCCCGCTGCTCGACGACGTCTCCGACGACGCGGCCGACCTGGGTGCGGTCAACACGGTCGTGATCCGGGACGGCCGTCGGACCGGGCACAACACCGACTGGTCCGGGTGGGGCCGGGCTTTCCGGCAGGCGTTGCCGGAGCGGGTGCGGGACCCTGTGCTGGTCCTCGGCGCGGGCGGCGCCGGGGCGGCGGTGGGGTACGCGCTGCTCGAGCAGGGCGCTCAGCACGTCGCGGTGCACGACCCGGACGAGGAACGCGCGCACGACTGCGTGACGCGCCTGGCCAAGCGCTACGGCGACGACCGCGTGGAGCGGGTCGTCGACGTGGCATCGGCGCTGCGGGAGGCCGACGGACTGGTCAACGCCACGCCGGTCGGCATGCTCGGGCACGACGGCGTCCCGCTTCCGGAGCAGCTGCTCCGCGAGGACCTGTGGGTCGCCGACGTCGTGTACTTCCCCCTGCGAACCCGCCTCCTCGACCATGCGGCCGAGCTCGGAGCAGCCGTGCTCGGGGGCGGCGGCATGGCCGTCTTCCAGGCGGTCGGCGCCTTCGAGTGCTTCACCGGGGTCGAGCCCGACGCCGCCCGCATGTCCGCGCACTTCGACGAGCTCACGGCGTGACCGCTCCCACCCCCACGATCCTCGAGACCCGGCCCGACGCCGGCCGGATCACAACCGGGATCGCCACCGTCTCGCTGAGTGGCCTGCTCGCCGACAAGCTGGACGCGATCGCCGGCGCCGGCTTCGACGGGGTGGAGATCTTCGACAACGACCTGGTCGCGAGCCCGCTGCCACCCGCCGAGGTGGCCATGCGGTGCGCCGACCTCGGTCTGACCATCGACCTTTTCCAGCCCCTGCGCGACGTGCAGGGCGTCCCGCCGGGGCGGTTCCCGGCCGTGCTGCACCGGGTGCGCACCAAGCTCGAGGTTATGGCGGAGCTCGGGGCGACCAGGGTCCTCGCCTGCTCGAGCGTCGCCGCCGACTCGTCCCCCGACATCGACCAGTCCGCCGAGCAGCTGCACGCCGTCGGGGCGCTCGCGGCGGAGTACGGCGGCACCGTCGCGTTCGAGGCACTGGCGTGGGGCCGGCACGTCAACCGGGTAGGTCAGGCCTGGGAGGCCGTCGTCCGCGCGGGCCATCCCGCAGTCACGCTCGCCGTCGACACCTTCCACATGCTGGCGCGCGGTGACGACGGCGCGGCGCTCGCGGGCATCCCCGGCGACCGGATCGGCTTCCTCCAGGTCGCCGACGCTCCGCTGCTGGACATGGGACTGCTCGAGTGGAGCCGGCACCACCGGTGCTTCCCGGGCCAGGGCACGCTCGACGTACCGGGAGTGGTCGCGGCCGCGCTCACGGCGGGCTACCGGGGCCCGGTGTCGCTGGAGGTGTTCAGCGACGTCGTCCGCCAGGTCGACCCCGACGTGACCGCCCGCGACGCCAAACGGTCCCTGGTGTTCCTCGAGGACCTGCTCTTCCGGCGGTTGCCCGCTCGCGAGCGGTCCCTGGTCCATGCCGCTCCGCCGGCCTCCAGCCGGACCGACGCCGCCTTCGTCGAGATCGCGGACCCCGACGGGTCGGTCGCGGCGCTGGTCGGACGGCTCGGTTTCGCCCGCGTGGGCACCCACCGCTCGAAGCCGGTCGACCGGTGGGCCAACGGCGAGGCCCAACTGGTGCTCAACCGCGCCCCCGCCGCGGAGACCGCGACGACCGCCCTCGGGATCGTCGCGGCTCCCGTGACCGCCGTCGCTGCCCGAGCCCGGACCCTGCTGTGGCCGGCGGTCGACCGCACTCGCGGCGACGACGAGGCGCTGTTGCCCGGGGTCACGCTGCCGGGGGGCCTGCACCTGTTCGTCAGCGACGAGCCCGGCCAGGCGGACGACTGGCGCACCGACTTCGTGGGTGGCCCCGGCAGCGGCGATGACCAGTCCCCTGACGGGCCCGGTGGGTGGACCGGCATCGACCATGTCGGGATCGCCGTAGCGCCGGACGACGTGAACGAGATCGTCAGCTTCTTCCGCAGCGTGCTCGGCCTGTCCCCGGGGCCGGTCGAGGAGTTCATCGAGCCGCACGGCAGGCTGCTCAGCCGCGCGCTGAGGCCCGCCGCGGGCGACCTGCGGGTGGTGCTCAACGTGGCCGACCGGGCCACCATGGCGCCCGTCGGGGTCACCCAGCTCGCGTTTCGGTGCGACGACGTGGTCCGCGAGGTGGCGGCTCTCCGCGGCCGCGGTGTGCCAATGATGCCGGTGCCGGACAACTACTACGTCGACCTGCAGGCACGGTTCGCCCTCGACCCGGACACCCTGGACACGCTGCGCCGGCACGGCGTGCTCTACGACCGCACCGGGTCGGGGGAGCTGCTGCACGCCTACACGCAGGTCCTCGACGGAGGTTTCCACGTCGAGCTCCTTGAGCGCCGCGGCGGCTACGACGGCTACGGCGCCGCGAGCACCCACGTCCGGCTTGCGATGCAGGCGGCGCACGAGCAGCGGGCACCCACTCACCACCTACGCTGACCGGATGCGCCGCCCGCCTCGGCTCCTCGTGCTGCTGCTCCTGCTGCCCACCATCGCCGCGTGCGGCAGCGACTCGTCTTCGTCGAGCCTCGCCCCGAGCCGGGAGAGCAGCTCGACCACCAGCCCGAGCACCGCGCCCAGCTCGGCCGCCCGTGCCAGACCGGTGTCGAAGGTGCTGGTCGTGATCGAGGAGAACCACTCCCTCGACCAGATGAGCGCCGGCATGCCGTACACGTTCGGCCTGGCGAAGCGCTTCGGCTACGCCACCCACTACACCGCGATCCGGCACCCATCGCTGCCCAACTACGTCGCGATCGCCGGTGGCGGCACCTTCGGGATCACCGACGACGCCCCGCCGGTCGACCACCCGATCCACGCTCCGTCCGTCTTCGGCCGCGCGATCGCGAGCGGACACACCGCCGCCCTGTACGCCGAGGGCATGCCGCGTCGCTGCGCCGAGGACAACGGCGGCATCCGCTACGCCGTCAAGCACAACCCCTGGGCCTACTTCGCCGACGAGCGCACCGGGTGCCACCGCCACGACCTTCCGGCCGCCCGGCTCGGAAGGGCGATCCGGTCCGGTCACCTGCCCAACGTCGGCATGGTGATCCCGGACCTCTGCAACGACGCCCACGACTGCGACCTCTCCGACGCCGACGCCTGGTTCCGCGGCGTCATGCGGAAGGTGCTCGCCGGGCCTGACTGGAAGTCCGGCCGGCTGGCCGTGGTCCTCACCGCCGACGAGGACGAGCACGACAACCAGGACAACACCGTGCTCACGATGGTGTTGCACGGCAGCCAGCGGGGGCGGGTGGTCGACGCCCCGCTGACCCACTACTCGCTCTCCGGCCTGCTCAGCGCAGTGACCGGTACGCGGCCGCTCGGCGAGGCCCGCACCGCACCGTCGATGGCGGCTGCGTTCGAGCTCCCGCTCGTCCGGGGATGAACCGGCGACGCCCCAGCGTTCGCTGCACATGACCGAGACGTCGGGCGCACGACCGGACACAGTCGGACAGACCCCGTGGTCTTCGCGGCTGACGCTGCCGTTGCGGGCGTTCCAGCGCGCCGAGACCGCCAGCGCCGGCGTTCTCGCTGGGGCGATCGGGGTCGCGCTCGTCTGGGCGAACCTGGGCCCCGGCTACGAGAACCTGTGGAGCACCGAGCTGTCGCTGCGCCTGGGGGACCTGGCCATCGAGCAGGACCTGCGGGAGTGGGTCAACAGCGGGCTGATGACGTTGTTCTTCCTGGTCGTCGGGCTCGAGGCGCGCCGCGAGTTCGACCTCGGGGAGCTGCGCGACCGCAAGCGGTTCCTGGTGCCGCTCGTGGCCGGGGTTCTCGGCATGCTGCTGCCGGTGCTGCTCTACCTCGCGGTCACGCGCGGCACCGATGCCGCCTCCGGCTGGGGTGTAGCGATGTCGACGGACACCGCGCTCGCGCTCGGCTTCTTGTCGGTGCTCGGTCGCGCCGTGCCCGGCCGGGTGCGCGTCTTCCTGCTCACGGTGCTGATCGTCGACGACCTCGTCGCGCTCGCCGTGATCGCCGGCTTCTACAGCGGCCCGATCTCGTGGTGGCCGCTGGTCGTGGCCGTCGCCGTGTTCGCGGTCTTCCTCGGCACGCTGCGCTACGGCGTCGACGTCCCGCTCGTCTACGCCGCGATGGGCGTGGTGATCTGGGGCGCCCTGCGGGCGAGCGGGGTCGACCCGGTCGTGGCCGGGCTGATGATCGGCCTGGCCGGCTCGGCGTACACCCCGAGCCGGGACACCCTCGAACGCGCCAGCAGCCAGTTCCGCGAGTTCCGCGAGGAGCCGACCGCCGAGCTGGCCCGTACGGCGTCCGTCGGGCTGACCGGGGCGCTGTCGCCGAACGCCCGGCTCCAGCGCTTCTACCTGCCGTGGACCAGCTACGTGATCGTGCCGCTCTTCGCGCTCGCGAACGCCGGCTTCGTCATCGACAGCGCATTCCTCGAGCGTGCCGCGCGGTCGCCGGTCACGTGGGGCATCGTGCTCGGCTACATCGTCGGCAAGCCGGTCGGGATCGTCACCGGCACCTGGCTGGTCACCACGCTGAGTGCCGGCCGGATCCGCTCACCCCTCGGCTGGGCCGCGCTCGCGGGGAGCGGCACCATCGCCGGCACCGGGTTCACGGTGTCGCTGCTGATCGCGACGCTGGCGTTCCAGGGCGACGTACTGGCCGAGGCCAAGGCGGGGGTGCTGGTCGCCGTAGCCGTGTCGGTCCTGCTCACGGCGGCTGTCTTCCGGCTGACCCGGCGGATGCCACCGGAGCGTCGGGTGCGGGCGCTGCTGGGCCGGGCCGAGCAGCTGGTCGACCTGGCCGTACCGGTCGACCCGGAGCGCGACCACATCCGCGGGTCGCTCGAGGGCCGCGTGACGCTGGTCGAGTACGGCGACTTCGAGTGCCCGCACTGCGGGGAGGCCGAGGCGGCCGCCCGCGGGGAGCTGGCGGAGGACTCCGACCTGCGCTTCGTCTGGCGACACCTCCCCCTGACCGACGTGCACCCGCGTGCCCAGCTCGCCGCCGAGGCGTCCGAGGCGGCCGCCGCGCAGGGCGCCTTCTGGGAGATGCACGACCTGCTGCTCGACCGACAGGACCACCTGACCGCGCGGGACCTGGTGCGGTACGCCGAGGAGCTCGGCCTGGACGCGGAGCGCTTCCACCGCGACCTCAAGCGGCACTGCCACGCGGCGCGGGTCGACCAGGACCTCGACTCGGCCGACCAGTCCGGCGTCTCCGGCACGCCCACGTTCTTCGTCAACGGCCGCCGCCACCACGGTGCCTACGACCTGGAGTCCCTGCGGCATGCGGTCAAGGTCGCCCGCGCCCGCGACGCCGCCGGCCTGGGGTAGGTCACCGGCGACCCGTCGCAGATGGCGGGACTGGGGCCGGTGACCCGTCGCGGATGGTTGGTGGGGGGACGGTTCGCTGGTCCTGGCATCGCCATCTGCGACGGCCCGGCGGGCTTGGCGTCGCCACCGGCGACGGCTCGGCGGGCTTGACGTCGCCATCTGCGACGGCTCGGCGGGCAAGGTGAGCGAGGACGAGGGGGTGTCGTGTCCGCGGCCAACGAGAACACGTTCCAGCGGTGCGCCGACCACTAGACTGGGTGACCGACCCCGACCGCCGAGGTGCCCGCTCGTGACACTCGACGTCCATCAGCTCGACCAGATCCTCCTGGTCGGCACCGGAGTGCTTCTGCTCGCGATCCTGGCGGTGCGGCTCTCGGTCGGCGTGGGCCTGCCCAGCCTGCTCGTCTACCTGCTGATCGGCGTGCTGCTGGGGGAGGGCGGGCCGGGCGGCCTGGAGTTCGAGAAGGCCGAGCTCGCCCACGCACTCGGCTTCGGTGCGCTGGTGGTGATCCTGGCCGAAGGTGGTCTCACCACGCCCTGGCCGAAGATCCGGCCGGTGATGCGAATGGGAATCTCGTTGGCCACCATCGGCGTCGCGGTGAGCGTGGCGATCATGGCGGTCGCCGGCCACTACCTGTTCGGGCTGCGTTGGGAGGTCGCGGTGCTGCTGGGCGCGGTCACCTCGCCAACCGACGCGGCAGCAGTGTTCTCCGTGCTCCGCCGGGTGCCGCTGCCGAGCCGGCTGATCGGGTCGCTGGAGGCGGAGTCGGGCCTCAACGACGCCCCGACCGTGGTGCTGGTGACCCTGATCAGCACGGGCGGCCACCACGGGTTCCTGGAGTTCCTGGGCATCGTGGTCGGCGAGCTCACGCTCGGCGTGGTGATGGGTCTGGCGGTCGGCTTCGGCGGTGTCGCGCTGATGCGCCGGGTGGCGCTGCCGGCGTCCGGCCTCTACCCGCTCGCCGTGATGTCGCTGGCGGTGATCGCCTACGCCGGCACAGCCGTGCTGCACGGCTCCGGGTTCGCCGCGGTGTACGTCGCCGCACTGGTGCTGGGCAACGGCGACCTGCCGCACCGGGCCGCGACGCGCTCGTTCTCCGAGGGTCTCGCGTGGCTGGCCCAGATCGGGCTGTTCGTGATGCTCGGACTGCTGGCGTCACCGGGGCGGATCGGCCTGGAGACGGTCGGGCTGGCGATCGTCGCCGGTCTGGTGCTCACGTTCGTGGCGCGGCCGGTCTCGGTGCTGGTCAGCGCGCTGGCGCAGCCGATGCCGGCGCGTGAGCTCGCATTCCTTTCCTGGGCCGGGCTGCGCGGAGCGGTACCGATCGTGCTCGCGACGATCCCGCTGGCTGCGGGGGTGGCGGGGTCGGAGCGGCTGTTCGACATCGTGTTCGTGTTCGTCGTGATCTACACGTTGCTGACCGGACCGACCCTGCCGTGGGTGGCCCGGGTGCTGAAGGTGGCTCGGCGCAGCGAGCCGCGGGACCTCGACGTCGAGGTGGCGCCCCTGGAGCGGGTCGCGGCCGACCTGCTCCAGATCACGATCTCGCCGAAGTCACGCCTCCACGGGGTCGAGGTCGGCGAGCTCCGGTTGCCGTCCGGTGCCTCTGTCGCGCTCGTCGTACGCGGCGGCAACACGCTGGTGCCGGAGCGGCGGACCGTCCTGCGACACGGCGACGACCTGCTCGTCGTGACGCCGCGCAAGCAGCGCGATGCGACCGAGCAGCGGCTTCGCTCGGTGTCGCTGGGCGGCCGGCTGGCGCAGTGGCTGCACGACGCGCCGGACTGAGCGTCCTACTGACCGGTGCCGGTGCCCGTGTCGACCTCGGCGATACAGCTGCGGATCGGCTTGTCGAGCTTGAGCTTCTTGGGGCCTGGTTTGCGCAGCTTCTTGAACTGCGGGCCCAGCATCACGTCGACGCCCGGGCCGTACTCGTCATCGGCCTGGACCACCTTGGCCCGTGGCTTGAACTGGTTGGCGACCAGCTGGGCTTCGGGGTCGTCCTCGTCTGTGGAGAGCACCTGCACATAGCCGACCTTGATCCCGGCGGGGGCGTTGGCCACGTCGCCGGGCCGGAAGGAACGGCGCTCCAGCTCCGCCAGGGTGCGGTCGGCGAGCCCGCTGCGCTTGCTGTCGTTGTACACGCTGACCGTGACCTCACGGCGGAAGATCTGCTTCCTGACCTTCTCCGCCTGGCACGCGGGCGTGGACCCGAGCACCTTCGGGAAGGGCTTGCTCGCGGCGTTCCACCCGATCACGAGCATCCCTGCCAGGACCGCGAGGAGCACCAAGAGTGTGCCCGCCGTACGGCGCCTGCTCATGGCCGACACGGCACTAGCCCGCGACCACGTGCACGCGCGCGTGGAGCACGTTGCGCTGCTGGAGGGCGGCGCGGAGCGCCCGGTGGAGCCCGTCCTCGAGGTACAGGTCGCCCCGCCACTCGACGACGTGGGCGAACAGGTCGCCGAAGAAGGTGGAGTCCTCGTCGAGCAGGGCCGCGAGCTGGAGGGTGTCCTTGGTAGTGACCAGCTCATCGAGGCGCACCGTGCGCGGCGGAAGCGCGGCCCAGTCCCGGGGCGCCAGCTCGTGGGCCGGGTAGGGCCTGCCCTCGCCGACGCGCTTGAAGATCACGCTCGCCATCTTATGGAGAGGGGAACTCCGGCGGCCCACCGGGAAGCCGCCGTTGGCCCACGTCGGTGGGTTCAAGGGACGGCGCGCACCATTCTCGAAACCCGGGCCACCAACCTAGTCTCGTCCCATGACGGAGCAGACGGACCCGATCAGCGCAGCGGTGGCACCCGGATACCAGTTCGAGGGCGCCGCGCTCGAGCTCGGTGGCCTGATGCTCGACGCGGATCACCTCTCCGACGTGCACATCCGGATCCCGCTCGCGATGCTCAACCGGCACGGCCTGGTCGCGGGCGCCACCGGCACCGGCAAGACCAAGACCCTGCAGCTGATGGCGGAGCAGCTCTCCACGAACGGTGTGCCGGTCTTCGCGGCCGACATCAAGGGCGACCTGTCCGGGATCTCGGTCGCAGGCGAGGGCGGCGAGAAGATCGTCGCCCGCGCCGCGTCCGTCGGCCAGGAGTGGACGGCGACGGCGTTCCCGGCCGAGTTCTACGCGCTCGGCGGGCAGGGCACCGGCATCCCGCTGCGGGTGACCATGTCCGCGTTCGGGCCGACCCTGCTGAGCAAGGTGCTCGGCCTCAACGACACACAGGAGTCGTCGCTGGGGCTGATCTTCCACTACGCCGACCGCAACGGGATGGCGCTGCTCGACCTGGCCGACCTTCGCGCCGTGATCCAGTACCTGACCTCCGACGAGGGCAAGGCCGACCTCAAGGACCTCGGTGGGCTTTCGTCGGCGACCGCGGGCGTGCTGCTCCGCGAGCTGATCGCGTTCTCCGACCAGGGCGCTGACGCGTTCTTCGGCGAGCCCGAGTTCGACACCGCCGACTTCCTGCGCACCACCGCCGACGGAAGGGGCATCGTCTCGCTGGTCGAGCTGCCGAACCTTCAGGACCGGCCCGCGGTGTTCTCGACCTTCCTGATGTGGTTGCTGGCCGACCTGTTCCACGACCTGCCGGAGGTCGGTGACGTGGACAAGCCCAGGCTGGTGTTCTTCTTCGACGAGGCCCACCTGCTGTTCCGTGACGCCTCCAAGGCGTTCCTCGAGTCGATCGCGCAGACCGTCCGGCTGATCCGCAGCAAGGGCGTGGGCGTCGTCTTCGTGACCCAGTCACCGACCGACGTACCGGACGAGGTCCTGGCACAGCTCGGCTCCCGCATCCAGCACCAGCTCCGGGCGCACACGCCGAACGACGCGAAGGCGCTCAAGCAGACCGTGAACACCTACCCCACCTCGGCGTACGCCGACCTCGGTGCCGTGATCACCGGTCTCGGCATCGGTGAGGCGATCGTGACCGTGATGAACGAGCGTGGCGCACCGACGCCGGTGGCGTGGACCCGGCTGCGTGCCCCCGAGTCGTTGATGGGCCCCGCACCCACCTCCGGCATGGAGGACGCCGTGGCCGCTTCCGCGCTGCACGCGAAGTACGCGACGGCGATCGACCGCGAGTCCGCCCGCGAGGTGCTCGCGCGCAAGCTCGAGGAGGGCGCCGCCAAGGAGAAGGCCGAGGCCGGGGCGAAGGCGCCGTCCACGCCGAGGAGCCCCTCGCGTGGCCGTGCGCGTCAGGACAAGAGCGTGGTGGAGGAGGTCGTGGGCTCGACCGCGTTCCGCCAGGTGATGCGCACCGCTGCCCGCGAGATCGTGCGTGGTGTGTTCAAGACCGGGCGGCGCTGAGACCGTTCAGGCGGTCCACCGGATCGCCTCGGCCGCCAGATCGGCCGGCGGGTGCACACCCCGGAGCTCGGGATGCTCCTCCAGCAGCTGGGCCAGGCCGCCGAGGCTGCGGTCTGCTCGGTCGCGGGCAGCGGCGACGAGGGCCTCACGGCGCTCCTCGGTCGCCGGCTCGGTGGCGGCCAGGATCCGGTTGGCGATGCGGGGCATGGTCTCTCCGTGGGCTTGGGGTCACTCGTGATGACCGTTGGGCTGCACCATGTCCAACGAACGAGACGCCCATGTTTCTCCGCGTGAACTCCCGGTGAACGGGAGAACTTTCGCTCAGGTGTCCTGGAGCAGCCCGATCACGTTGCCGTCGGGGTCGTTGAGCGTGGCTGTCACTCGGCCGCCGCCGACCTCCCGCGGGTCCTGGACGGAGGTCGCCCCGGCGTCCAGCATCGCCTGCCGGGTGGCCGCGAGGTCGGCGACGTGCAGGAAGGGGACCGGCCCGTCGAGACCGTTGCGCGCACCATTGGGGTCGAGGCCCAGCTGCTGGCCGTCGACCTCGAAGCCGACGTAGTAGGGCTGGTCGGTGGTCGGGCCGGAGCCGAGGGCGGCGGTGAAGACCGCCTTGGCCGCCTCGAGGTAGGTGACCGGGTAGATGATGGTGTTGATCGGCAGGGAAAGCGTCCTGAGGCGGCTCGACCGCCTCGCCAACTCCTTATGAAACGGCGCGACTTCATCAAAGCGATCGGTGCGGCGCCCCTCTTGAGAATGCAATCGTCACGCGCTGAATTTGACTACATCATCGTCGGCGCCGGATCCGCCGGGTGCGTCCTGGCCAATCGCCTTTCCGCCGATGCATCCGTTCGCGTGCTGCTGCTCGAAGCCGGCGGTCCGGTCAACAACGATTCGGCAGTCACGACGCCCGGCAAATGGGTGACGCTGATTGGATCGAAGTTCGACTGGGGCTATGCGACGGAGCCTGAACCCGGCTTGCAGAATCGCCGCATCACCTTCCCGCGCGGCAAGGCGCACGGCGGCTCGAGCGCGATCAACGCGATGACCTTCATTCGCGGCCACCAGTTCTGTTTCGATCGCTGGGAGCGTGCCGGCAACCCGGGCTGGGGATACGAGGCGCTGCTGCCGTATTTCAAGAAGTCCGAGCGCAACGAATTGGGCGAGACGCCGTACCGCGGCGGCGACGGGCCGCTCGCCGTCTCGCTCTGCACCGATCCGCATGCCGGCCACCGGGCGTTCCTGGCCGCGGTGGCGCAGCAGCAATTCAAGGTCGACGCGCGCTACGACTTCAATCAGCCGACGCCGGTGAATGTCGCCGGCTACTACCAGAAGAACATCCTCGACGGAAAACGCCACAGCGTCGCCGACGCGTTCCTGCCGCCAATC
>Ga0207708_10000509_pt1 | contig 29969 bp, 27 predicted proteins | sample KBSK5101metaG_FD_184340 | JGI IMG/M metagenome (GOLD analysis project Ga0207708, IMG submission 184340) | Corn, switchgrass and miscanthus rhizosphere microbial communities from Kellogg Biological Station, Michigan, USA - KBS K5-10-1 metaG... | ecosystem: Host-associated > Plants > Roots >... | reverse complement strand
CCAGGACAGGTACGCCGAGACCAGTCCCGGCGCCTCCTTGCGCGACCGCACGTCGGCGGTCTCGACGAGGGGCCAGTCACCGGCCAGCAGGGCGCCGAGCAGGATGACCGTCTCGGGCGCGGGGTGGGCCGAGCCGGGCAGCCGGCAACCGGGGCAGAGCATGCCGCCGTGGGCCGGGTTGAACGCCCGGTGCGGCCCCTCGAGCCCGCAGCGCGCGCACGCGTCGAACGAGGGTGCGTAGCCGGCGACCGCCAGCGAGCGCAGCAGGAACGAGTCGAGCACGTCGCCCGGACGACGCTCGCCGGCGGTCATGGCGCGGAGCCCGCCGACCAGCAGCAGGTACTGCTGCACCGACGGCTCGCGCTCCTCGGCGACCAGGTGCTCGGAGGTCTCGAGCATCACCGAGGCCGCGGTGTAGCGGTCGTAGTCGGCGCTGATCACGGCCCCGAACGGGTCCCGAGTGACCGCCTGGGTGACCGTGTCCAGGTTGCGGCCGACCGCGAGCTGGAGGTCGACGTGGGTGAACGGCTCGAGGCGCGAGCCGAACTTCGACGACGTACGACGGACACCCCGCGCGACCGCCCGCACCACGCCGTGCTGGCGGGTCAGCAGCGTGATGATCCGGTCGGCCTCCGCGAGCTTGCGCGTGCGGAGCACGATCGCTTCGTCGCTGTAGAGGGGCACCCGGTCATTGTCCCCCGAGGCCTACGTCGAGCCGACCTGCCGCGCCTGGTCGGCTCGCTCGGCGCCGAAGCAGTCCGCGACGAAGCCGGCGGCGACGGCGTCGAGCCGGGCCGGGGCGAACCGCCACTCGAAGATGCTCCTCGCCTCCTCGAACCGCGAGGCGGGCATCTCCTCGGCGAGCATCGCGGCGTCGGCGGCCGGGTGGATCGGGTCGCGCCGGTGGCCGACGATCAGCGCCGGCATGGTCAGCGTCTCGCGCAGCTTCGAGGGCGGGGCGATCCGGCCGAAGAACATCCCGTGCAGCGCCGCCGCCACCGGACCGGAGCGCTGGTTGAGCGTGTCGAGGAAGATGCCCGCCCAGAACGGCACCAGCCCGCGCGGCACGACCCGGGTGGCAAGCCGGATGCCGTCGATCGTGAACGGCAGGAAGCGGGCCGCGAACATCAGCGGCCCGAAGGCGAGCAGCCCGGCGTGGAGCGCGTTGTCGAGCACCGGCATCTCCACGATCAGCCCCCGCACCCGATCGGGGTCGAGGACCGCGACCTCGAGCGAGACGTTGGCCCCGAGCGAGGTGCCGCCGATCACGGCGTCCTCGGCGCCGAGCTCGTCGAGCAGGTGGACGACCTGCTCCGCGAACGCGGTCATCGAGTAGAGCAGCGGGTCGTCGGGCCGGTCGGACCGGCCGTGGCCGAGCAGGTCGAGGGTGACCACGTGGTTGCCGGCCTCGGCGAGGGCCCGGGCCAGGGGCTGCTGCATCCGGCGCGGCATCAGCTGCGCGTGCAGCAGGACCACCCAGCGGTGGTCGCCGTGGTGCGACCCGCCGTACTCCGTGTACTCCAGCCGGGCACCTTCGTGGAAGAACTGTCCGATCCGCTCCGACACGACCGTCATGACCCGCAAGATATCGGTCGCGAGGGCGGCGGGCCGGCTGCCACTCTTGCCGGCATGGTGGAGCTGCGCACGATCGGCCCCGACGACTGGGAGGACTGGAGGTCGATCCGGCTGCGCGCGCTCGCCGAGTCGCCGGCGGCGTTCGGGTCCGACCTCGCCCGGGAGAAGGCCTTCACCGAGGACGACTGGCGTGAGCGTGCCTGCAGTGGCTCGGTGCTCGTGTACGACCAGGGCCGGCCGGTGGCGATGGGCGCCGGCTTCGCGGAGCGCCCGGGGTTCCTGATGGTCGTCGCGATGTGGACCGAGCCGGAGCGCCGGGGCGAGGGCCTGGGGGGCCGGGTGCTCGACGCGATCGTGGACATGGCTCGGTCACTGGGGCTGCGGGCGCACCTGTTCGTGATGCTGGAGAACCCGGAGGCGGCCCGCCTCTACGAGCGACACGGCTTCGCGCGCAGCGGGCTCATCGAGGAGCACGGCGGTCGGCTGGCCGAGCAGCTGGTGTTTCAGGCGGAGCCGTAGCGGCGGTCGCGCTCGGCGTAGACCTCGATCGCACGCCACAGGTCGCGGCGGTCGACGTCGGGCCAGAGCACGTCGGTGAACACCATCTCGGAGTACGCCGCCTGCCACAGCATGAAGTTCGAGAGCCGCTGCTCGCCCGACGTACGCCAGACCATGTCGGCGTCGGGCTGCTCGGGAACGTACAGGTAGCGCTCGAACGTGTCCGCGGTGATCCGGTCCGGGTTGAGCCTTCCGGCCTGCGCGTCGCGCGCCATCGCGGCGGCGGCGTCGGCGAGCTCGGCGCGCCCGCCGTAGTTGACGCACATGGTGAGGGTGAGGACGTCGTTGTCCTTCGTCAGCTCCTCGGCGACCTGGAGCTCCTTGATCACCGACCGCCAGAGCCGCGGTGCGCGACCGGCCCAGCGCACCTTCACACCCAGCTCGTTCATCTCGTCGCGGCGGCGCCGGATCACGTCGCGGTTGAAGCCCATCAGGAACCTCACCTCGGCGGGCGAGCGGGTCCAGTTCTCCGTCGAGAACGCGTACGCCGAGATCGCCTTGACCCCGATCTCGATCGCGCCCTCGACCACGTCGAACAGGCTGCTCTCGCCCTGCTCGTGCCCGACCGTGCGCGGCTCGCCCCGAGCCTTCGCCCAACGCCCGTTGCCGTCCATGATGATCGCGACGTGCGCCGGGACCAGGTCCTTCGGGACCGCCGGGGGCCGCACGCCCGACGGGTGCGGGTCGGGCGGACGCACCGGCAGGGTCCTCGGCGTACGGCGGGGCACGGGGGCGACTCTAGTGGCGGGCGGGTGGGGCGGGGATCTCCGCATTTGCTGGGTTGTGGGGGCGCGTGGGCGCTCGGAGGCCCCGACAACCTCGCAAATGCGTGGTTCTGGGGCGGGTGGATGGGGCGGGCGCGGCGTTCCCGGACAAGTGCGCCGACACCGCGCGTGAGCCACCGCTCACCCGCGCGCCGGCCGGTGCCTTGCCGCGGATCTCTGCATATGCGGGGTTGTGGGGGTGCCCAGGCCGGACGAGACCCCGACAACCTCGCAAATGCGCGGATCCCGGCGCGAGCACGCCGCCCACCCACAACCCTCAACCGCACGCCGGGCAGGTGCCGAAAAGCTCCAGCGTGTGGCTCACGTCCGAGTAGCCGTGCTCGTCGGCGACTGCGCGGGTCCACTTCTCCACCGCGGGGCCTTCCACCTCGACCGTCGCGCCGCACGAGCGGCAGACCAGGTGATGGTGGTGGGTGTCGCTGCAGCGGCGGTAGACGGCCTCGCCGCCCCCGGTGCGCAGCACGTCGACCTCGCCGGCGTCGGCGAGCGCCTGCACCGTGCGGTACACCGTCGAGAGCCCGATCGGGTCGCCGCCGCGGCGCAACAGGTCGTGGATCTCCTGGGCGCTGAGGAACTCCTCGTTCGTGCCCAGCACCGCGGCGATCGCCTTCCGCTGCCGCGTCGGGCGGACCGGGCCCTGGTCAGTGCTCGTCATAGTGACCTCCGTGCGCCGCGTGGCGGTGTACGCCGTGGATGTAGTCGACATGGTCACCGTGCTCGACGGCGACGTGGCCGCAGTGCGGGCCGTGCTCGTGCCCGTGCGTCTCGCCCACGGTCTCGTGCTCGGCCACCGGGTCCGCCGGGAACGGCACCCGCTCCCGGCGCCGGCGCTGCACGAGGATCCCGACCGGCCAGGTGGCCACGAACCCGAGCAGCGCGACCAGCACGATCGTGGCCCCGGGAGGTACGTCGACGTACGCCGAGGTGCCCACCCCCATCAGCGCCGCGACGATCCCGACCACCATCGCGCCGGCCATCGTCGACCGGAAGCCGCGGGCGAACTGCTGCGACGTGGCGACCGGCACCACCATCAGCGCGCTGACCAGAAGCAGGCCGACGGTGCGCATCGCGACCGCGACGGTGACCGCGGCGAGCACCGAGATCAGGACGTTGTAGACGCGGACGTCGAGCCCGGCGGTGCGCGCGTAGTCCTCGTCGTGCGCTACCGCGAACAGCTGGGGCAGCAACGTCACGCACAGCACGATCACGACCGCGGCGAGCGCGACGCTGACCCAGACGTCGCCCGCGGAGATGGAGGTGATCGAACCGAACAGATAGCCCTGCAGGGCGAACGCGCTGTTGCCGGCCAGCGAGATCAGCACCAGGCCGCCGGCGATGCCGCCGTAGAAGAGCAGCGCAAGGGCCACGTCACCGCTCGCCCTGCCGGTGCTCCGGATCAGCTCGATCAGGAGCGCGCCGAGCACCGCGACCACGATCGCGGCCAGCACCGGCGAGGTGCCGGTGAGCACCCCGAGGGCGACGCCGGTGACGCAGATGTGTCCGATGCCGTCGCCCATGAGCGACAGCCGTCGCTGCACCAGGTAGGTGCCGACCGCCGGCGCCGCGAGCCCGGTCGCGGCCGCGGCGACGAGTGCCCGGAGCATGAACGGGGAGAGGAGGATGTCCAGCATCAGCGGCCACCCTCGAACGGTGCCCGGACCTCGGGCACGAAGTCGGGTTCCGAGCGAGCGGGGTGGTGGTGGCCCCCGAACGGCTGAGCGTCGTGCAGGTCGACCACGCCGGACGGCGGCCCGTCGTAGACCAGCCGTCCCTCGCGCAGCATGATCGCGCGCCGGATCAGCGGTGCGAACGGGCCCAGCTCGTGCAGCACCACCAGCAGCGTCGCCCCGGCGGCGGCCCGCTCGGCGAGCGTGTCGGCGATCCGGTGCTGGCTGTCGACGTCGACGCCCGCGTTCGGCTCGTCGAGCAGCATCAGGTCGGGCTCGCCGGCCAGCGCCCGCGCCATCAGCACCCGCTGCTGCTGACCGCCGGAGAGAGTCGCGACCGGCTGGCTGGCGCGGTCGCCGAGCCCGACCGCGTCGACCGCCGCACTGACTGCCGCCCGGTCGGCGCGCCCCAGGGGGAGGAGCAGCCGGCGTCGGGACAGCCGCCCCGACGCGACCACCTCCCACACCGTCGCGGGGACGCCGGTCGTGGCCGACGCGCGCTGCGGTACGTAGCCCACCCGCTGCCAGGCGTCGTACGACGAGAGCGGAGTGCCGAACAGGTGGACCGAGCCGGTGCGCACCGGGCGCAGCCCGACCGCGGCGCGGACCAGGGTCGACTTGCCGGAGCCGTTGGCGCCGAGCAGGGCCACCACCTCGCCCTGCGCCACGCTCAGGTCGATGTTGCGCAGCACCGGTCGCCCGCCGAGCGAGACGGCAACGTCGGCGAGGGTGAGCACCTGGTCGTTCATGAGCAGGAGTTCGCCCTCTCCAGCCTTTTCAGGTTGCCGCGCATCAGGGACAGGTAGTCGGTGCCGGACGGGGCGTCCTCCTGCACGCCCTCGATCGGGTCGAGAACCGCGCTGCGCAGGGCCAGGTCCCCCGCCAGCGACTCGGTGAGCTTGGGGGAGGCCAGCGTCTCGGAGAACACGCTCGTGATGCCGTCCCTGTCGATCAGGTCCTGGAGCTCGCGGATGTGCCTGGCCGACGGCTCGGCGTCGGGGGAGAGGCCGGCGATGCCCTTGACCCGCAGCCCGAACTTCGACAGGTATCCGAATGCGTCGTGGCTGACCACGATCGTGGTCACCCGGCAGGTCCTCAGCCCGGTTGCGTAGTCACGGTCCAGCCGCCCGAGCCGGCCGCGCAGTGCGGCGGCCCGAGACCGGTAGCCCCCCGCGTGGGCCGGGTCGACCTTGGCGAGCTTCGCGCCGATCGCGTCCGCGTAGTCGGCCATGCGCGCCGGGTCGTGCCAGAAGTGAGGGTCGACTCCGTCGTCGGTCTGCTCCAGGTCGACGACGCTGCCGACCTCGAGCGCGTCCCGGGCGTTCTCCTTCACCGCGGAGTCGACGGAGGGCTGGAAGCCCTTCTCGTACAGCACGACGTCGGCAGCCGAGAGCGCCGCCGTCTGGCGCACAGTGAGCTCGAGGTCGTGCGGCTCGACGCCGGGCGTGGTCAGGTCCTCGATCTCGGCGTCAGGCCCCGCGACCTGCCCGGCGGCCCACGCCAGCGGGTAGAACGCCGCCACCACGTGCACCTTGCCGTCGTCCTGCACCGAGCAGCCCGTGAGCGCCGACGCCGCCACGGCCAGGGCCAGAATGGGGGCGACGGCGACGCGCAACATGAGAATGATTCTCAGTCCTGATGAGAATGGTTGTCAAACGGTAGGGTCGGCCAGGTGCTGGTCGTCAACAGGTTCCGGGTCCCCCTCGCGGAGGGCGGGGCCTTCCGGGTGGACCTCGAGGCGGCGCTGGCGGTGCTCGCACGGCAGCGCGGGTACGCCGACGGGCAGCTTGGCCGCAACGTCGACGATCCCGAGCTCTGGACGATGGTCACCCGGTGGGCCGACGTCGGCAGCTACCGCCGCGCGCTCTCGACGTACGACGTGAAGCTGGGTGCGGTCGCGCTGCTGGGCCGCGCCCTGGACGAGCCCTCGGCGTACGAGTCGCTGGACGGCGAGCTCAACGTGCCTGGTGCACGGGAACTCGCGTGAGCCGGCACGGGACGCCCGACTAGGCTGGGACCTTCGTCCCCACGACCCGGCAGCCAGCCGGGCCAACCTCAGGAGTACCTCCCGATGAAGAAGCCGCCGACCGCGCTCGACAACGTCGTCTCGCTGGCCAAGCGACGCGGGTTCGTGTTCCCGTCAGGCGAGATCTACGGCGGCACCCGTTCCGCCTGGGACTACGGCCCGCTCGGTGTCGAGCTCAAGGAGAACATCAAGCGCCAGTGGTGGCGCTTCATGGTCACTGCCCGTGAGGACGTGGTGGGCCTGGACTCGAGCGTGATCCTGCCGACGAGGACCTGGGAGGCTTCCGGCCACCTCTCGACGTTCACGGACCCGTTGACCGAGTGCCAGTCGTGCCACAAGCGGTTCCGAGCCGACCACATGCAGGAGGACTACGCCACCAGGAAGGGCATCGGCGACCCCGACTCGGTCGACCTCGCCGAGCTCGCGTGCCCCAACTGCGGCACCCGCGGTGCGTGGACCGAGCCGCGCAACTTCAACATGATGCTCAAGACCTACCTCGGCGTGATCGAGGACGAGTCCGGCCTGCACTACCTGCGCCCGGAGACGGCGCAGGGCATCTTCCTGGACTTCCAGAACGTCGTGACGAGCACCCGCAAGAAGCCGCCGTTCGGGATCGCCCAGATCGGCAAGAGCTTCCGCAACGAGATCACGCCCGGCAACTTCATCTTCCGGACGCGCGAGTTCGAGCAGATGGAGATGGAGTACTTCGTCAAGCCCGGCGACGACGAGGAGTTCCACCAGTACTGGATCGACGAGCGCACGCGCTGGTACGTCGACCTCGGCATCGACCGCGACAACCTGCGGCACTACGAGCACCCGAAGGAGAAGCTGTCCCACTACGCCAAGCGCACAGTGGACATCGAGTACCGCTTCGGCTTCTCCGGGCGCGACTTCGAGGAGCTCGAGGGCATCGCCAACCGCACTGACTTCGACCTGACCCAGCACTCGACGTTCTCCGGGAAGGATCTGTCCTACTTCGACCAGGCGGCCAACGTGCGCTACGTGCCCTACGTGATCGAGCCCGCGGCGGGCCTGACCCGGAGCCTGATGGCGTTCCTCATCGACAGCTACACCGAGGACGAGGCACCGAACACCAAGGGCGGCGTCGACAAGCGAACGGTGCTGCGCCTCGACCCGCGACTGGCACCAGTGAAGGCCGCGGTGCTGCCGCTGAGCCGCAACGCCGACCTGACGCCGAAGGCCAAGGACCTCGCGCGGGAGCTGCGCGGCGCCTGGAACGTCGAGTTCGACGACGCCGGCGCGATCGGCAAGCGCTACCGCAGGCAGGACGAGGTCGGCACGCCGTTCTGCATCACGGTCGACTTCGAGTCCCTCGAGGACCACGCGGTCACGATCCGTGAGCGCGACACCATGGACCAGGAGCGGGTGGCGCTCGACCAGGTGCAGGGCTGGCTGGCCCAACGGCTGGTGGGGTGCTGACCTGGTGACGACCCCGGCACCGCTCGCCTCGGCCCTGCGTTTCGCGCCGATCATGTTGCGGCCCGGAGGCACAATGTGCCGCGTGACGCACCCGCCGTCGGCTGCCGGCTCTGCCCGGATCCTCACCACCGCGATCGCCGTGGCGCTCGTCGTCGGCGGGTGCGGCACGCAGCAGCAGGAGAAGGTCACCGTCGATCCGACGGTCTCGCTCCCGACCGAGAGCGTCTCGGCGCCGCCCGGTGTGACCCTGACCGAGCCCGGCACCGAGCTCAAGGTCGGCGAGACCGCCACGGTGGGGTTCGCGCCCAACGCCAAGCGCAGCACAGCGCTCCGGCTCCGGGTGCGGCGCATCAACGAGGGCCGGATCAGCGACCTGAGCCGCTACGGCCTCAACCGGGAGGCCAAGGCCTCGACGCCGTACTACGTCAAGGTGGGCGTGGCCAACGTCGGCGACGGCCAGATCGGACGGTCCGCGATCCCGCTCTGGGGCCTGGCCGACGACGACACCCTGATCGGTGCGTCCGGCTTCACAACGTCGTTCAGGAAGTGCCCCTCGGGTCCGCTCCCCCGCGACTTCGCCAAGGGCGCCTCGACGCGCACCTGCCTGATGTTCCTGATGCCCCACGGCAACAAGCTGGTCGGGGTCAGCTACCGGCCGGTGATGGCCGAGGCTCCGATCGTCTGGAAGGGCACCGTGGTCAAGCCCGCCCAGAAGAAGCCCCAGAAGAGGCCCCAGAAGCCCGAGGAGAAGGCGTCATCCTGACCTCGCGTACCTGTGCACCGCTCCGGATCGGCACGCTTCAGGTCGACACTCCTGTCGTCCTGGCGCCGATGGCCGGCATCACCAACGCTGCCTACCGCCGGCTCTGCGCCGAGCAGGGGGCGGGTCTCTACGTCTGCGAGATGATCACCAGCCGCGGGCTGGTCGAGGGCGACGCCAGCACCCGGCAGATGCTGGTCTTCGACGACAGCGAGGCGGTCCGCTCGGTCCAGCTCTACGGCACCGACCCGACGTACGTCGGCAAGGCGACCGAGATCCTGTGCACCGAGTACGGCGTGGCCCACGTCGACCTCAACTTCGGCTGCCCCGTGCCCAAGGTGACCCGGAAGGGTGGCGGCGCGGCGCTGCCCTGGAAGCGCACCTTGCTCGGCCAGATCCTCGAAGCAGCGGTCGCCGCCGGCGAGCGCCACGGGGTGCCGGTGACGATGAAGACCCGCAAGGGCATCGACGACGACCACCTCACCTTCCTCGACGCCGGCCGCATCGCAGAGGAGTCCGGGATCGCGGCGATCGCGCTGCACGGGCGCACCGCGATCCAGGGGTACTCCGGCGAGGCCGACTGGGACGCGATCGCCGAGCTCGTCGCGCACGTCGACATCCCGGTGCTCGGCAACGGCGACATCTGGGAGGCCGGCGACGCGCTGCGGATGATGGAGCAGACCGGCGTGGACGGTGTCGTGGTCGGCCGCGGGTGCCTGGGCCGCCCGTGGCTGTTCCGCGACCTCGCCGCGGCGTTCGCCGGCGAGGAGGTCGCAACCCTGCCCACGCTCGGCGAGGTCGGCGCGATGATGCGGCGCCACGCGGAGCTGCTGGCCCGGCACATGGGGGAGGAACGTGGCTGCAAGGAGTTCCGCAAGCACGTGAGCTGGTACCTCAAGGGGTTCGGTGCCGGCGGCCAGCTGCGCCACGCGCTGGCCCTGGTCGCGTCGCTGCGCGAGCTCGACCTGCTGCTGACCGAGCTCGACCCGGCCGAGCCGTTCCCGATGGCCGAGCTGGGGACCCCACGTGGTCGCCAGGGCAGCCCCCGGCGCGGCGTGGTGCTCCCCGCGGGCTGGCTCGACGACACCGACGGCACCGGCCACCAGCAGGTTGAAGAAGCGTCCGAAATGTCCGGTGGGTGACCCCCGGCAGTGCCGCAGGGCCTGACTCGCGGGGGTCGTGATCGACACCGGCGCCGGGGTTACGCGGTGTCGGGCGTCACGTCTGGTTGATTGTGCAACCTCCTCACCGGTGTGGTTGCATGGCTGGCTCGTTGTCCCTGCCCCCGACGAATTGGAAAGCCTTTGCCTACGGCTCCAGATCGCCACGCGCACTCCCACCGTCAGAAGCTCAAACAGAGGAACCGGTCCCTCCGGGTCGCCGCCATCGCCGCACCGGTGCTCACGCTCGCCGTGGTCGGCGTCGGAGTCGCCAACGCCGATCTCGGGACCCGCACGGTCCCCGCCCGCACGGTGGGCGACAGGATCGCCACGATCGACGTGTCCCGCGCCGCGGTCGCCCGCAACCGGCTCGAGCCCGTGACCCGGTCCGCGGACCGGATGGCCCAGATGGCTCGCAAGGGAAAGTCGAAGCTGCACAAGCTCACCCGCTACGCGACCACCGACCTGAAGCTCCGCACCGAGCCTCGTGAGCAGGCCAAGGTGCTCACCGTCATCGACAGCGGCGACAAGCTGGTCGCCACCGGCATCACCGCGGGCGGCTTCGCCCAGGTGCTCACCAAGTCTCGCGACTACCGCTGGGTGACCGCGGAGTACCTCGCCAAGGACAAGCCCGACCCGACGCCGGAGTCGGACCCGACGCCAGGGGCGGACCCGACGCCGGGCTCGGACCCTACGCCGGAGCCGGACGCGGGCATCGCCGGCGGGCCCTGTCCCGACGGGAGCGTCGAGAACGGCCTGACCTCGGGTGCGATCGCCGTCTACCGCGCGGTGTGCCACGCATTCCCGGAGATCACCTCGTACGGCGGCTGGGACGCCCACGGCGAGCACGCCAGCGGCAAGGCGATCGACATCATGACCTCCGACGTCGGCCTCGGCACCCGGATTGCCGAGTACCTGCGCTCCAACGCGGCCACGCTCGGCCTCTACGACGTGATCTGGCGTCAGCACATCTTCACGCAGGAGCGGGGCAGTGAAGGCTGGCGCTCGATGTCCGACCGTGGCTCCGCGACCGCGAACCACTACGACCACGTGCACGTGTCGGTGAACTGACGCCGCGGCGGTGGTCGGGAAAACCGCACGCCCTCAGAGCCCGAGCGCCGCCTGACGCAGCCGCGTCACGTGGGGCGCCGGCCCGTCGAAGGCCAGGCCCGACACCTGGTCGCGCCCGAACAGGAACAGGGTGATCTCGCCGGGGTCACCGGTCAGCATCACCGGCTTCTCGCCGCGGCGCAGCGTGGTCTCGACGCCGGTCTCCTCCCACCGGATCGCCACCGGCACACCGGACGGACGGACCAGACCGCGGCCGGCGTAACCGATCGCCTTCCACAGCTGCTTCTGCTCGCCCACGGGCAGCCCACGTTGGGTCCAGCCCGGCCGGGCCCGCCGGATGTCCTCGTGGTGCACGAAGAACTCCAGGGTGTTCAGCGCCTTGTCCAGCTGTGGCATCCGGGCAGGCGCCCAGGGCGCAGGGCGCCGGACCCGCCCGACGAGGTGGGCGAAGTCCGCAAGAGCGACGTTGTGCATCCGGCGCTCGGTGAGGAACGCGAGCGGCGGGAGCACGATGCCCGGGGCGCCCACGGGATCGCTGTCGCGTACGACGAGGTGAGCCAGGAGGTCTCGGACCGTCCACTCGCCGCTGAGCGTCGGGGCGTCCGGGCCGACCACGAGGGCCGTGTCGCAGAGGCGTTGGCGTTCGGACCGCGCGAGCGAAGGCACCCGCCGAGCCTAGTGTCCTGGGGCGGTGTCGACGCCGGCCGATATCAAGGGAGGGAATACCGATCCCGCACGTAAGTTGAGTCCTTGTGACCACCACTCCCACCGCGCCGGCCGAGATCGAGGTCGACACGCTCGCCGACGATCGCCGGTCGACGCTGCGCGACGGGTTCCGGGTGCTGGGGGTCGCCATCCGGCACGAGCCGTGGATCTTCACGCTCTCCACCCTGGGCAGCCTGCTGTTCGGCGCGCTTACCGTCGCCGACGCATGGGTCCTCGGCTGGGCCACCGACCACGCCGTCCTGCCCGCGTTCCGCACCGGTGAGACGTCGGTCGGGATCGCGGTGGCCGTGATCGCGCTGTTCCTCGGGGTCGCGATCCTCCGGGCGGTCGGCATCGTCGCGCGGCGCCTCGGTGCGGGCGTCATGCAGTACCGGATGCAGGCCCTCTACCGGCGCGAGGTCACCCGCCAGTACCTGCGGCTGCCGATGGAGTGGCACCAGCGCCACCCGACCGGGCAGCTGCTGTCCAACGCGAATTCCGACGTCGAGGCCGCGTGGTCGCCGATCGCGCCGCTGCCGATGGCGGTCGGCACGATCGCGATGATGGTGATCGCGATCGGCCAGATGCTCTTCACTGACGTCGTGATGGCGGTGGTCGGGCTTCTCGTCTTCCCGCTGGTGATCGTCGCCAACATCACCTACCAGCGTCTCTCCTCGCCGCTGATCACGCGGATCCAGGCGCTCCGCGCCGAGATAAGCGAGATCGCGCACGAGTCCTTCGACGGCGCCATGGTGGTCAAGACGATGGGACGGGAGGCCGAGGAGACCGAGCGCTTCCGGGTCAAGGCCCACCAGCTCCGCGACATGGGCATCAGGGCCGGCCGGATCCGGGCGGCGTTCGACCCGCTGCTCGAGGGTCTGCCCAACATCGGCATCCTGTTCGTGCTCGGCGTCGGCGTGTGGCGGGTCAGCACCCAGACGGCCGACGCCGGCGACGTGGTGACCGTGGCCTACCTGCTGATGATCGTGGCCTTCCCGATCCGGTCCATCGGCTGGCTGGTGGGCGAGTTCCCCCGCAGCGTGGTCGGCTACCAGCGGGTCCACCGGGTGCTCGACGAGCGCAGCGGCACGTCGTACGGCGTCGCGGCCCTGCCCGACGGCTCCACCCACCCGGCGGGCGCCCGGCTCGAGGTCGAACGCCTCGGCTACTCCTACGGGCCGGGCCCGCGGCTGCTCGAAGACCTCGACCTGGTGGTCGAGCCCGGACGCACGGTGGCGCTGGTCGGGGCCACCGCCAGCGGCAAGAGCACCCTGACCACGCTCCTGATGCGGTTGGTCGACCCCGACGCCGGCGCCATCCGCGTCGACGGCATCGACCTTCGCGACCTCGAGCGAGGCGCACTGGCACGCGAGGCGGCACTTGTCCCACAGAGCGCGTTCCTGTTCGACGACACCGTCCGCGGCAACGTGACACTGGGTGACGACGTGCCCGACGAGGACATCTGGGCCGCGCTCCGCACGGCGCAGGCCGACGGCTTCGTGGCCGCCCTGCCGCGCGGCCTCGACAGCCGGCTCGGCGAGCGCGGCACCACACTCAGCGGCGGGCAGCGGCAGCGGCTCTCCCTGGCCCGGGCACTGGTCCGCCACCCGCGGCTGCTGGTGCTCGACGACGCCACCTCGGCGGTCGACCCCGAGGTCGAGCAGCGCATCCTCGCCGCCATGCGGCAGCACACCGGCTCCACCACGATGGTGCTGGTCGCCTCCCGCAAGGCCACCATCGCCCTGGCCGACGAGGTCCTGTTCCTCGCCGACGGCCGGATCGCCGACCGTGGCACCCACGACGAGCTGCTCGGCCGCAACGAGGCCTACGCGCGGCTGGTCAACGCCTACGAGGGTGAGGACGCATGAGCAGCGTCACCGCTCCCCGCACGCCGGACAACACCTCGATGGCGTCGGGCGACGAGATCTCTGCGCTGGCGACGCTGCGGCAGGGCTTCCACTACTCACCGGAGCTCCGCGAGGGGTTGACCGTCACCCTGCTGCTCGCGCTCCTGGGCACGGCTGGGCGGGTGGTCGTGCCGATCGCGGTGCAGCAGACGCTCGACCGCGGCCTCAACGGCAGCGACGGCAGCGGCGGTGTCGACCTCGGCTTCGTGGTGCAGATGTCCGTGCTGGCCGCGGTCGCGATCGTCGTCACCGGCATCTCGTCGTACCTGATGACCGCGCGGCTGTTCACCGCCGCCGAGCGTGGCCTCGCCACGTTGCGGATCAAGGCGTTTCGGCACGTGCACGACCTCCCGCTGCTCACGCAGAGCACCGAGCGCCGCGGCTCGCTGGTCTCGCGCGTCACCAGCGACGTCGACCAGGTCTCGCAGTTCCTGGTGTTCGGCGGCATCGTCGGGATCATCAGCATCGGCCAGGTCGTGGTGGCCACGGGCGTGATGCTCTTCTACAGCTGGCAGCTCACGCTCGTGGTCTGGGTGTGCTTCCTGCCGCTGTTCCTGTCGCTCCGCTTCTTCCAGCGCAAGCTCTCCGCGGCCTACGGTGTGGTACGCCGCCAGGTCGGCGTCATGCTCTCCGCGATCTCCGAGCCCGTCGTGGGCGCCGCCGTCGTCCGCACCCACGCGATCCAGGATCGCACCCAGGTCCGGATCGACGAGGCGATCTCCCGCCACCAGCAGGCCAGCACCCGCGCCCAGGGGCTGACCGCGTTCTCGTTCTCGCTGGGCGGCATCTCAGCGGGCCTGGCCAACGCCGGCGTGATCGTGATCGGCATCCAGCTCGGGCTCGACGGCCTGATCACCTCCGGCGAGGTGCTCGCCTTCGCGTTCCTGGTGACCCTGTTCGTGGGCCCGGTACAGATGGGCACCCAGGTGCTGACCGACGCTCAGAACGCCGTCGCCGGCTGGCGCCGCGTGATCGGCATCCTCGACACCCCGGCCGACCTCGACGACCCCGGACCGGACGGCGCCCACCTGCCGCCGGGGGCCCTCGACATCGACTTCCGCGACGTGGACTTCGGGTACCCCGACGGACCGCTGGTGCTCCGCGGCGTCACCGAGCACGTCGCGGCCGGCACCCGGGTGGCCGTCGTCGGCGAGACGGGATCGGGCAAGACCACGTTCGCCAAGCTGCTGACGCGGCTGATGGACCCCAGCTCCGGCCACATCGAGCTCGACGGCACCGACGTACGCCGGATCGCGTTCGACGCGCTGAGACGCCGGGTGGTTCTGGTGCCGCAGGAGGGCTACCTCTTCGACGCGACGCTGCTGTCCAACGTCCGCTACGGCCGGCTCGGCGCCACCACCGACGAGGTGCAAGCAGCCGTCACCGAGCTCGGCCTCACCGACTGGCTCGAGGGCCTGCCGATGGGTCTGGACACCCGCGTCGGCCAGCGCGGCGAGTCGATGAGTGCCGGGGAGCGCCAGCTCGTCGCGCTGATCCGCGCGCACCTCGCCGACCCCGACCTGCTGGTCCTCGACGAGGCCACCAGCGCCGTCGACCCGGAGCTCGAGGTCCGGATCGGCCGTGCGCTGGAGGCCCTGATGAGTGGTCGCACCTCGGTGACCATCGCCCACCGGCTGACCACGGCGGAGAACGCCGACGAGGTGATCGTCTTCGACAAGGGTCGGGTGGTGCAGCGCGGACCGCATGACCGGCTGGTCGCCGAGGGCGGCGTCTACGGACGGCTGCACGCGTCCTGGGTCGCCCAGGGCAGTGCCCGGGCCGACGGCGAGCGCGCTGGCACCGGGATACTGGAGTGATGGACGCGAGTTCCCCGCTCGACCCCGCCGTGGCCGCGCGACTCAAGCGCGACGCCGCCGGCCTGGTCCCGGCCGTGGTGCAGCAGCACGACACCGGCGAGGTGCTGATGCTGGGCTGGATGGACGACGAGGCGCTGCACCGCACGCTGTCCACCGGCAGGACGACGTTCTGGAGCCGGTCGCGCGGTGAGTACTGGGTCAAGGGCGAGACCTCGGGCAACCGGCAGTGGGTCAAGGAGGTCCGGCTCGACTGCGACGGCGACACCCTGCTGGTCAAGGTCGACCAGGAGGGTCCGGCCTGCCACACGGGCACCCACACCTGCTTCGACGACGGTTTGGTCACCGGTGGCTGAGGCCACCACCCGCCCCCGCACGGGCTTCGCGCCCGTGGTGGTGCTCGGCCTCGCCGCAGCCGGTCTGGCCGCGGTCGCCGGCAACAAGCCGTGGGCGGTGACTCGGGCCCGGACCGATTTCGTGCCCGGTGGGGCGCTTCAGCCGACGGCCGACCGGTTCCCGCTGGCCGGAGCCGTGGCGCTGCTGCTGCTCGCGACCTGGGGTGTCGTGCTGGTGACCCGGGGCTGGGTGCGCCGGGTGGTGACGGTGCTCGGGGTGGTGGAGGCGGCCGGCCTGCTGGCCTGCAGCGTGCTCGGCCCGCCCGTGGTCCGTGAGCAGGTCACCGCCAGCGGTGCCACCATGACGCACCTGAGTGGCTGGTACTGGACGTTCCTGGCCGCCGCCCTCCTGGCGCTGGTCACGACCCTGCTCGCGGTCCGCCTGGTGCCGCGCTGGCCCGAGATGGGCACCCGCTACGACGCGCCCGCCGCCCGCACCCCGACCACGGTCGAAGCCGGTGACGACGCGAGCAACCGCGACCTCTGGAATGCGATCGACGAGGGGCACGATCCCACTCGCTAGATGTGCACGTCCTCGGATGTGTTCATCTAGACTTCGCTCGACCGCCCGGCCGAGCCCCGTCGAGGAGCCCATGCATGTCTGACAACCACGGCAATACCGTCGCGGCCTGGACCGCGGTGGGGATCGCGATCCTGGCGTTCGTGGTCGCGGGCATCGGCACCATGATCCCGAACTGGCCGGTCATCGTCATCGGCGCAGTCCTGCTGCTGGTCGCCGGGGTCGCCGGGTTCATCCTCGCGAAGATGGGCTACGGGGCCGACGCCCACCACTGATGCCCGAGCCTGCGGTGCTCACCGAGGTCGGCCGCAGCCGAACCTCCCGGACAACCGCGCCGCTCGTGCTCGGCGGGCTGGTGCTCGCGACCACCGTGGCGCTGCGGCTCCACGACCCCCATCAGCAGGGCAGCTGGGGACTGTGCCCGTTCAAGCTGCTGACCGGCTGGGACTGCCCGGGCTGCGGCGGCCTGCGGGCGGTCAACGACCTGACCCACGGGCACGTCGCAGCGGCAGTGGGCAGCAACCTCTTCTTCGTCGCCTCGCTGCCGCTCCTGGTCGCGCTCTGGGGGCGCTGGCTCTGGCGCACCTGGACCGGGCAGCCCCCACGACCGTCCGGTCCCGCGATGAAGCCGCTGGTGACGGCGTACTTCGCACTGCTGCTGGTGTTCACCGTCGTGCGCAACACCCCGTGGGGCTCCGCGCTCTACGCGTGAGACGCTTGATCTGACCCCCGAAGCGCAAGTGAGGCCTGCCATGTCCGTGCTCGACGACATCGTCGCCGGCGTGCGCGAGGACCTAGCCGAACGGGAACGACACACCCCGATCGAGCGGCTCCGCGAGCTGGCCGGCCTGCGTCCGGCCCCGCGTGACCCGATGCCCGCGTTCCGTGCCCCGGGGGTCAGCGTGATCGCGGAGGTCAAGCGGCAGAGTCCGAGCAAGGGTCATCTCGCCGAGATCGGTGACCCGGCGGAGCTGTCCCGCGCGTACGCCGCGGGTGGTGCCGCCGCGATCAGCGTGCTCACCGAGGGACGCCGGTTCGGTGGCTCGCTCGGCGACCTGCGCGCGGTGCGCGCGGCCGTCGAGACCCCGGTGCTGCGCAAGGACTTCATGGTGTCGAGCTACCAGCTCGTGGAGGCCCGCGAGGCGGGCGCCGACCTGGTCCTCCTGATCGTGGCCGCGTTGCCCGGCGACGAGCTCGACCGGCTCCACGCCGAGGCGCGCGCGCTGGGACTGACCGTCCTGGTGGAGGTGCACGACGAGGCGGAGACCACGCGTGCCGTCGAGCTCGGCGCTGAGCTGGTCGGAATCAACGCCCGCAACCTGAAGACCCTCGAGGTCGACCCGGACACGTTCGCCCGGCTGGCGCCGGGCCTTCCGCCGGGCGTCGTCGCCGTGGCCGAGTCCGGCATCCGCGGACCCGCCGACGTCGAACGCCGCGCCGCGGAAGGAGCCGACGTGGTCCTGGTCGGCGAGGCACTGGTGCGCGACGGCGACCCTGCCCGGGCCGTGCGCGAGATGACGGGAGTGAGGCTATGAGCACGCACCTGGCCGACGAGCGCGGCTACTTCGGCAACTTCGGCGGGAGGTGGATGCCCGAGGCGCTGGTGGCCGCCCTGGACGAGCTCACCGCCGCTTGGCACGACGCCATGGCCGACCCGGAGTTCACCGGCGCCTTCCGGGCGATCCTGCACGACTACGCAGGGCTGCCCAGCCCGCTGTACGAGGCCGAGCGGCTGTCGGCCAAGCTCGGCGCCCGAATCCTGCTCAAGCGCGAGGACCTGGCGCACACCGGCGCCCACAAGATCCGCAACGTGCTCGGCCAGGCGCTGCTCACCAGGCGCATGGGGAAGACCCGGGTGATCGCCGAGACCGGTGCGGGCCAGCACGGTGTCGCCAGCGCCACCGCGGCGGCGTACTTCGGTCTCGACTGCACGGTCTACATGGGCTCGGTCGACACCAAGCGGCAGGCGCTCAACGTCGCCCGGATGCAGCTCCTCGGCGCGGAGGTGGTCCCCGTCGACTCCGGCAGTGCCACGCTCAAGGACGCGATCAACGAGGCGCTCCGCGACTGGGTCGCCAGCGTCGACCACACGGCGTACCTGTTCGGCACGGCCGCCGGCCCCCACCCGTTCCCGAGCATGGTGCGCGAGTTCACGCGCGGCATCGGCGACGAGGCGCGGCAGCAGTGCCTCGACCTCACCGGCAGGCTGCCGGACGCTGCGACGGCGTGTGTCGGTGGCGGCTCCAACGCGATCGGGCTGTTCAGCGCCTTCCTCGACGACGACGTCGCCCTGTACGGCTTCGAGGCGGGCGGTGACGGCGTCGAGACCGGTCGCCACGCCGCCACGATCGTGGCGGGGGAGAGCGGCGTGCTTCACGGCGCGCGCACCTTCGTGCTCCAGGACCAGGACGGCCAGACCGTCGAGTCGCACTCGATCTCCGCGGGCCTGGACTACCCGGGCGTGGGTCCCGAGCACGCCCACCTCGCCGAGACCGGGCGAGCGACGTACCTCGCCGTCACCGACACCGAGGCGATGGACGCGATGGCGCTGCTCGCCCGCACCGAGGGGATCATCCCCGCCATCGAGTCCGCGCATGCCGTGGCGGGCACGATCAAGCTCGCCACGGAGCGGCCCGGCCAGACCCTTCTGGTCAACCTCTCCGGCCGCGGCGACAAGGACATGGGCACCGCGATCGAGTGGTTCGGCCTGGGAGACGTCCGAGGGGACAGCCAGTCGTGAGCACCTCCGTCGCCTTCGAGAAGGCCCGGGCGGACGGCCGCTCGGCGCTGGTCGGCTACCTGCCGGCCGGCTTCCCCGACGTGCCCGGCGCGATCGAGGCGATGAAGGCGATGGTCGACGCCGGCTGCGACGTGATCGAGGTAGGCCTGCCCTACTCCGACCCGGTGATGGACGGACCCACCATCCAGGCCGCGGCACAAGCGGCGCTCGAGAACGGCGTGCGTACGACGGACGTGATCCGCACGGTCGAGGCGGTCGCCGCCACCGGCGTCCCCACCGTCGTGATGACCTACTGGAACCCGGTCGACCGCTACGGCGTCGACCGGTTCGCCGCCGACCTCGCCAGCGCCGGCGGCTCCGGCCTGATCACGCCCGACCTGATCCCCGACGAGGGCCAGGAGTGGGACGCGGCTGCCGACGCGCACGGCCTCGACCGGATCTACCTCGTCGCCCCGAGCTCCACCGAGGAACGGCTCCGGATGACCACCCGTCACTGCCGCGGCTTCGTCTACGCGACCGCCGTGATGGGCGTGACCGGGGCTCGTACGACGACCTCGTCGCTGGCCGCCCCGCTCGTCGAACGGGTCCGCGCCGTCACCGAGCTCCCGATCGGCGTGGGCCTCGGTGTCTCGAACGGGGACCAGGCCGCCGAGGTCGCGTCGTACGCCGACGGCGTGATCGTCGGGTCTGCGTTCGTCCGGGCGCTCCTCGACGCCTCCGACAGGGCCTCCGGACTCTCGGCGCTGCGGACGCTCACCACCGACCTCGCCGACGGCGTCCGACGTGGGTAGGCCGCGGACCTTCGCCGCGGCCCTGCTCGTCGTGTGGCTGCTCGCTGCGGGCTGCGGGTCGCAGGGGGACACCGGCGGCAACGGGGTCGTCTCCGACGTGTCGTCCTCGGACAACGACGGCTACACGGGTGCGCTGCTGGAGACGCCGTACCGCGTGCCCGACGTGACGCTGGACGACACGGCGGGGAAGCATTTCTCCCTCACGCGTGACACCGAGGGCCGGCTCAACGTCGTCTTCTTCGGCTACACGAAGTGCCCCGACGTCTGCCAGGTCGTGATGGGCACGATCGCCTCGGCGTACGCGAAGCTCGACAAGGCCGAGCAACGGCGGGTGCAGGTGCTCTTCGTGACCACCGACCCGGCGCGCGACGACAGCCGCGTGCTGCGCGCGTACCTCGACCGGCTCAACCCGGCGTTCGAAGGCCTCACCGGGCCGATCGCGACCATCGACCGGCTCGGCAAGCCGCTCGGTGTGTTCATCAAGAAGGGCCAGCGGCTGCCGTCGGGCGGCTACGAGGTCAGCCACACCACCTCGGTGATCGCGGTCGGCGGCCGCGACACGGCGCCTTTGGTGTGGAGTGCCACCGTGTCCCCGTCCGAGCTCGCCACCGACATCCGCGCGCTGCTGAAGAAGAAGGTCTGACCCGTGTCCGTCGTCTCCCCGCACCTGGCGGGCCTGTTCATCCCCAGCCCCGGCCAGGGCGTCTGGCACCTCGGGCCGCTGCCGATCCGGGCCTACGCGCTGTGCATCATCGTCGGCGTCATCGCCGCTGTCTGGTACGGCGAGCGCCGCTGGGTCGAACGCGGTGGCATCCGGGGCCAGGTCTCGGACGTCGCGATCTGGGCCGTGCCGTTCGGGCTCATCGGTGCCCGGCTCTACCATGTGGCCACCGACCACGACCTCTACTTCGGGCCGGGCAAGCACCCGATCGAGGCGCTGGAGATCTGGCACGGCGGCCTCGGCATCTGGGGCGCGATCGCCGGCGGCGCGCTCGGCGCGACGATCGCCGCCCGCCGGATGGGCATCCGGATGCTGCCGCTGATGGACGCGCTCGCGCCCGGACTGCTCCTCGCCCAGGCGATCGGCCGCTGGGGCAACTACTTCAACCAGGAGCTGTTCGGTCAGCCCACCACGCTTCCCTGGGGGTTGAAGATCGATGCCGCGCACCGGCCCGACGGCTTCGAGCAGTTCGCGACCTTCCACCCGACGTACCTCTACGAGTGCCTGTGGAACCTCGGCGGCATGGGTCTGCTGGTCTGGGCCGACCGCCGGTTCCGGCTCGGGTACGGCCGCGTGTTCGCGCTCTACGTGATGATCTACACGGCCGGTCGTGGCTGGATCGAGAGCCTGCGGATCGACACCATCGAGCTCGACAACGTGCTCGGGCTGCGCTGGGGAGTCTGGATGTCGATCATCCTGTTCGTGCTCGCGGCGGCGTACTTCCTCTGGTCGCTGCGCGCCCGTCCCGGTCGCGAGTCCTCGCCCTACGTCGAGGGGCGCGGGCCGGCAGCAGAGCCGGCGGTGTCCTCCGGGCAGTCCCAAGACGGCCTGGACCAGGTCGAGGACGACGATGACGACGACGAGGACGCCGACGTCGCCGCCCCCGACGACGTGCCCGCTGGCGAGACCGGGTCCTCCTCCACCACATCCAAGGATCCCTGACTGGGCGACCCGTCGCAGATGGCGGGGGAGTCGGCGCTGACCCGTCGCAGATGGCGATCGGATCGGCGGTGACCCGTCGCACATGGCGGAGTAGTCGGCGCTGACCCGTCGCAGATGGCGATCGGATCGGCGGTGACCCGTCGCAGATGGCGGGGTATCGAGGCCGCCATCTGCGACGGCTCGGCGGGTCGTAAACCGCCATCTGCGACGGCTCGCCGGCTCGTACGCCGCCATCTGCGACGGGTCGGCGCTGCCGCGCACGATGAACGCAGCAACCAACTCGAACTCGCCACGACACGGGAGCTGGAAGGGACCGGGCCGTCTCACATGTTGCCCGTTCGTCTCGCCCTGCGGACGGCGGTGGGAGATCACTGCTGCGGTACGCTGAACTCTCCGCATGGGCCAATGTCGTCCCAGCACGCTCAGACCACGCCGCACGACCACGTGAAGGTCGCGCACGACGACGACGGGAGAGTGCACATGCAGGGATTCCCGCCGCCCCAGGGGCTGTACGACGGACAGCACGAGCACGATGCGTGCGGCGTCGCGTTCGTGGCGACCCTGTGCGGGGTGCCCAGCCACCAGATCGTCCACCAGGCGCTGACCGCGCTGCGCAACCTCGAGCACCGCGGAGCCGCGGGCGCCGAGACCAACTCCGGCGACGGCGCGGGCATCCTGCTGCAGGTCCCTGACCGGTTCTTCCGTGAGGTCGTCGACTTCGAGCTCCCCGGTCGCCACGCCTACGCCGTCGGCACCGCGTTCATACCCGGTGACGACGAGGCGGTCACGAAGGCCCGCCGCCGGATCGAGGAGCTCGCCGCGGAGGAGGGCCTCACCGTCCTGGGCTGGCGCGACGTGCCCACCGACCCATCCAGCCTCGGCGCCACCGCGCTGTCGGTGATGCCGACCTTCAGCCAGCTGTTCGTCGCGGCGGCCGGGAGCCGACTCCTCGGGTTGGGCCTGGAGCGGCTGGCGTTCTGCCTGCGCAAGCGTGCGGAGAAGGAGACCGACGCCTACTTCCCGTCGCTCTCCAGCCGCACGATCGCCTACAAGGGCATGCTCACCACCGAGCAGCTCGACCAGTTCTTCCCCGACCTGGTCGACGAGCGGATGGAGTCCGCGATCGCCCTGGTCCACTCGCGGTTCTCCACGAACACGTTCCCGAGCTGGCCGCTCTCCCACCCGTTCCGCTTCATCGCGCACAACGGCGAGATCAACACCGTCATGGGCAACCGCAACTGGATGCGGGCCCGCGAAGCGCTCCTGGACTCCGACCTGATCCCGGGAGACCTCGACCGGCTGTTCCCTATCATCACGCAGGGCGCATCCGACTCGGCGTCCTTCGACGAGGTGCTCGAGCTGCTCCACCTTGGGGGCCGGTCGCTGCCGCACTCGGTACTCATGATGATCCCGGAGGCGTGGGAGAACCACGCCGAGATGGACGCCAAGCGGCGTGCCTTCTACGAGTTCCACTCCTCGCTGATGGAACCCTGGGACGGCCCCGCCTGCGTCGCGTTCACCGACGGCACCCAGGTCGGCGCCGTGCTCGACCGCAACGGCCTGCGCCCGTCGCGCTACTGGGTCACCGACGACGGCCTCGTGGTGCTCGCGTCCGAGGTCGGTGTCCTCGACATCGACCCCGCGAAGGTCGTGCGCAAGGGCCGGCTTCAGCCGGGCCGGATGTTTCTCGTCGACACCGAGGAGCACCGGATCATCGAGGACGAGGAGATCAAGGGCGAGCTCGCCAAGGAGCACCCGTACGACGAGTGGCTGCACGCCGGCCTGATCCGGCTCGACGACATCGCCCAGCGCGAGCACGTGATCCACTCGCACGCCTCGGTCACCCGCCGCCAGCAGATCTTCGGCTACACCGAGGAGCAGCTCCGGGTGCTGCTCAGCCCGATGGCCAACACCGGCGCCGAGCCGATCGGCTCGATGGGCACCGACACCCCGGTGGCCGTGCTCTCCGACCGCCCACGAATGCTCTTCGACTACTTCAGCCAGCTGTTCGCGCAGGTCACCAACCCGCCGCTGGACGCGATTCGCGAGGAGCTGGTCACCTCGCTCTCGGGCAGGATCGGGCCCGAGGCCAACCTGCTCGACCCCACCCCGGCCTCGTGCCGCCAGGTGGTGCTGCCGTTCCCGGTCATCACCAACGACGAGCTGGTCAAGATCCGGCACATCAACCGTGACGGCGACCTGCCAGGTTTCGTCACCCACGTCTCCCGCGGCCTGTACGACGTACAGGGCGGCGGCGCCGCGCTCGCCCGGCGGCTGGAGGAGATCTGCGAGGAGGTGTCCGCGGCGATCTCGCTCGGCGCGCGGATCATCGTGCTCTCCGACCGGCACGCCCGGGCGGAGAAGGCCCCGATCCCGTCGCTGCTGATGACCGCCGCGGTACACCACCACCTGGTCCGCGAGAAGACCCGCACCCAGGTCGGCCTGATCGTGGAGGCCGGTGACGTCCGCGAGGTCCACCACGTCGCGCTGCTGATCGGGTACGGCGCCGCCGCGGTCAATCCGTACCTCGCCATGGAGTCGGTCGAGGACCTGGCGCGCGACCGGTTCTACGTCACCACCGAGCCCGAGGTCGCGGTCACCAACCTGGTCAAGGGTCTTGGCAAGGGCGTGCTCAAGGTGATGAGCAAGATGGGTGTCTCGACGGTCGCGTCGTACACCGGTGCCCAGATCTTCGAGGCGCTCGGGCTGTCGCAGGAGCTGGTCGACAAGTACTTCACCGGCACCACCTCCAAGCTCGGCGGCGTCGGTCTCGACCAGCTCGCCGAGGAGGTGGCCCGCCGGCACCGGGTGGCCTACCCGCGCGACGGCATCGCGCCCTCGCACCGCGACCTCGAGATGGGCGGCGAGTACCAGTGGCGCCGCGAGGGCGAGCTCCACCTGTTCGACCCCGAGACCGTGTTCCGGCTCCAGCACGCCACCCGCGAGGGCAGGTACGACGTGTTCAAGCAGTACACGTCGCGGGTCAACGAGCAGTCCGAGCGGCTGCTCACGCTGCGCGGGCTGTTCCGGTTCAAGGACGCGGAGGGCTCCGGCCGTGCGCCCATCGACATCGACGAGGTCGAGCCGGTCTCCGCGATCGTGAAGCGCTTCTCCACTGGCGCGATGTCGTACGGCTCGATCTCCCAGGAGGCCCACGAGACGCTCGCGATCGCGATGAACCGGCTCGGCGCGAAGTCCAACACCGGCGAGGGCGGCGAGGACGCCGACCGGCTGCACGACCCGGAGCGCAGGTCGTCGATCAAGCAGGTCGCGTCCGGACGGTTCGGCGTGACCAGCGAGTACCTCACCAACGCCGATGACATCCAGATCAAGATGGCGCAGGGCGCGAAGCCCGGCGAGGGCGGCCAGCTGCCCGGGCACAAGGTCTACCCGTGGGTGGCCAAGACCCGGTACTCCACCCCCGGTGTCGGCCTGATCTCCCCGCCGCCGCACCACGACATCTACTCGATCGAGGACCTGGCGCAGCTGATCCACGACCTGAAGAACTCCAACCCGTCGGCGCGCGTGCACGTCAAGCTCGTCGCCGAGGTCGGCGTGGGCACGGTCGCGGCCGGTGTGTCCAAGGCGCACGCCGACGTGGTGCTGATCTCCGGTCACGACGGCGGCACCGGCGCCTCGCCGCTGACCTCGCTCAAGCATGCAGGCGGTCCATGGGAGCTCGGGCTGGCCGAGACCCAGCAGACGCTGCTGCTCAACGGGCTGCGCGACCGGATCGTGGTGCAGACCGACGGCCAGCTCAAGACCGGCCGCGACGTGGTGATCGCCGCGCTGCTCGGTGCGGAGGAGTACGGCTTCGCCACCGCACCACTGGTGGTCTCCGGCTGCATCATGATGCGGGTCTGCCACCTCGACACCTGCCCGGTGGGCGTGGCCACGCAGAATCCGGTCCTCCGCCAGCGCTACGCCGGCAAGGCGGAGTACGTCGTGACGTTCTTCGAGTACGTCGCGCAGGAGGTGCGCGAGCTGCTCGCCGAGCTGGGCTTCCGCACGCTCGAAGAGGCGATCGGCCACGCCGAGGTGCTCGACCGGACCGAGGCCGTCAACCACTGGAAGGCGTCCGGGCTCGACATCACGCCGATCTTCCACGTGCCTGACGTGAAGGCGCAGTTCGCCGACCAGACCCGCTACTGCACCAAGAAGCAGGATCACGGCCTCGACAAGGCGCTCGACAACGAGCTGGTCGCGCTGGCGAAGGACGCCCTGGAGAAGGGCGAGCCGGTGCGCGCCCAGCTCGAGGTGCGCAACGTCAACCGCACCGTCGGCACGATCCTCGGGCACGAGGTGACCAAGCGCTACCAGGGCGAGGGCCTCCCCGACGGCACGATCGACATCACGCTGACCGGGTCGGCCGGACAGTCGTTCGGCGCGTTCGTGCCCCGGGGCATCACGCTGCGGCTGGAGGGTGACGCCAACGACTACCTGGGCAAGGGACTCTCCGGCGGACGCATCGTCGTACGTCCAGACCGGGCGGCGACCTTCGAGGCCTCCGAGCAGATCATCGCGGGCAACGTGATCGGCTACGGCGCGACGTCGGGCGAGATCTTCCTGCGCGGCCAGGTCGGCGAACGCTTCTGCGTGCGCAACTCCGGCGCAGTCGCCGTCGTCGAGGGCGTCGGCGACCACGGCTGCGAGTACATGACCGGCGGCCGCGTCGCGGTGCTCGGCCCGACCGGACGCAACTTCGCGGCCGGCATGTCCGGCGGCGTCGCCTGGGTCCTCGACCTCGACGAGGGCCGCGTCAACGGCGAGCTGGTCGAGCTGCGCCCGATGGTCGACGAGGCCGCGGAGGAGCTCTGCACGCTCGTCGAGCGGCACCAGCAGGAGACCGGGTCGACGGTGGCGGCGAAGCTGCTCGCCGACTGGCCCGCGACGCTTGCGCGCTTCACCGAGGTGATGCCGACCGACTACAAGCGGGTGCTCGAGGCCCGCGAGGAGGCGCTCGAGGAGGGCCTCGACGAGGACCAGGCGAACCAGAGGATCATGGAGGTGCTCCATGGCTGACCCCAAGGGCTTCCTGAAGGACGGCCGCGAGGTTGCAGAACGGCGTCCGATCGAGGAGCGCGTCCAGGACTGGAACGAGGTCTACCCGGGCGGCCCCGGGCGGGCTCTGCTGCCGATCATCACCAAGCAGGCCGGCCGTTGCATGGACTGCGGCATCCCGTTCTGCCACCAGGGCTGCCCGCTGGGCAACATCATCCCGGAGTGGAACGACCTGGTCTGGCGTGACGACTGGGACGGCGCGATCGAGCGGCTCCATGCCACCAACAACTTCCCGGAGTTCACCGGTCGGCTCTGCCCGGCGCCGTGCGAGACCGCGTGCGTGCTCGGCATCAACCAGGATCCGGTGACGATCAAGAACGTCGAGGTCGCGATCATCGACCGCGCGTGGGAGTCCCGCGCGGTGCGCCCGCAGCCGCCGGAGTGGCTCTCGGGCAAGACGGTGGCCGTGATCGGCTCCGGCCCGGCCGGGCTCGCGACGGCGCAGCAGCTCACGCGCGCCGGCCACACGGTGGCGGTCTACGAGCGGGCCGACAAGATCGGCGGCCTGCTGCGCTACGGCATCCCCGAGTTCAAGATGGAGAAGAAGGTCCTCGACCGGCGCCTGGACCAGATGCGCCGCGAGGGCACCGTCTTCCGGGCCGGCGTCAACGTAGGCGAGAGCCTCACCGGCGACCAGCTGATCGAGCGGTACGACGCCGTCGTGCTGGCGATCGGCGCGACCGCCGCGCGAGACCTGGCGGTGCCCGGACGCGAGCTCGGCGGCATCCACCAGGCGATGGAGTTCCTGCCGCAGTCCAACCGGGCCTCGCTCGGCCAGGAGGTCCAGGGCCAGATCCGCGCCGACGGCAAGCACGTCGTGATCATCGGTGGCGGCGACACCGGCGCGGACTGCCTCGGCACCGCGACCCGGCAGAACGCCCGCTCGATCACCCAGCTCGAGATCATGGGCCAGCCGGGGCAGGAGCGCCCGGGCAACCAGCCGTGGCCGACCTACCCGATGATCTTCCGCGTCTCGTCGGCGCACGAGGAAGGAGGCGACCGGGTGTACTCGGTCTCCACCAAGGAGTTCCTCGGCGACGGCGACGGCAACGTGCGCGCGCTGCGGCTGGTCGAGGGCGAGCTCGCGGGTGGCAGGTTCACCGAGATCGAGGGGACGGAGCGCGAGATCCCGGCCGAGCTGGTGCTGTTCGCGATGGGTTTCACCGGGCCGGAGACCGACGGCGTCGTGTCCCAGCTCGGCCCGGAGCTCGACCAGCGCGGCAACATCGCGCGCGACGCGTCGTACATGACCACGACGGAGGGCGTCTTCGTCGCTGGCGACGCCGGCCGCGGCCAGTCCCTGATCGTGTGGGCGATCGCCGAGGGCCGGGCCGCCGCCGCCGGCGTCGACGCCTGGCTCACCGGCTCGACCAACCTCCCCGCCCCGATCCAGCCGACCGAGCGCCCCCTCACCGCCTGACGCTGACCCGTCGCGGATGGTCGCCGGGAGACCGCTGACCCGGCGCAGATGGTGATGCGCGGCTCGGTGAGCCGTCGCAGATGGCGGTTCACGTCGAGCCGACGTGTCTGAGGAAGTCACGGCGCAGCAGCTCGACGCAGTCCTGGTGCTGGCCGTAAATGTTCCGCTTGCGTACGACGGTGAACGCCCAGCCTTCGTGGTCGGAGAGCCATCCGCGCCTGGCCTCGTCGTGACCGCTGTCCTCCTCGGTCGAGTGGAACTTCGCGCCGTCGTACTCGGCCGCGTAGCGGAACTCCGGTGCCGCCAGGTCGAGCCACCAGCTCTGACCACGCGGACCGAGCACCTCCCACTGCGGCTCCGGACGTGGCAGCCCGGCCGCCAGCCACCGCATCCGCAGCGCCGACTCGGGCGGCGACTCGGCGCGCGGGTCGGCCAGCGGTGCCAGGTGCCTGAGCTGGACGATGCCGCGGAAGCCCTTGTAGCGCGGCAGCTCGTGCATCAGCTCCGGGTGGCAGAACCGCCGCAACCGCAGCATCTGGTCGAGCCCCGCGATGGCCTGGTCGGCGTGACGCAGACGCCCGAGGTCGCAGGCCGTCCGCAGCGGGGTGGTCACGCGCAGAGCTCCGATCATCTCGACGTCGCGCGCGGCGAGGTGTCGCTCACCACTCGCGCAGACACCGTTGCGGAGTCGGAGGCCGGGCGTGCGCTGGAAGATCGTCACAGGCGGGACGTCACCGGGCCGGCCGGGCGCCAGGACCATCTCCGCACCGTGCAGCCAGCCGGCCGACTCGTCGGTCACGACCGCGTCGGGCGGAACGACGAGCGACAGTGCCCGCAGCCGGAGGGGCAGCGAGTCGCGGGTACACGCGGCGACGTAGACCGAAGGGATCAGCCTGCGCACGGCGTCCCGCTCGACCATCGTCCGAAGACGTGCCCGGGACACACCTGCTCTCAGCGCCTGGCTGAACGTGAACGGGGTCGCCGGGGCGAAGGGCCAGTCGGCCGGCAGCGGCGGGAACACATCGGTCATGTGACGAACCGTCGCCCGGATGTCGCCGCCGTAGCAGGCGCCCTCGGTCGACGGTGGACGACCCGACCATCTGCGACGGCTGGGGACGCCAAATGTCGCCATCTGCGACGGCTCACGCCGATCCCGGCCACCATCTGCGACGGGTCAGCGTTCGGACACGCAATTGGAACGATCCAACGATGGGGGATAGGGTCGCTGCGTGCGTAGAGCAAAGATCGTCTGCACCATGGGTCCCGCGACGTCCTCGCCGGAGAAGATCCGCGAGCTGGTGGACGCCGGGATGGACGTAGCGCGACTGAACATGAGCCACGGCACGCGCGACGAGCACGCGGAGGTCTACCGCCTGATCCGCGCGGCGTCCGACACCACCGGCCACGGCGTCGGCATCTTCGCCGACCTCCAGGGCCCGAAGATCCGGCTCGGCAACTTCCAGGAGGGCAAGGAGACGATCGAGCCGGGCGACCGGTTCACGATCACCACCCGCGACATCCTGGGCGACGCCGACATCTGCGGCACGACGTACGACGGGCTGCCCGGCGACGTGATCCCTGGCCACGACATCCTGATCGACGACGGCAAGGTGCGGCTGCGCGTTGACTCCGTCGAGGGCAAGGACGTCCACACGACCGTGATCGTCGGCGGCACCGTGAGCAACCACAAGGGGATCAACCTTCCCGGCGTGCCGGTGTCGGTGCCCGCCATGTCCGAGAAGGACATCGAGGACCTCCGCTGGGCGCTGCACCTGAGCGTCGACTACGTCGCGCTGTCCTTCGTCCGCTCGGCCAAGGACGCCGACGACGTCCGGCAGATCATGCGCGAGGAGGGCATCTTCGTCCCGGTCATCGCGAAGATCGAGAAGCCGCAGGCGATCGACAACCTCG
>Ga0207708_10000508_pt1 | contig 29987 bp, 28 predicted proteins | sample KBSK5101metaG_FD_184340 | JGI IMG/M metagenome (GOLD analysis project Ga0207708, IMG submission 184340) | Corn, switchgrass and miscanthus rhizosphere microbial communities from Kellogg Biological Station, Michigan, USA - KBS K5-10-1 metaG... | ecosystem: Host-associated > Plants > Roots >... | reverse complement strand
CGCTGATCGATCTACCCGCCGTCGGCATGCGCGGGAACACGCACTTTCCGATGTCGGACACGAACAACGTCGAGGTCGCGAACCATCTCGCTCAATGGCTCCGGCAGAAAGGGCTCGATCTGCGCAGCCGTCCGACCCGGGCGATGATCATGAGCAACGCCGTTCTGCTCGACGGCACCGTGCGAAACCTGGTGCGCAATACGATCCAAATATGGAGGCGGCTGCTTTTAAGGAACTCTAACGCCACCGCTGCTTCCGAATAAGTGACGCGTCTGAGCAAACGGGATGTAGCCGTCATTCAATGCCTTCACTTCCTCAGATCGAGCGAACGTTCGCCGCCAGCATCCAGCATCGCGATGGGTCCTGCCGGCAACACCGCTTCGCTCCACTGCGCGAACGTCGCGACCGGAAAGACCTCCGGAATGCGATTGCGGCCGCATTGCTCGCACGCGGCAGTCGCGATGCGCCGCCAGTGCGCGAGTCGGCGCTCAGTGCGCTCGTCGGACGCGTGCTGGCTGCGCGCTGCCTGCAGCGGAACGATCGCCGCGGCGCCGAGCTCGACCGCCTTGCGCACGACCAGGTCCATCATGTCGGCGGCGATGATCGATTGCACGAGCGTGACAGGCCACGACGTTTCGCGCTCGACGGGATCGTGGTGACCGATGCGAAGCGTGACGAATCGCCGGTCGATGCTGCGGATCGTCGCCGCATATTCGCCGCCCGTCCCGGTGAACAGCGCGACGGAATCGCCGACGCGCATCCGGAGCGCCTGGCCGACATGTCGCGCAAGCGCATCGGCAAGCGCATAGTCGCAACCGGGCACCGGCGGCTGCGGTTCTGCACCGACGTACAGGCGTGGCGTGAGCATGACGGTGCTACGATTGTCCCATGCCCGCACCGCCTGCGAAGGAGAGCCCCATGCCGGACAACGCTTCAACGCCGATCGCACTGGGGTGGCCTGCGGCGCAGTTCGATCTGCCGGGCATCGACGGTCGCCGGCATTCGCTCGCGACGGCGCGCGGACCGAACGGGCTCGTCGTCATGTTCATCTGCAATCATTGCCCGTACGTGAAGGCGGCGATCGAACGGATCGTCCGCGACGCCGCTGCGCTCGAAGCGCTTGGCATCGGCAGCATCGCGATCATGAGCAACGACGCCACGGCCTACCCGGCGGATTCGTTCGACAACATGAAGGCGTTCGCCGGCGCACACGGAATTACGTTTCCGTACGCCGTCGACGAGTCGCAGGAGGTCGCGCGCGCCTACGATGCCGTGTGCACACCCGATTTCTTCGGGTTCGATCGCAACCTGACGCTCGCCTACCACGGCCGGCTCGACAGCGGCGGCCGCTCGGTCGACGTGACGGCGAAACGCGAGCTCTACGACGCGATGGCGCAGGTCGCGCGCACGGGTCGCGCACCGGTCGAGCAGCATGCGTCGATCGGATGCACGATCAAGTGGCGCAAGCCGCCGTCGTCAAAGGAATGGGCGTAGCGCGTCCAGCACCTCGCCTGGACGTTCGGCCATCAGGCTGTGGCCGGTTTCGGCAAGCGTCACCGTCCTTGCGTTCGTCAACGCGGCAAGCAGGGCCTTCGCGTTGCGCAGCGGCGCCATCACGTCGCGGGCGGCGAGGATCGCGAGCGTCGGGCACCGGACGGCGGCTGCCGCCGCAAGCCCATTCGCATACCGATGACAGGCCAGGAGGTCAGTCGACAGCACACCGTCGCGACAGCGCTCGAGCAGGCGCATCGCGTTGCCGGTCATCCACATCCCGGGCATCTGGTTGCCGCCGAGCTGCCCGCCCGGGCTGAACGACCACCCATTGATGAGCTCATACGCGACGTGATCGTTGCGCGCCGCCGCGGCGAGCAGGTCGTCGCTGACGGTCATCGGCACGGCCGGTCCGAGCAGCGCCAGGGCGCGCACGCGATCCGGGTTGCGCGCCGCGAATTCGAGCACCGCGAGCGATCCGAGCGAATGGCCGGCCACGCTCGCGGTCTCGAGCACCGCCGCGTCCATCACGTCGCACAGCCAGCCGGCCAGCGCTTCGACGCTCGGCAGCGCTTCGCCGGCCGAACGGCCGTGGCCGGGCAGATCGACGGCGAGCACGTTACGCCCGTGCCACGCGAAGTACCTCGATTGCAGCGCGAAGACGCCGTGGTCGTTCGCAGCACCGTGCACGAAGAGCACCGTCGGTTGCGACGGATCGAACGGGCGCGTCCCGCTGTACGCGTACACGGCCTGACCGCCGACGACCAGATTCATCCGGCCTTCCCCGCCGCGTACAGCGCACGGCTCAGGTCCTCGATGAGATCGGCGGGATCCTCGAGGCCGATCGACAGCCGGATCGTGCCTTCGGTGATGCCCGCACGCTGGAGATCGTCGGCCGACATCCGGAAATGCGTCGTCGACGCCGGATGGATGACGAGCGACTTCGCGTCGCCCACGTTGGCGAGGTGCGAGAAGATCCGCAGCGTCTCGATGAAGCGGCGACCCTGGTCGCGCGTGCCGCGCAGGTTGAAACTGAACACGGCACCGCAGCCGCGAGGCAGCAGGCGCTGCGCCAGCGCGTGATCCGGATGGTCCGGCAACTCCGGATAGCCGATGTTGCCGACCAGCGGATGCTCGCGCAGGAACGCGACGATCGCGCGCGTGTTCTCGACGTGGCGCGCCATCCGCACCGGTAGCGTCTCGATGCCCTGCAGGATCTGGAACGCCGTCATCGGCGCCATGCACGCGCCGAAATCGCGAACGCCTTCGCGCCGCGCACGCAGCAGGAACGCAGCCGTCGATGATTCCTCGGCGAACACCATGTCGTGAAAGCCGGCATAGGGTGTGGTCAGCGTCGGAAACTTCTCGCGCGCGGCGTCGGCGTTCCAGTCGAACGCACCCGCATCGACCAGCAGTCCGCCAATCACGACACCATGGCCCGACAGGAATTTCGTCGCGGAATGAAACACGAGATCGGCGCCGTGCTCGAACGGGCGCATCAGCCACGGCGTGGTGAACGTCGAGTCGACGAGAAGCGGCAGGCCGTGCTCGTGCGAAAGGGCTGCGACGCGCCCGATGTCGAGCACCTCCAGTCCCGGATTGCCGAGTGTCTCCCCGAACAGCAACCGCGTGTTCGGCCGCATCGCGCTGCGCCATCCGTCGATGTCGCGCGCGTCGACGAACGTCGTGTCGATGCCAAAGCGCGGCAGCGTGTAGTCGAGCAGGTTGTGCGACCCGCCGTACAGTGAACGCGACGCGACGATGTGCGAGCCCGCCGACAGCAGCGTGACGATCGCCAGGTGCAGTGCCGCCTGGCCGCTGGCGGTCGCGATCGCGCCGATCCCGCCTTCGAGTGCCGCGATCCGCTCCTCGAGCACCGCGCAGGTCGGATTGGACAAGCGGGAGTAGACGTGGCCGGCGCGCTCCATGTTGAACAGCGCGGCCGCGTGATCGGTGTCGGGGAACACGAACGACGACGACTGGTAGATCGGCGTCGCGCGCGCGCCCGTCACGGGGTCCGGCCGAGCGCCGGCGTGCAGCGACAGCGTGTCGAACTGGAGCGTCTTCGGTTTGGTCGTCACGGCCTATTGTCCATCGGTCGAGCCGCAGCCGGTGCGGCATCCGGATACAGCGCGGCGAGCACCGCCAGCGTGATTTCGCGCAGTTTGCGCTGCCAGGCGGTCGCGAGCGACTGGACGTTGCAATTGTCCGCTGCGCGCAGCGCGACGATCGTGGCAACGCCGCCGGTCCGCGCGACCGCATCGACGACGGCGTCGCGCCAGAACGGCGGGTACTCGCTTGCGACCCATTCGCCGCGCCCGCGCCCGTAGTGCGCCACGGCGAGATAGCGCAGCACCGCTGCCGGCACGAGTGCCGCCACGAACTCGTCGCTCCAGCGGATCGACGCCTGCGTCTTCCCGCGCACGAGGTTGAACCCGCGCGCAACACCGGCAGCGCCCACGGCGCCTACGATGCCGCCCGCGAGCAAGCCTGCGCCGAAGGTCAGCCCACCCGACGCGATGTCGGCCGCCAGTCCCGTCAGCGCGCCGGACACGAAGCCGCCGATCACCGCCGCCTTGCGCTCGTCGACGGGCGCCTCGGCCGTGACACTGTCGGCGAGTCGCGTCATCACTTCGGCTGCGGCCCGACCGTCGAGACCGTGGATTGCGATCAGCCGGTCCATGCCCGAGCGCGTATCGGCGTCGAGGCGATCGGCGAGCGTGCGCATCGCCACCTGCTTCGCCGGGTCGACGCGATCGTTTGCAAGTCCGATCGCCTTGCCGACTTCGACGAGCGAACCGCGCAACCCCGCGTCGGCGAGCGGCGCGCGATCGCACGCCGCTCGCGCGATGGGTTCGGCAATCGCGGTCATTGCAGCGTCGAACTGCGCTTCGCTGTCGGCCTGCCATGCGGCGGCGAGCCGCGCGAACGCCGGCTGCTTCGCTTCTGATAACGCGCCCGCCACCGCGCGCAACCATATGCGCTCCTGCACCCAGCAGCGCGCGAACGCATCGAGCGCGAGGACGCCGTGCATCCACGAACGCGATCCGAGCGCTTGGCGCCACCGTTCGATTTCGGCAGCCTCGACGGCGGGTGTGCGTGGCGTTCCCGTCTGATTCAGCAGCGCGACGACCGGTTTTCCAAGCCACTCGAGGATCTGCAGTTCGGGCGCGAGATAGCCGGCATCCGACGGCGTCTCCGACGCATTGACGAGGTACAGCACGACATCCGCATCGTCGCGCACGTTGCGCATCGCCTGCTGGCTCGACCACAGCGCCGGCTCGCGCCAGCGATCCCAGACCATCGCCAGGAAGCCGACGATGGGCCGGTCGAGCGTTGCAAGCCGCCGCGCGAGGCGCGCGCTGTCGCCGAAGCCCGGCGTGTCCCACAGGCATAGCGTGTCGCCCTGGGGCGTCTCGATCATCGTGTGGCGCTCGGCGACAAGGGTCACGTGCGCGTCATCGCGGACTTCACCCACGTCGCGCTTGAGCAGCGTGCGCGCGAGCGCCGTCTTGCCGACGTTCGTGTGCGCGATCAGGCTCAGCGCGATCGCCGTCGGTGCTTCGCTCATGCGGTCGAATGCGTAAAGCGCAGCGCCAGCGCGGCGCCGTCGCGCGCGACGTCCGGACGCGCAAGCTGGATGAACAGTGGCTCGCAGCCGGCGGCGGCCAATGCGCGCTGCCAGCTATCGGTGCGCTCGGCGATGCGCCGCGGCTGGTCGCCGAAGCGCGCGACGAATTCCGACGTGTCGACGAGCGCGATCAGCGGTGCGTGCGCCCCCTTGAGCGCTGCGAGTGCGCGCACGAACTCGCCGTGGGCCTCGGGCTCGGGCGTCGCGCCGAGATTGAATACCGCGATGATCGCCGTCGGCGCCGGCGATTCGATTCGCGGCACGTCGTCGGCGCCGTAGGCGGTTACCGGCAACCAGTCGATCTCGACCGTCGATTGCAGCGCACGGGTCAGCACTTGCGCCAGGCCCTCGGCGTTGACTTTCGGAATCGCGTAACTGTACGCAAGTGCCGCGATGCGCGCCGTGCCCTGCCGCCAGCTGCGCAGCAGTCCCTGGAAGTAGGGGTCGCGCAGCGACAAAGGCATCGCATCAGCGCGTCGTCGTTGTGCAATCCACGCAACCGCGGCAAGTGCGAGCCTCGGCACGATGACGAGCAGGAGGATCGTCGCGGCGTACAGATGAATCCACTGCGCCGCGTTCTCGCCCGCGCCGTCGCCACTGATCGTCTGCAGATGGTCGGCACCGGGGATCGCGATGCCCGTCAGCCACGCCCCGGGCGCCAGCACGACGTGAAGGACGCGCGCAACGTCCCCGGCGTCGAGGAACGTGCTTTGCCAGCCCGCGCGGTACTCGAGCGCGATGCCGCGCAGATACAGACCGGCGATGGCGCCCGCCGCCAGCGACGCCGCGCACCCATGCAGCAATGCAGCGACTCGCTGGCGCACGAGCGGCGCCGCGAGCGGCGACCACGCGGTCGTGAACCGGGCGAATGCCGCCATCAGCGGCGCGGGCACGGTCGACTGCCTCGGCGCCGTCGCGACATCGCGCATCCATGCGACAAGCGTCCGGCGCAACGGTCCGTCCCATGCGCCCGGTTCGGCGCGCCGCGCGACGAGCACGCTGGCGATCAGTGCTGCATAGACGGCGATATTCCATGCCAGCAGCGCAAGCACGGGGGGTGCCAGCAGGTTGATCCGATGGGCGGGCCCGATATCGACACCGGCGACGCCGATGACGAACGCACCGATCGCCGCTGCGGGCGCGACCCAGGCCTGCAGCGGACGCGCGCGCGCCAGCGCCACGAATCCGGGATGGCGCTTACGCAACCGCTCGATGACGAGCGCCGCACGACGCCCGAGAAACGCATCGTCGGTCGCGGATTCGCCGACCGCTTCTGCCGCCGCGCGGCCGGCCCACACGCGATCCGCATCGCTCCAGATCTCGCGCGCCCCATCGGCCGACTCGAGCGCACGGACGATGATCACGTCGCGCGCCGCCGGCTCATCCATCGGCGAGCCCGGGGGCGTGCAACGGATGCTGCGCGGCTTGTCGTCCGCGCGTATTGCCCATCGGTGCCGGCTCGGTCTTCACGAAGACGCGATATTGCCACTGCGGCATTGCGGCGCTGGTTTCGCTTGCGCGCCAAGGCTGTGGTACGGTTGAAAGCGCGGCGCCCGGGTGCCGCGGGCAGGCCGGTCCCGCAGAACGCGGAACGACGCACTGCCGGCCAAGCCGCGAGGAGAATCCGTGTATCCACCGCCGCTGCCGCGCATCCGCGGCCTCGAGAAGAACCGGCTCGAAGCGCTGATCGATGGCGTGTTCGCCGTCGCGCTGACGCTGCTCGTACTCGACCTCAAGCTTCCGGACGACCTGGCCCCCGCGACCAACAGCGAGCTGTGGAAGTACCTGCTGGGCCTCGAACGGCACTTCGTCATCTACGTGATCAGCTTCATCGTCATCGGAATGTACTGGATCAACCACCACATCCAGTTCCATTTCGTCGTTCACACCAATCGAACCCTGATCTGGATAAACCTCAGTTACCTGCTGCTGGTCAGCTTCCTGCCGTTCGCCACCGATCTCATCGGCGATCACAAGGACCTGGTGCTCCCGTGCGAAATCTACGGCGTGACGCTGCTGGCGTTGAGTGCGACCAGCTTCGTGCACCTCGCGTACTTGTCGCGTCATCGCGAGCTCGCCTCGGCCGCGCTCACGCCGCACGTGATTGCCATAATGATGCGACGCATTGCGTTCTTCGCGCTGCTGCCGCTGTTGTCGATGCTTGCGGCACTGGTCAGCACGCACATCGCGGTCTACGTATACCTGCTGCTCGTCGTCGCGCATTTTTTCCCGGGGCACGTCGACGCGCACATCGCCACGGCCGATCCGACGTAGCGGCCGGTTCGCTTAGTCTCGATTCGCCGGCCCGGCGGGTCCGGCGACGCCGCCACCCGCTGTACATCGATCGCTCGATACCGTATATTTATCCGGTATGAAGCCCACGATCGCGCCAAAGCCGTGGCGATCGAACACGCTGACCACGAAATGACGCAACGCGACCCCCCAACTCCGCCCGTCAAGGGGCGCGGCGCGACGTTCAACCCGGCCAACCGGTTTCGCGCCGACACGCGCGAGCGCTACGACGACGGCTGGCCCGCGCAACCCGAAGGCGACGACGAGCTGCCGCCGCTACGCACGACGGTCACGATCCAGCGCGCGCGAACGATCATCGCGCACAACGAATCGCCGGACATCCCGTTCACGCAGTCGATCAATCCGTACCAGGGCTGCGAGCACGGCTGCGTCTACTGTTACGCGCGGCCTTCGCACGCGTACCTCGACCTGTCGCCCGGGCTCGACTTCGAGACGAAGCTCTACGCGAAGCCGGACGCCGCGGCGCTGTTGCGCGTCGAGCTCGCGAAACCCGGTTACCGCTGCGAGCCGATCGCGCTCGGCACCAATACCGATCCTTACCAGCCGATCGAGCGCGAATGGAAGGTGACGCGCTCGGTGCTCGAAGTGCTCGCCGAGCATCAGCATCCGTTCACGATCGTCACCAAGTCCGCGCTCGTCGAGCGCGACATCGACATCATCGCGCCGATGGCCGCACAGCGGATGGCGCGCGTCTACCTGTCGGTGACCACGCTTGATCGCGAGCTTGCGCGGAAGCTCGAGCCGCGCGCAGCCGCGCCGCACCGGCGGCTGCAGGCCGTGAAGACACTGTCTGCCGCAGGCATCCCCGTCGGCGTCATGGTCGCCCCGATCATTCCGCAGCTGAACGACCGCGACCTCGAGGCGATCCTCGACGCAGCCGCGGCCAACGGCGCAGGCAGCGCCGGCTGGGTGCTCATCCGCCTGCCGCGCGAAGTCGCCCCGCTGTTCCGCGAATGGCTCGATGCACACTATCCGCAGCGGGCCGAGCATGTGATGAGCCTTATCCGGCAGATGCGTGGCGGCCGCGACTACGATGCAACGTTCGGCACGCGGATGCGCGGCGAAGGTGAGTTCGCTGCGCTGTTCGAAAAACGCTTCGGGATCGCGTGCCGTCGGCTCGGTCTCAACCGCGGCCGCGAGCAAACGGGACTCGACACGTCGCGCTTCCGCGCACCTGCGCGTGCGAAAGACGCCCGTCAGCGTTCGCTGTTCTGACGTCAAACGGGCCGGCTCAGAACTGCGCGCTCACGCCCACCGCATACGACCGGTCCGCCACAAGCTGCACGCCGTTGACACGCTGGTACACCGGTAGCTGCACGAACGCATAGACCTGCACCGTCGGCGTCAACGCGTACGTGAAGCCGGGGCTGATCGACAGCGTCCGGCTTCCCGAATCCTCCGGCTCCGCCTCGGCACCCGAGTCGCGCGCCTTGTAATGCGCGTTGAGCTGCAGCATGAGGCCGAGCTTGTCGGTCGCCTCCCAGCGTCCGCCGACGTCGATCAGCACCTGGTTGCCGGGCTTGAACTCGTGATACGTGTTGAGCGGCAACTGCAGGTTCGCCTGCACGAACCACGACGCGTTCAGGTTGCCGAGCGCTTCGCGGTAATAGGCGCCGAGCAGCGCATCGGTAGTGCCGGTGCCCGGCTGCAGCGTGCGCTCGGCAACCTCGCCATCCCCGTTGGCGACGGTCGTCCGACCGGTCGGCAGCTTGAGGCCGCCGGTAACGCCGGCAAAGCCCACCCGTGTCGCCTGCGGATCCATCGTCGTCGCGGCAAACTGGTAGCGCGCGACAACGCGCATATCGCCAAGGCCCGAGAACTGCCACCGCTCGGGTTCGGGCTCGCCCTCGTGGTTATGGATGTGCTCGTGCTCGCGGTCGATCCACGGCACGATGACCGACACGCCGAGCGCCTCCGAGAATCCGTAGTCGAGCGTCGCGAACAAATTGCGGTTGATCGTGCGCACTTCGTCGTGATGACGCGGGATCTCGCCTACGGCTACATTCTGCGTACCGGTACGCGGCTGATCCTGGTCGATGTATTCGAACCGGAGGTCGCCGCGAAATCCGGGCTCGTTCCATACGCCTTGCACACCCCAGTTCGTGTTGACCATGCAGAACGCGGAGCCGCACGAAGCATCGACGGCGCTCGACGCGACGACCGATGCGACGGCTGCGGCGAGCGCCGCCTGTCGATTGAACATGGCATCTCCGTAACGTGCATTGAGCCGGTGACCTCGCGGCGGCCGGCGACGAGCCGCCGGTGGCCGGCGGCGCTTCATTGCACTACGAAGAAAGCGGCGGGGCGCGCGAACCTACGGTGCCGACGGGAGGGCGATCGGCAATGGCGCTGCAGCTGCGCGCCAGCACGGGGGCGCCGCGTGTCGGCGCCCGCGGCTTGACCTGCGCCGATGGGGCGAGTGTCGGCAGCGGCTGCGGAGAGTTCGTGCAGCGATCGGGGCCGCACGCGCAAGGCAGGCCGTGGTCGTCGGCCGGGCAATGCGACTGGGCGACCGTCTGCGCAAGCGAATCCGAGTCGTGCGACGGACCGGCCGCTGGCTGCGCGTGGCCCGTTCCAGCAAGTTCGTGGGACCCGCCGTGCGCGGACGTGGCGGGACTCCACAGCGCCGAGGACGCCGCTGTGAGGAACGCCGCAAGAAGGTGTGCGAAGCGCGACACGCCGCTTCTATATCACACCGCGGTGCCCACAGGTACCCCGCCGTCGTGCGTGACGGCGGGGGATTCTGCCGATTACTTGAACGTGTACGACACCGTCGTATACAGGAAGCGTCCGCGCGGATCGTAATACGACGGATCGAAGCCGAGGATGAACGTGCTCTGCTGATTCGACTTCGGCGGATCGCGATCGAAGAGGTTCTTGACGCCGAGCGCGAACCTCCAGTTCTTGAACCCCGTGTAGCTGCCCTGAATGTCCCACAGGCTCAAGGAGCCCACAGTACGCGGATTCCCGTTGAGATCCACCTGCTGGTCGGTGTACGACGTCTGGTAGGTCTGCGCGAGCGTTGCTGACCACGGTCCCTGGTCCCACGTCGTCGATATGTAGTGTTTCCAGCGCGGCGTCACGCCGGTGACTGCCGTGCCGAGCGTGGTGCCGACGGCACCCGTATACGAGCCATCGGGATTCTGCGCGTCGTAGCGCAGGTAATACGTGCCCTGCAGGCTGAACGACAGCCGTCCCCAAGGCTGCACGGGTGCGCGGTAGCGCGTCTCGAAATCGACGCCCTGGATCCTGATCGCACCGAGGTTGATGAACGTCTGGTCGATCGTCAGGATCCGCCCCGGCAATCCGGGGAAATTCGGATCTTCGGGACCGCGCGTCACCAGCGAGCCGAATTGTGCGAGATCACCGAGAACGACCGATGGCGTGATCCCGTTCACGATTGCATTCTTCAGGTTGATCTTGAAGTAGTCGAGGCTCATCGACAGGTTGGGGATCGGCTCGAACACGATGCCGAACGTCGCCTGCTCCGATTCCTCCGGCTTCAGCGCGGCGTTGCCACCAAACGTCACGCCGAACTGCGTACTGCAGTCGAGTCCGGTGTCGTTCGTCACGGGACACCGAATCGGATCGGTCTGGCCCGTCTGCGTGACGCCGCCGAACTGCGGCGTGAACAGCTGGTAGAGGCTCGGTGCTAAGAAGCCGGTGCCATAGGAGCCGCGCAGCAGCAGGGTATTCATCGGCTGCCAGCGGAGGCTCACCTTCGGGTTCGTCGTATTGCCGAAATCGCTGTAGTGGTCGTAGCGGAGCGCGACGTCCGCTTCCAGGTTCTTGACGATCGGGATGTTGAGCTCGGCGTAGGTCGCCCACTGCTTGCGGTCCTTGTCGCGCGTCGACTTTATCGGTCCTCCGAAGCCGGTGATGTTTCCGCTCTCGAGGGCCGGATCCATGATCTGGTCGAATTCCTCCTTCCGCGCCTCGACGCCGAACGCCAGCGCGAGGGGACCGGCCGGAAGCTTGTAGATTTCGCTGGACGCCGTCGCACGCGCGCCGTAGTTCTTCGACGTGCCGTGGAACGCGTCGCCGACGAAATTCGCCGTGCGCTCGAGCGCGATCACGTCCGGTGTGTTCGGGCCGAAGAAATTGACGACGCCGCTGTTCAGGATCGGCAACAGCCTCGTGTAATCCTGGAAGCCGCCGTTGATGTGCTGCTTCGTCTTGCCTTCCGAGTAGAACGCCGCACCGTCGAAATCCCACTTCTGCCACGTGCCCTTGAGCCCGGTGATGAGTTGCCAGTTCTCGTTCGTATCGGTCGTGTCGCGGAAACCGTTGTCGAACGTGCGATAGCGGATGTCGAGCGGCTGACCGTCGACGCCGGCGTCGGAGGCGATCTGGTGCGGGTAGAACGGACTATCGGGCTGCAGCGTTACCGTGGAAGGAATATTGTTCAGCGGGCCGTACGTGAACAGGCTCGACATCGGCCCTGGCTGGATGACGAGGTTCACTTCGTCGCGCGAGTACATGCCCGTAACGTACGCCTGCCAGTCGTTGTTGATCTGGAACCGCGCATTGCCGAACAGGTTGGTCGATTTCTGGTGCGGAATCATCTGCACGCCGTGAATCATCGACGGATCGAAGAAGCAGCCGGTGCCCAGGTTGTTGTCGTTGTAGAACTGGCTCGTGCCGCACTCCTGCTTGTTGCTGGCCAGGATGGGCGTGCCGGTCGAATTGTTGACGACACCGATGCCGCCCGTCGTGATCAGCGCCGGATTCGTGTTGCTCGAAATGCCGATGAGACCGATGTCAGGGATGTACGACGATCGCGAGAAATTGCGGTCGACCTGGTCGAGCGACTTCTGCTCGTTGTACGAACCCGATATGAACGCGTTCCAGTGGTCCTTCGTCAGGTCGCCCCAGCCGGCGGAGACGGTTCCCTGCCACTGATCGCCGCCGCCGCCGCGCGTTGGCGTTCCGTAGAAACCCGTCACTTCCGCGCCGGTGTAGTCCGAGCGTGTGATGAAGTTGATGACACCGGCGATCGCGTCGGAACCGTAGATCGCGGATGCGCCGTCCTTCAGGATTTCGACGCGCTCGATCGCCTGGAACGGGATGTTCGCCAGATTGACGCCGCCGACACCCTGTACCTCGCCGGCGAAACTGTCGATCCGGTTGCCGTTGATCAGCACCAGCGTGCGCGCGCCGCCGAGACCGCGCAGCGATGCCGTCTGCGCCGACAGCGTCAGCGCGCCGACCGAGTTGGAGATCGTCGTCATCCCGGCGCTGTTGTTCGCCGAGATCTGCTGCAACAGTTCCATCGGCGTCGTCGCGCCCGATCGCTGGATCTCCTCCCGCGTGATCACCGTCACCGGCAGCGCGCCCTCGCCCTCGACGCGCTTGATGTTCGACCCCGTCACTTCGACGCGTATGTCGGGTGTCGTTGCTTGCGCGTAGACCGCGGACGTCGACACGGCGGCGGCTGCGCCCGCTGCACAGGCCAGCGCTGCGGCGAGCTTGGTACGTTGCAAAATCATCTGGAATCCCCCACGGAAGACGCGTTTTTTGGGTGCGACCTGTGATCGGAAACGTACGAGTCGCGACAATCGAGCGTAGGTGAGCCCAACGCGGCGCCGCAATAGGTTGTTCGTGAACCGCCGCGCGCAGAGGGCGGACCGGTATTCGCATGCGGCGAACGGGAAACCGCGCCGCGCAGGCGACGCTCATTGAACGGATGCGCGGCCACGAATTTGCACTTGCCGCACTCCATCGGCGTGCGACGCACTTCGTCGGCACTGCCGGCATCCCATCGGATGCATGCACCGCGTGGCGAGAAGCGCACACCGTAGCGGTACGACGCGTGGTTGGCCGGGTAGGCGACCCGCGTCAGGACCGGGCGAAAGGGCGACCTGGGGCGGTGAATGGTCGGGGTCGCTTGCCCGTCGCAGAATTTCGGGTTAACGTGCGGGCATGAATATGTATGTACATGTATATCCGGAACGGGCCGCAGACGACGCGGCTGCGCAGCTCGAGTTCGCGCCGGGCGCCCACGAGTGGCTCGCCCGCATCCCGGTGCGTTCCGTCAACCGGATCGTCATCGTTCCTGTCGGGGAAATCGTCCGGCTCGAGGCGGAGGACAACTACGTGCGCATCTGGGCCGAGCGCCCGTACCTGCACAAGGAGACGCTGACCGGGCTGATGCAGCGGCTGAACCCGGCGTCGTTCCTGCGCATCCACCGCTCGCACGCGGTGAACATCGCACTCGTCCGCGAGTTGCGCCCGCAGCTGCATGGCGAGTACGTCGTTGCGCTTGCCGACGGCACCGAGCTCACGTCGGGACGCAGCTATCGCAACCGAATCCAGCGGGCGTTCGGACTTTCGCGCACCACCGAGCCCTGATCGCGCATGCCCGGCGGCCGGTCCGGCGGCCTTGCGATGAGAAGCGTGCCTATCGATCCGCTAGTAGCCGACGACGCGCGGCATCGCGACGACATCGACCGTTTCCCGCGGGTCGAGCACGCGACGGGCACGCCGCGCGCGCAACACACGCCGGCCCGTCAGGTCGGCGACGTCCAGCGCGCTTTCGTGCCGTAGCAGCCACCGTTTGCGGGCCACGCCACCCGGATAGCTCGCGAGGTTGCCCGATGCGGCGACGACGCGGTGGCACGGGATGAACAGCGGTGCCGGATTGGTGGCGAGGCACACGCCGACGGCACGCTGAGCGCGCGGCATGCCGAGGCGATCTGCCAGCGCGGCATAAGTCGACAGCGTGCCGGCCGGCAGCGCGCTGACGAGTGCCCATACGCGACGCTGCATCGGCGTTGCCGCGATGGCGAGCGGCATGTCGGCCAGCGCGTCGAGCGTTCCGTCGAAGTACGCATCGAGTCGACTCGCGACGTCGTGCGGGTCGCCCGGCACGACGTTGAAGTACGGGCCGAACACGCGCCGCAGCCGCGGCTCGAGCGCCTGGTACCGATCGTCGAACACCGCGGCGCAAAGGCCGTGCGGCACCGTCGCGACGTGCATCGGTCCAAGCGGCGTTGGCACGGACGCGATGGTCACCGTGCTCTCGAGCGTGTCGTACGACAGCGTGGCAATCGTGTTCAACCGCACCTCCGGAAAGGAAGCCTGTAATCGTGCGCGTCGACCGGTACGCGATCGAGCCACTGTATGCCGGCTGCGTGCAACGGCGCCTGAAATTTGGCTTACGGGCCGGGAGCGCAGGCGAACCGGCGATGCGGCCGCGCGAACCGTCATTAGGGCTCGTGCAGCGTGATCCGACGCGTCGGCCGTCGGACGCTCCGTGCGATCACGGATGTTCTACGGCCTGTGTTCAAATACCGGCTGCATAACGACGACTGGAGGCAACGATGAATGCAGCGCGGCATATTGCGGTGTGGATCGCGGCGATCGTGTTCTTCGTGCTTGGCGCCATCTGGTACACGGTGCTCTCGGCGCGCTGGCTCGCGGCGATCGGCAAGACGATGGAGCAGATCACCGCCGAGCAGGGTGGCTCGCCGCTGCCTTACGTGATCGGGTTCGTCGCGATCCTGGTGATGTGCTACGCGCTGTCATGGCTGATCGAGCGGCTGCAGGCGACGACGCTCGCCGGCGGCTTGCAATTGGGCGCCGCTGTTGCCGCCGGCTTCATCGCCGCGAATCTCGCGCTGAACTACGGCTTCGAGTGGCGCTCCGTCACACTGTGGCTGATCAACGGCGCGTACGCGGTCGTCGGCCTCGCCATTGCGGGGGCAATCATCGGCGGCTGGAAGCGGCGCGCGTAGGCCGGCAATCGGAAGGCGAACCGATGACAATCGACGACGACGCAACACTGGCCGCGCGTCTTGGCGGCTGCTACACGGGTGCCGTGCACGACGTGCTACGGATGATGGGCCACGATCGCATTGCGCTGCCGCCATCGATCAAGTCGATCGCGCCCGGCGTGAAGCTCGCCGGACCCGTCTGGACCGTCGCCGGCCATATCGACCGCACGAAGACGCGCCACGAGTGCCTGTTGGGCTGGTGCACGCTGCTGTCGAAAGCGCCGCGCGGGCACGTTGTCGTCTGCCAGCCGAACAACCACGAGGTCGCGCTCATGGGCGAGTTGTCCGCGCAGACGTTGCAGGCGCGCGGCGTACTCGGCTACGTCGTCGACGGCGGCTCGCGCGACACCGACCTCGTGCTCGAGCAGGGATTTCCCGTGTTCTGCTCGTTCCTGACGCCGACGGACATTGTCGAACGATGGGTTCCCGATCGCTTTGCCGAGCCAGTGACGATCGGCGATATCACGATCCGCAGCGGCGATTTCCTGCTCGGCGATCGCGACGGGGTCGTCATCATTCCGCGCGCCGCTGCAGCCGAGGCGATCGCGCGAACCGAAGCCGTTATGGCCACCGAGACCGAGATGCGCACCGCGCTGATCGGCGGCATGGATCCCATCGAAGCGTACAACCGGTTCGGAAAGTTCTAGGGCTGCACGCATTGCCTCGTCAGCGGCGGTTTGTCTGTCGCGCTCTTCCGCCGTCCAGAAATGGACAGAGCCGCGCAACCGCGGCGGCTATGCGCCGCTCGGACAGCGCCGAATAGCCGAGCAGCAGGCCATTGCGCCGCGCCAGTGCTGCCGAGTAGCGCGACAACGGCAGCACGCGGATGCCTGCACGCGCCGCGCGCGCCGCAACGTCCGCATCGTCACCTCCCGCGTTCCATTCGAGCGTCGCGTGCATGCCGCACGCGAGCCCGCCGAGTTCGACGTCCGGCGCATGGCGAGCGAACGCTTCGATCAGCGCGTCGCGGCGAGCCCCGTACAACGTTCTCATCCTGCGCACGTGGGCGGAGAAATGGCCGCCGGCGACGAAATCCGCCAGGACTGCCTGCATCAAGCCATGCGTGTGGTCATCGAGCTGTCGCCGCACGGCCTGGAACACGTCGACCAGCGACTGCGGGAGGACAACGTACGCGAGGCGCAGCGAGGGAAATACCGTGTGGCTAAAGGTTCCGGCGTAAAGGGTCCGGGCACCCCGATCGAGCGAGAAAATTGACGCCGTGGGCCGCGCCGACCACGCGAACTCCGCCTGGTGGTCGTCCTCGACGATCCATGCATGCGACCGCTCCGCAACCTGCAGCAGCGCAAGACGCCGGGCGAGCGACATGACGACGCCGGTCGGGTATTGGCATGACGGCGTGACGCAGATCAGCACAGGCGCCTTCCGCTCGCCTGCGGTGCTTTCGATCGCGAGACCTTCGGCGTCGACGGCACACGGTACGACGCGAATGCCGGCCATCGCGAGCACCGCCCGCAAGTTCGGATAGCACGGATCTTCGATCCACGCGACGTCGTCCCGCTCGCCGAGCACGCGCGCGATCAGGTCGTGGGCCTGCATCGCGCTGTTCAGGATCATCACCTGCCCCGCGTTGCAGCGGATGCCGCGAGCCGCAGCGACATGTTCGGCGATCGCGGTTTGCAGCGGCGGGTACCCGGACGCGGGCAGGTAACCGAGCAGCGTCGTGCCGCTCGCGCGCCAGCAGCGTGCAGCCAGCCGCCGCCACGTTTCCATCGGAAAGGCGTCGAGTGCCGCGAGCCCCGCGACGAACGGCACCGGGCGGGGGACGCTGCCGGCGGCAAACGGTCGCGCCGCTTCCGCACCCCGCGCCGACGCCATTCGCAACGCCCGCTTGCCGATCGCCGCGGGCTTGCGATGCTGCGAATACGCCGCACGCGGCGGCGCGTTGACACCCGGCGCGACGAACGTCCCGTCGCCGACGCGGCGGACGATGACGCCTTCCGCGTGCAGCTGCGACAACGCATCGTCGATCGTGTTGCGCGCGACCGACCAATCGGTTGCAAGCTGGCGCGCCGATGGCAGCCGACGGCCGGCCGCGAGCCTTCCGTCGCGTATCGCCGCCAGGCAGGCCTCGTAGATCCTGTCGCGCAACCCGAGCCGGGACGCGGACGCTTCGGGCAACGCCAGCAGAGTCGCTTGCGAACGTCTGGTCATCGAAAGCCAGCATCGAGGGTAATGCAGACGACGGCCATTATGGGGCAATGGCCCAGTCAGATGTGCTGAAATGGCCCTTGCTGCAGGGCCACCGTTCGGCGACGATGCGGCCCATGCCCTGTAACGTCCCCGCCCACTGCGTCGTCGCGTTATCGCTCTCGCTTGGATGCGTCGTTCCCGCCGCCGCGCAAACCGCGCCGCCTGCCAAGCCGCCGCCGTGCGCAGCCGCCGAGCATCGCCAGTTCGATTTCTGGCTCGGTCAATGGGAAGTCCGCGACCCGTCGGGCAAGATCGTCGGCCACAATCGCATCGAGGCGGCACACGGCGGTTGCGCGCTGATCGAGCGCTGGACGAGCATCGCCGGCGTGACGGGCACCAGTGTCAACATCTACGACCGCGATCGCCGTCGCTGGCACCAGACGTGGGTCGATAGCGGCGGCGGATCGCTGCAACTCGATGGATCGCGGGTCGACACGGCGATGGTGCTCACCGGCGAAGCGTTCGACGCCGATGCGCCGAATCAGTCGTCGCGCCAGCGGATCACGTGGACACCGCTCACCGGCGGGCGCGTGCGGCAACTTTGGGAATCGTCGTCCGACGGCGGCAAGACATGGACGGTTGCATTCGACGGCCTGTACGTCCGGCAGGACTGACCCCCGAGTTGCGCGGCGACGGTGGCCGCGACGGCGACGCTACGCCGCAGGCGGACGCCAGGTCGGCGCCTGGAACTGCGCGACTGGCGACGACGCGTAACCGGCATCGACGAACAGCCGCGCGTGCGGCTTGCAGCGCAGCGCACCGATATCGGCACGATCGACATAGCGCGTCTCGAGGGTCTCCTCGCCGTCAGGCCGCAACTCGCCGCTGACGCGCGTTGCGCGAAACACCGTCGAAACCCACGCCACCTGGTCGCCGTTCGCGTACGTGCTTGCGCAAAGCGCGCCGCCGAACACGCCGACGACCTGCGTCAGCGCGACGAGCAAGCCGGTTTCCTCCCACGTCTCGCGCAGTGCCGCGTCGGCCGGCGTCTCGTACGGCTCGATCATCCCACCGGGCGTGGTCCAGTCGTTGCCTTCCACGTGGCGGACGAGCAGGATGCGCTCGCGCTCGTCGAACACGAGGACACTGACCGTCGGCACCTCGAGCACCGTCGTGCCGATCCTGTCGCGCAGTCCCCGGATGTAGTCGGACATCGGCATGGTTTGAGATCCCGTGTCGAACAGCAGGCTGCGCTCAACCGACGCGCTATTTCATTCCGACGCCGTCGGTATGGCGCACCGGAATGCCGGCAGGATCGAAATTCTCGAGGCAGAACACGTTGATGCCGAGGTGCTCGGGCGTCACGCGCTTGCGGTGGAACGGATAGATGCCGCATGTCTTGCAAAAGAAGTGGCGCGCCGTCTGCGTGTGAAACCGGTACTCGGTGAGCGCATCGGCGCCGGCGAGCAGCCGGAACCGGTCCTCGTGCACCTTGACCATCAGCGCGTTCTTGCGCCGGCAGATCGAGCAGTCGCACGTCGTCAGCTCCGGGAAATCCGTCTCGATCTCGAAGCGGACGGCGCCGCAATGGCAGCTGCCGCGCAGGCGCTGCATCGGCCGCGGTGACGCGCCATCGTCACCGGTCGTCGCGGCGCGCTGCCCGCGCTCGCCGCTCATGATGAAAGCGCCGCGATCGCGGCGCGATAGGCGGAGTCCGTTTCGGCCGCTGCGCTGACGGTCACATTGAGGTCGCGCAGCAAGCCATCCTGCAAGCCGTAGATCCAGCCATGCACGGTGAGCTCCTGACCGCGTGCCCACGCGTCGCGCGCAATCGTCGTCTGGCAAACGTTCGCGACCTGCTCGATGACGTTGAGCTCGCACAGGCGGTCGGCCGCGCGCGCCGGATCGTCAACGTCGTCGAGGTGATCGTGATGCTTCTGCCGCACATCCTCGAGATGACGCAGCCAGTTGTCGGACAGGCCCAGGCGCTCGCCGCGCAGCGACGCCTGCACGCCACTGCAGCCGTAATGGCCGCAGACGATGATATGGCGAACCTTCAGGATATCCATTGCGAACTGCATGACGGTCAGACAGTTCAAGTCCGTGTGCACGACCAGGTTCGCGACGTTGCGGTGGACGAAGAGCTCGCCCGGCAACAGGCCGACGATCTCGTTCGCCGGTACGCGACTGTCCGAGCAACCGATCCACAGATAGGACGGGAACTGCTGCTGCGACAGCTTGGCGAAGAACTCGGGATCCTGGCGCCGCAGGCGCGCCGCCCATGCGGCGTTGTTGGTGAACAGATGGTCCAGCGTGCGCACGGCGTCAGCGCGATGAACGCCGATCCGGCGTCACGCGGGTTTGCCGGCTGCCGCCTGCAGCTCGTTCATCAACCGTCCCTGGTTCCACGAGTCCCAGCCTTCGACCAGGCGCCCGTTCGCAAACCGGAACCACGTGAGCCCGCGAAAGGTCACGGCTTTCCCGGTCGGCGGAATGCCGAGATCGCCGCCGCGATGCGTGCCGGTGACCGACCATCGGACTGCGACGTTGTCGCCTTCGCCTATGGCGTCGTCGACGGTGATCTGCAGGTCGGGGAATGCGCCGATCAGGTAGGCGCGGGCGCGCATGAACTCGTCGATGCCGTGGGTCACGAGCCCCTCGAGATGGCCAACGGCGTCCGGATCGAGAACCTCAGCGATCGTCGCCTCGCGCCGCTTGTTCCACACGTCGTCGAACCAGCGACGCGCCAGAGCGGTGTTTGCAGACTGTGACATGGGTGTCCCCTCCGTTCGGTCGGCGCGGTCTTCGGCGCCAAGCTCCGCGGCGTAGCGCGCGAGCGAGCGATTGTATCGGGGCAGGTACTGCGCCAGTGCGGCAAGACTTACGGCGACTGCCTCGCGCTCGCGGCCGACGTCGACGAGTGCGAGCGCCAGGAACGCCCGCACGGCGCCGTCGAGCTCGTCGGAGGACTGGTCGACCTCAGCGCTCAACAATTGCACGGCGACGCTCGGGCTGCCGAGATTGCGCAACGAGCTTGCCATCTGGATGATCGCGCGACGGCGCTTCGAGCCGGAAAGTCCGGCGTCGAGCGCCGCGCGGTAGAGCGGGACGGCACGATCGGGGTGGCCGAATGAGTCGCGCGCCGACGCGCGCTCGAACAATCCGACGGCATTTCCATCCGGCAACTCGGCGGCGAGTGCGTCCATCCGCGCGATGAACGTGTCGGCGTCGCAGGCGTCCATCGTCGCCCATAGCTGCTCCGCTCGACTTTCCCACGCCGCATCCGGTTGTGTCGCTGCCACGCCGCGGAGTTCCCGTCAGCGGTCGCGCGGCGCGATGTCCTGCAGCGTCGCCGCGAAGCGCGCATGGGCGACGGGATCCACGGGACGGTGGCGAATTTTCGTACTCGCCGGATCCTTGCCGAGATAGTTGTCGCCTTTCCAGTTGCGGGCGGGGCGAATCGGCCGCGGAACGAACCCGCCGCCGCAGTTAGGGCAGACGTTGCGCAGCACGCCATCGACGCACGCCGCGCAAAACGTGCATTCGTACGTGCAGATCCGCGCTTCCAGCGAATTCGCAGACAGCGCCTTGTTGCAGTTCTCGCACGTAGGCCGCAGCTCCAGCATCGGATGTCAGGAATGCGGCGGCGCGGCAGTGTGGTTGCCGTCGGGCGCGCTCATCGGCGGCAGGTCACCGCAGACGGCGCAGTATTGGCCCTTGCGCAGCCGGTATGCGCGCGCGACGGTGAATACGACCGCCGTGATCACCGACCACAGCAGCCCTTCGGACGCCGCGTGTTCGACCGGGTTGCCCTTCAATAGCTGCACGCCGGCGATGACGACGAAAGCGCCCGCAAGGACGACGAGAAATCCGCGTATCAACTTTGCCTTGTTCACGACGTGAGCCTAGCACCCGACGACTGGTCGAACAGATGCACGTTCGCGGGATTCACAGCGAACTGGACCTTGTCGCCGGGTGCTAAGGTGGGCCGGCCGTGGGTCTCGACGATCATCTGCGCATCGCCGATGCGCACGACGAGCTCGGTTTCCGAGCCGGTCGGCTCGACGACGACGATCTCGCCCGGCACGCTGCGGTGATTGTTGCCGGCGAGCTCGAGGTGATCGGGCCGCACGCCGTACGTAACGGCCTGCCCGTCGGTACCGGCACCCGCTCCGAGCGGCCAGTGGACGCCGTCGGGTGTCTCGACGTGCGCCGTGCCGTTGGTCCTGCGCAGCGTACCCTTGACGATGTTCATCGCCGGCGAGCCGATGAACTGCGCGACGAACAGGTTGTCCGGCCGGTCGTAAAGCTCGAGCGGCGTGCCGATCTGCTCGATCACGCCGTCGTGCATGACGACGATCCGGTCGGCCATTGTCATCGCCTCGATCTGGTCGTGCGTCACGTAAACGGTCGTCGTCTTCAGCCGCTGGTGCAGCGCCTTGATCTCGGCGCGCATCTGCACGCGTAGCTTCGCATCGAGGTTCGACAGCGGCTCGTCGAACAGGAACACCTTCGGATCGCGAACGATCGCGCGTCCCATCGCAACGCGCTGGCGCTGGCCGCCGGAAAGCTCGCGCGGAAACCGGTCGAGGTACGGATCGAGGTTCAGGATCTTCGCCGCACGTGCAACGCGCGTGTCGATCTCGTTGCGGTCCGCCTTGCGCAGCCGCAGGCTGAAGCCCATGTTGTCGCGGACCGTCATGTGCGGATACAGCGCGTAGCTCTGGAACACCATCGCGATGTCGCGATCCTTGGAATCGACGTCATTGACCGGCCGGCCGTCGATGGCAATCGTTCCGCCGCTGATCTCCTCGAGTCCGGCGAGCATGCGCAGCAACGTCGATTTGCCGCAGCCGGACGGCCCGACGAGCACCATGAACTCGCCGTCCTGGATCTCGAACGAGATGCCGTGGATGACCTTCGTGCTGCCGAATGCCTTCTCGATGTTGTGGAACGATACCGATGCCATTGGCTACTCCGCTTGCACGATGAAAGGCGCCGATTCGCCGGCGAGTGACCGCTTCACGCCTTGACGGCGCCTGCCGTCAGGCCACCGACCATGTAGCGCTTGAACGTGTAGTAGATCGCGGCGGGCGGCAACGCATAGATGAGCCCGGTGGTCATCAGCAGCTCCCACGGTGAATCGTCCGCCGACAGGAACTGGCCGAGCGCAACCGCGAGCGTCACGTCCCTTTCGCTCGACAGCAGCAGGAACGCATACAGGTACTCGTTCCAGGCGAGCAGCAGCGCGTAGATGCCGACGGCGACGAGCGACGGCGCCATCAGCGGCAGGTAGACGAGCCGGAACAGTTGCAACGGCGACGCGCCGTCGATGCGCGCTGCTTCGTCGAGTTCGAGCGGCAGCTTGTCCGATGCCTGCTTCAGCACCCAGATCGCGTACGGCGACGCGATCGTGATCATCGCCAGGATCAGCGCCCATTGGTTGTTCAGCAGTCCGTACGTGCCCATCGCCTTGTACATCGGTACGGCAAGAAACGCCGCCGGGATGAAATACGTGAACAGCGCACAGTTCAGCACCAGTCTGCCGCCGCGCGCCTTCAGCCGGCTGATCGCGAATGCCGCGGTCGTCGCGACCATCAGCGTGATCACGCCCACCGCGACGGCGATCAAGAGCGAGTTCCACATCTGCAGCCAGAAGAAGCCGAGGAAATGGTGCTGCTCGCGAAACACTGTTTCGAAATTGCGCAGCGTCGGATGGTCGGGCCACAGCTTGCCGGCGAACGCGTCCTCCTTCGACGAGATCGAGAACAGGAACAGGTTGTAGATCGGCAGCAGCGTCCAGATCGCGACCGGGATGCCGATCAGCAGCAGCTTCGCTTCGGTGACGACTTTTTTCATCGGCTCAAGCGCTTCATCATGAAATAGACGAGCGGCAGCACGAGCGGCATCGCGCAGACGATCGTCGCCATCGCGAGGTCGATCTGATCGAGGCGCAGGTAACGGATGCCGAGCGTGGCGAGAATGTGCGTGAGGTCAGCGGGTCCGCCGCCGGTCAGCAGGTAGACACTGTTGAAGTCGCCGAGCGTCCAGATCATCGACAGGATCGTCGACGTCAGGTACAGCGTGCTCATCGACGGCCACGTGATGAACCTGAACTGCTGCAGCCCTGTGGCGCCGTCGACGCTTGCGGCCTCGTACAGTTCCTTCTGTATCGACAGCCTGCCGGCGATCATGATCATCGTCCAGAATGGCAGGCTCTTCCACACGTGAACGAGCATCGCCATCGACAGCGCGAGCCACCGGTCGTTGAGCCAGTTAGGGCCGTCCTCGGCTGTCAGCTTGAAGATCACCTGGTTGATGACGCCCCACTCCGGGTTCAGCATGAAGCGGATCGACAGGATCGTCGGGATCGACGGCACCGCCCACGGCAGGATGAACAGCACGGAGAGCCACTTGATCCACGGCCTCGCCGTCACGAAGAACCCGGACAACAGCAGCGCCGCGATCATCTTGAGATTGATCGCGACGATCAGGAAGACGAGCGTGTTGAAGATCGCTTCGGCGAATACCGGGTCGTTGGCCAGCTGGACGTAGCTTTGCGGATGCCGGGCGAGCCACAGGCCGTAGCCCACCGGGTACACGACGAACACGATGAAGATGACGACGTAAGGCGCGAGCAGCAGTGCGCCCCACAGCTTCCACGGCGACAGGCGTTTCTTGCGCGGGCCCGTCATGCGGACCGCGTCGACCTGAGGGAGCGCCACAGTAGCCATGGGACCTCGGCACCTCAAAGACGGGGCGGCCGCGCCGCCCCGTGTCCATCAGAAGCTTTTTAACCCGCGACTTCCTTGATGCGCGCCAGCATCTCGTCCACGGCCTTCTCGACCGGCCACTTCTCGCTGACGACGCGGTTCATCGCCTTCGCCCAGACGTTCTCGTTGTTGAGGATCGTGAACTTGTAGTTCTTCGTGAATTCGAACGTCGTCGTCCCCGCCGCGAACTGGCGCTGCACCGACGTCCGGTGCGGATCGGCGAGCCAGAACGACAGCCGCGCAGCGCCGGCCTTCGTAACCGGGTACCAGCGACCGAGCGAGCCTTCGACGTACGGGGTCAGGTTCTCGTCCTGCAGCAGGAACGCGATGAACTCCTTGCCGCGCTTCTTGTTCTTGGAGTCGGCGAACATCGCGCCGGTCTTCACCGCCGCGCGGTAGGTCATCGGCGAGCCGTCGGGCTTCTTGGGGAATCCCGAGGTGACGATGTTCTCGTAGTAGTTCTTCTTCGCTTGCTCGCGCTCCTCGGGCTTGAGCTTGTCATTGTTCATGTCGTCGAACCATTTCGCCGCGATCGAGATCGTCGCGTTGTGCGTCATGATCGTCGTCTTGTTGTGGAATGCGACGTTGTTGTCCGGGTCCTTCCAGCTCGTCGCCGACGGCGGCGTGCATCCCTTCGTGTACGGCATCGTGTAGTCGCGCACGGCGCCGATCATGCCCTGGCGCACCTTCGGATCGCTGACGGTCACCTTGCCGTTATCGTCGACGAGCTTGACGTTGTACGCGTCCATGAAGGTCAGGAACGAAAAGAACGAGTCGCTCGAGTCGACGCCCATCGGGAAGCCGGTGCCGAAGATCCGCTTGCCGGTTTTCTTGCGGTAATCGGGCTGCGCCTTGTCGCACCAGAACGCCCAGTATTCCTTCCACGTGTCGGGGATCGTGGTGTCACCGGCCTCCGCGAGCATGTCCTTCCAGTACTCGATGTGCATCGTCTGCTGCTTGATCGGGAAACCGTAGTACGCGCGCTTCTTCGTCTTGTCGTTGTAGAGGAACGTCGTCTCGAGGGTGTTGGGGAGAAAGTTGCCCTTGATGGGCGTCAAGACGTCGGTGAGATCCTCGAGCTTGCCCTCGTACGCCCACTTGCCCAGCACCTGGAAGTCGTAGACGTCGATGTACGCGACGTCGGGCGGGTTGCCGGAATCGAGCGCGGCAACGGTTTTCGGGATGCCGTCCTGCACGGCGTATTGCGACAGGTCGACCTTGACGCCGGTCTTCGCCTCGAACTTCTTGACGGCTTCGAACAGCGCCGCGTCCTCCGACGGATAGAAGCCCTTGACCCACCAGACGACGATCTTCTCCTGCGCGGCAGCCGGCGCGGCTGCGCCCAGCATGCCGAGCGCGAGCAGCGCCGCGATGCACTTCGTGACGACTTTCATCCGAACCCCCTCCTTGTCATACCGCCAGTTGCCACGACGCGCCCGACTGCGCGCACCGCAGCGCCGTTGCAGCGTACGAGCGGCCTCCGGACATGTCAACCGAAGACACGCTCGTCGCCGATCACATCACCGCGCCAACGTACCAGGGCACGAACTCGCTCTGGCCGTAGCCGTGAACCTCGCTTTTCGATTTCGCGCCCGACGCCGTGTCGAGCATCAACCGGAACAGCCTCTCGCCGAGCTCCGCAACGGTTGCGCCGCCATCGACGATCTCGCCGCAGTTGAGATCGATGTCCTCCTCCTGCCGCACCCAGAGCGCTGTATTGGTGGACAGCTTCAGCGACGGTGCCGGCGCACAGCCGTACGCAGATCCGCGACCGGTCGTGAAGACGATCATGTTGGCACCGCCGGCGACCTGGCCGGTGGCCGAGACCGGGTCGTACCCCGGCGTGTCCATGTAGACGAATCCCTTTGCCGTCACCGGCTCGGCGTACTCGTATACCTCGACGAGGTTCGTCGTGCCGCCCTTCGCTACGGCGCCGAGCGATTTCTCGAGGATCGTCGTCAGCCCCCCGGCCTTGTTGCCCGGGGACGGGTTGTTGTTCATCTCGCCCTTTTCGCGCGTCGTGTAGTCCTCCCACCAGCGGATCCGTGACACGAGTTTCTCGCCGACGTCGGGTGACACGGCGCGCCGCGTCAGCAGGTGCTCGGCGCCGTAGATCTCGGGCGTCTCCGACAGGATCGCCGTGCCGCCGTGCCGCACGAGCAGGTCGACCGCCGCACCGAGCGCAGGATTCGCGGTGATGCCGGAGTAGCCGTCGGAGCCACCGCATTGCAGGCCGACGGTGATGTGCGACGCGGGCACCGCCTCGCGCGTCACGTTGTTCGCGTGCGGCAGCATCTCGCTGATCATGCCCACGCCGTGCGCGATGGTCTTCGCCGTGCCGCCGGTATCCTGGATCGAGAAGGTGCGCAGCAACGGGCCTTCGGTCAGCGCCTGCGCGCCCAGCAGCGCGCTGATCTGGTTCGCCTCGCAGCCGAGGCCGACGATCAGCACGCCGGCGAAGTTCGCGTGCTTCGCGTACCCGCCGAGCGTGCGGCGCAGGATCTGCATCCCCTCGCCGTGCGTATCCATGCCGCAACCCGAACCGTGCGTCAGCGCGACGACACCGTCGACGTTCGGAAACTTCGCGAGGCGCTCGGCGTTGAAATGATCGGCGATGCCGCGCGCGACCGTGGCCGAGCAGTTGACCGTGGACAGGATGCCGATGTAGTTGCGCGTCGCGACCTTGCCGGCGTTGGGGCCGTCGCGTCGTACGATGCCCTGGAACGTCGCGGCGGGCTGGATGTACGCGGTGGGCTTGGCGTCGACGCCGATCGCGTAGTCGCGCGCGAAGTCGCCCATCGCGAGATTGTGCAGATGCACATGCTCGCCCGGCCCGATCGCGCGGCTCGCGAAGCCGATGATCTGGTTGTACCGCCGCACCGCCTCGCCGACGGCGATCGCGCGCGTGGCGACCTTGTGTCCCGGCGGCACGAGGCCGACGACGGCGACGTTCTCGTCGAGCAGTTTCGTCCCGCCGACGAGTTGCTGGCGGGCAATGACGACGTCGTCGGCCGGATGCAGCCTGATCGTCAGCGATGAGCGGGTGAGCATGGTGGTCTCCTCAATTGCGTTTGGTCACCGTCGACTTCGACACGGCGGCACGGTCGATCGCGGCGTGATCCCATTCGATGCCCAGGCCGGCTGCGGCCGGCGGCAGCGCGTAGCCGTCTTCCATCGCGAGGCGCGATGTCGTGATCGCGTCGAGCTGCGGAATGTATTCGACCCACGCGCCGTTCGGCACCGCGGCCGTCAGCGACACGTGCAGTTCCATCAGGAAGTGCGGGCAGACGGCGACATTGAACGATTCCGCAAGATGCGCGACCTTGAGCCATGGCGTGATGCCGCCGATGCGCGCGCAGTCCACCTGGACGATCGAGCATGCGCCACGCTCGAGATACTCGCGGAAATGCGCCGCGTGGTACAGCGATTCGCCGACAGCGATCGGCATCGTCGCCACCGCCGCGAGCTCGACGTGACCGCCGAGATCCTCAGCCGGCAGCGGTTCCTCGAGCCACGCGAGCATCAGCGGCGCGAACGCGTGCGCACGCCGGCGGGCCTCGGCGACGGTGAACGCCTGGTTCGCGTCGACCATGATCTCGAACGCATCGCCGGCGGCTTCGCGGACCGCAGCAAGGCGCGCCATGTCCTCGGCAATCGACGGCCGGCCGACCTTGATCTTCGCGCCGCGAAATCCCTGCGCCTTCGCCGCGCGCGTCTCGTCGACGAGTTGCTCGCGCGGATGGTGCAGCCACCCGCCCTCCGTCGTGTAGACCGGCACGCGCGGCTGCGCGCCGCCCGCGCAGATCCACAGCGGCAGGTTGGCGCGGCGGCACTTCAGGTCCCATAGCGCCGTGTCGATTGCCGCGAGTGCCAGACTGGTGATCGCCCCGACGACCGTCGCGTGCGTGTGGAAGAACAGTTCCTTCCACAAACGCTCGATCTCGCGCGCATCGCGGCCGATCAGCTGCGGTGCGAGGTGGTCGCGGATGAGCGCCACGACCGATGACCCGCCCGTGCCGATCGTGTACGTGTATCCGGTGCCCTGCGCACCGTCGGCGCAGGTTATCCGCACGATCGGCGTTTCCTGTGCGACAAATGACTGGATCGCGTCGCTGCGGACGACCTTCGGCGTCAGGTCGACCTGCAGGACTTCGACGCGCTCGATGGCGCTCATCGGCGACTCATCGATAGAACATCCGGGGCAGCCATAGCGAGATCGACGGAACGTAGGTGATCAGGATGAGACTGCCGAGGAGCGGCACGAGCCACGGCACGATCGCCATCGTCGTGCGCTCGAGCGACATTCGCGCGACGCGTGCCAGCACGAACAACACCATGCCCATCGGTGGATGCAAAAGGCCGATCATCAGGTTCAGCACGACGATGAGACCGAAGTGCACCGGATCGATGCCGAGCTGCACCACGGCCGGCATCAGCACCGGAATTGCGATCAGGATGGCCGCGGTGGGTTCGAGAAAGCAGCCGACGAACAGCAGTAGCAGATTGACGAGCAGCAGGAAGACCCACGGCGAGTGCGTGAAGCCCAACACCCACGCAGTGACGAGATCGGTGACGCGAGTCGCCGTCAGCAGCCAACCGAAAATCGACGCCGCGGCGACGATGAACAGCACGGTGGCCGTCGTCTCGATCGTCTCCATCGATACCTTGACCAGCATGCGAAACGACAGCGTCTTGTACCAGAAGAGCCCGAGGAATAGCGCCCATATCGACGCCGCCACCGCGCCTTCCGTCGGCGTGAAGATTCCCGTCGTCATGCCGCCGATCAGGAGCACCGGTGTCATGATCGGCAGCACCGCCTCGAACTTCCATTTCCAATCCGAAGCGAACAGCGCCACCATCGCCACACCCGTTGCGATTACCGGGTTGGCGCCAACCTGCACGGCGAGCCAGATGACCAGCGGAAAACTTACGACGATCGCAAGCTCGAGCGCAGCCTTGCCTACGCGGCCCCAGAGGAACTTGATGTCGGCGCCCCAGCTGTTCTTGTGCGCGAAGTACGCGACGGTCAGCATCATCAGCACCGTCATCACGGCACCGGGCACGATGCCCGCGAGGAACAGCTGCCCGATCGACACGTTGGCGACCATGCCGTAGATCACGAACGGCAGCGACGGCGGGATGATCGGGCCCAGCGTCGCCGAGGCCGCCGTGACACCCACGGAAAACTCCTTCGAGTAGCCGTGGTCGCGCATCGCCTTGATCTCGATGGTCCCGAGGCCGGCGGCATCCGCGATCGCCGTGCCGGACATGCCGGCGAAGATTACCGAACCGATGATGTTGACGTGGCCCAGGCCGCCCTTCATCCAGCCGACCAGCGCCAGCGCGAAGTTGTAGATGCGATTGGTGATGCCGGCGTTGTTCATCAGGTTGCCGGCAAGGATGAAGAATGGCACCGCGAGCAGCGGAAAGCTGTCGATGCCGCTGATCATCCGGTGGACTACCACCATCGCCGGCGTGCTGCCGCTGACGAGGATGTAGATCAGCGAGGCGCCGGCCATCGCGATGGCGACCGGGATGCCGGTCACCATCAGCGCTAGGAATGAAGTGAGGAGCGTACCGGTCACTCGATCGTCTCCTCGATCGCGTACTCGGGACGCTCGAGCAGGCTGAATCCGCGGCGCCAGTTCTCGATCGCGACCTGTACCGAGCGGATTGTCGCGGCCGCGAACCCCAGCGCGCAGACGCCATAGATCAGGTTCATCGGCAGCTCGATGATCGTCATCTTGAGGTTGCCCATCCGCATCATCATCTCGATCGTCAGGCCCACTGCCGCGGCGAAGAACACGATCCGGCCGACATCCACCAGCGTCGACAGCGCGCGACCGGCCGCAG
>Ga0207708_10000504_pt1 | contig 30056 bp, 33 predicted proteins | sample KBSK5101metaG_FD_184340 | JGI IMG/M metagenome (GOLD analysis project Ga0207708, IMG submission 184340) | Corn, switchgrass and miscanthus rhizosphere microbial communities from Kellogg Biological Station, Michigan, USA - KBS K5-10-1 metaG... | ecosystem: Host-associated > Plants > Roots >... | reverse complement strand
CCGCCTGCGCGCGTTCCAACTGCGCCGCGACGACGGGCACGTCAGAGCACCAGATCTCCGAAGAGGTCAAGCGCGAGTTCGAGACCGGCGAGTTCGAGCCGGTGGAGCACTGATGCGCATCGCCAACCTCGAGACCACGAACGCGTTCACGACCCTGGACGGCTCGCAGATCCGCGAGGTCGCCCGCATGGAGCGCAACACGCTGGCCGAGGCGGTCATCCCGCCCTCGGGGGCGACGTTCGCCCACCACCACACCTTCGAGGAGGTCTACTTCTTCGTCTCCGGCCGCGGACGCATGCGCATGGACGACGAGGAGGCCGAGGTCGGGCCCGGCGACTGCGTGGCGATCCCGCCCGGCGCGGTGCACAAGCTCTGGGCCGGCCCCGACGCGCCGCTGGTGCTCCTGTGCGTGTGCGCGCCTCCCTACAGCGACGAGGGCACGACGATGCTCGAAGGGCCGCAGGCGGGGCTGAACGAGGCGACGAAGCCCGACTGACGGGGTCAAGTCTTGAAATGCCGCACCGAACTTCGGTGTGGCAAAGAAAGACTTGACCCCCCTCAGCGCTCCCGCGCCCGCGTCATCCGGACGGTCGTGCCCGCCCGGCCGGTGTCGACGTCGACCGTGTCCATGACCCCGCGCATGATCTCCATGCCGCGCCGGCCGGGGCGGTTGGACTCGCGCCACGCGCCCTCGTCGCACACGCGCAGGTCCACGCGCTCGTCACCGATCGTCATCGCCACCTCGAGCAGGCCCGGCGCGCCGCCGTAGGCGTGGCGGACGACGTTGCCCGCCGCCTCCGACGTCGCGAGCACGATGTCGTCCACGACTGTCCCGTTCATGCCCGCAGCCTTCATGGCGTCGCGCACCTCGTTGCGCATCGCGGCCAGCTCGGTGGCGATGGCCTGGCGGCGCAGGCGCAGGCCGGACGCGTTGACCTCGACCTGCAGGGCGACGGCGGCGACGTCGTCGTCGACGCTGCGGCGCGCGGTCATGCGCTCGACGATGCCCTCGAGCCAGCGGTCGAGGTCGGGGTCGGTCCCGATCGCCTCGCGCAGCCGCTCGAGGCCGTCGCCGATGGGCAGGTCGCGGTCCTCGACGAGGCCGTCGGTGAACAGGAGCAGCGTGCTGCCCGGCGCCAGCGTGATCCGGCGGCGCTCGAAGGTCGCGTCGGGGATGACGCCGATGGGCAGCCCGAGCGGGTGCTCGAGGAAGCGCGAGGGACCGTCGGGCGGAATGAGCAGCGGCGGCGGATGGCCGGCGCTCGCGTACTCGAGCTCGCCGGTGCGCGGGTGGTAGGCCACGCAGGCGACCGTGGCCAGCGTGCCCGGGCCCGAGCGCTCGATCAGCGCGTCGAGGCGCGCGAGCGCCGACGCGGGGTCGTGGCCCTCGGCCAGATAGGCGCGCAGGGAATGGCGCAGCTGGCCCATCATCGCCGCCGCGGGGATGCCGCGGCCGACGACGTCCCCGACCGCGAAGGCCACCGTGCCGGAGGGCTGCTCGACGGCGTCGTACCAGTCGCCGCCGGCCTCGAGCCCCCAGCCCGCCGGCTTGTAGCGCACGGCGCTGCGGGTGCCGGGCACCTCGGGCAGGTCGCCGGGGAGCAGGCTGCGCTGCAGGGCGGTGGAGACCGTGTGCTCGCGCTCGTAGAGCCGCGCGCGCTCGAGCGCCACGGCCACCCGCTCGGCCACGAGCTGGGCGAGGTCGATCTCGTCGTGCAGGAAGGCGTTGCGCCGCCGCAGGGCGACCATGGCGCCGGTGGGCGCGTCGGGCGGGCCCAGCGGCACCGTCACCGCTGCGGCCAGCGCCACGTCCGGCGGGTGCTCGGCCACCGTGCCGTCATCGCGCAGGAACGCGGTCTCGGGCAGCCCGCGCGCGCGGGCGCGCGCGGCCAGCTCCAGCGCCGCTTCGGCGGCGAGATCGTGGGGGAGGGCGTCGCCGCGCGAGACGTCGGCGCGGGGCTCGCCCACCTCGGTGCCGCGCGACTCGACCACCAGCGTGACCCACTCGGCGCCCAGCACCTCGGCGACCGCGTCGGCGACCGCGTGCAGCAGCTCGTTCGAGGTCACGTAGTCGGCCGTGGCCTCGGTCAGGCGCTGCAGGCGGCGCAAGCGCTCGGCCCGGTCCTCGGCGGCGAGGCGGTCGCGCTGCGCGGCCACGAGCTCGCTCCGGTGGCGCTCGGCCCGCCGGCGCTCGATGGCGTAGCGGATCGTCCGCCGCAGGAGCTCGCCGTCGGCGCTGCCCTTGACCAGGTAGTCCTGCGCGCCCGCGTGCACGGCCTCGAGCGCCAGCGCGTCGTCGGCGTGCCCGCTGAGCACGACGATGGGCACCTCCGGGGCCGCCTCGAGCACGCCGAACAGCGCCTGCAGGCCGTTGGCATCGGGGAGCTTGAGGTCCAGCAGCACGCAGTCGGGGCCGGCCGGCCCGCGCCGCGCGATGCCGGCCAGGCCCTCGGCCAGGTCGCGAGCACGCTCGATCTGCCATCCGGACGCGCCCACGAGCGCCTCGATCAGGGCGGCGTCGGAGGCGCGATCCTCGATGAGGAGCAGGTCGACGGTGGGGACTTCCGTGCCCGGGATGGCGCCGATCCTCGCACAACCCCCCACCGGCGGAATCCGGTATGAGGCGCTCGCCGGACGCGGGGACCGTATGTACCTTGACCGGGACCCGCTTCGCGGCCGGCGAATGATCTCCCTGACTCTGCCCCGCAGTTGTGACGCGGCTGGTTTCGCGCGTACGGCGATCGCTCCGCTCGGGGCCGGTCTCGCTCCCGACCGCCGCGCCGACCTCAACCTGCTCGTCTCCGAGCTCGTCAACAACGCCGTCGTGCACGGCAGCGGGCGCATCGAGCTGCAGCTCGAGCGCCGCCGCGACGCCGTCTGGGCCCAGGTCACCGACGAGGGCCCCGGCTTCGAGGCCGCCCTGAACGCGGTCAAGCACACACAGGCCGGCGGCTGGGGCCTGCGCCTGCTCGACTTGCTGTCGGACCGCTGGGGGATGGCGGAGAGCTCGACGCGGGTGTGGTTCGAGCTCCCGGTGATGTAACCGCCGTGTGGGCGATACTGCCCGCGTGGTCTTCCGCCAGATCGTCCACGACGACCTCGGCTGCGCCTCCTACCTGATCGGGGACGAGAACGCCGGCGTCGCCGCCGTCGTCGACCCCAAGCTCGACATCGACGAGTACCTCGCGCTGGCCCGCTACGTGGGCGTGGAGATCGCGCACGTGCTCGAGACCCACAACCACGCCGACCACGTCTCCGGCCACGGGCGGCTGGCCGCCGCCACCGGGGCGACGATCCACGTCCACCGCGAGGCCCAGGTCGACTACGAGCACGTGCCCTTCGACGACGGCTTCGAGCTCGAGCTCGGGATGCTGCGCGTGCGCGCGATCCACACGCCCGGCCACCGGCCCGAGCACACCTCGTTCGCGCTCGTGGACACCTCGCGCGGAACCGAGCCGTGGGCGGTGCTGACCGGCGACAGCCTGTTCGTGGGCGACATCGCCCGCCCCGACCTCGCGGTGGAGAAGCAGGACGGCGCCCGCAGCATCTTCCGTTCGCTGCACCAGAAGCTCCTGAGCCTGCCCCCGGGCACCGAGGTGTGGCCGGCCCACCTGGGCGGCTCGCTGTGCGGCGGCCCGGGGATGGACATGAAGATCTCCTCCACCGTCGGGTTCGAGGCGGCCCACAACGACCTCCTGCAGGAGGAGGACGAGAGCCGCTTCGTGGAGCGCGCCATCGCCGGGCTGGCGCCCCAGCCGCCGAACTTCCGCGCCATCGTGCAGATCAACCGCGGGCCGCTGGACCGGCGCACGATCGAGGCCGTGCCGCTCACGCCGCGCCAGGTGCAGCAGAGCGTGGACGACGGCACGCTGATCGTCGACGTCCGCACCGCCGAGCAGTTCGACGACTCCCACATCAGCGGCTCGGTGGCGATCACGATCCTGCAGGCCGGCTTCGGCTCCCGCCTGGCCTGGCTGGCCGACCGCGACAAGGACATCGTCGTCGTGGGTCGCGACGACGAAGACGCGCGGCGCGCGATCGTGCTCGGCGCCGCCGTCGGCCTGCGCAACTTCGGCGGCTACCTGTCCGGCGGGATGACCGCCTGGCGCCAGGACAAGTTGCCCACGCGGCGGATCGAGCGCCTGCGGGTGCCGGAGGCGCGGGCGCGGCGCGAGGCCGAAGGGCTGCAGCTCCTCGACGTGCGCGAGCGCTCCGAATGGGATGCCGGCCACATCGCCGGCTCCGTGCACCGCGCCTACCACGACATCAACGCGCTGCCCGACGGGATCGACCCCGATCGCCCGGTGGCGGCCGTGTGTGCGTCGGGCCAGCGGGCGGCCACCGCCGCCAGCCTGCTCGAGCGCCTCGGGGCCGAGAAAGTCATCCACATCGTCGACGGCGGCGTGCCGGCGTGGCTGCGCGAGCATCCCGACGACCAAGGAGCCTGAGCATGGAGCACTGGGACCTGCGCCAGATGCCGATGGACGTCCACCGGCCCGCGGTGCTGCAGTCCGACGGCGAGGGTCGCGCGATCGCGCTCAGCCTCCCGGCCGGCGAGCGCCTGCAGGAGCACCAGGTCCACGAGCGCGCGTGGATGCTGGTCGTCGACGGCACGATCGAGATCGAAAGCCCGGACGGGGAGACGGTCAACGGCGGCGCGGGCCTGCTGGCCGTGTTCGACCCGGCCGAGCGGCGCGAGGTGCGCGCCACCGCCGACGCCCGCCTGCTGCTCCTGCTCGCGCCCTGGCCCGGCGCCGGGCGCTGAGTTTTAGCCTCGTGGCCGCCCGGGTAGCCGCGTGGCGATGAAGCTCCTCGTGCTCACCGCCGAGCCCATCTCCGCCGACGTCCTGCGCGAGGCCGCCGGCGACGAGGCCGACGACGCCGAGGTCATGGTGGTCTCGCCCGCGCTGACCGACTCCCCGCTGCGCTTCTGGGTGTCCGACGCCGATGCCGCCATCGAGCACGCCGAGAGCACCGTGGAGGAGACCGTCGAGCGCCTCGACGAGGAGGGCGTCGACGCCGTCGGCGACACCGGCGAGAGCGACCCCATGCAAGCGCTGGAGGACGCGCTCGCGACCTTCGACGCCGACCGCGTCGTGGTCTTCACGCACCCGGAAGCCGAGCGGGACTACCTCGAGGAAGGGTTCGTGGAGGAGGCGGAGCACAGGCTTGGCGTGCCGGTGATCCATCGCGAGGTCACGCGCCGCTGACCGCCCGGCGCGCAGCCTGCTCGCGCCCGCTGTCACAAAGTTGTTACAAAGTCTGCGTAATGCATAGGATGCTGTTCGCTTGGCCGGGGTGCGCCCGCCGAGCCCATCAGACGCTCGCTGCCGCGCTCCTCGCGGCCCTCGCGTTCACAGAGCAGGCACCATGACCATCGACCGACCCTCCCATGACCGACCGACCGCCCACGAGACGCGGAGCCAACGCCGGGTACCTGCTCATCTCCCCGGCGATCCTCGGCGCCGCGATCGGCTTCGGCCTCGGCACGCTCCTCGGCCTCCCCGGCGTGCTTGCAGTCGTCGGGGTGTTCGCCGGTCTGGTGGCAGGGTTCTTCCTCGTCCATGCCCGCTTCCGTGACCTCTGAGCAGCTTGGCGGGTCGGGCGACGCTCCCTCGGGCGACGTCGGGCCGCTCGCCTGGCTGCGCTACGCGGACCTCGGGCTGCTCGTGCTCGCCCTTCCGCTGTTCCTGGCCACCGGGCTGCCGCTGCTGGGGTGGGGCGCCGCCGCGTTCGGGTGGATCGCCCAGCGCATCATCCGCGACGTCCTGAACAAGCGCGCGGCCGCCTCCGAGGACCCGCGCACGGTGGCCGGCCTGCTCACCGCGTCGATGATCGGACGCGGATGGCTGATTGCGCTTACCATCTTCGGCGCCGGGCTGGCTGACCGGAAGGCGGGGCTTTCCGCAGCAGTCCTCGTCATCGCCTTGTTCACCCTCTATTTCACGGTCAACATCGTCCTTAGGCCGTTCGAGGGCTCATGACGGCCTGGCTGAAACGGCTGTCCACGAAGCAGCGCCTGCTGCTGGCCGGCGGCATCTACCTCGGCATCACGATCATCCTGTTCGCCGTCGCGGGCAGCGCCGGGCGCAACAACGCCTTCAAGCCCCAGGACGAGTTCAAGCTCGACCCGTGGATCTCGATCAAGATCGGGTCGCTCGACCTGTCGATCAACCGGGCCGTGCTCTACCTCTTCCTCGGCGCCGCGTTGACGACCGGCACGATGATCTGGATCGCGCGCCGGATGGAGCGGCGTCCGAACCTGGTCCAGACCGCGGTCGAGGCCGCCTACGGCCTCATGCGCAACAACATCACCGAGGGGAACATGAGCCACCGCATGGCGGTGAAGTGGTTCACCTTCGTCGGCACGCTGTTCCTCTTCATCTGGTTCTCGAACATGCTCGGGTACATCCCGCTGCCGACCAGCCACGAGGACCTGCACATCGGCAGCATCTCGATCCCGGCGTTCGCGATCTACGCCGCCACGGCGAACATCTCGGTGACGCTCGTGCTCACCCTCGTCGTGTGGATCAACTACAACATCGAGGGCATCCGCGCTCAGGGCCTGATCCCCTACTTCAAGAGCTGGATCCCCGCCGGCGTGACCGGCGTTGCCGCGATCCCGATCTTCGGCATCGAGGTCATCTCGCAGTTCGTGCGGATCATCAGCCTCTCCGTCCGTCTCTTTGCCAACATGCTCGCCGGCCACCTGCTGATCCTGTTCATGGCCGGCGGCCTGGCCGTGCTGCTGGGGATCGCCGCTCTGGGCTGGTTCACGTTGCCCGCCGCGGTCGCCTTCTACATCTTCGAGGTGGGCCTGGTGGCCACCCTGCAGGCCTTCATCTTCGCCACGTTGACCGCCATCTACTTCGGGGGCGCCGTGGAGGCGCACCACTAGTCGCAACTCTGGAAGGAGACTCCGTTGGACATTGCTTCAGACATCCTCCCCGTCATCGCCCAGGCGGCGGATCCGAGCAAGGGCCTCAAGGCCATCGCGCTCGGCGTCGGCGCCGGGCTCGGCACGATCGGTCCCGGCATCGGCGTCGGCTTCATCTTCGGCAAGGTCATCGAGTCGGTGACCCGGCAGCCCGAGATGCGTGACGAGATCACCTCGATCCAGTGGCTCGGCTTCGCGCTGACCGAGGCGATCGTGTTCTACGCGTTCATCTTCGGCCTGATCGCGTTCTTCCTCTCCTAAATGGCCGGCTTGCTCGTCACCGCAGCCGACAGCGGCGGCAACTTCCTCGTCTCCCCCAGTGTCGGGCTGATGATCTGGACGCTGATCGCGTTCTTCGTCACCTACCTGCTGCTGCGCAAGCTCGCGTTCCCGCGCATTCAGGAGGCGCTCCAGCGCCGGCAGAAGGCGATCGACGACTCGATCGACGCGGCCGAGCGCACGCGCCGTGAGGCCGAGGAGCTCCTGGGGGAGTACCGCGAGCGCCTGAAGGAGGCGCGCAAGCAGGCCGACGAGATCATGGACCGCGCGCGCAAGGCCGGCGAGGCCCACGAGCGCGACACCGTGGAGGAGGGCCGGCGGCGCCGCGAGGAGCTGCTCGAGTCGGCGCGCCGGGACATCGAGACAGAGACCCAGCGTGCGATCCAGGAGCTGCGCAAGGAGGTCGCCAACCTCACGGTGCTGGCGACCGAGAAGGTCACCCGCAAGGCGCTCGACGACGCCGACCAGCGCCGGCTCGTCGAGGAGGCGCTCTCCGAGCTCGACTTCACCGCGCTCGCGGCCGAGGACCGCCGCTCCTAGATGGAGGAGATCGCCCAGGTCTACTCCCGGTCGCTCTTCGAGGTGGCCAAGGAGCAGGGCAAGCTCGACGTCGTCCGCGAGCAGCTCGGCCAGTTCGCGGACGCGCTCGACACCGACCACGACCTGCAGGTGTTCCTGTTCTCGCCCTATTTCTCCACCGCGGAGAAGGAGGACGGGCTGCACAAGGTGCTCGAGGACGCCGACCCGGCGTTCGAGAACTTCCTCCGCCTGCTCATCGAGAAGCACCGCATGCCCGTGCTGTTCCGGATCCGCCGCCAGTTCGACGAGCGCTGGCAGGAGGAGAACCGGTTGCTGCCGGTGCAGATCACGAGCGCGGTCGAGCTCGACGACGAGACCGTCGAGCACATCCGCGACCAGATCGCCGAGCAGACCGACCGCAAGATCGAGCTCACGGCCGACGTGAACCCAGACATCCTCGGCGGCATCGTCCTCCGCGTGGGCAACAGCATCCTCGACGCGAGCATCAAGAACCGACTCGAAAGCCTGCGCCGCCAGGTGGCCAGGGCCTAGCGACCAGCGACCCAAGGACTTCCAGAACATGCAGATCAAGCCCGACGAAATCACCTCCATCCTCAAGAGCCGCATCGAAGGGCTCGAGGAGGGCGAGGCCGAGCTGACCGAGGTCGGCACCGTCCTCTCCGTCAGCGACGGCATCGCCCGCCTGCACGGGCTCGAGAACTGCATGTCGCTCGAGCTGCTCGAGTTCCCCCACGAGGTGACCGGCCTCGCGCTGAACCTCGAGTCCGACAACGTCGGCGCCGTGCTCTTCGGCGACTGGGAGGAGATCGTCGAGGGCGACACGGTCAAGCGCACCGACCGGCTGCTCGAGATCCCGGTCGGCGACGCCCTGCTCGGCCGCATCGTCTCCCCGCTCGGCGTGCCGCTGGACGGCAAGGGCGACATCGAGACCAGCGAGACCCGCCCCGCGGAATTCAAGGCGCCCGGTGTCGTCCAGCGCCAGCCGGTGGAGGAGCCGATGTACACCGGCCTGAAGGCGATCGACTCGATGACCGCCATCGGCCGCGGCCAGCGCGAGCTGATCATCGGCGACCGCCAGACCGGCAAGACCGCGATCGCGATCGACACGATCATCAACAACAAGGACCGCGACCTGAAGTGCATCTACGTGGCCGTCGGCCAGCGGATGTCCACCGTGGTCCAGGTGGCCGAGACCCTCGACGAGGCCGGCGCCCTCGACAACACCATCATCGTCGCCGCCCCGGCCGACGAGGCCGCGCCGATCAAGTACATGGCGCCGTACGCGGGCTGCGCCATGGGCGAGCACTTCCTCTACAACGGCCAGCACGCGCTGTGCGTGTACGACGACCTGACGAAGCACGCCTATGCGTACCGCCAGATGTCGTTGCTGCTGCGCCGTCCGCCGGGCCGCGAGGCCTACCCGGGCGACGTGTTCTACCTGCACTCGCGCCTGCTCGAGCGCGCGGTCAAGCTCAACGACGACCTCGGCGGCGGGTCGCTGACGGCGCTGCCGATCATCGAGACGCAGGCCGGCGACGTGTCGGCCTACATCCCCACCAACGTCATCTCGATCACCGACGGCCAGATCTACCTGGAGTCGCGCCTGTTCTACTCCGGCGTGCGCCCGGCCATCAACGTCGGGATCTCGGTCTCGCGGGTCGGCGGCAACGCCCAGATCAAGCCCATGAAGCGGGTCGCCGGCCGGCTGAAGCTCGACCTCTCGCAGTACCGCGACCTCGAGGCCTTCGCCCAGTTCGGCTCCGACCTCGACGCCGACACCCAACGCACCCTGGCCCGCGGCGAGCGGCTGGTGACCACCCTGAACCAGGCCGAGCGCCACCCGCTGCCGGTCGAGGACCAGGTGCTCCAGATCTACGCCGCCACCAACGGGTACCTGGACCGCATCAACGTCGACCGCGTGCCCGACTTCCTCGCCGACCTGGTCTCCCGCTTCCGGGCCGAGCACCCCGACGTGCTCGAGAAGATCGCCGGCGGCGACTGGGAGGACGGCACGGTCGAGACCGTGGACAAGGGGACCAAGGAGTTCGCGGACGACTTCGGCTACGACCTCGACGAGGAGGGCCATCCGATGCACGAGGGCGACTCCGACCGCGTCGCCGAGCGCGACGAGGGCGCGGACGAGGAGGAGAAGGAAGCCGCGTGAGCAGCCAGCGGGACGTCAAGGACCGGATCGACTCGGTCAAGAACATCAGGCAGATCACCCGCGCCATGGAGATGGTCGCGGCCGCGCGGCTGCGCCGCGCCGAGCAGCGCATCCAGGCCCTGCGCCCCTACGCCGACGCGCTCCGCCGAATGACCCGGCAGGCGGCCGAGGCGGCCGACAACGTCCCCAACATCCCCATCCTGTCCGAGCGCGACGACCAGCACACGGTCGGCCTCCTGCTGGTCACGGGCGACCGCGGCCTGGCCGGCGCCTTCAACTCGCAGATCCTGCGCGCCGGGACGCGCGCGGCGGCGGAGGACGAGGCCGAGGGCCGGAGCGTGGTCTGGTACGCGTCGGGACGCCGCGGCGTGTCGTCGCTGACCTTCCGCGGGCTCGACGTCGCCGGCGCCTACACCGGCTTCACCGACCGTCCGGCCTTCGCCGACGCGCGCGCGATCTCCTCCGACCTCATGACGGCGTACGTGGACGAGAAGGTCGACCGGGTCGAGATCTTCTACAACGGCTACATCTCGCCGCTCTCCCAGGAGGTGCGGCGCGAGACCCTGCTGCCGCTGCAGGAGGCCTCGATCCTCGGCGACGACGAGGCGGCCGAGGAGGACGACGCCGACCAGCGCGCGCTGGTCGAGTACGAGCCCGATCCGGAGGAGATCCTCAAGCGCCTCGTCCCCGACTACGTCGAGATCTCCATCTTCCGCGCGCTGCTCGAGTCCACTGCGTCCGAGCACGGCGCGCGCATGACCGCCATGCGCAGCGCCAGCGAGAATGCCGGAGAGCTCATCGACGATCTGACTCTCGAAATGAACCGTGCCCGCCAGGCCGAGATCACCCAGGAGATCATGGAAGTGGTCGCCGGTGCGGAAGCGCTGACCTAAGGAGAACCATGGAAGCCAGCACCGAGCCCCGTACTGATCCGCCGACGTCCGGCAACGGCACCAACATCGGCCACATCGAGGAGATCCAGGGCGTGGTCATCGAGGCCTCGTTCCCGGCCCACAGCCTGCCCGAGATCAACCACGCGCTCGAGATCGAGCGGCCCGAGTCGACCAAGGAGGAGGAGCAGGAGGGCGTCAGCTCGGGCACGAAAAAGCTCGTCCTCGAGGTCCAGCAGCACCTCGGCGACGACCGCGTCCGCGCGGTCGCCATGGACACCACCGACGGCCTGTCCCGCGGCATGGAGGTGGTCGACACCGGCGGGCCGATCACGGTCCCGGTCGGCGAGGCCGTGCTGGGCCGGATCTTCAACCTGCTGGGCGAGACCATCGACCTCGGCGACCCGGTTGAGACCGAGGAGCGCTGGCCGATCCACCGGCCCGCGCCGACGGTCGAGGACCTCACGCCGACGACCGAGATGCTCGAGACCGGCATCAAGGTCGTCGACCTCCTCGCTCCCTATGCCAAGGGCGGCAAGGTCGGCCTGTTCGGCGGCGCCGGGGTGGGCAAGACGGTGCTCATCCAGGAGCTCATCCGCAACATCGGCGAGGAGCACGAGGGCCTGTCGGCGTTCTGCGGCGTGGGCGAGCGCTCGCGCGAGGGCAACGACCTGTGGCTCGAGATGAAGGAGTCCGGGGTCCTCGCGAAGACCGTCCTCGTGTTCGGCCAGATGAACGAGCCCCCGGGCGCGCGCATGCGCGTGGCCCTGTCGGGCCTGACCATGGCCGAGTACTTCCGCGAGGAGGGCGGCCAGGACGTCCTCCTGTTCATCGACAACATCTTCCGCTTCGTCCAGGCCGGCTCGGAGGTCTCGGCCCTGCTCGGGCGCATGCCCTCGCAGGTCGGCTACCAGCCCACGCTGGAGACCGAGATGGGCCAGCTCCAGGAGCGGATCACGTCCACGCGCGAGGGCTCGGTCACCTCGGTGCAGGCCATCTACGTCCCCGCCGACGACCTCACCGACCCGGCCCCGGCGTCGGTGTTCGCCCACCTCAACGCGACGACGACGCTGTCCCGGGCGATCTCCGAGAAGGGCATCTATCCCGCGGTCGATCCCCTGGACTCGACCTCGACGATCCTCAAGCCCGACATCGTCGGCGAGGAGCACTTCCGCGTGGCCAACCAGGTCAAGGAGGTGCTGCAGCGCTACAAGGAGCTGCAGGACATCATCGCCATCCTCGGCATCGACGAGCTCTCCGACGAGGACAAGCTGACCGTCGGCCGCGCGCGGCGGATCGAGCGCTTCCTGTCGCAGCCGTTCTTCGTGGCCGAGGCCTTCACCGGCACGCCGGGCGAGTACGTCCCCATCGCGGAGACCGTGCGCGGGTTCCAGGAGATCCTCGAGGGCAAGCACGACGACGTGCCCGAGGGCGCGTTCTTCCTCAAGGGGGGGATCGACCAGGTGGTCGAGGCGCGGGGCGAGGCCGAGGAGGAGGAGACGTCGGAGGCCGAGGAGGGCGCCGACGAGCGCGAGGACCAGGAGGACGCCGGCGGCACCGACGACTCCGGCGAGGAAACGAGCGAGTAGATGGCGCACACGCCGTTCGCGGTCGAGGTCCTCACCCCCGAAGGGGAGGTCTTCAACGACGAAGTCGAGATGCTCTCGACCCGTACGACCGTGGGCTCGATCGGGATCCTCGCCCACCACCAGCCGCTGCTGGCCATGCTCGACCCCACCGAGCTGCGCCTGTACAAGTCCGAGAGCGACGTCGTGCGCTTCGCGCAGGGCGAGGGCTACCTGCAGGTGGCGCACAACCGCGCCCTCGTCCTGGTCGAGGACGCCACCCCGCCGGACCGCCTCGATCATGCCGATCTGCAGGACAAGCTGCGTCGCGCGGAAGACGCGTACGACCGGGCCGAGGACGACTCCGAGGAGAAGCGTTCCGCTGCAAGGGATCGGCGACGGTATGAAGCCTGGTTGGAGGTGGCGGAAGGGTCGTAGCGCGGCTCTATGCTGCTCCGCGTGCACCCCCTCCCGCTGGCGGAGCGGCTGATCCGCTACGACACGTCCACCGTCGACGGCCTGCGCTCCGCGGCAGGATTCGTCAAGGGTTGGCTCGAAGCACGCGACATCGACGTGCGCGAGAAGGATCACAACGGCCTGCCCGTGATCCTCGCGGACGTCGGTGCCACGGACGGACCCAGCGTGATCTTCCACGGCCACTACGACGTCGTGCCCGGCCGGCCCGAGCAGTTCGAGCCGCAGGTCGAGGACGACCGGCTGATCGGGCGGGGCGCCTACGACATGAAGGGCGGCCTCGCGGCGATGTTGTGCGCCGTCCACGACGTGGCCGTCCAGCGCGACGTGCGCGTGCGCTTCCTGTGCGTGCCCGACGAGGAGTCCGAGGAGGTGGAGGACCGCTCCACCGACGTGCTCGTGGCGCGCGGGTACGCGGCCGACTTCGCCATCACCGGCGAGCCCACCGACCTGCACATCGGGGTCGAGGCCAAGGGCGTGCTGGCCATGCGCCTGCGGGTCACCGGCCGCTCGTCGCACGGCTCGACGCCGTGGCTGGGCGACAACGCGGTGCTCAAGGCCGTCGACGTCTTCCGCAAGATCGAGACGCTGCCGTTCGCGCGGGAATCGTCGGAGCTGTTCGACCGGCCCTCGATCAACCTCGGCCGGATCATGGGCGGCGACGCGCTCAACAAGGTGCCCGACGCGTGCGCCATGGACGTCGACGTCCGCTACCTCCCGGGCCAGGACCCCGAGGCGATCCTCGCCCAGGTCGAGGCCATGGAGGACGTCGAGGTGGTGCGCACGTTCACCCGCGTGCCGGCCATCGTGTCGCGCACCAACCCGTTCGTGCGGGCGCTGAGCGCCGCGGTCGCGCGCTCGGTCGAGGGCGAGGTGATGAGCGTCGGCCGCGACGGCGCCTCGGATGCGGTCTCGTTCTTGGAGGCCGGCATCCCGGCCGTCGAGTTCGGCCCCCACGGCGGCGGCCATCACGGCCCGGACGAGTGGGTGTCGGTGAGCTCGCTGGAGCGCTACCGCCGCGCGCTCGGCGAGTTCGTGCGCGACCTGCCGCTGTCGATGGCGGCCGCCCGCGAGGCGGCGACGCCGCGTGAGGCCGCGTCGCTCGAGACCATCGAGGGGGTGCGCCCGTGAGCGCGCCGGCAGGCGAGAAGCCTCCGCGCCCAGCCCGCGGGATGTACAAGCGCTTCCTGATCGGGAGCGCGATCATCGTCGCCCTGACCACGATCGCGGTCTCGGCGGCGATCCTCCTCCAGGTCGGCCAGCTGGTCGACGACTTCAACCAGGGCGCCGCCAAGGAGGGCTCGATCAGCTTCGGCAAGAACGAGCTCACGCGTGACGACGTGGGCGGGGCGCAGACGATCATGATCCTCGGCTCCGACCACCGCGTGACCGACCAGCCGGGCGACAAGCCCCACTCGGACACGATCCTGCTCATCCACCTCGACCCCGACAACGCGGCGACGACGGTGATGTCGATCCCGCGCGACCTGAAAGTCAACATCCCCGGCGCGGGGTCGGACAAGATCAACGCCGCCTACTCGGACGGCGGGCCCCACCTGACGCTGAAGGCGGTCAAGGCGCTGTTCTCGACCACGGGCCACCCGTTCAAGATCAACCACGTCATCAACATCAACTTCCGCGGGTTCCGGCGCGCGGTCGACTACGTGGGCTGCGTCTACGCCGACATCGACCACCGCTACTACAACCCGCCGGGCACGGGCTACGCGACGATCAACATCCAGCCCGGCTACCAGCGGCTGTGCGGCCAGGACGCGCTCGACTACGTGCGCTTCCGCCACACCGACTCCGACCTCGTGCGCGCGGCGCGGCAGCAGGACTTCCTGCGCCAGGCCAAGGCGCAGATCGGCGCCAAGCAGATCTTCGACAAGCGCGACAAGCTGGCCAAGCTCGTCGGCCGCTACACGCAGACCGACAAGGGCCTGCACGACTACGACACGATCCTGAACCTGCTCAAGCTGGTGGCCTTCTCGGCCGGGCACCCGGTGCGCGAGGTGCCGTTCCCGGCCATCATCCCGACCGACCCCAAGGACACCGATCTGAGCTACGACCAGGCCAAGCTCGACAAGGCGGTCACGCAGTTCCTGGCCGGCAAGAGCGCCAAGGGGCCGAAGCAGAAGCCGGCCCAGCAGAGCACCCGCCGCCGCCACCGCAAGACCTCGACGCCGCAGGGGCTCGAGCGGGCCACGAAGATGGGCCAGGACCAGGCCATCGGGTCGGCCAAGGGCACGACGTTCCCGGTCTACTACCCGAAGAACCTGGCCACGGGCGCCCAGTACGTGGACCCGCCGCGGCCCTACCGCCTGCGCGACCTCGACGGCCGCAAGTACCGCGCCTACCGCATGGTGGTCAAGCTGGGCCAGCCGGGCGAGTACTACGGCATCGAGGCCATGAACTGGCTCAACCCGCCGATCCTGGCCAGCCCGGACGGCCACCGCACGGTCAACGGCCGCACCTATTCCCTGTATTTCGACGGCAGCAAGCTGCGCGTGGTCGCCTTCCGCCAGGGCAACGCGGTCTACTGGGTGACCAACACGCTGCTGCGCACGCTGAGCAACAAGCAGATGATGGGCATCGCCACCTCGATGACCCGGTACGGCGGGCGCTAGCCCGACGCCCTAGTACCCTCGGCCCGGTGCGGACGCTGTCGGCGCGGGGGATGTACAAGAAGTTCCTGCTTGGAAGCGTGATCGTGCTCGCCCTGACCACGGTTGCGGTGTCCTCCGCGATCCTGCTCCAGGTCGCGGAGCTGTCGGGCTTCCTGCACACCCACGGGCACACGATCCCGTCGCTGGGCGGCGCCGTGGACAGCGCCAGCGCGGGCAGCCCGCAGACGATCATGATCCTGGGCTCCGACCACCGGAAGCAGGACACGGCGTCGGACCGGCCCCACTCGGACACGATCCTCCTGATGCGGCTCGACCCCGGCCACCCGGCCACGACGGTGATGTCGATTCCGCGCGACCTCAAGGTCACGATTCCCGGGCACGGGACGAACAAGATCAACCAGGCCTACTACGACGGCGGGGCGGCGCTGACGCTGAAGACGGTCAAGCGGCTGCTCTCGACCCCGGGGCATCCGTTCGCGATCAACCACGTGGTCGACATCAACTTCCGCGGGTTCCGGCGGGCGGTCGACTACGTGGGCTGCGTGTACGTCGCCGTGGACCGGCGGTACTACAACCCGGTCGGGACCGGCTACGCGTCGATCAACATCCAGCCCGGCTACCAGCGGCTGTGCGGCCAGGACGCGCTCGACTACGTGCGCTACCGCCACGGCGACAACGACATCGTCCGCGGCGCGCGCCAGCAGGACTTCCTGCGCCAGGCCAAGGCGCAGATCGGGGCCAAGCAGATCTTCGAGAAGCGCGACCGCCTGCTGAAGGTCTTCGCCGCCTACACGCAGACCGACAAGAGCCTGCAGGACGCCAAGCCGCTGCTGGACCTCGGCCAGCTCGCGTTCCTGTCCGCCGGCCACCCGGTCCGCGAGATCAAGTTCCCGGCCATCGTCCCCGACAGCCCCACGGCCGCCTACGTCGGCTACAGCCAGGGCCGGCTGCCCGGCGCGGTCGACCAGTTCCTCTCCGGGCGCACGGCGACGTCGTCGAGCGGCACGTCGCGCCCGTCGCGGCGGCGCTCGTCGCGCCCCCACAAGAGCAAGCCGGTGCAGCTCGACGCAGCCCAGACCAAGGGCGAGGACCAGGCCATCGTGGCCTCGCGCGGGACGCCGTTCCCGGTCTACTTCCCGACCAAGGTGGGGCCGGGCGGCACGTACCAGGGGCCGGGGCGACCCTACCGCCTGCGTACGCTGGACGGCTCCAAGCGCCGCGCCTACGTGATGGTCGTGCAGCTGCCCGGCGTGGGCGAGTACTACGACGTCGAGGGCATGAACTGGACCAACCCGCCGCTGCTGCAGAAGCCCGACGCCCGGCGCCGGATCGGCCCGCACACGTACTCGCTCTACTTCGACGGCAGCAAGCTGCGGCTCGTCGCGTTCCGGGCCGGCAACGCCGTCTACTGGGTGACGAACACGCTGACCCGATCGCTGACGAACAAGCAGATGCTGGCCATCGCCGAGTCGATGCGGCCGCTGGGTCACGGCTAGCTACCCTTCCGCGCCTCCCATGCATGAGCGCGAGCCCATCGGGGTCATCGGGACGGGCTACGTCGGGCTGGTCACAGCGGCCGGGTTCGCGGAGCTCGGCAACGAGGTCTTCTGCGTCGACATCGACGCGGACAAGATCCGCGGCCTCGAGCGCGGCGAGCTCCCCATCTACGAGCCCGGCCTGGCCGAGCTCGTGGAGCGCAACCGCGAGCGCATGCACTTCTCCACCGACCTTCAGCCGGCGCTCGATCAGGCGCGCCTGCTGTTCGTCGCCGTCGGCACCCCGCCCACCTATTCCGGCGACGCCGACCTGAGCGCCGTGGACGCGGTGGTCGACGCCATGCCGCCGTCGGATCGCCACGCGCTGATCATGAAGTCCACGGTGCCGAGCGGCACCGGGGCGTCGATCAAGCGCATCTTCGCGGAGCGCGGGAAGGGCGGCTTCTCCTACGTCTCCTGCCCCGAGTTCCTCAAGGAGGGCTCGGCGGTGGCCGACTTCCTCCACCCCGACCGCGTGGTCGTGGGCGACGACGGCGACTGGGCCGGCGACGCCGTGGTCGCGCTCTATGCGCCGCTGGACGCGCCGCTGGTGCGCACCGACGTGAAGTCGGCGGAGATGATCAAGCTCGCGGCCAACGCCTTCCTGGCCACGAAGATCTCCTTCATCAACGAGATCGCCAACGTGTGCGAGGAGGTCGGCGCCGACGTGGCCGAGGTCGCGAAGGGCATGGGCCTGGACGAGCGCATCGGGCCGCAGTTCCTGCGCCCGGGTATTGGCTATGGCGGCTCGTGCTTTCCGAAAGATGTCAGCGCGCTCAAGCAGCTGGCCGGCAACTCCGGCTACCACTTCCAGCTCCTGACCGCGGTCATCGAGGTCAACGAGCTCCAGAAGCGCCGGGTGATCTCCAAGCTCCAGAAGCACATGGGCTCGCTGGTGGGCAAGGAGGTCGCGCTGCTCGGGCTGGCGTTCAAGCCCAACACCGACGACATGCGCGAGGCCTCCTCGCTCGTCCTCGCCGGCCGGCTGCAGGCCGACGGCGCCCGCGTGCGCGCGTACGACCCGGTGGCCGAGGAGGCCGCGCGCGGGCTCATGTCGGGCGTCGACTTCTCCGACTCCGCGCTGCAGGCCATCGAGGGCGCCGACGCCGTCGTGCTCGTGACCGAGTGGCCCGAGTTCGCCGAGCTGGACTGGGCCGACGTGGCCTCACGCATGCGCGGCGACCTGGTCATCGACGGGCGCAACGCGCTGCCCGGCGATGGTGTCCGCGCGGCCGGCCTCGCCTACGAGGGGATCGGCAGGCGCTAGCGCATGCAGGCGCTGATCCTGGCCGGGGGTGAGGGCACACGGCTGCGGCCGTTGACCTCGACCGTCCCCAAGCCCGTCGTCCCGCTGGTCGACCGTCCTTTCATCACCTACATGCTCGAGTGGCTGCAGCGCCACGGCGTCGACGACGTCGTCATGTCCTGCGGCTACATGGCCAGCGGCGTGCGCAACGTGCTCGGCGACGGCAGCCAGCTCGGGCTGCGCATCCGCTACGTGGAGGAGCCGCGGCCGCTGGGCACCGGCGGCGCCGTCAAGTTCGCCGAGCCCCTGCTGGACGAGCGCTTCCTGATGCTCAACGGGGACGTGCTGACCGACATGGACCTCACGGCCCAGATCGAGCAGCACGAGCGCAGCGGCGCCCGCGCCACCATCGCCCTGATCCCGGTCGACGACCCGTCGCGCTACGGGCTCGTGCGCATCGACGCCGACCGCCGGGTCGAGGAGTTCCTCGAGAAGCCCTCCAGCGACCAGATCGACACCGACCTCATCAACGCGGGCGCCTACGTGCTCGAGCGCGAGGTGCTGGACTCGCTCGAGCGCGAGGTCAACGTCTCGATCGAGCGCGAGGTCTTCCCGCGCCTGGTCGGCGACGGCCTGTACGCGTTCCCGCAGCAGGGCTACTGGCTCGACATCGGCACGCCGGCGACCTATTTGCAGGCCACCTTCGACATCCTCGAGCGCACGGTGGCCACGACCGTGGGCGAGCGCCTGGGGACGTCCTACCTCGAGGTCGCCGGCGACGTCGAGGCCGAGGGCCGCATCATCCCGCCCGCCCTGGCCGGCAGCGGCTGTCGCGTGGCCGCGGGCGCGCGGGTGGGCTCGCAGGCCGTGCTCGGGCAGGGGGTCCGGATCGGGGCCGACACCATCGTCGAGAGCGCCGTCGTGCTCAACGGCGCCGAGGTCGGGCCCGGCTGCACGCTGCGCTACTGCATCATCGGCCCGGGCGCACGCGTGGGCGCCAACACGGTGGTCGAGGGCGGCGTCGTGCTCGGCGAGGGCGTGACCGTCGGCGCCGATAACGTGCTCAGGGCCGGAGCGCGGATCTTCCCGGGCGTCGAACTGCCCGATAGCGCCATCCTCTTCTAGGCGCCGAGCTATGGCCTACGCGGCCGTAACGGCCTTGAGCGCGTCGAACGAGTCCCGCACGACCTCGGTGGCGTCGCGGTCCTCGTCGTCAGCGATCCAGCGCTCGAACGCGACCCGGAACACGGCGATCCCGGCCTCGGCGGCCAGGCTCGCGGCCGGGTCGGCGACGCCGCGGCCGCGTAGCACCGCGGCGGTCGCCGCCGAGAGCGTGGCCAGCTTGGTCAGCTCGCGCTCCTGGAGCTCCGGGCTTGCGGCGATGATCGCCTGACGCCGGCGCGCGAAGTCGCGGCGGCCCTGGAGCACGCCGGCCATCGCCTCGACGCCCCTGGCGACGGCGTCGATGGGGGCGAGGTCGGCGGGGGCGTCGGCGACGGTGGTCTCGAGCAGGTCCTGCAGTTGGCTCGAGCCGGCGAAGAGCACCTCGCGCTTGTCGGCGTAGTGGCGGAAGAACGTGCGCTCGGTCAGCCCGGCGCGGTCGGCGATCTCGGCCACGGTGGTGTTCTCGAACCCGCGCTCGGCGTACAGCGCCATCGCCGCCTGCTCGAGCCTGCCGCGACCGTCTGGCTCCCATCGGACCATCCCGGAAGTGTAGGTGATGTCAGAGACTGTCATCGGAGTGCTATGGTGATGACAGTGACTGACATGGTTCGATCTTCAGGAGGCAATCCCATGCGCATCTTCGTCACCGGGGCGAGCGGCTTCATCGGCTCCGCCACCGCCCAGGAGCTCCTCGACGCCGGGCACGAGGTCGTCGGTCTGGCCCGTTCGGACGCGAGCGCCGCAGCGCTGGAGCGCGCCGGCGTCGCCGTGCACCGCGGCGACCTCGAGGACCTCGAGAGCCTGCGCGCCGCCGCGGCTGCGGCCGACGGCGTGATCCACACCGCGTTCGTGCACGACTTCTCGCAGCTCGAGAACGCCGGGCGCATCGACCTGCGCGCGATCGAGGCGATGGGCTCGGAGCTCGAGGGCTCGGATCGACCCCTGGTCATCACGTCGGGCATCGGGCTGCTGGCGCCCGGCCGAGTGGCGACCGAGGAGGACCGGCCCGACCCGGAGTCGCGGGCCTCGCACCGGTCCGCTTCGGAGGCCACGGCGGTCGCGCTCGCCGAGCGCGGCGTGCGCTCGGCGGTCGTCCGCTTCCCGCCGACCGTCCACGGCGTGGGCGACCACGGGTTCGTCCCGGTCCTGATCGGCGTCGCCCGCGAGCACGGCGTGTCGCGCTACGCGGGCGACGGCGCCAACCGCTGGTCGGCCGTGCACCGGCGCGACGCCGCGCGGCTGTTCCGGCTCGCCGTGGAGCGCGCGCCGGCGGGCTCCGTGTGGCACGGCGTCGCCGAGGAGGGCGTGCCCACCCGCGACATCGCCGAGGTCATCGGGCGCCACCTCGGCGTCGCCATGGCCTCGATCGCTCCGGAGGAGGCGCCCGAGCACTTCGGCTGGATCGGCGGGTTCTTCGCGGCCGACGTCCCGGCCTCGAGCGCGCTGACCCGCGAGCGCCTCGGCTGGGAGCCCGTGGAGGCCGGCCTCATCGCCGACCTCGAGGCGGGCCACTACTTCCAGGCCGAGCAGCGCGCCGCCTGACGGCGTCGGCATCGGCGGGGAGGAGTCGTTCGCGCGCGGGATGGTGTTGTATCCCGGAACGTGACCGATCCGCTCTCCGTCGATGCCGTCGCCGCGGTCGACTCGACGAACCTGGTCGCGGACGTCCTCGACCTCCCCTCACAGCTCCGCGATGCTCTCTGGCGCGTGGAGTCGGCGATGCTCGAGCCGATCGATTCCCCCGGCGGCCTCGTGGTCTCCGGCATGGGCGGGTCGGCGATCGGCGGCGCCCTGGCCCGCTCGGCGCTGGGCGACCAGGCCTCGCGCCGGATCGTCGTCACCCGCAGCTACGGCCTGCCGGCGTGGACGTCGCCCGAGGTCACGGTCCTGTGCTCCTCGTACTCGGGCAACACCGAGGAGACCCTGGCCTGCTACGAGGCCGCCGGCGCGCTGGGCGCGCGGCGCCTCGTGGTCACCACCGGCGGCGAGCTGGCCGAGTCGGCCCGCGCCGACAAGGTGCCGGTCATCCCGCTGCCCGGCGGCCTGCAGCCGCGGGCGGCCGTGGCCTACATGACCGTCGCCGCACTCGAGGTCGGCGCGCTGTGCGGCGTGGGCCCGGAGCTGCGCAGCGAGGTCGACGTCGCCGCGGCCCAGATGGAGGACCTGGTCGAGCGCTGGGGGCCCGGGGGCGCCGAGGACGCCCAGCCCAAGACGGTGGCGCGAGCGCTGGACGGCACGATCGCCACCATCGTCGGCGCCGGCCCGACCATCCCCGTCGCGTATCGCTGGAAGACCCAGCACAACGAGAACGCCAAGGTGCCCGCGTACTCCCACGAGCTCCCCGAGGCGGACCACAACGAGATCGTGGGCTGGGACGGCGCGGCGGCGCTCGGCCCGTTCTCCGCCGTGTTCCTCAACGACACCGACCTGCACCCGCGCGAGCGGCGCCGCATCGCGCTGACGCGCGAGCTCATCGCCCCAGCGGCCAAGGAGACCTTCGTGCTCGAGGGCGAAGGGGAGACGACGCTGGCGCGGATCTTCTCGCTCGTGCTGCTGGGCGACCTCGTGTCGGTCTACCGCGCGGTCCTGCGCGGCATCGACCCCGGCCCGGTCGCGGTGATCGAGGAGCTCAAAGCCCGCATGGCCTCGGCCGATTAGGCCATCGCTCGGCGGCGAATGGCCTAGACGGGCAGGCAGACGGGGCCGATTTGGATGCCGCCGCACGTCGGCGGGGCGGGGCTCGGCTGCGTGGTGCTGCCCGCCGGCGGGGCGCTCGTGCCGCCCGACGTCGAGCCGCCTCCACCCGGGGGCGTGCTGCCACCGCCGCCGCTCGGCGCCGAGCCGCCGCCGGACGTGCTGCCGCCCCCGCCGGTGCCCGTGCCGCTCGGGGTCGGGAGCGACGTGCCGCCCGGCCGCGCCGGCAGCTGGATCGGCCCGGTGTTGCGCTTGATGAGCCGCTTCTTGGCCGCGCCCTTGGTCCAGCTCAGCAGCGTCTTGTACTCCGGCAGCGGCGAGCCGCCCAGCGTGAACAGCCCCGTCGTGAACGTCGACGTGCTGGGGACATAGACGTTGTACTGGAGCATCTCCTTCACCCGGGCCTGCTGCGCCGCCACCTGGAAGGACTCCGGCAGCCAGCGTGCGCGCTTGGCCGCGGCGACCTTGCGCGACCCGGTGACGAAGTAGCCCGACTCGGTCAGGTAGATGGCCAGCGCCTTGCCCTTCGGCGTCGACAGTGCGTGGGCGCGGGCGAGCTTGTTCAGCGCCGTGCGCAGGCGCCCGAGCGTCTGGATGGGCGCGTTGTCGGCGCCGGGGTAGGTCTTCGCGGTCGGCGCCTCGGTGAACTCGTACGGGTGGTGGGCGTAGCCGTCGGCCTTCAGCGGCGTGCAGTTCCCGACCCGCTTGTAGCGCGCGTCCACGCAGGCGACCGCGCGCAGCCACTTCAGCGGCGCGGTGGCCAGCCCGAGGCGCTTGCCGTTCGCCGTGCCGCCGTAGGGCACCGTCTCGCCGATGAGGACCTGGGCCGCGGGGTCGACCGACTTGATCGCGTCGTACCCGGCCGTGTACAGCGCCCGATAGATCTTCGGGGACTCGCTCTGGGGCGCGATCCAGGCCGGGTAGTTGGGCTCGTTCCAGATCGAGTAGCGGTCGACCCGGCCCTTGAAGTGCTCGGCGGCGGCACGCACGAAGTTCGCGTACAGCTTGGGATCGGGCCGGAGGATGCGCAGGTTCTTGTACACGCCAGCCGCGTAGTTGGGCGCCGGGCCGGTCAGGGCGAGCTGTGTGCGCATGCCGTACATCGCCGCGGCGTCGACGGCGTTGTCGATCGGGCCCCAGTTGTAGTCGGGGTTGGCGGACGGGCTGCTCTGGTTCGCGTCGCTGACGCGCGACCACTGCACGAGGATGCGCATGCGGGTGGCGTTCAGCGCCTGCGCGGCCTGGTAGGCGACGAGCGGGTTCCCAGTCTGGCCGGTGACCATCGCGTCCTCGTCCGAGATCGCGACCTCCATGCCGCGTGCGGCGTGCGCGACGGGCGCTCCCAGGAGCAGCGCGCCGCAGGCGATGGCGAGCAGGAGGCGAAGACGCATCGGCTCTCAGCATCGGACAACGGGCGGACGGACTTGAACGGTCTGCTCAGGCGACCTTTTGTGCCAAGATCGCACGGGCGTGCGCAACCCCTTCACCCTCACCGACGAGGGCCAAAGCGATTCGACGGTCATCGTCTCCGTGACCGGGGACCTCGACCTCTGGAACGCCCCGGCGCTCGAGCAGCGGCTGCGCCGGTGCCTCGACCAGGGCAGCCAGTGGGTCGTGGTCGACCTGTCCCAGGCGGCCTTCCTGGACTCCTCCGGGCTGGGCGCCCTGACCAACTCCAAGCGCCGGATCGAGCGCAAGGGCGGCCGCCTCGTGGTCATCAACACCAACGACCAGATGCGCCGCGTGTTCGAGCTCACCGGCCTCATGCGGGTCCTCAACGTCGTGCCCGACCGGGCCCACGCGCTGGCCTTCGTCGACGAGTGCCGGAACGGCTCCGAACCTTGACACAGACGTGTTAGGGTTTGGGCCGAGATGGATGCCCTCACCATCCACGAGGCAGCTGAGACGACGGGCTGGTCGCCCCGCATGCTGCGCTACATCGAGAGCAGCGGCCTCGTCGTGCCGCGGCGCTCGAGCGCCGGCTATCGCCTGTACGGCCCGGCCGAGCTGCAGCGCCTGAGGACGCTGCGGGAGCTGCTCGAGCGCTTCGAGCTCGGGCTCTCCGACCTCGGCTTCGCGGCGCGGATGCGCGCCGACGGCGACCTCCAGCTCGCGGTGGACGACTGGTTCGCCGCCGAGCCGGCCAAACCCGAGCACGTCGACGCCGCCGACTGGCTGCGCTGGGAGCAGCGCAAGCACGAGCGCCTGCTCCAGGCGGTCAGCCCACCACCGATCCCCGTCACGGAGAACGCATGACCACAACCACTGCCAGGACCGAGGACTTCAAGGTCGCCGATATCGGGCTGGCCGATTTCGGCCGTCGCGAGATCGAGCTGGCCGAGCACGAGATGCCGGGCCTGATGGCCACGCGGGCCGAGTACGCCGAAGCCAAGCCGCTGGCCGGCGCCCGGATCACCGGGTCGCTGCACATGACGGTGCAGACGGCGGTGCTGATCGAGACGCTGGTGGCGCTCGGCGCCGAGGTGCGCTGGGCCTCGTGCAACATCTTCTCCACCCAGGACCACGCTGCCGCCGCCATCGCCGCGGCCGGCGTGCCGGTCTACGCCTGGAAGGGCGAGTCGCTCGACGAGTACTGGTGGTGTCTGGAGCAGACGCTGCGCTGGCCGGACGGCGGCGGCCCGAACATGATCCTCGACGACGGCGGCGACGCGACGCTGCTCGTGCACAAGGGCACCGAGTTCGAAAAGGCCGGGGCCGTGCCCGATCCCTCGACGGCGGACTCGGAGGAGCTCGCGGTCATCCTCGGCGTGCTGACGCGCTCGCTCGAGGAGGATCCGCAGCGCTGGACGCGGATCGGCGAGGCGATCAAGGGCGTGACCGAGGAGACCACCACCGGGGTGCACCGCCTCTATGAGATGCACCGCGACGGCACGCTGCTCTTCCCGGCCATCAACGTCAACGACTCGGTGACCAAGTCCAAGTTCGACAACATCTACGGCTGCCGGCACTCGCTGGTCGACGGCATCAACCGCGCCGTCGACGTGATGCTGGCGGGCAAGGTCGCGGTGGTCTGCGGCTACGGCGACGTGGGCAAGGGCTGCGTGGAGTCGCTGCGCGGCCAGGGCGCGCGGGTGGTGGTCACCGAGGTCGACCCGATCTGCGCGCTGCAGGCCTCGATGCAGGGCCTCGACGTCGTCCGCCTCGACGACGTGGTCGCGACCGCCGACCTCTTCGTCACCGCCACCGGCAACAAGGACATCATCACCGCCGACCACATGGCGCGGATGAAGCACCAGGCCATCGTCGGCAACATCGGGCACTTCGACAACGAGATCGACATGGCCGGACTGGCCCGCACACCCGGGATCGAGCGGGTCAACATCAAGCCCCAGGTCGACAAGTGGGTGTTCGCGGACGGCAAGGCGATCATCGTCCTGAGCGAGGGCAGGCTGCTCAACCTGGGCAACGCGACCGGCCACCCGTCGTTTGTGATGTCCAACTCGTTCACCAACCAGGTCATCGCCCAGATCGAGCTGTTCGGCCGCACCGACGAATACCCCCTCGGCGTCTACGTGCTGCCCAAGCACCTCGACGAGAAGGTCGCCCGCCTGCACCTCGACGCCCTCGGCGTCCACCTGACGAAGCTCACCCCCGAACAGGCCGCCTACATCGGCGTCACCGTCGACGGCCCGTACAAGTCGGAGCAGTACCGGTACTAGAGCGCGCGCGCATCGAGTGGGCGGCGCGGCAGATGCCCGTCGTCCGCTCGATCCGGGACCGCTTCGCGTCCGAGCGGCCGCTCGACGGCCGGCTCGTGTGCGCATGCCTGCACGTCACGGCCGAGACCGCGGTCCTGGTCGGGGCGCTGCGGTCGGGCGGGGCCGAGGTTGCGCTGTGCGCGGCCAACCCGTTCTCGACCCAGGACGACGTCGTCGCGGCGCTGGCCGACGACGGCGTCGACGTGCTCGCGGCGTACGGGGAGAGCGCGGAGGCCTACGCGTCCCACGTCGCCGAGCTGGCCTCGCGCTCGCCCGCCGTCGCCCTCGACGACGGGGCCGACCTGATCGGCGCCGTGCACGCCGACGACGCGCTCGTCGGCGCCACCGAGGAGACGACGACCGGGCTCGTGCGCCTGCGCGCGATGGCGGCCGAGGGAACGCTGGGCTGCCCGGTGCTCGCGGTCAACGAGGCGCTCAGCGAGCGCACCTTCAACGACCGCTTCGGCACCGGCCAGTCGACCCTGGACGGCATCCTGCGCGCGACCAACGTGCTCCTCGCCGGGCGCACGGTGGTCGTGCTCGGCTATGGCGCCACCGGCCGCGGCGTGGCCCAGCGGGCCCGCGGGGCCGGGGCGTCGGTGATCGTGTGCGAGGTCGACCCGATGGCGGCGCTGGAGGCCCGCATGGAGGGCTTCGACGTCATGCCCGCGCTGCGCGCCGCCGAGCGCGGCGACGTCTTCGTGACCGTGACCGGCGTGCGCGGCGCGCTGCACCGCGAGCACTTCGAGCGCATGAAGGACGGCGCCATCCTCGCCAACGCGGGCCACTTCGATGTGGAGATCGCGCTCGACGACCTCGGCCCGGGGCGCGAGGTGCGGCCGCTGGTGGCCGAGCACGACGTCGGCAACCGGCGCCTGTACGTCCTCGCCGGCGGCCGCGTAGTCAACCTCGCCGCGGCCGAAGGCCATCCGGCGGCGGTCATGGATGTCTCCTTCGCGCTGCACGCGCTGGCGGTGCGCGAGCTCGTGGACCGGGCCGGCGAGCTCGAGCCGGGGGTCCACCCGGTGCCGGGCGCGCTGGACCGCGAGGTCGCCGCGCTGAAGCTGGCCTCGCTCGACGTGGAGATCGACACGCTCACACCCGAGCAGCAGGCGTACCTGCGTCCCTGGGAGGGAATGAGGGACGCATGACCGCCGACGAAGCACCCGAGCGCCCCGACGAGGAGCCCGCCGACCCGCCCGAAGCCGCCGAGCCCGAGGTGACCGACCACCCGCTCGGCGTGCCCGCCGACGCCGACGCCGACGACGACCAGCGGCCGGGCTTCCAGCGCGACGCCCCGAACGCCGGCTAGGCCGGGCGTTCGTCGAGGCGCTCGGCGCGCGCCTCGCGGCGATCCTCCTCGCCCAGCGCGCGCACGAACATCGCGATCAGGACGATCCCGAGGATCGTCTCCTGCTCGACCGTCATCAGCGCGCCGCCGGCCTGCTGGGCGGCCAGCGGGGTCATGCCCCAGATCACGCCGAAGTGGCCGTACCAGGTGTAGAGCAGGTCGGGCGAGAACGTGATCCCCATGCCCAGTGCGCCGACGAGGAGCTTGGTCGCCGCCACGTAGAGCACCGGCCCGAGGCCGCCGAGCCGGAAGCGGCTGCGGATGGGCGAGAGCAGGTGCCACCAGAACAGCAGTCCGGCGCTGAGGAAGGTCAGGTGCTCGAACGCGTGCAGGAGCGGGTGGCGCAGCGTGGCGTCGTAGAGCGCCGGGATGTGCCAGACCCAGATCGTGGCCGCGTAGAGCACGATCGCGAACACGGGGTGGGCGAGGAAGCCGACCGAGCGCTCGATGCGGTGGATCCGGCGCGTGGCCGGGCGCAGGAGGATGCGGGTCAGGCCGAGGATGCAGAGGATCGGGGCGAGGTCGAGCAGCACGATGTGCTGCGCCATGTGCATGAAGAAGAGCTGGTCGCCCAGGCTGTCCACGGGCGAGACCAGCGCCACGAGGATCAGCGCCAGGCCGGCCAGGAACGAGACCAGGCGCCAGGCCCCGGCGCCGCGCGGCCCGTTCGTGCGCCGCACCCGCAGCCAGCGGGCGACGTAGATGGTGCCGGCGACCGCCACGGCCAGGATCGGGCCGGGGTCGAAGGTCCACGCATAGGAGACGGCGAGCAAAGCGGGGTCAATTGTCGCAATGCGGGCGTGTCCCGTTGCGCACCGGCAGGCACCATGGGTGCTCATGCACCCCGTCCTCGCCGAGCTCGTCGCCGTCTTCGCCCCGCCGGCGTGCACGGTGTGCGGCGAGCCGGTGGGCGCGGCGGACGAGGTGCTGTGCGCCGGCTGCCGGCGGGCGCTCCCGTGGCTGCGGGCGCCGCGCTGCCCGCGCTGCGCCCTGCCGCTGCCGTGCGCGCCCTGCCCGGCGCAGCGTTTGGCCTTCGACGCGGCGTGGGCGCCGGTGGCCCACGCCGGCTCGGCGCGCACCAGCGTGCAGGCGCTGAAGTTCGGCGGCAAGCTCGCCCTGGCCGAGGCGATGGCGGCGCAGATGGCCGCAGCGGCGCCGGCGCCGCTGCTCGACGCGGAGGCCATCGTGCCGGTGCCGCCCGCGCGCGCCCGGGCGCGCTCGCGCGGGTTCGACCCGGCGGCGCTGCTCGCCCGGGCGCTCGGCCGCCGCACCGACCTGCCCGTGCAGGCCTGCCTGCGCCGCGTCGGCCCGGCGCCACGGCAGCTCGGCGCCGCCGCCCGCGACCGCCGCAGCGCCGGGCGCATCCGGGTCGAGCCGGTGGCCCGCGCCCCGGCGCGGGTGCTCCTGGTCGACGACGTCCACACCACCGGCGCCACCCTGCACGCGTGCGCCGCCGCGCTCCGGTCGGCGGGGGCCGAGCGCGTCAGCGCGATGACCTATTCGCGAGCAATGTGAGGTCGTAAAATCCACGGACCGGTCCAATGCCGCCCCACAGCGGGCGCAGCGAGCAAGGGAGGCCCCGATGCGCATCGAGGTCAACGGACGCAACACTCCCGTCACCGATGAGCTCAGGCAGCGGATCGAGCGGCGCTTCGCGAAGATCGCGAACCAGGTGTCGCCGCTCGCCGAGCTGCAGGTCGAGCTCAGGGAGGAGCGCAACCCGGCCATCGCGGACTCGCAGGTGGCGGAGGTCACCCTCCACCTGAAGGGCGTGACGCTGCGCGCCAAGGACGCCTCGCGCGACATGGACCACTCGATCAAGCTGTGCTCGGAGGAGCTCTCGCGCCAGGTCAAACGGCACCGCGACAAGCGGCGAAAGCGGCGTGAGTCGCGCACGCAGAGCGGGATCGGCGGGATCTCACCAGCGGCTTAGCTGCTGCCGCTACGCTAGCCCACATGTCGGTCCTCGAACGCGCCCTTCGGATGGGCGAGTCCAAGCAGTTCAAGCAGTTCGCCAAGCGCGTCGATCGGATCAACGGCTTCGAGCCGGAGATGGAGCTCCTGGACGACTCCGAGCTCCGCGCGAACGCCGACGAGCTCCGCGAGCGCGCCAGCGAGGGCGAGGCCCTCGACGACCTGCTGCCCGAGACCTTCGCGCTGGTGCGCGAGGCCGCCCGCCGCAGCATGAGCATGCGGCACTTCGACGTGCAGCTGATCGGCGGGATGGTGCTCCACGACGGCGCCATCGCCGAGATGCGCACCGGAGAGGGCAAGACCCTGACGGCAACCCTCGCGGTGGTCCTCAACTCCCTCGCCGGCAAGGGCGTCCACGTGGTCACGGTCAACGACTACCTGGCCCGCCGCGACGCCGAGTGGATGGGCCCGATCTACGACATGCTGGGCGTGTCGGTCGGCGTGCTGCAGAACATGCAGTCCTACGAGGACAAGCAGGCGGCCTACGCGGCCGACGTCACCTACGGCACCAACTCCGAGTTCGGGTTCGACTACCTGCGCGACAACATGGCCACGGCGCTGGAGGAGAAGGTCCAGCGCGGCCATCCGTACGCGATCGTCGACGAAGTCGACAACATCCTCATCGACGAGGCGCGCACGCCGCTGATCATCTCCGGCGCCCCCGAGCAGGCGGCCGACCTCTACGACAAGTTCGCCCGCCTCGCGCGCCAGATGAAGCCGGGCAAGACGCCCGAGGGGATGGACCCGCGGTCCAAGAAGGAGTTCGTGCCCGAATTCGACTTCGAGTTCGACGAGAAGCACAAGACCGTCTCGGTCACCGAGCAGGGCGTGGCGAAGGCCGAGCGCTTCGTGGGCATCCAGCACCTCTACCGGGCCGAGACCGGCCACCTCGTCAAC
>Ga0207708_10000503_pt1 | contig 30058 bp, 35 predicted proteins | sample KBSK5101metaG_FD_184340 | JGI IMG/M metagenome (GOLD analysis project Ga0207708, IMG submission 184340) | Corn, switchgrass and miscanthus rhizosphere microbial communities from Kellogg Biological Station, Michigan, USA - KBS K5-10-1 metaG... | ecosystem: Host-associated > Plants > Roots >... | reverse complement strand
ACCCGCAAGGACAATCTGGTCGCTGAGACCTTAAACCTTGAACCTTCAACTTTCAACCCTCAAACATTCGACCTTGAACCTCTGGCCCGCGCCCCGCTCCCCGGTTTGCATCGCCGCACGCGTGCCTTCATCAAAGTGCAGGATGGGTGCAACAACCAGTGTACGTTCTGCATTACGACCGTGGCACGTGGCGAAGCGCGCAGCCGCGGGCAGAAAAGCGGCCAAGCTCCCATCCAGGAAAGAGCGTGCCGAGAACGAGCGCAAGGCCGGGGAACGGTCGGGTAGTCCCTTTGCTCCCGGCGGGTCGCTTGATAGCGACGGGCGGCGCAGCTCCAAGCGACCAAAAGAGTCGGACGAGGTGAAGAGGAAACGCGCCGAAGACGACGCGGAGGCAGATCGGGAACGAGGGAAGATCAAAGCCTTCGGAGATCAGCGGCGCCGCGCACCCAACGAGCCGACGCCGGACGGCATCCGGCGCTCGGAAGCCTCAACGACCGAGCACCTCAACAGGCTCACCCCTGGTCAGAGGATGGAGAAGGGTCACGGCGTCTCCGTCACGAAGGCCAAGGACGGCTACCTCGTCCGCGGTGGGGGAGCCGACAAGAAACACACCGACCCCGGCAAGGCTGCCCGGGACGCGACGGTGCGTTGGTTGCGCGTCGATGAGCCGGGGTCCGCCAGCAGGCTCATCCGGGAAACCGGTGGCGCGGCCGCCAACATCGACCGGGAGAAGTCGAAGCGGGAAAAGACTGTCGCCAAGCACCCGGCCGCGAAAGCGCGGCGTCGGCACAAGGGCCTCGCCGAGTCAGCCTTCTTCGGCAACTGAGCGGTTTCCCAATCCGCGCACTTCTATCCTGAGCCGCGTGGACCCGGAGAAAGATGAGCTGACCGAGGGCGCGCTCATCACGCCCAACGACCTCTCGACGCTTCAGGAGTCCCAGTCCAAGCTGATCGTCCCGAAGAAAGGGTCGATCTTCAGGAAAAAGGTCGTGGAGGGCCACGAGGCTTTCGTCGGCAAGTTCGCCATCATCCGGCCGTGCCGCTCGAAAGGGCGCGCGATCCGCGGCCTCCAGCCGATCTACGAGGCCAAGATGCTGGCCGAGCACGCCTCGGTCTTCACCGGGTGGCCTATGTACATCGACCACGTCGCCGAGGAGTTGGCCGAGGAAGTCATGGAGCTGCTCCAGGAGAAGGGCCGCTCCCTCAACTCCCTCGGCGGTCGCGTCCTGCGCTCCTACTTCGACCCCGATCTGGTCTTCGAGGACGACGCCGACCACGGCTACCAGAAGGGCGGCGTCGTCGGCGAAGTCATCCCGCAGAAGGCCATCCGCGAGATGCTCGAAGAGGACGCCGGGTGCCTCAACGTTTCCATCAACGCCTGGCCGAAGGCGGTCCGCGTCGGCACCGCGTCGTGGGACAAGGGCGTCAAGGGTGCGCTCATCGAGGGCATCCGCGAGAAGCCGATGGGGAGTGTCGATTTCGTCTTCCGGGGCGGCGCCGGGGGGCGCCCGCTGTCGGAGGAGGAGCGTCGTTCAGCGGTTTCACTTTTGGAGTCTGCCTACACTGCTCCGCGAGATGGAGACGACGACCGCAAGGAGCGCCAGGTGAAACTCTCGGAGATGTCCAACGAGCAGATCGCGGCGCTCACGCCGGAGGCGCTCGCCGAGGCGCTGAAGGAGGCGGGCAACGAGACGCTCGCCGAGTCGATCATCTCCGGCCCCAAGGCCGCCCCGGCCCCGGCGATCACCCCCGGCGGCGACGGCGCGATCACCGAGGCGCAGCTCAACGCCGCGCTCACGAGGCAGCGCGAGGCGATCACCGAGGAGTTCCAGGGCGCCCAGCTCTCCGAGACGGAGATCAAGGAACGCGCCGAGGCGATCGTGGAAGAGCGCGAGGAGTACCGCATCCTCGCCGACCACGCGGTCTCCGAGATCGACACCCTTCAGGAGAACGGCCTGCCGAAAGAGTACGGCGCCGAGATCCGCAAGAACTACGTCCTCTACGCCTCCGGGCCGAGTCGCGGCCTGATGGTCGAGGGCGAGGACATCGAGGCCAAGAAAGAGGCCATCACCGAGTCCGTCAAAGCCGACTGCATCCAGGCGAACAAGCTGATCGAGGCCGCCGGGGGCACCCCCCGCGTCACCGGCCTCAGCCCCAGCGAGGGCGACCCGAACGGTGACGGCGGCAAAGCCCGCGAGAGCGAGACCCCGTCGGGCCTGCGCCAGGGCAGCCGCTTCACCCAGTTCCTGGAGGAGTCCGGCGATCTGACCGGCGACAAAGACAAGGACGAGAAGCATCTCCACGAGATGCTGAGCGAGGGAAGGTAGCCAGGCATGTACGACGCCCCAGGACAGCGCGTAGAGGTCATCTTCCCGGGCCTCGGTGCCGAAAAAAAAGGCCCGATCAGCTCCAGCCGGTTCGCCTTCGTTGACAACAAGGTGCTCTACCTCGTCAAGACGGGGCAGCCCACCCGCTTCGACCGGCCCGACAGCTCCGCCGTCCTCCAGATCCAGCCCGGCGAGCGCTGTGTCGGCGTCCTCGGCGGCGTCCACGAGGTCGCCTGTGTCGGCGCGCTGGCCAACCTCTCGGTCGGCCAGAAGGTCTGGATCAACGCGACCGACCGCGAGACGCTCCTGCTCGCCGCGGGTGGCGGGACCGGCGGCGCCGACGCCAACGAGAAAACCACCTTCAAAGTCGAGGGTTCCGGCGGCACCTGGCGGATCATCACCGCCTTCGGCACCACGGCGAAAATCAAATTCGACGCCACGACGAAAGAAGTGCGCGAAGCCCTGGAGGCGCTCGACGGCATCAACCCCGGCGACGTGGTCGTCACGGGCGGCCCCGGCAGCATCGGCGGCGGCACCCCCTACGTGGTCGAGTGGACCGGCCAGTTCGAAAAAACGGACGTGGCCGCGCCGACCGCCGACGACGAACTGACCGGCGGCGAAGAAAAAGTCACCGTCACCACCTCTCAGGCCGGAGCGGGCAGCACCGATGTCTCCGTGCCGGTCGGAGTCGTGGACGAGATCGACGCGAGCCGGACCCCGCACGTCGCCCGTATCAACGCCAACGCGCTACACGCCTTCATCCAGGGCTAGGCAAAGGAGACCTGCACGATGCGTAGTCCATACGGACACTGGGGCAAACATCTCGACCTCTTCGAGATGTTCAAGGACTTCCGCGCCGACCCGAAAGCCGTCGAGATGCTCCTCGGCGAGGAGGCTGTCGAGGGCGCACTCCGCGAGGGCAGCGGCGCCCCCGAGGGCCGGGTGGACTTCCCGATCTTCCTCCAGACCGTCATCCACCACCGGATGCGCCAGCGCTTCCGCGGCGTCGCCTCCCGCTGGGAGCGCTACCTTGGCTTCGAGAACGCCAAGGACTTCCGCGAGCACACCGTCTCCGAGCTGGGCGCGATCCGCGGCTTCGAGGGCATTGAGGAGCACGGCGAGTACCCGCGGCTCCGGAGCTGGGAGGCCGGTGGCCCGTCCTTCGCGGTCGGCAAGTACGGCGGCATCTACGGGATCACCTACGAGCTGACGGTCAACGACGAAACCGACCGCATCCTCAACATGATCCCGACCGAGCTGGGCAAGTCGATGGCCGAGTACGTCGCGCAGGCGATGACCGCTCTGGTCGAGTCGAACCCGACCTACTCGGTCGATGGGGAACCCTTCTTCTCCCTGGGCCGCGAAAACCTCGTCACCGGGGCCGCCGCGGAAATCGACCCGGACAACATCATGGCGATGCTCGACACGATGGCGCTCCGGCGCGACCGCGACGGCATCCCGATCTCGGTCGAGCTGGCCAAAATCCTCGTGCGCGAGCCGAGCGCCAAGGCCGAGATCAACCAGTTCATCCGCTCCACGGAGACCGGCGCCACCGCCGACGTGGACTCCTCGCCGCGGCGCTTCTACCCCGGCCGCCACAACGCCCTCTCGGACCTGCTCCCCGAGGACGCGGTGATCGTGGAGCCGTGGCTCAACACGCCGGGCGACTACTACCTCCTCGCCAACGCGCAGGACCGTCCGGCCTTCCTGGCGGCCTTCCTCCGTAACCGGCGCGACCCCTACATCTTCCTGGAGGACTCAGGGATGAAGGGTCTCGGCGGCGGCGCCTCCGACCCGTACTCGATGGACTACGACGAGATCCCCTTCAAGGTGCGCCACGTGTTCGGCGGCGCGGTCGGGGAGCCTCTCGGAGCCGTCAAGGCCCAGCCCTAACCGAAGGAGTCGCCTGTGTCGCCTGCAACTGGACTTCAGCCCCTCCGAGTCGGCCCCGAGGATCTCGAACAGAGTGAGGGCGGCGAGCTGGTCAAGGACCTGGGCATCGCGGGCAACGCGAAGCACCTGATCCAGGCGACCCACAGGGCGATGCCGGACGCCCTGCGCGTCGCCGCCGGGCGCCACGAGCACACGCAGCGCACCCGGTTCCTGAACGAGGACGAGGTCCGCGGCCAGGCTCAGGCGATCGTCGGCGAGGAGCTGCTCGACCGTGTCCTCTCGGCCCGCGTTCGCGGCCGCAAGGAGATGCCGCTGGAGTCCAACGTCGTCATCCTCTACCTGACGACCAAAGGCCGCACCGGGCGCTGCTGCGCGGCCTACAAGCTCTTCCCGAAGTCGATCGAGGCCTTCGACTCCGCCCTCGAAGAGGGCACTGCGGTTGTCGCCACGACCGAGAATCCCAAGGCGCTCGCCGCCGAAAACGAGCGCCTCCAGGAAGAGCTGAAGCGCCTCCAGAAGGAGGGCCGCGCCACGGCCGAGGGCGCCGTCACCGAGAAAGACGGCCAGGGCGCCGCGGAGAAGTCCACTGCCGCCGAGGCCAACACCGGCAAGCTCACCGCGGTCCCCGAGGGCGCGAAGGCGAAGGACATCGTCGCCAGCATCGGTGACTTCTCCGACGACCTCCTGGCCGATCTGGCCAAGGACGACCGCTCGACGGTCGCCAAGGCCGCGAAGGCCGAGCAGCAGTCCCGGAAGGGCTAAGGCGGGGCGCAGATGGCGAACTTCGCCATCCGCAAGCTCGCCGACCAGGGGCCGGACCGGGTCAAGCTCTTCGACCCGGTGACCGGCGAGGCGGCTCTCTACACGCCCGAAGACGCCGAGGCCCTGATCCCCCTGCTCCAGGAGGCGCTGGCCGAGGCCGGGGTCTCTCCGACGCCGCGGCCGCTCCTTGGCATCGCGATCGAGGGCAAGCCGCCGAAGACGGCGAAGCTGCCTACCGGTTTCGTCGCCAACGGGATCTCTGAGGGGTGGATCGAGGCTGAGGGCGAGGGCGAGCTGGTCGTGCGCTCCTCCGGCCCGCCGGAGAACCCCTTCGGCCCCGCCCCGCACACCTTCCTCCACTACGACGCCCTGGTCTTCAAGACCGTGGACGGCGACGTGCGCTACGAGGTGGTCGAGAACCCCGACAAGTGGCCCGAGGAGAAAGACGGCAAAGCGGGCTTCGGCGGCGAGGTCCGCCACTACTACGAGGTAAAGCTCGATGCCTGACTTCGTCTTCAACCGCGCCAAGGGCCGCGGCACCGAGTGGGCCGAGCGGATCAACGGGAACGACCCCCCCAACTCGGTCCTCCTGATCGCCTTGGTCGCCGCCACGGGCGTCCAGGAAGACGCCGTGCTGAAAGACCTCGACTCCTTTGAAGCTCTGGTTGCGGGCGCCACCAACTTCGCCACCAACACCGGTTCCACCCGCAAGTCGATCGACAACGCGGGCGGGATCACCATCACCTACGACGACACGAATGACCGGGTGGATACCGACTGCCCTGACCAGACCTGGACGGCGGTGGCCAACGACGGCACCGGAGCCATCTCCGACATCGCCACCGGCTATGACTCCGACTCGACCGGCGGCAACGACGGCAACGTCCTCCCCTGGACCTTCCACGACTTCTCGGTCACGCCGGACGGCTCGGACATTACGGCGCAGATCGCCACCGCAGGCTTCTTCCGAGCCTCGTAGGCGCCGATGGCCACGGCGACCCTTCAGTGGGGGCCATGGGACGGCGCTCCGGGCGACGGTTCCGCCAGCAATGCAGGCCCGGCGCTGCTGGTGGTCGCGGGAACCGAGGCCAACCCGAAGAAGCAGGTCCGCGTCGCCGCCTTCGACGCCTCGACCGATGAGCACCTCTGGTTCCAGTTCCGAATGCCTGCCGACTACAAAGCAGGCGGCACGGTCAAGCTCCTCTGGATGACGAACTCGGCTACGGCCAACGCCTGCGCCTGGGGTGCGCGACTCGCCGCGATCACCCCGGCCGATGCCGACACGCCGGTTGAGCACGCCGAGGCGGCGGCGAGCCTAGTCAGCACGGCGGCCAACGCGACCGAGGCCCGCCGTTTGATCGAGAGCACGATCGAACTCGCCAACCTCGATGGCGTGGCCGCGGGTGACCTCTGCGAGCTGCTGGTCTACCGCGACGCTGACGCCAGCGGCGGCCAGACCGACTCCCTCACCGGGGACGCCGAGCTACTGGCCGTCGCTCTCCAGTTCACGGTGTAGGGGGCATGGCCCGGACCTACGCAGCCACGAGCGACCAGCACAGGTTCCCGCTGGTGGCGCAGATGACGGGCGCCTTCAGCATTGGCGCCTGGGTCAGGCGTGCAAGCGATACGACCTTCGACACGATCTACTCCCGCTGCACCTCAGCCGGTGCTACGCGCGTCGCTCTGGAGATCGGCTCCAACGACAAAGTCATCCTCGAATGTACGGGGGCTGGAGAAAAAGAATCGACCCTGACTGTGCTCGCCGCCGACGGGTGGGTCTTCGTTGCCATCGACAAGGCTGCTGGCACCACGACGCCTCGGTGTCACGTCTGGAAGCAGGCGACGGGGTGGACTCACCAGAACCTCAGCGGCACTATCGCCAACCCGAGCACGGCGGGCGCTGGCGCCACGGTCCGCATCGGCGAGTGGCAAGGTGGCACCGCCGACAACTTCGCTGGCGATATCGAAGCGGTCGTGGAGTTCAACGGAGTCCAGTTGACCGACGCGCAGTGGGAGGCCGTCGCCTCCACTCGTCAGGCCATGCTCTCGAAAGGGGCGACGGGTCTCTGGGAGCTACGTCAGAGCGCTGTGGCCGAAAAGGTCACCGACCTCACGGGCACCGGCATGAACGAGTCGGTGTGTGCGGGGACGACGGTCGCCACTCGTTCCTGCCCCTTCTACTTCGCTGGCAGTCCGCCGCGGTACACCGTCCAACCCTCGGCGGCGGGACCGACCATCGTCGCCATCGGCCAGGCCACCGAGGCTGCCTCGGCGGCGGCGATCGCCCCTGCCAAGGTCAAGGCGATCGCCCAGACGGCAGAGGGTGATGTCGCTCAGGCTCTCTCGCCGCGCCGCGTCTATCCAGTGGCGCGGGCGAGTGAGGCCGATGCAGCTCTCGTTCTCGGCCGAAGGAAACTGCGTGCGCTCGCGCAGGCGGCCGAGACCGGCGCCGCTACTGCCCTCGCTCGCGCCAAGCGCCGTGCTCTCAGCCAGGCGGCGGAGGCGGACACCGCGCGGACGGTTGTCAGCCGCAAGACCGCGGCCGTCACGCAGGCCGCCGAGGCGGGTGCGGCCCGGCCGGTGGCCTGGGCGCCGAAGACGCGGTTGGTCGCCGTCGCGGCCGAGACCGGTGCCTCGCGCCCGATCACCCCCTCGAAGGTGAAGGCGATCGCGCAGGCGACCGAGACGGATCTCGCCCGCGCGATCGCCTGGGCACCGAAGGTCCGCCAGGTCGGTCGGGCGATCGAGGCCAGCTTGGCGCGGTCTCTCGCCCGGGTCAAGGTCCGCACTCTCGTCCAAGCTGTGGAGAGCGACAGCGCCCAGCCGGTCGGCCGCTCCAAGCGCAGGCAGCTCGCGCAGGCGGCCGAGACGGGCGCCGCGCTGTCGATCAGCGCGGTCGCGCAGCTCATCGTCTCGGTCGCCCGCGCCACCGAGACCGCCGCCTCGCGGGCGATCACCTGGAGCAAGGCCAAGGCCCTGGGCCAGACGGCGGAGGCTGACGCCTCGCAGGCCCTCGCGCCGCGGCGGACCCGTCCCATCGGCCGGGGCGCGGAGAGCGACTCTTCGTCCCCGCTCGGGCGTCTCCACGCCCTTGGCCTGGGTCGGGCCAGCGAGGCTGACCTCGCGGCCGCGCTCGGCCGCGGGAGAGCCTATGTGCTCGGCCGCGCCTCCGGGGTGGACTCCGCCAGTGCCGTGGTGGTCCTGAAGGCTCGCGTGCTCTCCCGCGCTGTCGAGGGCGATGGCGCCTTGCCGCTGGGCATCCTGCGCCAGCTCTCGCTCACCCAGGCCCAAGAGAACGCGCAGGCGACCGCGATCGCCGCGACCCGCACCTTCCTCCTCGGTCTGGTCCAGGAGAGCGACCAGTCGATCGAGCTGCGAAAAAGCGGCCTCTACATCGCCATCGGCCGGGTCTCCACGCTGGACACCGCGCTGGCAATCGTCCGCGCTGTCGCCCTTGGCTACTCGACGCTCTCTCACGAACCGACCGCGAGTCAGACCGTGGCGGGTGAGGGGGCCTCCTCGGTGCTCTCCGCAGGCCGTACGGCCAGCTCGACGCGGGAGGTCGATCCGGGCGGGGGTACCCTTGCCGAGGAACCACTCGGCAGTTCCACGATCAGCGACGGAGGCCCATGAGCTACGCCCGCGGCGATGTAACGAAGCTTCGCAACACGACCAAAAACGGTGCGGGCGCGCTGTACGACCCCGACGACATCGAGCTGCGGATCACGCGGCCCAGCGGGGCCGAAGAGACCCGGACTTACCCTCCCAGCGGCGACATCGTCCGCGAAGACGTGGGCCTCTTTTACTCGATCCTCGACCTGACCGAAGACGGGAGCTGGCTGTACCGGTGGGTCTCCAAAGGCCAGGAGATCGGCGACGCGGCCGCGGGCAACCTCTTCGTCGGTCCCGACGCCTTCTTCGACCCCTTCCTCGATGAGGACTTCACGGTCGCCGACATCTGGGCACGCTCGCCGACGCTGAAGGCGCGCTATCCGGGCGGCATCGGCGATGGGGACTTCGTGCTCGCCGTCGCCGCCGTCGCCCCGTTGGTCGGCTCGATCACGGGCCGCAACATCGCCGGGAAGGAAGACGGTGAAGACGTGCCTGCCCATCTGCGGGAGGTGGCGCTCCGCGCCATGGCGCTGAAGACCGAGCAGTTCATCCAGGCGGTCGGCTCGGCAAAGCTGCGCAAGTCCTCGCTCAGTCGCGGCAACCTCGCCTCCTTCTCCGCGGGCAGCTACTCCGAGAGCTATTTCGGTCCCGGCCAGATGGTCTCCTCCAAGAAGCTCGACCCCGACCCGGTCCTGGCCGACTTCCTCTGGGCGCTCTGCACCGAGCAGGCGAAACTCGAATGGATCCAGCTCTGGGATCCGGAGGCCTACCCCTCTGGTGAGATGTCGGTGACCGCCTTCGAGTACGGCGATCGGCCCAACTACTCCGGAGGCCCCGGTTCCCTCCCCGGCGCTCTCGGCCCCGGACCGGATGGCTGGTAATGCCACTCGGGGACGTGTGCGTCCACTCCGGCTGGCCGGTAGCCACGCGCGACAAGGTCCAGGACGACGACGCCGAGGACCTCTGGCTGGAGGGCGAGCCTGACGAGGAAGAAGTCGAGGGCGAGGTCTTCGACTGCTTCTACATGGACCCCGGCGAGAAAGAGGTGACCTCTCCGGTCAGCTCGAAGAAGATCAAGCAGCCGACGATCCTCCTGGAGGGCGAACGCGAAGACGGCTCGCCGATCGTCCTGAAGTCCGAGGATCAGGTGAAGATTCTCGCCCCCGAGATCCTCGGCCCCGACCCGGTGCTCTTCCAGGTGGATGGCGGCCCGACGCCGCTGGCGGCGCCCGGCGATCTCATCGGTTGGGAGTGCAGGCTCAAGAGGGTCCGGGGCGCCTAATGCAGGGCACGCGCATCCCGGACGTGTTGCGCAGCAGCCCCGAGGGTTGGGAGCGCTGGGAGCGCCTCGCGCACCGCGGCGCCGAAAGGGTCCGGCAGACGATCGCCCCGCCCGGCGCCTACATGAAGGTGCTGAAGGAGAACGGCGAGGTCTGGTGCTGGTACGTCCGCGCCCCTGACGGAGCCGTTGCGACGATCGGCTTCGAGCGCCACACGGTCGCCGAGCACGACGACGGCACCATCACTGTCTCCCCCTCGATCGTGATGCCCAACGGCAACCGCTGGCACGGCTTCCTCCAGCGCGGCGTCTGGAGCGGCTGATGGCGGCCGGAGATGTCACGGAGATGGAGCCGGGTGACTACTGCGGACCGATCGAGGGCTACAGCGGCAGCAAGCCCGCCGTCTTCTTCCGCCTAGTGACTCCGGACGGCGACCCGGTCGGCGGTGTCCGCCACGTCGTCAGCCCGCCCCACGTCTTCACGGAGCAGCCGGACGGCAGCCTAGAGATCCGCGAGTCGATCCTGACCTTGGAGATCGGCAAGAGCGGCCAGCCCTGGCACGGCTATCTCGACGCCGGACACCGCTGGCGCGAGGTCTGATGGGCTACTCGGCGGATGGCAGTCTCGCCACCGACCTCTTTCCTGGTCAGGAGTTCATCGAGGACGTGGGCGGGGCGATCACCGATGCCGTGATCGAGCGCTGGCGCGACGGCGTCGCCTTCCGCACGCCGGTCGCCCGCCTCCCCCAGGCCTACAAAGGTCACTTCGAGGACTGGATCGCCGACCGCGGCGGCCGCACGCCCCGGACCATGCGCGACTCCTGGCGGCGCACCCTGGTCTTCCAGACCGACGAGGGCCACACCGCCGATGTCTTCTCCAACGAACCCTTCAACGCCCGCGGCGACCAGCTCGTGGACTACGTCGAGGAGGACACCCGGCCCCACATCATCCAGGCCAAACCGCGCATCCGGATCAACAAGCGGACCGGCGAGGTCGAAGGCTACCGCGGCACCCTGCGCTTCCCCTACGGCCCCGAGTTCATCTACCGGGTCTCGGTCATGCACCCAGGAACGCAGGGCGTGCACATGCAGCGCGACACCGAAGCCGAGATCGCCGTGATCTGGGAAGAGGTCGCCGGGCCGATCCTCACCGCGAAGGAGCGCGAGTGGGCGGACCGGCTCTAGCGTCCGGTCACCCTCTGTAGGGTCTTTCCCTTGCTGTAGCTCATTGGCCTGGTTGAGGGGCCGGGAACCACCGCCATGGGGATGGCGGCCCGGCCCCTCGCCGACTTCTCGGCGGGCGGCCATTGCGGGCGCGGGTATCCTCGACAGCGGTGTACGCCCGCGACGACATCGCCAGGTCTATCCGTCGCTACCTGTCGATGACGATGCCAGTGCGGCCAGAGGACGACCCGCGCTGGAAGATCCGGGTCGAGCGGAGAGAGGTGTCGGAGGAGGAGAGGCCGGTGGGCGTCGTCGTCCTCGGCGACCTCGCCACCATCCGCGCTCGCACGTCCCTGATCCAGGGCGAGGTTGAGCAGATGCTCCCGGTGACCATCAACCTCTACCCCGCCCCCTCCTCCACCTCCGCCGACGACCTCCGCGACGGCCGCAAGGTCGCCGACGACCTCGCCACCCAGCTCGACCTCCTCTTCAACACCGGCCTCACCGTCAAGGTCGGCGACCGCCACTTCGCCGGGCCGTTCCGCATCCCACTCTGGGACTACGCTGAGATCCCCCTTACCGGCAAAGAGAAGAAAGGCCCTGGCGACCCGCACGACGTGCTCTGGGTCGAGGAGAAATCCCTCCTGGTGAAGGCGATCCAGGACCCCGAAGACGCTCGGCTCTGGTCTGTGATCGCCAACATGCGAGTCAGTTTCGAGCGCCCCGGCCGGGTGCCCGCCGACGACGAAGTCATGGACATCGACAGCATCTCCGGCGCCTTCGCCGGGGAGCCTCCGGTCCCCGTGTCGTAGTCCTCCAGCGGTTTCATTCTCGGGACGGGCCTATTCTGCGACGCGGATGTCCGACGCCTCACCCATCGCCGCCGACACGCCCGCCGATGAGCTGATCTCGAAGCTGGGAGATCAGACCGACGAGGGCCTGGTCGCGCTCCTGGAGCAGGAGCAGGGCCAGGACAAACCGCGCAAGACCGTGGTGGAGGCGATCCAGAAGGTCCAGCGCCAGCGGGCCGAGGACGCCGCCAAGGCCGAGGCCTCCGAGACCAGTTTCGAGATCGACCACCTCCTGGAAAACTCCCGCACGATGACCGGCTACAGCAAGCCGTTCCTCGCCGGAGCGCTTCACGGCAAGGAGGGGCCGGTGACGGTCAGCGAGGCCAAGCGGCTCTGCGAGGAGTTCGCCAATCGTGAGGTCAAGCCCGACGAGGAGGCCGCGGCATGAGCGGTGTTCTGGCTCGCCCGGCGAACCCGGGCACCTACGTCGGCCTCGTCGGCGAACAGACCGTCCGCCCGCCCAGCTCGATCTCTCAGGTCGTCGCCATCCCGATCGTTCACGACTGGGGGCCGCTCGGCTCCGACGCCGAAGGCATCCAGCGCCTCGGCACTTTCGGCGAATTCGAGCAGATCTTCGGCAACTCCTCGACTGCGGGCCGCGACGCCATCATGGGCGCCTTCGTCGGCCCTGGCGTCAGCGATAAGGCTGCCGCCGGGGAAGTCCTCGCCTACCGGATGGCGAAAGAAGCCGCCGCCTCGACCCTCACGATCAAAAACACCCCCGGAGCGGTCAACGCGCTGAAACTGACCGCGTACTACACCGGCAAACGCGGCGACCGGATCTCGATCAAAACCGAAGACGACCCGGTCGATGCGACGAAAGACCGCATCTCGATCCTCTTCGACGGCGTCGTGGTCGAGCGCTACTCCTTCACCGAGGCGACGATCACCGAAGCCGCCACCCTCATCAACGCCAGCTCGAAACTCGTGAAAGCCGAATCGCTGGTGTCGGGAACCAAACTGGCGACTACGGCGAGCACGCCGCTGGCGGGCGGCGCCAACGGCGAAACCCTCACGGCGACCCAGTGGACCGCCGCGATGGAGGCGCTGGAGTTCGAGGACTTCTCGATCTTCGCCCCCTTCGACCTGACCACCGCCGAAATCATCACCTCGGTCTTCACCTGGACCCAGGCCCAGGCAGAACTTCAGCGGCCGATCACCACGATCCTCGGCGGCTCCAAATCCGAGGAACTCGCCTCAGCGATCACCGCGGTCAGCTCGATCCGCGACCCACACGTGATCCGCCTGACCGGCGGCGCTTTCTTCGATGAATTCCTCGGCAAAGAAGTCTCGACCTCGCAGCTCGCGCCGCGGATCGCCGGAGTCCTTGCCGGGTGCGGCGAGGAAGCCTCCCTCACCTTCGCCCAGGTCGCAGGCCTCAAGCAGGTCGGCACCGTCAACATCTCCGCCGACGAACTGACCGTGGCTGCCGCCCAGGGCCTCACCGTCTTCCGCCGCACCCAGTCTGCGGGGGCCAGCCTGATGATCTCCAAGGGCGTCACCACCTTCAACTCGCAGACGGACAAAACGCGGCCCTACGAACTCTTCAGCGACCCGCGCATCGTCCGCGTCGCCGACCTCTTCCTCCGCCGGATGAAAGTCTGGGGCGACGAGAACATCATCGGCGACTCCCGCGTCACCGATACCTCGAAAGCCGCCGTCCGCCAGCAGGGCACCGCCGAAATCAACGCCCTCCTCGATCGAGGCCTGATCCAGGCCGGTGTCCTCTCTGAGGGCAGCCAGCCCTTCTTCCGCGTGCTGGAGGACAACCCCCCTCACCTCCAGGACGCGATCATCTTCGAGTTCGGGTGGAAATTCGTCCGCACGACCAACTACCTCCTCGGATCGGGTCAGGTGAAATAGGTGACCCCCTCACAGGCATACCCAGGGCCGAAGGGCAACCTGAAGGACCGCCAGCGCCGCTCCGGTCGTTCCGGCACCGTCTGGATCGCCGGGCGGATGATGGGCGACATCGTCTCCGTCCAGTGGGATGTGGAGATCGAGCAGATCCCGGTGCCGAAGCCCGGCACCTGGAGCGACGGCACGAAGCCCGGCGCCGAGGCCCGGCGCGGCACCTTCCGCTTCCAGGACGTGGACGACCAGTGGCGCCGTTTGGTCTGGGGCTTCTGCCAGGCCCGTCGTCGCGGCGACCGCGACGCCGCCGCCGAATTCCCCGCCTTCAACGTGGTCACCCAGATTGATGACATCGGGGCGCCCGCGAAAACCCGCTGGGCCTTGCAGGAATGCCAGCTCTTCAGCTACTCGGGCGGCTTCTCGCAAGAGGACCAGCTCCTCGTCAGGGACGTGCCCTTCACGTTCGATGACGACTTCCCCCTCGACAGCTTCGAATACGCCGAGGGCGGCGGCATCGTCCAGTTCCAGAACGGCTAGGGCTGCCGGGCATGGCCCGCGTGGACTACGAGGCCGCATGGAACGCACTCGCCGAGCTGATCGCCACCCGAGAGGGTCAGGGCTGGGGCACCGACTCGCTGCTGGCGGAGATGCAGAAGGTCGCCGTCAAGCACCAGATTCCCGAGGACTTCATCCAGAAGGCGGCGCGTCTGTACGGCGTGCTGCCGCAACCACCACACACCCACGTCCCCGAGGCGACGGCCCATACCAGCGAGGCGGCAGTGCCCCTCTCTGGCAAGCCCGACCCGGAGACATCGAAGGCAAGGAGCCGCGATGAACGAGCAGAGCACCGCCCCCACCCCCCCGAAGCCCGGGCTGGGCGGGACCCAGTCCCCACCGCCTGCTGACCCGACCGCGAGTGCGGAGAACCAGGAGCGCCTCCGCCAAGCGGAGGAAGACGCGGCGAAGCTCGCCGCCGAAGGCGGTGCCCCTCCCGGCGTCCGCAAGCCCGCCGACGACGACCCGGCCCTGGCCGACCTCACCGACGAGGAGCGCAGGCGCGTCACCCTCGGCCTGCCGAAAGACGCCCCCGAGGCGCTGGTCGAGGCAGCAGAAGGCCGCCTGCAGGGTGACGGCACCGAGCAGGGCGAGATCGAAGCCAATCAGAAAGAGGTCGCTGTCCTGGACTTCATCCTGGGGGCGACGAAGGCGCTGGAGTACGACGTGGATGCGCTGGTCGATACGCCGGATGGCCCCGGCGTCCTGGTCTTCCACTTCCGCCAGCTTCGGGACACCGAAATCGAAGCGATGGAAAAAGAACACATGACCGGTGAAGGCCCGATGGCTCAGGTGGACCGTGCCTCCCTCAACGCGAAAAAGGTGGCCCGCGCCGTCACCTACATGAAAGACGGGACCGGCAAGGTCATCCCGATCGCCGACCCGACCTTCATGGGCCAGGGCATCGGTGACCCCTACGACGCGGTGAAGGCCCGCTTCCAGTACCAGCCGGGCGTCATCACCGGGGTCGCTCAGGAGATCGACGCCGCGGCCGGGATGGTCAACAACCGGGTCGGCTTCGCCCGGGTCTCCTCGATCACCGCCGAGCAGGCGATCGCGGACGCCGTGGGGAAATCCTAGAGCGGCGTGGACCCACTTGGCTCCTCTACGCACAGTGGCGGTTCAGGGACATCAAGCCCTGGACCGCCTGGAGGGGCCTCGCGGAGCCGGTCTCGGTGATGAAGGGCCGCGCCATCGAGACGGCCTTCGCCATCCACGCCGCCGAATTGGAGACCACCACCCGGGACGCCATCAGCGCGTTGGGGGAAGCGATTAGCTGATGGCCGTTCGAGGGACCTTCGACCTCAACGAGCGTCCAGCCACGGAAGCCCTGCGGCGGATCAGCCGCGAGGGCGAGCGCACCGATGTCACGATGCGGAAGCTCGGCAAAACGGTCGATGACACCTTCGGCGCCAAAAACCTGGAGGAAGCCAAGGCCTACGAGAAACAGCTCGGCCGCGATCGCAGGGAAGCGAAAGCCCTCGTGCGAGAGATGGAGCGCCTCTCAGCGATGCGCGCCACGCCCGAGGTCCACGTCCGGGGCCTCGACACGGCACTGGCAAAAACCGAGCTGCTCATCCGCCGCCTGGCGGTCCTCGACGGCAAGACGGTCGCCCCCAACGTCGGCCTCGGCGCGGTCCCCGCCGCCACCCGAGCATCCGGCGGTGGTTCCTCCTTCGGGGCCGGTGGTCTTCGCATCCCGCTGGCGGGCCGAGTTCCCACCGCGCTCATCGCGGCTGGTCTCGCCGCCACGCCGCCGCTCGTTGGCGGCGCTGGTGCCCTGCTCGGCAGTGCCGGGGCGGGCACCCTGGGTCTCGGCGCGCTGGGTCTCACCGGCATGGGCGTCGGCGCCGCGGCAGGGGGTCTCGCTGCGCCGACCTCGATTGTTGCCGCGAAGCAGATGGCGGAGTCCTCCGATGCGCTGAAGAAGTTCCGCGAAGAGGTGCTCCAGACCGGCCCGGCCTCGAAAGCCTCGCTGCTCGCGCTCCGCGAATATCGCCAGACCCTCGAAGGCGCCCCCCGCGGCACCGCCCAGTTCCTCCGCGCCCGCACCGCCCTCGGCAGCGAGTTCGGCAACGCGACGGGGCCTGGCCAGGCCAGCGTCGCCAGGATCGCCACCCGCGGCATCAACCTCGGCCGCCAGCTCACCCCGGCGTTCGGCGCCGCCTCCAACCGCTTCCTCGGCGAGGCCCAGCAGCAGGGCGACAAATTCGCCGACTTCCTGGCTGACCCACGGTCGCGCGACTTCTATCGCGCGATGTCCCGTGAGGCCACCGCCGACCTCTCGATCCTGGAGGGAACCTCCGAGAACGTCCTGCGCTCGATAGAGAACATCGCCCGCGCCGGGCGCCCCTTCTTCCACGAAGGCATGGTCTTCCTGGAGGACTGGACCGAGGGCTGGAAAAAGTCCACGAACGACCTCCAGGGCACCCGCGACACGATCGGCGGATTCGTTGATGACCTGAAAGCGTGGGGCCGCCTCGGCAGCGCCAGCCTCGACCTCGGGGGGGATCTCCTCGGCGCCGGGCGCAAACCCGGCCGGAGCCTCGTCACCGACCTCACCGGCCAGCTCCAAGAGTGGGACCGCTGGATCGAGCGGAACCCGCGGAAAGTCAACCAGTTCTTCCGGGAGGCGGTGCGCGGCACCAAAGAAATCGCCGGGGCGGTCGGCGACATCTCCCAGATGCTCTGGGGCGTCGGGCAGCACCTCTCGCCGCTGATCACCCAGGGCACCAAACTCGTCAGCCTCCTCGACAACGCGGGCCTCCTCACCCCCGGCGGCCTCCCCTTCCTGATCGCGGGCGGCGCCGGGATTAGGAACACGATGGGCGGCGCCCGCGGTCGGATGCTCGGCGGCGGCGCGGGGGCGGGTGCTGCGGGCATGGGGATGCCGCTGATCCTCGGCGGTGGTGGTGGAGCGGGCGGCGGCGCGGGTCGGGGCGGCGCGTTCGGTCGCATCGGCGGTGCCATCAGGAGTCCCGGCTACGGCTACGGCTACAGCACCGTCGAGGGCCAGTCGGCCTGGAATCGCAACTCGCGCCTCGGCGCTGGCCTGCGAGCCACCGGTAGGGAGTTTGGACCGACCGCGGGTCGCTTCGCCCGCGGCTTCGGCGCCCGCATCGGTCCGTTGATGGCGCTCTCGGCGGGCCTGGGCTTCCTAACCAGCGAAGGCAACCTCGGCGAACGCGGCCGGAGCACGCTCAGTCAGGCCACCTTCGGCCTGATCCCCGCGCCGCCGACGATGGACCAGCGCTTCGCCACCGGCTTCGAGGACGCCCGGAGTGGCTTCGGCTCGGCGCTCGCCAGTAAACGCCGCGCGGCCCGGCGCACCTTCGGCGGGCCTCACGGCGAGTTCTACTCGAACATGATCCCGGCGGCGGCGCGCGAAGCCGGGCAGGCGCCGGGGTACTTCCGCTACCGCCAGTCCCACCCCCTGCCGCTCAACTATGCCGTCGAGCGTCTCCGCGGCACCGACACTGGCACCCCGCAGGGGCAGGGCGAGGCAGCTTTCCTCCAGGCGCAGATCGAGAAAATCAAAGGCGCCCAGGCCGCTCGCGCCGGGGGCTTCGTGGAGGACATCCGGGGGGCGGCCAGGGTGGAAATCAACCACGGCGCGAAAGGCGCTCGGTCCTCGGCGATCGGGAACATCGCCGACCGTCTCGGCGACATCAACGACCCGCGCACCGCCAAGCTCTTCGGCGCCCAGGGTCTCGGTCTCGCGCGCCAGATGGCCCGCGAAAACCCGAAACTCAAGGGCGCCGTCGATCAGCTCGCCTCCTCGATCGAACAGCGCTTCGCAGAAATGGGCCGCAAGGTTCAGGTCATCCACGGCAACATCGTGGACGTGTCGGCGTCCTCCTGGGATCAGGTCGCCAAGGCTGCCGACTCGAAGACCCAGCAGGCGCTCGCCTCCGCCTCGAAGAACCTCACCGCGCTGGAGCACCGCGCGATGGCCGTGCTCCGCAACATGGGCTTCTCTCCCGGAGTCGCCCGCCAGCTCGCGCAGCAGTCCCTCCAGGGGGGCGAAGCGGGGGCGCTCGCCGACAGCGCCGCGAACGCGGGCACGGCCACCGCCGAAGTCAACGGCAAGCTCGACCCTCACTTCAAACCTGGCCACAAGACCACCCGTCACGGCGCCACCGGTATGCGCATTCCCGGCCGGGGCCTTCACGACACTGTGGATCTCGGCGGCGGCAACATGGTCGCCCCCGGCGAGACCCTGATCTACAACCGCCACACCGAGCGCAAGATCGACCGGATGTTGGCGCCCATGGGCACCACGCTCGCGCGGGAGATTGGCCGCGAGGGCCGCGCCCACTCCGAGCCGTTCCGCACCTTCTCTGCCACCGGTTCGATCCTGCCCGCTGGGAAGATGGCGCAGGCGATGGGCCTCAAGGTGAGCCAGGGTCCGGGTTATGGCGGCACCCCCTCTGGCGGACACGCCCCGACCTCCCTGCACTACTCGGGCCTCGCCTACGACATCTCCGGTTCGGCCCAGCAGATGTGGGCCTATCGGCGCCGCGCCGAGAAAGCCTTCCGCGGCTCGATCAACGAGCTGTTCTACGACCCGTACCCCTACTACATCGACAACGGCCAGAAAGTCCCCGGCGCGATCGGCGGCCACTCCGACCACGTCCACATCGGGTTCATGGGCGGTGGCGCGAAAGGCGCGGCGGGCGTCGGCCACGGCCGCGCTGTCGGCGCCGGTCACCCGCAGATAAAGCTCCGCGGGATGAAATCCGGCGTCGGCGGCCTCACCGGCCTGATCGCCGACCACGCCAACCAGGCGATCGCCGGGGGGATGTCCCGCAACCTCAACCGCATGGTCGCCGGGCGCGGCGGCCGCGGCGGCGGGATGCCGGGCGGTCTCGGCGGCGGCCCGGCCGAGAACATGGCGCTCGCCCGCTCGATGCTGGGCGGCTTCGGCTGGGGCCGCGGCGAGTGGCCGGACCTGAAAGCCCTCTGGCAGCAGGAGTCTGGCTGGGACGCTGGCGCCAGGAACCCCTCCAGCGGCGCGTACGGCATCCCTCAGAGCCTCCCGGCGTCGAAGATGGGGCCAGAGGCCCAGGGCAGCGGCCCGGCTGCTGCGAGGGCGCAGATCCTCTGGGGGCTGAAGTACATAAAAGACCGCTACGGCTCGCCCTCGGCCGCCTGGTCCTTCCACCAGGGCCACAACTGGTACAGCCGCGGCGGCCGCGTGCCGGGCATGGCGGGCTGGTTCAAAAACGGCGGCCACTTCCGCGTCAAGAACCCGACGATGTTCGGCGCCGGGGAGGGCGGGGTCACCGAGGACGTTCACATCACCCCGATGGGCCGTGGCCGCAAGGGCGGCGCCGGGGGCGGCGTGACGATCCCGGTGACGATCGGCACCGTGATCGCCCGCGACCCGAGCGAGGCCCGCAACGTCGGCCGTAACATCGCCAAGGGAATCGCGGCCGAGCTGGCCGGTGCCCTCAACGGCTCCGATGGAGTCTCCGATCGGGAGGTTGGCTGATGCCGAACGCAGTGCGAGCCGGACTTCACGCCCGCTTCCGGCGTGTCCCTGACCTGACCCCGCGCCAGGTGCTCCGCCAGCCCTTCACCCTGCCGGTCGTCATCGGCGACGAGTTCGTGGTCGAGGAGGAAGCGCTCTGGGAAGAGTGGGACTCGGTCGGCGCCGGGCGCTTCGCCACCCCGGCCCCCGGCGAGCACGCCGAGGGCCTGAAGACGATCTCGACCGAAGCGCTGACGATCTACTCCGACCCGAAATGGCTGGTCGCCCCCGGCCAGAACCCCCGCGCCGTCAAGCGCACCCTCCAGAAGATCCTCCGCAAGCGCGCCGTCTTCGACCTCATGGTCATCAATAAACCCTCGGCCGACTTCGCCGAGTTCAACGGCTTCGCCTCCCTGCGGCGGCTGGCGATCGTCCTGAAGCGCGGCGAGGCCGACACCCGCTATCTCCAGATTGACATCTCCGAGCACCGCCGGATCTCCTCCCGCCGTCGTCGCCACGGGAAAGCCGCCGACCTGCCAACGACCGCCGCGATCGGCCCGCAGACGACCCTCCGCGGCCTCGCGCTCAACTTCTACGGCATCGAAGAATTCTGGCGCGAGATCGCGAAGGCGAACGGGATCACGACCTGGGGCAGCGAAGACCCGCTCGTGGGCTTGCCGCGCTTCAAGGTCGGTGACCTCATCAAGATCCCCGAGCGCCCGCACCGCGGACCCAGCGGCGGCACCGAAGCAGCGGACAACTTCGTAGGCGTCGGCGTCGAGGTCGGCTAAAAAAATGGCCCAGGCCACCGGCCGCGAGCAGCGCAAGAAGACCCAGCGGGCGCAACTCCGCGCTCCCAACCTGTCGGCCTTCTACGACCGCCGGATCTCCTCGATCGAACCGGGTGAATTCGACTTCCGCATCGTCCTGGTCCGCCCCGCCCAGCCGCGCGAGAGCCGCTACCTGACCCTGACCCGGAACACGACGGAGGTGGACTGGTCTGACGCCGAAGGCTCGACGCTCTCCGGCTCCCTCACCGTCCGGCGCTCCGGCGTCAAGAGGATCAACTCGGTCCCGGTGGTCAGGGGTGATCGCGTCCGCCTCCTGGTCCACTGGGGCGGCCGCTGGCGGCGGCTCTGGGATCTCCGCATCCCCGACGTGCCCCCGGTCGATCTGAAGACCGGCAGCCTCTCGGTCACCCTCGAAGACGACCTGACCCCGCTCTCCCTGACCGAGCGCGAATGGGAGTTCAAGAAGGACAAGCGCCACCCGGACGGCTGGACGATGGACGAGATCATCCGCTACGTCTGCAAGAAGTGCGGCGTCCGCCCGGGCCGGATCTCCGAGGGCCGCCGCAAGATCAAGAAGCTGAAGCTGAAGGCCTCGGGCCTGGAGGTCATCCGCAAAGCTGTCGCCCTGGAGAAAGAGAAGACGGCGCAGAAGTTCGTCATCCGCTTCCGCGACACCCGGCTCGACGTGCTCCCCTACCGGCGCCCGGGGACGCTGTACACGATCAAGGGGATCGAGAAAGGCGGCTCCACCCAGGCCACCGGTAAGCCCCGGCCGGTCACCCAGATCGTCGCCAAGGGGCGGATCCGCTCCGGCGAGAAGACCAGGAAGGTCGAGGAAACCATCCGCTCGGTCAGCGCCATCAAACGCTTCGGCAAGATCGAGAAAGAGAAGGACTACGGCCGAGTGGACTCCCGGGCGGATCTTCGCGAGCAGGCCAAGCGCGACCTTGCCGAGGCGATCAAGCTGGAACGAACGGCCACCCTCACCCTCCCCGGCATCCCCTTCCTGGAGAAAGGCTCGGCGGTGAGGTGGGTCACCACCGAGCCGGGTTGGTCGGGCAAGGTAGGGGACACTGCCCGGGATCGCTCCTTCGCCTTCGTCACCGGGGCAAACCACATTCTTCTGCCGAGCAGCTACGAAACGGAAATCACCATCGCCCAGGACGACCCCTACTTCGAGGACCGGAAACGCCGCGACGAAGAGCGCCGGGACAAGAAGAAGAAGGAGCGGGGCGGACGCAAGCCAAAGGAAGATGCCGAATGAGCTTCATCGACTTCCTCGCCGCCCAGGCCGACCTCGACCTCCAGATGGCCCGTCGCGCCTTCCCGGTCGCCCAGGCCGCCTTCGACGGCCCCGTCCATGACCTCGCCGCCGAAGCCGCCGATGTCGGCTGGCACGACACCTCGACCAACCCTGAGACCGGCTCGATCGCGCTCGTGCGCGAGGACTCCGAACTGGTCGAGCTGGTTGGCGACATCGTGAAGATCTCCCGCGCGATGCCGACCGAAACTCGGGTCGTTTTCGCCTACGTGCTCGGGACCGCCTCAATCGTGGACGACCTCTCCCTGGCCCGCCGCCCGTTCATGGGTCTCGGCATCCTCGCCAACGAGACGCTCTCCTGCAAAATCGAGACGATCGCGTGAGCAAGGGCGACTTCGCGGACGCGGTGAGGAAGGCCGCTCGGGAGGAGGCCGTCAAGGCGTCGCCGCCGCCGCAGCGCTACCGCGTCGTCAAGCTCGACCCGTTGACCCTCGAAGCCTTCGGCTCCGACCTCCGGCTCACCGAGGGTGACGAGGACTTCGAGTTTCACGCTGGGCTGAAGCGGAAAGTCCGCGTCGGGTCCGTCGTCACCGTCTTGGACGACGAGAGGGGCGACCACATGGCGCTCGATCGACTGGTCGGCGACTCCGCCCAGGAGGACGACCCTCCCTCGGTCTCCGGCTCCCGTGGCGGCAACGTCGCCCTCAAAAACCTCCTGACGGTCCTAGATGCCGTCGGGGTCATCGAAGACAAAACCACGGCATGAGGCGGAAGCAGAATCCGAGCCGGGCTACCGTGTACCTACGCTGATGGCGGAAGAAACGTTCACCGACAACGACGAATTCGAGCTGCTTCCCGCGGGCGACGAAGACCTCCTCAGCGCCGACGCCCAGCTCGCCGCCGCCGAGGCGTCCCTCACCGATGATGCCTTCGCCACCGACTCGTCGCCAGCGCCGATCCCGTTCGGCAAATCGTGGGCATGGGATCGGGAGCGCCAGCGCTACAAGCGCGGCGGCTCCAGCGCCGCCCCCCAGGTCGTCTACGGCAAGGACTCCCTCCGCGAGTGGATCGGCAACGCCCTCTGCACCGCCCAGGGCGGCAGCCCGATCTTCTCCGACGAGTTCGGCATCGAGGAGCCGGACGACTGGATCGGCCTGGCTGACCCCGGCGACGCGATCGCCACCTTCGAACCGCGCGCCCGGGAGGCCGTGACCCAGCACGACCGGGTGCGGGAACTCGATGAGCTGGACCCCGAATTCGATCCCGATGAAGGAGTCGTCACCGTGTCAAATATCCTGGTCGTCACCGACGAGGCTGAGGCCGTCCCGCTTCTGCCCTTCGACATCTCCCCCACGGGCTTCTAAATGGCGATCGCTGAAGACTTCCTGAGCCTCCTGCCGCTCTTTCCCGAAGAGACGGAGACGACCATCCGGCTCCGGTGGAACGGCTGGGCAAACGAAGGGCTGACCGTCGATGACGCCGATGAGTGGGTGGACACCCGCGAGGGCAACCACTTCTTCATCTCCTCTCAGCCCGGTGTCCGGGAGGCCGCCAAAACCTACGACGTGATGGGCACCGACTACGTGGCGGCAACTTTCCCCGCCTTCGCCTGGGGCACCTACCTGGACGACCACGCGCTCACCTATTCGCTCGAACGGCTCGCCGCGACCCACGCCTCCGGGGAGGTCACCTTCACCGGGGAAGACGGCACCCTCGTCCCGGCGGGCACCGTGGTCGCCGCCGAGTCTCCTGTCGAAGGGGCCTCGGTGAAGGCATACGAAGTCAGCGAAGGCGGGACGATCGCGGGCGGTACCGTCACCCTGCCGGTCACCGCGATCGAATCGGGCAAGGCAACCGATGCCGCTGTCGGCGAGGTCACGATCGTCCTCTCGACCATCGAATCCGAAGAAGAGGTGACGGTCGCCAACGCCGACCCGATCATCGGCGGCTCCGACCCCGAGACCGATGAGGCTCTCCGCGAACGTCTCCTGGAGGTCTTCGAGGGCCAGGGGCCGGGCAACGTCCACGACTACGTCGTCTGGGCGCGCGCCTTCTCCGCGTCGATCGGCCTGGTCACCGTCTTCCCGGTCTGGAACGGACCCGGCACCGTCAAGGTCGTCATCCGCACCGCGGACGGCCAGCCCAACTCCGCCGAACTCGTCACCGACCTCAAAGCCTTCCTGGACCCAGTGGCGGGCAAAGGCTCCGGGCAGGCCCCGGTCGGCCACACCGTCACCGTCGAAACCGCGGTCACGGTCAAAGCGAAAGTCAAAGTCAAAATCGAGTTCAACGATGGCTACTCGCTCGAAGGAACCGGCGGCACCGTCGCCCTCAAGCCCTTCATCGATGAGGCCCTCGCCGACTACATGAGCCACGTCCCCCCCGGCGACGAAGTGGTCCGGCAGAAGATCATCGCCCGGATCGCCTCCTTCGAGGGCGTCCACGATGTCGGTGCCGTCGAAATCAACGCTGCGGCCGCGAACCTTGTGCTCGATGACGACCCGGCCCAGGTCGCCGAATACCGACCGACCGAATCCACGATCACCGAAGGCGCGGTCTGATGGCGCGGGTGCTCACGCCCGCCGCCCAGGCCCGGCTCGAAGAGCTGCCGGGCTGGGCGCAGGAAGCGCCGGAGCACAAGGCTCTCTGCTTGTGCTTCGCCAATGAGGGGGAGCGCCAGCGCGCGCTCGCTCGGGAAATCCGCGACGGCATGATCCCGATCAAAGCCAACGCCCTGACCTTGCCGCTCTGGGAGACGGCGCTGAAGCTGACGGTCAACCCAGTCGGCGTCGATGTCTCCACCCGCCGCGGCCTCGTCATCACCAAACTCCTCGGCGCCATCCCCGACCCTTCCGGCAAAACCTGGGAGGAGCAGATCACCGCCTTCCTCGGCCCGGGGTGGAGCTACGAAGAGGACAACACGCCCGACCAGACGATCCGGGTCAAAGTGCCCTTCAAAGTGGGTAGCTCCGACTTCCTCCAGGCCGAACGGATTCTGCGCGCGAAGATCCCGGCCGCCTGGGAACTCTTCGTGGAATCGGGCGAGGACTTCATCTTGGACCAGTCCGAAATGGACGTGCAGCAGTTCCACTCCACGCCCTAGCTTCGCGAAGTGGGGGCGGGCGCCCACTCCGCGCCCGCCCCTGCGCCCCGGGGACCGGCTGGCCCCGCGTGCCCATCCTAGCTGGGCGGGAGCTGAATCCGGACGCCTCTAGACTCGCTGCCGGATGACGGTCGATCTCAACTGGCTCTTCGCTCGGAAAGACGTGTTCCCCTCGTGGTGGGCGAACGCGATCCAGCAGGCGCTCACCAGCGTCAACACGCTCCACATCACCCGCAAATCAGCGACGGTGATCCAGGTCGCCCCCCACGCGACCCTCGGTGTCGCCGGGGTCATCATCGAGGGCAAATGGCGGATGAACGAGGCGACCGTCGAACGGACGGTGTCCGGCGCGAAAGCCACTTACTCGATCTGGGCGGTGGCGAAAAAAAACGAAGTCGATAACACGCCCGCTGTCTTCACCGACCACACCGTCTACACCTGGGAACTGAGGGTGACCTCCGGCGCCGCGCCGACCGGCGAAGGCATCGACATCACCGAGAAGATCGGCGAGGTCGATTGGTCCGGCGCGGCGATCGAAAAAATCCGACAGACCTACGGCTCGGTCGGCGGCGCCCAGATCGAGGACGGGGCGCTTTCGAGCGCGTCTGGCTCTGACATCACTTGGACGCGCGACGTAGACGGCGGCCTGCTCGCGGGATACAAGGCTGGCAGTGTCGCCGAGGGCGACGTTGCAGACGGCGCGATCACGTCACGGAAGACGAAACTGAGCATGGGGGTGGCTTCCGCAAGCGGAGCCACGGCATCCTTGGCAGCCAATACCTGGACCAGCGTGACTGGCTGCTCGTTTGAAGTCACCCCTGCAGTTGCCGGAACCCTGCACATCGTCGCCATCTGGGATATCGAACTCACGGCCACCGCCGGGACGGGCGGGGAAACCTATGAACCCGAAGGCAGTATCAAACTCAACGCCGAAGCCGAGAACGTGCGGGTGGCGAAAGACCTCTACACCGGGTTCACCAACCTGCCGATGCGGCGGTCGATGATGCAGGCCTACGCGCTGCCGGTTACCGCTGCGAAACAGACCATCCAGCAGCGGATCAAGAAGAACGCTTACGCACGGCGCTGCGACGCCGGGTTGGGCTGCTCGATGGCCTGGATCTTGCTCTAGGCCAGGCCCGCGGCGAGGACTCGGCAGACTCGGCGGTGGACCCGCAGACTCGGCTGCCAAGCTCCGTAGCTATAGGCGCTCAGTGGGCGGCTGGCGAACGTCGTCACCTTCGTCCGGTCGAACGCGCATAGGGCATAGGCGTCGGCCAGCAGCTCGCGGGGTTCGATCCTGGTTGAGCCTTCGATTAGGTGCCCGAAGATCCGCCGGTAGAGCCGGGCGCCCTGGTGTTCTCCGAGGTCGATCACGTGGGCGACCTCGTGGTAGAAGAAGAAGCGGTACATCGCCTGATCGCCACTTCGATCTTCGGGCGCTTCCACCGGCTCGGCCGACACGGGCGCCGCCGGGGGCACGGGTTCGCGGGGCGGGGGTGACGATCCCTGTTCTTCGGATGCCTGACGAATTTCGTCCTGGCGCAGTTCCCATTCGGCGACGTACTGCTGGCGCCTCGCTGCGTCGGCGGCCCGGACCTCTTCACCACTGCTCTCGTCGCCTTCATCGAACAGGTCGCTTTCGTCGGGCATCACCACGAGTCGGCGTGTCGGGTGAGCGCAGATCGTCGCGCGGAACTCTGGGCATTCGCGGTCGGCGACCACGATCCGGGGCGGGGTCGGCATCTTCGCTTCGGCGGCCCACTGGACGTAGAACGGGTTGGCGTCGCCAGCGACCACCATCGCGTCGGCGGGCGAGGCCCAGGCGAGGACGACGGCGACGGCGAGGGCGAGGGGGAGGGTTCTGCGGATCATGGGCGCCTCCTTCAGGAGATCGGTTTCGGGTGACGCCGGTTATGGTAGCACCAGAATGGGAAGAAAGTTCCCACTCATCGATCCATCGGCTTCGGCGGTTTCCTCTCCGCGAGAGTAGTAGCCTGATCCCCAGGTTTATGAAGCCGGGCAAAGCCAAACGCCTTCAGCACGCCGCCAACGGCATCCTCGGTAGGCGTCGCTTCAAATGGCGCAAGGTCAAGGAGGACGGGGAGCTGGGCGAGCGCTCCTGGGACGCCATCCACATGGCCGCCTGGCTGCTCGGGTTCTCCGATGAGCAGCTCGCCAAGATCCACCGCGGCAAGCTGACGCCGCACATCGAAGCCGTCCTGCTCGGGAAGAAGCCGCGCTCGGAGGAGATGAAGAAGCGCGATATCGCGCGCCGCGACGACGCCAAGCGCAAGCGCCAGAAGCACAAGGAAGCGGGCACCCTCGGCGGCATCCAGGTCACCCTCTACCCCGGCGAGCCGCACTACAACGGCTCCTCCGAGGTGCTGGCCTACATCGAAGGCTTCCTGTTGGACCGCGGCCTGCCGCTCGGCTCCGGCAAGCGCACCCCCGCCCACAACGCCGCGATCGGCGGGTCGTCCACCAGCGACCACCTCACCACGAAGACCTCCACGGACGCCCGCGACTTCCCGACCTTCTCTGGCGAAGACGACGCCCGCGCCCTCGCCGCCAACCTGGGGAACACCTCCTGGTCGCCGAACAGCTACGCCACCTTCGACATCCGGGTGGACGGGCACACCTACCGCATCCAGATCCTCTGGGGTAGCGGCATCGGCCACGGTGACCACGTCCATGTAGGCGTCAGCCTGGTGGGCTAGAGGCGGATGCGCCGCCTCTTCTCTCGCCGTGCTGCCCGCCGCGTCGCCAAGCGCGCCGCGGCTCACGGTGTGCCCGAGAACATCGCCACCTATATCGCCTTCGCCTGCCGCAAGGAGAAGCTGCGCTACGCGCTCGGCTTCGCGATGTTCGAGCAGGAGTCCGACTTCAAGGTGATTTACGGACACGACCTCGGTGGGCTAAACGCCGGATTGCGAGTAACCCGCGAGAACTACCTGCGCTTCCGCGTCGAGGTGGTGCGCCGCCGCGGCGGCGGCTCCAACGGCGTCGGCCTCGGCCAGGTGACGTGGTGGACGTACATCAAAGTGCGCTCCGGGCTGTGGAAGCCGAAGGTGCAGGTCTACCTCGCCGTCGAGATCTTGGACGGACTCGTTGACCGCCTCGGCGAGTTCACCGGGACCGGCGCCTACAACGGTGGCGAGGGCAACCCGAACGGCACCTACGCCACCGAGGTGCTGAACCGGGCCGATGAGTGGCGGCCGAAACTCGCTGGAAAGGACTGAGCCATGCCCAAGGACCAACCCGATAGCTGGACCGTCGATGAGGTCGTGGAAGAGGACGAGAACGGCACCTTCGCCATCGTCCGCATCTCTCAGAACAGCGATTACGTCCCCGACCGGAAGTGGCCGGAGCGCGGTCAGCAGCTCATGGTCAAGGACACCGAGTAATGCGCCGTCCCGCCTCAACCGAAAGGAACCACCCGTGAAGCATCAATTCGCCTCCCTCTTGAAGTTCCTCACCCAGAGCAACACCGCCCTCGTCGTCTTTGCCGCCTTCGTCTTGATCGGCGTCTACGTGGTCTTCGTCACGCCGCTCACCGCGATGGGCCTCGTCTCCCTCCTCCAGCTCCAGGCGGTCGCGCTCGGGGTCGGGATCGGCGCCGCGCAGATCAAGTTCACGAAGGCGACGGCAGGCGAGCCGGTGTTGGGGGCCTATGTCCTCCTGGTGATCGTCGCGGTGATCGTCGGCGGCATCGAAGTGCTTTCCGCCCCGCTGACCTACGAAGGATGGGTGAATGAGGTGTCGCCCTGGGTCGCCGGTCTCTTCGTCGCCAAGGGCCTCTTCGCCAACAACGGCCTCGGGGCGATGGTCAGCGGCCGCTCCGGGTGACGAAGACTCCTTCTCGTCTCACCCTCGAAGTAGATCTTCGGGAGCAGATAGGGCGCCACCGGGTCTACAGCCTGGTGGCGCTTTGCAGTAAGCGGCGCGGGCCGGTCACCATCGACCATCTGCTCGCCGTCGCCAGCCGCGAGCGCACCGACGGCCGCGGCCCGTCCTCGCCCGCCAAGGAGGTGCTCCGCCGGGGGGACAAGCCCTTCCTGGTCCCGGCCCTCCGCCGTCTCCGCACCGTCCTCAACCAGAACGTGAAGGAGGCCGATGAGCGTGGCGTCCCGACCGATCGGCTGATGCGCGTCGCCGTCGCTGCCTGGGACTCGGGCATGGACGAAGCCGTCCGCGGCTATGTCGAGCAGGCCGACCCCGACCTCTATGCGACCGGCGGCGACTACTCCGCCGATGTCTTTCGCCGCCGCGCGCACCTCCGCGAGATCTTGATGGACGACTACTACGGCCTCGAACCAGCGCATTTGGTCTCCGCGCTCAGGTAAGCTGCCGAGCGTAGGTGACGGTCATTCCTCCGCGCCAGGTCTTAGGCCTTGCGACGGGAGGGTTCGGGTGATCTGAACCACGGGGAGTCGGGGCCACCTTCGGGTGGCCCCTTCTCGTTCCGGCGGATGACTGGTAACTTTCTTCCCACACCCGAACCTGGAGGCTTCAAGATGGCCGAAGATCTGATTCAGCTCAACCCCCTCGCCGCCGCCGCGCAGTTCACCGAGGCCGATCGGCAGGCGATCGCGCACCACCTCGGCATAGAGGCGACGAACCCCGCGCTACTTCCCTTCCTGGCGATGGCGGCCTCGATGAGTCTCAACCCGCTTTCCGGCGAGATCTGGTTGCTGAAGGGCGAACGCGAGACCAGCACCGGCATCGAAGTCTTCTACCGCCCCGCGGTTGGCCGCGACGGCTTCCTGAAAAAGGCTCGGGAATCCGACAACTTCAAAGGCATCCGCTCCGACGTAGTCCGCGCCAAAGACACCTACGAGGTCGAGCACACCCAGGACGGCATCAACTTCGTCCACCGCCACGCCTCCCTCGGCGAGGGCGTCAAGGCCGACGACCAGGAAAGCCACCGCGGCTCTGTCCGCGGGGCCTGGGGCCTGCTCGAATACAAGGACGGCACCTCGCCCTTCTTCTTCTTCGCCGAGATCTCCGAGTACGCCCGGACGAAGACCGTCGTGAAGGACGGGCACGCCGAAGAGGTTCCCGAGGGCGCCTGGTCCTATCTGTCGGCGATGATTCTGAAGTGCGTGCAGTCCTACGTCTGCCGCATCGGTTGCG
>Ga0207708_10000500_pt1 | contig 30176 bp, 31 predicted proteins | sample KBSK5101metaG_FD_184340 | JGI IMG/M metagenome (GOLD analysis project Ga0207708, IMG submission 184340) | Corn, switchgrass and miscanthus rhizosphere microbial communities from Kellogg Biological Station, Michigan, USA - KBS K5-10-1 metaG... | ecosystem: Host-associated > Plants > Roots >... | reverse complement strand
CGAAAAATCCGCCATCGGATCCCGCGCCGCCCAATCATGTGACGGCTGCGCCGCCGTATGAACCACCACTGCGATTTCTTTCCCAAATTCCGAGAAAAGTTTGGTAATCGCCCCTTCATCACGAATATCCGCCGACGAGTGCCGATAGCGCGGGAGCGATTTTTCCAGCCCTTTGCGCGTAGCGGCAGTCGAAGCTTCCGGTCCAAAAAACCACGCCCGCAGATCATTATCCACGCCCACAACCTCAAAGCCCTGGCCATGGAACCACTTCGCCGTTTCCGACCCAATCAATCCCGCAGAACCTGTAACGATGATCGTGCGTGGCGTACTCATGGAGTCTGGAGAAATCTCACAGCCGACGCGTATACGCAATCTGTCATCCCGAGCGGCGCGAGGGATCTCACGACCGAAGTTCGCACCGGCTCATTCCACGCCAGTGCCGGTCGCGTACATGCGAGATCCCTCATCCCGCGTTGCGGGATTCGGGATGACAGCGCGGAGATAATTACGAGTCAATTGAACGTTTTGATTGATTATTCGCCAATCATCCATGTCACTTCACCCGCGGACGGACTCACTCGCGCGGCGGGAAACTGCCGGTCGCCCGCGAGCACACGCTCGATCAGCTGGGGACTTTTCGACGCGCCGACGAGAAACAAAATCTGACGCGCATGATCGATGAGCGGAAAAGTGAATGTCAATCGCCACGCGTTCAATTTGGGGACAAAATTTGCGACGACGCGCCGCGACATCTCTTCCAACGCGGCCGTCCCGGGAAAGAGCGACGCAGTATGGCCATCGTCGCCAAGACCGAGAAGAATCAAATCGTGTTGATAGATTCGCTCACCATGCTCGATGGCGATGGCGTCCAGTTGGTCTTCGTACTCCTTTGCTGCGATTTGCGGATCGATTTCGCCGCGCATACGCATGATTGATTTTTCAGGAACGGCAGCAGGAACAAAGAGATTTTCTCGCGCCATTCTAAAGTTGCTTTGCGCATCATCTGGCGGCACGCATCGCTCATCTCCGAACGTGAACAGAATCTGATCCCACGGAAGATCATGTCCCTCCCCCGCAATTCGGGCGTAAACCGGCGTCGGCGTGTTTCCTCCTGAAAGCGCGATCCGAAATTCGCTGCGCTCGACGATCGCTTTGCGCGCCTGCTCGAGGATGAAGGCGGCAGCGTCCGCAACGAAATTTTTGCTTCGGAGCACTCGCGGGGGCGTTTCCATACGTTTTCGATTCGCCTCTCCCTTTTCAAGGAAGAGGGCTAGGGTGAAGGGTTGATCATCGCACGCTATGGCACATCACGCACCCCTCACCTCAGTCCTCTCCCCTGTGATAGGGGAGAGGCGGACTCAAGCAGCTTGCGCAATTGCAAACATCAAACTGCGCAATGCGCCTGGCCGCGTTTCTGCAGGTAGTGCTGATGATATTCTTCAGCGCGCCAGAACGCTGAAGCGGGTTCGATCTGCGTCACGATTGGTCGAGTGAACCGGCCGCTCTTTTCGAATTTTTCTTTTGAAGCGATGGCTGCCGCCTGTTGCTCAGGGGATTGATAAAAAATTACCGACCGATACTGCGTGCCAACATCAGGGCCCTGACGGTTCAGCGTTGTCGGGTTGTGGTTCGACCAGAAAACATCCAGAAGTTGGTCGTAACTGACCTCTGCCGGATCGAATTCCACTTGCACCACCTCGGCGTGTCCGGTCTTGTCGGTGCAAACATCCTGATACGTCGGATTCTCGTGTGTTCCTCCCGCATACCCGACGCTGGTAGACAAGACCCCTTTTACGTTGCGGAATGCTTCTTCCACTCCCCAGAAACAACCCGCACCGAACGTAGCTTTTTCCGTTTGCATGCGAACACGATGAAACGATTACACCACGTGCGCAACCAAATGCTTGCCGGCATTCGCTGCTTGACTTACCGGCGTTGGTCTCATTTCCATGGCACTTAAGTCCTATAGCGGTCAATTACGATTGCAGGTACTTGAAATGCCCTAACCGCAATGAACAGCTCCGCCACGACCTTACAGCAAATGCGTCCGTTGCTGCCTGTTCGGCTTTTCAATGGATTTGGAGCACTGCTGGAGAAAACGCGGATTCCATCGACTCGAATGTTTGCGACGGAATTGGTCGAGACCGCAAAGCGACGCTGCGGCCTGGTTGATTTTGGCCAAGGCGAGTTCTTTGAGGCGCTGTCGCGCCTGCTCGACTCATGCCAGGACGAGGCACGCCTCAACCTGATCGGAAAAATTGCTCTCAAGACCGACGTTGTAGAGACTTTGTGCGCGCGTCTTCAGATGGAACGCGACCGAGAGTTCTACCCAGATATCACGCGCCAGGAAATCCGCGAACCCCTCTTTATTGTAGGATTGCCCCGCAGCGGCACCAGCGTATTGCATCGGCTGCTCGGAGCTGACCCGGAACATCGATCTCCTCTGATGTGGGAAGTGAGGTCCCCATCTCCGCCCACTCGCTACGATGAGAAGCGCCGGATTCAGCGCGCGAGGCAAGGTTGTAACTTCTTTAACTGGGTGGCACCCACGTTCCGCTACGTGCACACGGTCGGTGCAGAAATCCCGCAGGAGTGCGTCAGCCTTATGACGCCCACATTCTTGAGCGATCAGTTCGAAGGTCTCTTCGAGCCGCTAGGGCCACGCGAGATCTCTGGGCTCCTGCCGCGGGGCGGCACGATCCTGCGCACGTCGCGGACGAACCCGTACAAGGTCGAGGGCGGCGTGGCGCGCGTTCTTGCGAACTTCGAGCGGGAGCGGTTGGACGCGCTCGTCGCGATCGGCGGTGAGGACACATTGGGTGTGGCCGCCCGGTTGTACGAGGAGCACGACTTCCCAGTGGTCGGCGTCCCGAAGACGATCGACAACGACCTCTCGGCCACGGACTACACCTTCGGCTTCGACACCGCCGTCTGGATCGCGACCGAGGCGATCGACCGGCTGCACACCACGGCCGAGTCGCACAACCGAGTCATGGTCGTCGAGGTGATGGGCCGGCATACCGGCTGGATCGCAGTCGCGAGTGGGATCGCCGGCGGAGCCGACATGATCCTGATCCCCGAGCAGCCGGTCTCGATCGACGACGCGTGCAAGGAGCTTCGCCGCCGCCACGAGCGCGGCAAGGACTTCTCGATCGTCGTCGTCTCGGAGGGCTACGAGCTCGAGGGGATGCCGGAGAGCGACGACGTCGACCAGTTCGGTCATGCACGGCTGTCCGAGCGCGGCGTCGGCGCCGCGCTGGCGAAAGAGATCGAGGCGCGCACCGGCTACGAGACGCGCGTCACGGTTCTCGGACACGTTCAGCGCGGCGGCTCGCCCACTCCGCGTGACCGCGTGCTCGCGACGCGCTACGGCCTCAGGGCGGCCGACCTCGTCGAAGCCCGGAACTTCGGTCGTATGGCTGCGCTGCACGGCGATGACATCGTCGACGTCGCGCTCGCCGATGCCACTGCGCAGCTGAAGACAGTCCCGCCCGAGCTGTGGTCCGTGGCGCGGGCGTTCTTCGGATGAGCGCGACGGCGCCGCGACTCTTCGGTGGCCAGAACATGACGCAACAGCTGCAGCGCGTCCTCGTCCGCTCGCCGCGCACGATTGGATTCGCGACCTGGCGCGAGTACGGCTGGCGGGCCGAGCCTGACCCCAAGAAGCTCGCCGCGGAGCACGATGCGTTCTGCACGGCGCTCGGCGGGGCCGGCGCCGAGGTCGTGCTTGCGGAGACCGCTGTTCCCACTGACCCCGATTCGATCTACGTCTTCGATCCGGCGATCGTCTCCGACCGCGGCGCGATCGTCCTTCGCCCCGGCAAGGAGGGCCGGCTCGTGGAGGCGGACGCGATCGCGGCCGACTTCGAGAGTGCGGGGGTGCCGGTCGTCGCGCGGCTCGATGCACCGGCGACTGCGGACGGCGGCGACACGATCTGGCTCGACGAACAGACCTTGCTCGTCGGGCGGGGCTACAGGACGAGCGACGACGGCATCCACGCGCTGCGAGCGGCGCTTCCGGAGGTCAGCGTGCTCGGTTTCGATCTCCCGCATCTGCACGGCTCCGACGTCGTGCTGCACCTGCTCTCCCTTCTGAGCCCGCTCGACGAGGACCTCGTCGTCGCCTACTTGCCGTTACTGCCGGTGCGCCTGGTGCAACTTCTGACCGAGCTCGAGATCCAGATCGTCGAGATTCCGGACGACGAGTTCGAGACGATGGGCGCGAACGTGCTCGCGCTCGCGCCGCGGGTCGCGCTCGCACTCGAAGGCAACGACGAAACCCGCCGGCGGCTCGAACGGGCCGGCGTCGACGTGACGGTCTACAGCGGCGACGAGATCTCGCGCAAGGGCGACGGTGGCCCGACCTGTCTCACGTGTCCGCTCCTACGCGCGTAAGCGGTAGACCGCGACCCAGGGCCCGGCCAGGTCGCCTCCAGGCTGGACGTAGTAGACGCGCTCCGCGCGTCTCTCAAGCTCGTCGTAGAAACGAGCCTCACGCGGGTAGCGATCGCGCGCGGCCAGGACCCGGTCCGTCACCGCGCCCGTCACGACGACGTCGCTGACGCCGATCTTTCGGAGGCGGGCGATGTCGCGGTTCGGGTCGAACTCGCGCTTCGGGCCCGGCAGGAGGAGAGGCAGCACACGAAGCCCTGGGAAGCTGGGAGTCGACGGGTCCGCGGCGATCTGCGTCCCGCGACTCACATGCTGCTCCACCCAGCGCTGCGCAACCACGCGCGTGTCGGTACGGGTGAGCTCCTTCGCGTCGCGGACCGACCAGGTCAGCGGGACGACGAGCAGCAGGAGCGTGACCGGCGCCAGCGAACGCATGCGCCCCGCCAGGGCTCCGAGCGCCGGAACGAGCGGCAGCACGTAGCGGTCGAAGTGTGCGCTCAGAGTCAGCAGATCGGCGAAGTAGACAATGACGAAAGACGAGAGGACGAGGTCGGCGCGAGTCCGGTGTATGAGCGCGAGGACGAGACCGACCCCGCAGAGGATCAGGACGGGGCCGAGCCCTTCCCACAGCCGACCGGTGAATGCGATCGGCGCGATGTGGTCGTGCTCGAACCCGAGCCAGCCTTCGCGTGCGAGGCGTTGCACGCGGAAGGCTTCGTGCCAGGCCTGGTGACGGTGCACGAGGATGAAAGGGCTCGTGGCAAGGAATGCCAGCACCGCGAGCCCGACGGACACGGCGACCCGCCCCCACTGCTTCCAGCCCGCGACGACGAGCGGCACGAGCAGGAACACCCCGGGATACTTGAATCCCATTGCGAGCCCCGCGACGAGGCCGCCCAGCTCGAGCCGTCCCGTCACGAGCAGCGCGAGACAAGCGGCCACGCCGAGCGTCAGCGGTACGTCGGTCACAGCGGCTCGCGAATAGGCGACGTGGATCGTGCACACCGCCACCACCGAGGCTGCGACGACGCCAGCCGACGCGGTGCCGTAGGCACGACGGCCGAGCCACCAGGAGGCCGCGATCGCGCCGAGGGCGAGTGCGACGCCGACGATCCGCGCGGTCAGATACGACGGCTCGTCGTGCCAGAGCTGGAACGGCGCGTTGACGTACATCAGCAGGCTCGGATAGTCGAACCAGTGCGGATCTCCACCGCCACCGTGCACGAGCTTCCACGCACGCGGCACGATCGATTGCTCATCCGGATTGAGCAGGTTGCCGAACGGAAGCCCGTACTGGATCCCAACGAGCCGCAGCGCCGCGGCACCGACCAGGATCGCGGCGAGTGCGGCGCCGGGCCCGCCCCACCGGGTGGCGGACCGGTGGTCGCCGGCGTTAGACGGGCGGCGGGACGTCACCGGCGAGGTCGGCGACGTGTCGCGCTCCGACGATGACCGCATCGACTCCCGCCCGTTCGAGCTCCTCGACCTGCTCACGGCTGGACACCGGGACATCCGCGACGGCGAGCTTGCCGGCGGGGACGTCCGGAAGCAGCTCGAGTGCGCCGTCGAGCGCGCTGCCGTCGTGATCGTCGCCGGCAGCCAGTAGAAAGATCTCGGGGTCGAGCAGCTCGAGTGCGAGCTCGAGCTGTTCTTCGGTTCGCACTTCTACAACACAGTCGAGGCCGAGCTCGATCGCCTCCGCGTGCTGGCGCACGAGCCACTCCGTGTCCTCGCCGGCGTTCGCGACCGTCACGAGCCAGGCGTCAGCCCCCGCGAGCGCTGCTACCGACGGCGAGCCGACCGCGCGCCAGAGGACGGGCAGCTCGGTAACTTCGCGCAGGCCGCCGACTTCGCCCCGTACGGTGATGGCTTCGGCGCCTTCTCCCGCGGCCGATCGGGCGGTCGCCAAGTCGCCGACGTCGGCGATCAGGGAGATGCCGTCGCCCTCGGAGATGGCCTGGCTGAAGCGCCGGTCGCTTCTCACGCGCGAAGTATCTACTGGCCGACCGGGTGCCAGACGGTCTTGAGCTCGAGGAACGAGGCGATCTCCCAGGGGCTTTGCGTGTCCGGATTCCCGCGGACCACGCGCTTCACGTTGTCTGCCGCCGCCCGCTCCAGGTCAGCGGAGCCGCCGTCGGCGCCCGTGACGTCGATGGCGTTGACGTCCATGTGCGAGGCGAGCCACGGGGCCAGCTCGTCGCGGTGACCGGTCAGCAGATTGACAGCCCCGCCCGGCACATCGGATGTGGCCAACGCCTCCGCGAGCTCGATCGCGGCGAGCGGGTGCGTCTCCGAGGCCACCGCCACGACGGCATTCCCACCGGTCAGCGCAGGCAGCACGCGTGAGACGAGCCCCAGCAGCGGCGGCTCGTCGGGCGCAACGACCGCAACCACTCCGGTCGGCTCGGGAACGGTGAAGTTGAAGTACGGACCGGCCACGGGATTCGAGGAGCCGAGCACCTGCGCGAGCTTGTCGGCCCAACCTGCGTACCAGACGATCCGATCGACCGTGTGCTCCACCTCGTCGAGGCCGGTGCTCAGCTCTGCGAACTCGGAGCCGCGCGCCTCGATCATCTCGGCGATGCGGTAGAGCACCTGACCACGGTTGTAGGCAGTCATCCCTGCCCACTTCGGCAGCGCAGACCTCGCGGCGCGCACCGCGTCGCGAACGTCCTTGCGAGACGCCCTGGCGACGTTCTGACCTTCGGCCTCGTAGCTGCGTCCAGACTCTGAGCGCGGGAATGCACCGCCAATGAAGAGTTTGTACGTTTTCTTGACTGGTAGCCGGTCAGCCACCGTTCGGCTCCGATCCGTCGAAGTCGATGTACGGCTCCAGCCCATGGCGTCCGCCTTCGCGGCCGAAGCCGGATTCCTTGTAGCCGCCGAACGGCGAAGTCGGATCGAACCGGTTGAAGGTGTTCGCCCACACGACGCCCGCGCGCAGACGTTCGGCCATCCAGAGGATGCGCGAGCCCTTCTCCGTCCAGACCCCGGCGCTCAGGCCGTACGGCGTGTTGTTCGCCTTCTCGACCGCTTCCTCGGGCGTGCGGAACGTCAGCACCGAGAGAACCGGACCGAAGATCTCTTCCTGCGCGATGCGATAGCTCTGCGCGACGTTCGTGAAGACCGTCGGCACGAACCAGTAGCCCTTCTCGGGCAGGCGGCACGGCGGCTGGTAGATCTCCGCTCCTTCGTCCTCGCCGGCCTCGACGAGCTCGCGAATCTTGTCGAGCTGCTGCTTCGAGTTGATCGCGCCGACATCTGTGTTCTTGTCAAGCGGATCGCCGACACGGAGCGTCGTCAATCGGCGCTTCAGCTTCTCGACGACGGGCTCGTAGATCGACTCCTGCACGAGCAGCCGCGAGCCGGCGCAGCAGACGTGGCCCTGGTTGAAGTAGATCCCGTTGACGATTCCCTCCACCGCCTGGTCGAGTGCCGCATCGTCGAAGATGATGTTGGCGGCCTTGCCGCCCAGCTCGAGCGTCAGTCGCTTGCCGGTACCGGCGAGCTCGCGCTGGATCGCCTTGCCGACCTCGGTGGAGCCGGTGAAGGCAATCTTGTCGACGCCTTCCGATTTCACGAGCGCGGCTCCCGCTCGGCCGTCGCCGGTGACGATGTTCACCACTCCCGGAGGCAGCTCCGCCTGCCTCAGCACGTCTGCGAAGAGCAGCGCGGAGAGCGGCGTCGTCTCCGCCGGCTTGAGGACGACTGTGTTTCCGGCGGCCAGGGCGGGGGCGATCTTCCACGAGAGCATCAGCAGCGGGAAGTTCCACGGGATGATCTGCCCCGCCACGCCGATGGGGCGCGGTCGTCGATTGGGAAAGGCGTACTCGAGCTTGTCGGCCCAGCCCGCGTAGTAGAAGAAGTGTGCGGCGGCGAGCGGGAGGTCGACGTCGCGGGACTCCTTGATCGGCTTGCCGCCGTTCAGCGACTCCAGCACCGCGAACTCGCGCGAGCGCTCTTGCAGGATCCGCGCGATCCGGAAGAGGTACTTCGCCCGCTCGGCAGGTGCGATGCCCGACCAGCCGTTCTCGAACGCCTCGCGCGCTGCAGCGACCGCCCCCTCGACCTCCTCGGGAGTCGCCTGACCGACCTCGGCGAGCGTCTCCTCGGTCGCCGGCGAGATCGTCGTGTAGGTCTCGCTCGGCTCGAGCCACTGACCGCCGACGAAGTGGCCGTACCGGTCCTCGATCGAGACGACGTCGCGTGATTCCGGCGCGGGCGCGTACGCCCACTCCTTCGGTACCGGCGTTTGCTCCTTCTTGCGGTCGAGCTCAGTCAACGGTGAAGTAATCCGGGCTCTGGTAGACGCCCGTCTTCTCCTTCCGCAACTGCATCAGGACGTCGTTCAGAAGCGACGAGGCGCCCAGGCGATAGAGGTCCGGCGTCAACCAGTCCGGACCGAGCGTCTCGTGGAGCTGGACGAGGTACTGCACCGCCTGCTTGGCCTGCCGGATGCCGCCTGCCGGTTTCATCCCGACCATGCGGCCGTTCTCCTCGTACACGTCGCGGATCGCCTCGAGCATGCAGAGCGTCACCGGGAGGGTTGCCGCGCCCGGGAGCTTGCCGGTCGAAGTCTTGATGAAGTCCGCACCCGCGGCCATCGCGAGGAGCGACGCTCGGCGCACGTTGTCGTAGGTGCCGAGCTCGGAAACCTCGAGGATCACCTTGAGGTGCGCGTTGCCGGAGGCTTCCTTCACGCGCACGATCTCGTCGTAGACCTTCGCGTACCGTCCGGAAAGGAAGGCGCCGCGGTCGATCACCATGTCGACCTCGTCTGCGCCCTGGTCGACGACCCACGCGACCTCCTCGAGCTTCAGCTCGATCGGGGATTGGCCGGACGGAAACGACGTCGCGACCGAAGCGACCTTCACGCTCGAGCCCTCGACTCGCGCGACGGCGGCCGGGACGAGGTTCGGATAGACGCAGATCGCGGCGACCGACGGCACGCCCGGCTCGCTCGGGTCCGGCCGGATCGCCTTCGAGGCGAGCGCGGCCACCTTGCCGGGAGTGTCCTGCCCCTCGAGCGTCGTCAGATCCATCATCCGGACTGCGAGCTCGAGCGCGAAGACCTTCGCCTCCTTCTTGATCGAGCGCTTCGCCAACGATGCTGCGCGTTCTTCGAGCGCGACGGCGTCGACAGAGCCGATCCGAGGCAGCCTCGGCTCGAGCGGAAGCTCGAAACCACGCGGCAGAACGGGCGCCTGGGCCATGGGCTCAGTCTAGCTCCGGGCGAAAGCTGCGCTTTCGCCCGGATTTGGTTAGGGCGCTACGCGCGGAACGTGCGCGGGCAAAGCCCGCGCACTCCTATTGTTTCTGCTGAACGCGCGTTCTAACCGCCCGGGCGAAAGCGAAGCTTTCGCCCGGGTTACAGCCCGAGCCGCTGCAACAGAGCCTCGTCGCGGCGCCAGCGGGCCTTCACCTTCACGCGTAGCTCGAGATAGACGGGATGCCCGACCATCGCCTCGATCTCCGGCCGGGCACGGCGGCCGATCTCCCGCACCATCGAGCCGCCCTTGCCGACGAGGATCTGCTTCTGGGAGTCGGTCTCGACGAGGATCTCCGCCTCGATCACACGCTCGCCCAGCTCCTGGACCTCGACCGTGATCGCGTGCGGCACTTCGTCCTTCGTCAACCGCAGCGCCTGCTCCCGCACGAGCTCTGCGATCTGCACCTCGAGCGGCAGGTCGGTGCGCTGCTCCTGCGGGAAGTACAACGGTCCTTCGGGCAGAAGCGTGACGAGATCGTCGCGGAGCTCGGGCACGCCGTCGCCGGTCTTGGCGCTGATGGGATGGAGCGCATGAAAGTCGCCCAGCCTCGACGCGGTCTCCATTTGCGTGGCGATGTGTCCGCCTTTCAGCCGGTCGACCTTGTTGAGAGCGATCACGACGGGCACACCCAGCTCGAAGACGCGGCGCGCCACGAACTTGTCGCCTGCCCCGATTCGTTCCCGGGCAGAGAGGACGAGGAGGACGGCTTCGACGTCCTCGAAGGAGGTGTCCACGGTGCGCTGCATGTGCTCCGTCAGCGAGTCGAGCGGTCGCTGGAACCCCGGCAGGTCGGCGAGGACGAGCTGATAGTCGTCCCCGTTCGCGATCCCGAAGATCCGGCGGCGTGTCGTCTGCGGCTTGTCCGACACGATCGCGACCTTCCCGCCGGCGAGGGCGTTCACGATCGTGGACTTGCCGACGTTCGGCCGCCCGGCCACCGCGACGAAGCCGGACTTCAAGTCGGAAGGTCCCAGGTATCCGGCAGCAGGTCCGTCGCCGAATAGGTGACCAGCTCGCCGGCCGGGTTCAGGAAGGTCACCTCGTCGATCCGGAACTCGTACAACCACTGCCGGCAACCGCCGCAAGGTGAGGCCGTGATCCCGATCGCCTCGAAGTCGCCGGGCTTGTACCCCTCGCTAACCGCTTTGACGAGCGCCGTCTTCTCGGCGCAGACACCGAGCGGGTAGGCGGCGTTCTCGACGTTCACTCCCTCGAAGACCTTGCCGTCACGGGTCCGCACCGCCGCGCCGACGAGGTAGTTCGAATACGGGGCGTACGCTCGCGCGGAGATCGCGACGGCGCGGTCGTAGAGATCCCTGCTCACAACAGCTGGAAGACGGAAAGGGTGACGAGCGCGCCGAGCGCGCCACCGTAGGCGACCTCGAGGGTCGAATGAACGCCGGATTCAACGCGAGTTTGCGCCACGAGCAAAGCCATCAGGAAGGTCAGTCCACTGACGACGAAACGGTGCGAGTCACCGACGATATAGGTGGCTGCCATCCACCCGGCGAACGCGACGGCTGCATGGCCTGAGGGTAGCCCGCCACGCAGCGGCGACCCCCGGCCCGTCCAGGCCTTGGTCGCGATCACGATGATCACCGTCAGCACGAGCGCAACCACCGTGATCTCGGCCGGTGCATTGCGGAGCTTGTCGAGGACTCGGGCCGTCTTGTCCGCTGCCTTACCCGCGAACACGAGATAGGCGATGGCAACGGCATTGACCGACGCGATCAGCACAGCTCCGGCGGCGATGTCCTTCGCGAGCTTCGCCATCGGATCGAAGGAGGTCGTTGCGGCGTCGATCGCACCTTCGATGGCCGTGTTGATCATCTCGGCGACGAGCACGAACGCGATCGCGAGCAACAGAGCGATCAGCTCGATCTTCGAGACCCCGACGGCGACGGCTCCGACGATCACGGCGACAGCAGCAGCGAAGTGGATTCGCATGTTGCGCTGCGTCCGCAGGACGTGGATCACGCCCTCGATCGCGTAGTTGAAGCTCTCGATCATGTTCGGTCGCGTCCTCATGTGTGTGCACGCTCCCTGGCTTCCATCTGGGCGCCGTGGTCGTAGCCGACCAGGTGCAGCACGGCATGAACCAGCGGCCCGCGCCACGAGTCGCCCACGACCTCCGGGCAGATGACGACGTCGCCCAGCTGCCGCGGCACTCCTGCCGGGATCGTCTCGCGGCCGTCGATCGGAAAGGCGAGCGCGTCGGTCTCCTCGTCGATGCCGAGATGCTCTCGTTTGAGGTCGCGAATCTCGTCGCGCCCGACGAGCGCGAGGCCGAGCTCGCCCTCGTCGATCCCGTCCTCGCGGAGCACGTCGCGGATCAGCTGCGCAGCGGCCTCGAGATCGAGCGCCGCGGCCGAACGGTTCGCCACCTCGATCTCCACCATCGCCGCTACTTCCGCCGTAACGTGCCGGTCTCCTCCGCGTGCAGCTTGTAGGCCTCGACGATTCGCTGCACGAGCTTGTGGCGCACGACGTCCTCGTGACCGAATTGGATGAACTCGATCCCGTCGATCGTGCGGAGGATGTCCTGCACCTGGATGAGGCCGGACGCCTGCTCGCGGGGCAGGTCGATCTGGGTGACGTCTCCGGTGACGACCATCTTCGATCCGAAGCCGAGCCTGGTCAGGAACATCTGCATCTGTTCCGGGCTCGTGTTCTGCGCCTCGTCGAGGATGATGAAGGAGTCGTTGAGCGTGCGGCCGCGCATGAACGCGAGCGGCGCGACCTCGATCGTCCCCCGCTCCATGTACGTGTTGAGCCGCTCTGCGTCGAGCATGTCGTAGAGCGCATCGAAGAGCGGGCGCAGGTAAGGGTCGACCTTCGCCAGCATGTCGCCTGGCAGGAAACCGAGCCGTTCTCCGGCCTCGACGGCGGGGCGGGTCAGAATGAGCCGGGCGACCTGCCGCTCCTGCAGCGCCGCGACCGCGGCGGCCATCGCGAGGTAGGTCTTCCCGGTGCCGGCCGGGCCGATGCCGAAGGTCACCGTGGACTTGCGGATCGCGTCGACATAGCGCTTCTGGGTCACTGTCTTCGGAGTGATCTGCTTGCCGCGGTGGCGCCAGACCACGTCGCCGAGGACGTCCTGGACGTTCTCGGCCTGGTCGATCGCTCGCAGGACCGCGTCAACGGTCGCCGGGCCGATCTCCTGGCCTGTTTCCACCAGCTCCACGAGCTCCTCGACGACCGCACGGGCCTCGGCGACGTGGATGTCGTCCCCGGCGATCGTCAGGCGGTTCCCGCGCAGCAGGATCGTGCACTCCAGCCGGTCCCGAAGCGCCTCGAGGACGCCGTCGCCGATCGTCGCGAGCTCCGCCGCCACGTCGTTGGAAACGTCGAGGGTCTGTTTCACCTCTTGCACGCGCTCAAGTGTAGGCGCGGGCCTCGGGCGTCAGGACTAGGCGAGCTTCTCCTTGACGAGCTGGCTCACCACCGAGCCATCTGTACGACCTGACACCTGAGGCATCACGTCTGCCATCACCCGGCCGAAGTCGCGCATGCTCGTTGCCCCGTTCTCCGCGATCGCGTCGTCCACGATCTCCTCGAGCTCGTCCTCGGACAGGGGCTCCGGCATGAACTCTTTCAGGACCGCGAGCTCCTGCTCTTCGCCTTCCGCCTGCTCCTCGCGGCCACCGGCCCGGAACGCTTCGGCCGCCTCGATCCGCCGCTTGCGCTCCCGTTGCAAGACCTGTAGCTCCTCCTCGTCCGACAGTGGGCGCTGCAGCTCCTTCTCGGCGGAGCGCAGGCTCGACAGCAGCAGTCGCAAGGCGTCGCGCCGCGGAGCGTCCCGCGCCAGCGTTGCCGCTTTCACCTCGTCCTCCATCTGTGCGATCAGGCTCACTCCGGGAGTCCTTTCACGCGGCCGCCGAGGATGTGCCAGTGGAGGTGGAAGATCGTCTGTCCCCCTCCCTCGCCGACGTTGACGAGGACGCGGTAGTCCTCGAGTCCCGCCTGCTTGGCTGTCTCGGCTACGAATTCGAGCATGCGCTTCGCCTCGTCCGCCGGGAACTCACCGACGTCGCGAAACGTCGCGACGTGACGCTCCGGGAGGACGAGCAGGTGCGTGTCGGCACGGGGGTTGATGTCCCGGATCGCGACGAAGCCGTCGCTCCTCGCGACGTGATCGCCTTCGTCGACGAGTTGGCAGAACAGGCAGTCGTCAGGCAGCGACGATCCCCTCCTCGCAGACCGCGGCGCCGCGGACGCGGACGAACTGGCCGACGGGGGCGTCGACGAGCCATGGCGAGTAGTCGTCCCCGTAGCCGCGTCCGGGGCGATCGATGAGGACGACGTCATCTGCGCCGATCTTCTCACGCCAGCGAGCGAGGCACGCCGCTTCCGACGCGGCCCGTAGCCGGGCACTCCGATCCTTCTTCACCGAGGGTGGAATGGAGTCGTCCCCCGCCGTGACGGTCCCGGGCCGCGGTGAGTACGGGAAGACGTGGACTTTTGTGATGCCGGCCGCCTCGACGACGCGGAGGGTGTTCCTAAAAGCATGCTCGGATTCCGTTGGAAAGCCGACGATCGCGTCCGTCGTCAGATTGAAGTCCTCGAGCGGCTCGAGCCGGCGCAGGTACGTCTTCGTGGAGTAGCGGCGCGCCATGTCCCGGAGCACGCCGTCGTCTCCCGACTGCAGCGGCACGTGCAGATGCGGGCTGACCGTCGGCGTCTCCCGGAGCGCCGAGATGAGAGCAGCATCGACGTGGTTGATCTCGATCGAGGACAGCCGCAGGCGCTCGAGGCCGTCGAGCTCGCCGACCTCTCGGACGAGCCGCGGCAGCGCGTAGCCTGCGTCCCGGTCGCGATAGCAGCCCAGGTTGATCCCGGTCAAGACGATCTCGCGGTGACCCTGTGCAACCCGCCGGCGCACCTCGTCGAGCACCGCAGCAGCAGTGCGGCTGCGCGAGCCGCCGCGCACGAGTGGGATCACGCAGAAGTTGCAAGAGAAGCTGCAGCCGTCCTGGATCTTCACGAACGCACGCACGCGATCGAGGCGTGCGTCAGCCTGCACGCAGCCGATCGTGCCCACGTCGCCCGCGACGAACGCAGGCATCTCCTCGCTTCGCCTCCCCACTACGGTGACGTTCTCCGGGAGCCCGGCGAACGCCTCACCCGCGAGGTTCGCCGCACAGCCGGTGACGTAGACCTTGCTGTGAGTCCTCGCGGCGCGTGTAGCGGCCTGTCGCGACTTACGGACGGCTTCGTGAGTGACGCAGCACGTGTTGACGACGGCGACATCGGCGCCGAGGTCGTGGGAGCGCTCCACATGCCCGTCGCCGAGGAGACGCTCGCGCACGTCCTGCGCATCGGTATGCGACACCTTGCAACCGAGGAAACGAACGGAGAACGTCGTCATCTGCCTGATGCTACTGCGCCGAAAACGGCGTTTCACATTCTTTCGTAATGATCCGCCGCCCAGCCTTCTCGTGTGATCCGGCGGACGTGAGTGAAGCCGGCGAGCACGTCCGCGTCGGTCGGGAAATACCCGGACGACAACAATTGCTGCGAGCGCAATCTCGGCGCGAGCGCTTCGACCGAAGGTCGCGTGATGTTCGCGAGGGCGACCTCCGCAACGGGAAGGTCGTCGTTCAGCACGTCGACCCGGCGCGCTTCGATCTCGACGCCGTTCGCGGCGGCATTCGCGAGCGTCGCGACGACGGCGCTTTCCTCCGTGTCGAGCGCGATCACCGGTTCGAAGCCGAGTTTCGCGGCGACGATTGCGAGCACGCCGGAACCGGAGCCGAAGTCGACGACACTCGCGGGGTCGATGTCGAGCATCAGTTCCACGAGCAGCTGTGTGGTGGGATGCGCGCCGGTTCCAAAAGCGCGACCCGGATCGATCACGATCGCGGTTGCGTCGTCCGGCGGCTCGTGCCACGGCGGCCCGATCCAGAGCCTTCCGACGCGGACGGGGTGGTGGAAGGCCTTCCAGCGGTCGCGCCAGTCGGCGGCCACGTCCTGACCTCTGGCGCCGCCGAATGCCTGCCAGAGCCGTTCCTCCCCACCGGGATCGGTGTAGGCGATCAACTCGACGCCGTCCGACGACTCGACCTCTTCGAAGCCTTCGGGAAAGAGCTCGAGCATCTGCGCTCTCGCTTCTTCCGCACGCTCGACGGGCACGGCCACCGAGACGCGCCGCATGACGCTCAGCGGAACGCGCTCTTCAGCTTGTCGAAGAACCCTTCGTCCGGCTCGTAGGTCTCGGCGGTCGCGTGGCGGTCGAACTCATCGAGCAGCCGGCGCTGTTCCTCGTTGAGCTGTCGCGGGACGATCACGTTCACGAACAGGCGTTGGCTACCTCGCCCGAATCCCTGCAGCACGGGAAGCCCGCGGCCGCGGAGGACCCGCACTTCGCCCGGCTGCGTGCCGGGGTCGAACGTGACCTCCGTCTCTCCCTCGAGCGTGGGGACTTGCACGGTCGCACCCAGTGCCGCCTGCGTGATCGTGAGGTCGACGGTCGTGTACACGTCGTTGCCCTCGCGGACGAAACGATCGTCGTGTCTGACGTGCACCTCGACGTACGCATCGCCGGCGCGCCCGCCGGGCGTACCCGCATGACCTTCGCCGCCGAGGCGAATCCGCTGCCCGTCGTGGATTCCGGGCGGGATCTCCACCTCCAGCGTCCGGTCCTGGATCACACGGCCGGCACCGTTGCACTGCTCGCAGGGATGCTCGACCAGCTGCCCCGATCCGTTACAGGTGGGACAGCCACCGGTCCGCACGAACTCGCCGAAGACGCTCCGAGAGACCTGCCGCACCCGTCCGCTCCCAGCGCACGTTGGACAGGTCCTGACCGGCGTGTCGGGCTCCGCTCCGTTGCCGCCGCACCGGTCGCACGGCACCGCGACGCCGAACGGCACCTCCCGCTTCGTCCCGGTCGCGACCTCGGCGAGATCGATCTCGATTCTGGCCGCAATGTCCGCGCCACGCCCCCGACCGCCGCGCCCACCGATCCCGAAGAGGTCGTCGCCGAAGAACGCCGAGAAAAGGTCGGACAGGCTGCTGAGGTCGAACGAGCTCGGCTGGAAGCCGCCGCTTCGTAGGCCCGCATGGCCGAAACGGTCGTACAGCTCACGGCGCTCCGAGCTGGAGAGCACTTCGTACGCCTCGACGACCTCGCGAAAGCGATCCTCGGCGTCCGGCGCCTCCGACACGTCCGGATGGAGCTCACGCGCGAGCCCCCGGAATGCGCTCTTGATCTCGTCGGGGCTCGCGGTGCGCGGCACGCCGAGGAGCTCGTAGTAATCGCGCTCGGTCGTCGCCACGCGTCAAGCGTAGCGGGGGCCTCAGTTGTCCTCGTAAACCTCTTCGACGAAGCGCGACAGCTCTTGGGCCGCTCCGCGGACCGACCGAATCGCCTTGTCGTAGTCCATTCGAGCCGGCCCGAGCAGGCCGACCGCGCCAAGCGGCCGGTTCGTGAGCCCGTAGGTCGCGCCGACGAGCGCCGCATCCTGAAATGCCGGATGCTCGAGCTCACCGCCGACGCGAACGAATGCGTGCCGCTGATCGAGTGCCTCGCCGAGGATCTCGAGCAGCGCGGCCCTTCGCTCGAGCGTCACGAGGACGTGGCGGTAGATCCCTAGCTCGTCGTCACGCGCGGCGTCGAGTAGCCCCGCAGCGCCGCCGACGTACAGCCGCTGCTCGGCTCCGAGCAGATTCGTGAACACCGGCTTCAAGGCAGCAAGGAACTGTCGCTCGCCAGGCGAGAGACTTACGTCTTCCAGCTCACGCCTGAGACGGCTCGTGCCCATCTGCAGTCCGGCGACGCGGTCGTTCAGATACTCGCCGGCCCACTTGGCGAGCCCGGGGTCGACGGCGTCGTCGAACGTAACGACGCTCTTCGCAACGCCGCCCGTGGACGTGATCACAACCGCCATCACCGTGCGCGGGTTGAGCAGCAGCACCTCGACGTGGCGGACGAGAGTAGTCTCGAGCGGCGGCGCAGATACGAGTGCAAGCTGACTTGTTACACGCGAGAGGGCGTCTGTCGTCGCCTCGAGAGCGGAGTCGATCTCTCGCCGTAGCTCCGAGAGGTCGAGCGGGAAGACGCCCGGCCTCGGCTCCTGGCGGGCAAGGATGCCTCCCGCATACAACCTGTAACCCTGCTCGGTCGGGATCCGCCCGGCGGACGTATGCGGATGCGTGAGGAGCCCCTGGCCCTCGAGCTCCGCAAGCTCGTTGCGCACCGTCGAGGCCGAAACGCTCAGGCTCCCACGCTCGACGAGATACCGCGAGCCGACCGGTTGGCCGGTCGCGACGTACTCCTCGATCACGAGCACGAGCAGCTCGCGCTGGCGGTCGCTGAGATTCGCAATTGGATCAAAGGCCATTTGCAGGAATTTTAGCTATGCCTCAAGCGAGCAGGTCTGCGGTCACACCGCCGCCGAGAAACCGGCCCCGCTGCGTGAGCGCAAGCGTCAGCGCATCGCTCTCGACGAGACCGAGGCGTTCGAGCCGGAGCAGAGCCTCTCCATCGAGGACGCCGGCGAGCGCTCCGAGCACGAGCGGCTCGTCCAGCCGCAGCCCGAGCATCACCCGTTCGCGCTGCTGGACCTCCCTGGAGAGCTGCTCGAGCTCTCGCTCGGGTCGCCGGCCTTGCGCAAGGGCTTCCAGGTAGCGAGACAGCCCGGGAGTGTTGCGCCACCGGCGGCCCGCGACCGTCGACACCGCGCCGACACCCAATCCGACGTAGTCGCGGCCGAGCCAGTACGCCAGATTGTGGTGCGAGCGGAGGTCCCGGTCACCGGCGCGGCAGAAGTTCGCCGTTTCGTACCAGCGATACCCACCGTCGGTCAGCCGGTCGACGACGACCTCGAAGTAGGCCTCCATCGCATCAGCCTGGCGCGCGAGCTCGTCGCCGTGGGCGTGAGTGAAGCGTGTTCCGGGCTTCGCTTCGAGCTCGTAGCACGACAGGTGCTCGGGCCCGAGAACGAGCGCGTCCGCCAGGTCGGCCTCGAGATCGGCGGCGCTCTGGCCGGGGATGCCGTAGATGAGATCGAAAGAGATGTTGTCAAATCCGGCATCACGCAGATGGTAGAACGCGCGCCGGACGGCGTCCGGTTGGACAACACGGTCGAGCACCCGGAGCAGCCGTGGGCGGAAGCTCTGCACGCCGAGCGACACACGATTCACCCCATGAGCGCGGAGCCTGCGGGCGAGCTCCTGCGTGACCGTCTCCGGATTGGCCTCTACGGTCACCTCGTCGGCCTGCGGCAGCGCGACGAGCAGCCGCTCGAGGGCGTGCGGCTCGGTGAAGGTCGGCGTGCCCCCGCCGACGAACACGGTCTCGAGCTCCGGCGCCAGGAGCCTTCGCTCCAGCTCGAGCTCCGAGAGCAGCGCGTCGACATACGGCCCGTGCTGTTCGTGCCGGCCGACGGCGGTCACGAAGTCGCAGTAGCCGCAGCGGTGGGCGCAGAAGGGCAGGTGCACGTAGAGATGACGCGTCATCACGACTTCTTCTCGTCGTTGAGATTGAGCACCGCGAGAAACGCTTCTTGCGGGACTTCCACCATGCCGACCTGCTTCATCCGCTTCTTGCCCGCCTTCTGCCGCTCGAGCAGCTTGCGCTTGCGGGAGATGTCACCGCCGTAGCATTTCGCCAGCACGTCCTTTCGCCGGGCCTTCACCGTCTCGCGCGCGATCACACGCGCACCGATCGCCGCCTGGATGGCGACGTCAAAATGCTGCCGCGGGATCTCCTCGCGCAGCCGCTCGACGAGCATGCGCCCACGGTCGTAGGCCGAGTCGCGGTGGATGATCAGCGAGAGCGCATCGACCGGCTCGCCGCCGACGAGGACGTCCACGCGCACGAGCTTCCCCGGCCGGAACCCGATGATGTCGTAGTCGAAGCTCGCATAGCCGCGCGTGCGCGACTTCAGCGCGTCGTAGTAGTCGAGCACGATCTCCGCGAGCGGAAGCTCATAGGTGAGATGGACACGGGCTTCCGACAGGTATTCCATGTGGTCGAAGCGGCCGCGGCGGTCGTTGTTCAGCTCCATGACCGCTCCGACGTATTCCTTCGGGACGATGATGGACGCCTTGATGTACGGCTCCTCGACCTCCTCGATCTCGTTCGGCATGTCGGACGGCGTGTGCACCTCGACCCAGTCGCCGTTCGGCGGCTTGACGCGGTACGCGACGTTCGGAGCGGTGACGATGAGGTCGAGGTCGAACTCGCGCTCGAGGCGCTCGCGCACGATCTCCATGTGCAGCAGGCCGAGGAAGCCGCAGCGGAAGCCGAAGCCGAGCGCCTGAGACGTCTCCGGCTCGTAGAACAACGCCGCGTCGTTCAGCTTGAGCTTCTCGAGTGCGTCGCGGAGCTCCGGGTAGTCGTCCGAGTCCGTCGGGAAGAGACCCGAGAAGACCATCGGCTTGACGTCCTTGTAGCCGGGCACCGGCTCGCTCGCCGGCCGGCGCTCGGACGTAATCGTGTCGCCGACACGCAGGCGCGAGACGTCCTTCAACCCTGTGATGACGTAGCCGACCTCGCCGGCCTCCAACATGCCGGTCTCACGGCGCGTCGGCGCGAAGAAGCCGAGCTCCTCAGCCTCGAAGCGAGTGCCGAGAGCCATCGCTCGCAAGGGCTCCCGTGCAGAGAACCGGCCGTCGACGACGCGCACGAACGCGACGACTCCGCGGTACTGGTCGTAGGAGGAGTCGAAGATCAGCGCACGCGCCGGCGCATCCGGGTCGCCCGCAGGAGGCGGGACGCGCTCGATGATCGCGTCGAGCACGTCCTCGACGCCCTCGCCGGTCTTCGCGGAGATCCGCAGCACGTGCGATGCGTCGTCGCCGATGAGATCGGCGACTTCCGCCGCCGCCGCATCGGGGTCCGCCTGCGGCAGGTCGATCTTGTTGACGACGGGAACGATCTCGAGGTTGTTCTCGATCGCCAGGTATGCGTTGGCGAGTGTCTGCGCCTGGATTCCCTGGGCGGCGTCGACGACGAGTAGTGCTCCTTCGCAGGCTTGCAGCGAGCGGGAAACCTCGTACGTGAAGTCGACGTGGCCCGGCGTGTCGATCAGGTTGAGCTGGTGGCCCTTCCACTCCACCCGCACGGCCTGCGCCTTGATCGTGATCCCCCGCTCGCGCTCGAGGTCCATCGAGTCGAGGACCTGCGCGCGCATGTCGCGGTCCGCGACGGCGTGAGTGAGCTCGAGGATCCGGTCGGCCAGGGTCGATTTCCCGTGGTCGATGTGGGCGATGATCGAGAAGTTGCGAATGCGGTCCTGGGCCATGGTTTTAGGCGCGCTTCAAGCGGCTTCGCAAAGCTAGCAACGCCCCGAGCTCACGAACCTTGAGCGCCCGGCACATGAGCAGATAGACCGCAGTGCCGACGACGAGCGCGGTGACGACCGAGACGACCTGTCCAAGAAACCCGTGTCCGAGAGCGCTCTCGAGCTCGTACCACGTTCCGTAGGCCGCTCCCGCCAGCACCGCCGAAGCCGTCACGATTCGCAGGACCGAGTCCATGATCTGGCCGAAGCCGAGTCGCCCGAGGCGGCGGCGCATCAGCACTATCAGGACCGCGCTTCCTGCAACATTCACGAGCGAGGTCGCGAGGGGGATCCCCCACGTCCCGAACCGGTAGAACGCCGCATCGAGCGCCGCGTTTAGACACAGATTCGCGAGCGCGACCGACGTCGGGATCCAGTTCGACTGCAGGCTGAAGAAGCCGCGGTTGAGCAACAACATCACCCCGTTGAAAAACAGGCCCGCCGAGAAAGCGGCGAGCGCGGCCGCGACCACGGGCGTCTGCGACGGCTCGAACTGACCGCGCTGGTAGACGAGGCGTGTGATCGGCTCGGCCAGAACGGCGCTGATCACGCCTGCTGGAATGAGCAGGAACGCGATCTGCCGCAGCCCCGATGCAAGCGTGTTGCGAAACCCGGCCTGGTCTCCACGCGCCGCAAGGCGTGAGAGCGACGGAAAGAGGACTGTCGTGATCGCCACGGAGAAGATGCCCTGCGGGAGCATGTAGAGGCGGAACGCCTTGTCGATCGCCGTCGGCGACAGCTCGGGATCGATCAGCCGCGACGCGAAAATCGAGTCGACGACCGCGTTGAAGTTGATCAGACCGAGGCCGAGCGTGACCGGCAGCATCAGCTTGAGCACCCGCCAGACCGCCGGGTCCCGCCAGTCGATCAAGACGCGGAGCTTTCCGTCGAGGCCGCGGAGCCACGGCATCGGCAGTAACACCTGGATCACGGTGCCGATCACGATCGAGATCGCGTACACGTAGAGCTTCGCGTCGATCGTCTTGGCGTTCGGCACACCGAGCACCAGCCCGACGATGATCGCGAGGTTCCAGAAGATCGGGCTGAGCGCAGGAACCGTGAAGCGCTCGTAGCTGTTGAGGATCCCGACGACGATCCCCGACACGCCGAGCAGCGTGACGATGGGGAAGAGCACGCGGGAGAGGCCGATCGCGAGCTGCTTGTCGCCGCCGGGATCGCCGAACAGCCCGATGACCCAAGGCGCGATCACGATGTAGATCGCGGTGAGCGCGCTCAGGCCGAGCAAGACGATCCAGAACAGGCTCGCGGCGACGCGCCAGGCCCGCTGGCGTTCGCCCTTCTCCTGGAGCTCGGTGAAGACGGGGACGAACGCCGACGACAGAGCCGCGTCCGCGACGAGGGCCCGGATCAGGTTCGGCACCTGGAAGGCGACCGTGAACGCGTTGATCTTGCCGGCGGCGCCGAAGTAGTACGCGGCCACGACCTCGCGGATGAGGCCGGCGATCCGGGAGAGGCCCGTGGCGAGCGAGAAGATCGCCGTCGACCTCGCGAGCCGCCGGCCTGAGTGCTCGTCCACGCGGCGAGTATAGGGAGGGCGCTGAACGGCGCAGCCGGGGCTCTAAGCGCCTTTGGTACCATCCCCGCGCCCGCGGATTGCGGGCCTTTTCACGCGATGCCGAACATCAACCAACAGAAGAAGCGCGTTCGCTCGGCCGCCAGGCAGCGGCTCGAGAACCTGCGCTACCGCTCGACTGCGAAGACGCTGGCGAAGCGTCTCGAAGCTGCAGTCGCCGCCGGGGACAAGAACCAGGTCGAGGCCGAGCACCGCGCCCTCGTGCGCTGGCTCGATCGTTCCGCGGCCCGGGGCGCGCTGCACCGAAACACCGCCGCGCGCCGCAAGGCGCAGGCCGCCCGGCTCGTCTCTACGCCGAAGCGCTAGTTCGCGAGCGCGGCCTCGCGGGGCCGGGTGATGTCGATCAGCGCGCGCTCGAGCTCGAGGTCGACGGCGAGCCGAGAGCCACCCTTGACGGCATGGTCGAGCTCCGCCAGCCTGACGACTGCGCCGCGCAACTCATCGGAGTCGTAGTTGCGGGACTGCGCGAAGAGCTTCTCGACGTAGAACGGATGCCGCTTCAGCCGCGTCGCCGCCTCGCGGGCGCTCAGCCCTTCTTCGGCGAGCAGCTGGCAGTCGCGCACCCGGCCGACGTGCGCGACGAGCAGGCCGATGAGTGATGGCACCGTGCGTGAGACGGAGTCGCCCGAGCGTTCGATCAGCGTCTGGCAGGACGTGAGGGCGGCCGCCAGATCACGACGGCCCCACGCGTCGGTGAGCTCATACCCCGGCACTTCGGCGCAACCCGCTGCAAGCTGCTCGACCTCGGAGACGCCGACCGGGTCCGCCCCGGCCCACGTCGCGATCTTGTCCACCTCGGTGGAAAGCTCCTCCGGATCCGCCCCGACCACGTCGACGAGTAGCCGGACGGCTTCCTGGTCGATCGTGACGCCGCGGTCCGAGAACTGCTTGGTCACCCACTCGGGGACGCGTCGCTTCGGGACGTCGTAGACGAGCAGGTCTCCGGCCTTCGCACACGCCTTGGCCAGTGCCGAGTCCTTCTTCAACTCCGCGGCGACCAGGGCGAGCACGGTGTCCGGGGCAGGGCTGCCGAGATACGCGGCGATCGCCTTCGTATCTGCTGCCTTCCAGCGCTCCACGTCCTCGACGATCACGAGGCGCCGGCCGCCGCCGAGGAGGCCCATCGAGTTGCAGGCCGCGACCGCGTCGTCGCCGCCGATGTCGTTCGCCGACAGGAGCTCGACGCCCTCCTCCCCGATCCGGTCGCGCAAGCGGCGAAGCGCACGGTGGATCTTCGGCCGGTCTCCGCCGGTGATCAGATAGACAGGCTTGAGCTCAGTCGTCGCCACCTCGGCCAAGCATAGGCGCCGAGGAGGAGGACCCCTGCGAGCACGAGAACGAGGGTCCGCGTCGAGGTGATCTGGGCGATCGGAAGGCCGCCGACGGCCTGGGCGACCGCGACGAGGTACGCGGCGCACCAGCCGTTGAGCCAGGCGAGCGTGGCCGCCGCGCCACCCGAGAACGGCGCGACCGCTGCCGCTGCGAGCGCCAGAACGAGGAGCGGCACGACCGCCGGCGCGGCGAGCGCGTTCGCCGGCACGGTCAGGACCTGGAGGGAATGGAACTGCAGCCAAGCGATCGGTGCGGTCGCCAGACCGCAGGCGGCCGACACCGCGACCACGGTCCGCAGCCGCGGGCCCAGCGGATATCCCTCGAGAAAGCGCTCGAAGGGCGGGACGAGGATAAAGATCGCGAGAACTGCCGCAAACGAGAACTGAAAGCCGGCGTCGAGGAGCGTGTACGGGTTCCAGGCGAGCAGGGCGATCGCCCCGACGAGCAGCAGATGCCAACGGTCGGCCGCGCGCGCGGTGAGCCAGGCGAGCGAGCCGAGCGCACCTGCGACCCCGGCGCGGATGACCGAAGGTTGGGCCCCGGCCGCGAGCACGTAGGCCCCGATCGCCGCGAGTGCGCCAAGCTCGCCGAGCAGGCGCGGCAGGCCGAGCAGCCAGGTGAGCAGCACCGCACTGGCAGCGACGAGCGCGACGTTCTGCCCGGAAACCGCGAGTAGGTGATAGAGACCCGACGCGCGGAAGCTGTGACGCAACTCGTCCGAGAGACCGTTGTCCTCGCCGAGCACCACGCCTTCGATGACTGCGGCACGTTCACCGTGGAGCCCGCGCGCGACCGAATGCCGCAAACGTCGTCGGACGGCATCTGCAATCCCGCCGATTCCGCCGCGACGACCGACGAGCCGCCAATCGTCAACACGCAGGACGACGTGGACGCCGTGCTGCCGCAGCCAGGTTCGCTCGTCGAACCCGTTCTCGGGGCCGCGTGGCGCGGTCACGATCACGAGCGCCTCCAGGATGGCTCCCTGAGGAGGTGCACGTCCGCGCGGCAGCTTCAGCAAGACCGGCTCGTGCAACGCCAGCCGGCCGAAGCGCTTGACGAGGGCGGGCGTGCGAATGTCGAACTTGCCGGCATGCACAGGTCCTGTGACGATCAGCTGTGCACGTTCCGCCGTGTCGATTCGCGAGCTCAACGGACTGCGATCGAGCGCGTCGAGGCGGCTGCTTCCCCAGCTCCAGCCGAGCAACGCGAGGGCGCCCACGACGAGCAGCAAGCGCTGCGGCCCGGCGACACCAAGGGCGGCCGACCCGAGCAGGCCGGCGACGACGAGTGCGATGGCACCGTTCACCCGCACCGCATTGGCGGCCGCGAGACCGAGACAGACCGAAGCCGCGAGCAGCTGCGGGGAGCGGCGGACGGCGACGAGCTCGCTCACGGCGCGACCAGGTCGCGGAGCGTCTCGAGCCGCGCGGGCCCGATGCCCGAGATCGCATCGAGCTCGTCGACGGACCCGAACGCCCCGTGCTTCTGGCGGTAGTCGAGGATCTTCTGCGCAGTGACCGGGCCGACTCCGGGCAGTGCGTCGAGCTGCTCGAGCGTCGCGCTGTTTAGGTGGACCGGGCCCGAGGCCGTGCCGCCGCCCGGCGTCGGCGCGCCCGCGGCGATCGACCCGCGCGCCGGCACGACGATCTGCTCTCCGTCTGCGATCCGGGCGGCGAGATTGACCAGGTCGATCTGCGCCTTGAGCGTCGGCCCGCCCGCGCGCGTGACCGCATCGGCCACGCGCGACCCGTCGCGCAGCCGGTACAGGCCGGGCCTTCGAACGGCCCCGACGACGTCGACGTACAGCGTGGCCGAGGAGAGCTGACTCGTCTCGGTCGGCGCAACCCGCAACGGCGGCGCAACGGCCGCAGGCTTCGCCGGCCGCAGCAGGAACTTGCCCGCCAGCACGAACACCAGCAGCAGCACCACGCCCGTGACGACGATTCGCCGGCGGTCGAGAGCGATCTCTGCCATGTCGCCAATCGTGGCAACGAAAGCGTCGCCTGTCCGTGACGATCCTGTGGCGAGAGTGTGTTAGCCGACGACGAGGTTGACGAGCCTGCGCGGCACGACGATCGTCTGGCGGATCTCTCCGCCGTTCAGGTGCGCCTGAACCTTCGGCGACTCCTTCGCTCGTGCGACCAGCTCGTCCTCGGGCAAGTCGACCGGAACCCGGAACCGGTCACGCACCTTCCCGTTGACCTGCACGACCAGCTCGAACGTGTCGTCTTCCAGGAACGAAGGATCGGCCTGCGGCCAGGGTGCCTCCCAAAGATGCTCGTGTCCCAGGCGTTCCCACAGCTCCTCGGCCACGTGCGGTGCGTACGGCTGGAGCAGCGAGACCGTCGTCTCCGCGGCAAATCGGGCGGCGGGGTCGTCCGGTGACTTCGACAGCTCGTTGACGAGCTCCATCACCGCGGCAATCGGCGTGTGGAATTGCTGCCGCCGCCCAAGATCGTCCGTGACTCGCGCGATCGTGCGATGGACGCGACGCGTGAGCGGACCATCGCCCGGCGTGCCTCCGGCCGGCGCATTGTCGGCCACCTCGCCGACCAGGCGCCAGACCCGCCGCAGGAACCGCTGCATCCCTTCGACTCCGGTCGGACTCCACTCCATGTCCTGGTCGGCAGGACCGATGAACAGGATCGAGAGCCGTGTCGCATCGGCTCCGTACACCTCGACCAGCTCGTCGGGTGTCGCGGCGCCGCCCACGCGCTTCGAGATCTTGGCGCCCCCCTGCGTGACGAAGCCGTTGCCGAAGAAGCGCTTGAACGGCTCGCGGTGGACGCTCAGATCGAGCTCGTTCAGCACCTTCTGGAAGTAGCGGGCATAGATCAGGTGCACCGTCGAGTGGTCGACACCACCGGTGTAGTGGTCGACCGGCATCCAGTAGTCCGCCAGCTCCCGGTTGTACGGCGCCTCGTCGTTGTGGGGATCGCAGTAGCGCAGGAAGTACCACGACGAATCGACGAAGGTGTCCATCGTCTCGACCTCGCGGCGTCCTTCCTTGCCGCACTGGGGACACGGAACCCGAACCCAGTCCTCGGCCTGCGCCAGCGGCGGGATTCCCTTCGGCTTGTAATCCTCGACCTCCGGCAGGATCACGGGCAGCTCCTCTTCCGGCACGGGAACGATCCCGCAGTCGTCGCAATAGACGATCGGAATCGGACAGCCCCAGTACCGCTGGCGGGAGTAGCCCCAGTCGCGCAGGCGGTAGCTCACTGCAGGCCGTCCTCGCCCCCGGCTGCCCAGCCAGTCGACGATCGCTTTCGCCGCCTCTTCGTGCGGCAGGCCGGAGAACTGAGCCGAGTCGACGAGCTTCCCGTCGTCGCTGACCACGACCTTGATGGGCAGGTCGAACCGTTCCGCAAACTCGCCGTCGCGGTCGTCGTGCGCGGGGACGGCCATGATCGCGCCGGTGCCGTAGTCCATCAGGACGTAGTCCGCGACCCAGATCGGAATCTGAGCGTCGTTGACCGGGTTCGTCGCGAAGAAGCCGGTGAAGACTCCGGTCTTTGTCCCTGCGGCCCGCTCTGCGGCGGGCCTGGCGCCCGCCTTGCGGACGTAGGCGCGGATCTCGGCGCCGCCACGCGATTGCTCGGCCAGCCGGTCGATCAGCGGATGCTCGGGGGCCAGGACGAAGAACGTCGAGCCGTACAACGTGTCCGGGCGAGTCGTGAACACCGGGATGTCGATGTCGAGCTCGTCCACACGGAAGAGGATCTCGGCGCCTTCGGAGCGGCCGATCCAGTTGCGCTGCATCGCCAGGACGCGCTCCGGCCAGTCCAGCTCTTTCATCTCGTCGATCAGGCTGTCGGCGTAGGCGGTGATGCGGAAGAACCACTGGTCGAGCTTGCGCGCTTCGACCTCGAAGCCGCAGCGCTCGCAGCGACCGTTCTTGACCTGTTCGTTCGCCAGCACCGTCTGGTCGTTGGGGCACCAGTTGACCAGCGCAGCCTTCCGGTACGTGTGACCGGCCTCGAAGAACTTCAGGAACAGCCACTGCGTCCAGCGGTAGTACTCGGGCTGATGGGTGGAGAACTCGCGTGACCAGTCGATCGCCCAGCCGAGTCGCTTCATTGTGCGCCGGATCGACACGATGTTCCGCTCGACGATGTCACGAGGATGCTCGCCCTCCTTCAGCGCGGCGTTCTCCGCGGGCAGCCCGAAGGAGTCGTAGCCCATCGGCCTCAGCACCTCGGAACCGGTACGCCGGTAGAAGTGGGCCAGCACGTCGCCCAGCGTGTACACCAGTACGTGGCCGATGTGCAGCGTCCCCGACGGGTACGGCAGCATCTCCAGCACGTAGGACTTGCGCTCGTTGCGAGGCGCACCCGGCTCGGGGTTCGGCACCTCGAAAGCGCGGCTCTCGTCCCAGATCCGCTGCCACTTCGTCTCGACTGTCTGCGCGTCGTACCTGTCCATGTCCGTCCTCTAGAAACGAAAAAGCCTCTCATGTGAGAGGCCGTGGGGAGCTGGCGCGGCTTTCGCCGCGGTGGCTCCCTTCCCTACTGAAGCAGCTCCTTCATCGCTTCGCACTCTAGCAGCGTTACAGTCGGGGTCATGAGCGATTACACCCACCTCAATCTCAAGGACGCCGACGATCAGGCGCCGAACTTCGGCCTTTCGCCGGACCTGGAGTTCAGGATGGCCCGCGTCCCGCTGGGCCTCGAGCACTCGGGTATCAGCTATTGCCGCGTGTCACCCGGATTCCGGCTGCCGTTCGGCCACAAGCACAAGAACCAGGAGGAGATCTACGTCCTCGTCAGCGGCGGCGCACGGATGAAGATCGAGGACGAGATCCGAGACCTCGAGCCGTGGGACGCGGTTCGCGTCCACAAGGACACGATGCGAAGCCTGGAGGCGGGCGACGAGGGTGCCGTGTTCCTGATCGTGGGCGCCCCGAACACCGGTCCGGGCGACGCCGAAATGGTTCAGGAGTGGTGGAGCGACTAACGGGCTGATCGAGCTCTTCCCAGACACGGCCGCCGTCGAGGACGGCGAGCTCGTGGTGGGCGGAGTCCGCGCGTCGGCCCTCGCGGAGGAGTTCGGCACGCCGCTCCTCGTGTACTGCCGGGAGACGATTCTCGCCCGGGCCCGAGCGTATACGCGAGTGGATCCCGAAGCGCTCGTCGTGTACGGGACGAAGGCGTTCCCCAACGTCGCGCTGCTCAGGCTCCTCGCCGCGGAGGGTCTGGGGGCCGACGTCTCCACGCGGGGTGAGCTCGAGTTCGCGTTGCGCGCAGGTATGCGTGGCGAGCAGATCCTGTTCCACGGCAACAACAAGTCGGACGAAGAGCTCCGAGCGGCGGCCGAGGCCGGGACACTCGTGGTCATCGATGCGCTCGACGAAGTTGCGCGGGCGAAAGCGGCAGGCGTTCGAACCGTGCTCGTCCGCGTCACTCCGGGCATCGACGCTGAGACGCACCGTGCGATCCGGACCGCCCATGCGGAATCGAAGTTCGGGCTCGTCGCCGACGACGCGTTCGCGGCGGTCAGGGACGCGCTCGCCTCGGGGCTCGACGTCGCCGGGCTCCACGTGCACATCGGCTCGCAGCTGACGCGAAGCGCGGAGAGCCTGCTCGCGGTCGAGCGGCTTGCCAATGTCGCGGCGCACTGCCGGGACGAGCTGGGCTGGACGCCGCGCCTCTTCGACCTCGGCGGCGGCCTCGCTGTTCGTCATTCGCTGAACGAGACCGTCCCGCGGGAAGAGGAGTTCGCACGGGAGCTGCTCTCACGTCTGCGTGCACACTGGCGCGAGCCGGCGGGTGTGATCTTCGAACCGGGCCGCTCGCTCGTCGGCCCGGCCGGGCTCACCCTCTACCGGATCGGCGTCGTCAAGCGCACGACAGGAGTGGCGTATGCGGCGATCGACGGCGGCATGTCCGACAATCCGCGCCCGCAGCTCTACGGATCGCGCTACGAGGCACTCCTCGCGAACCGTGCCGACGAGGAACCGGCGGCGACGTTCCGGATCGCGGGCAAGCATTGCGAGTCCGGCGACGTGCTCATCGAGAGCGTCGAGCTGCCGGAGCCTCGCCGGGGCGATTTGCTCGCGGTTCCCGCCACCGGGGCCTACACCCTGGCGATGGCTTCGAACTACAACGGCGTCGCTCGCCCGGCCGTGGTGCTCGTGACAGATGGCGACGCCGAGCTGATCCGCCGGCGCGAGTCGCTTGACGACCTGCTCGCGTTCGAGACCTAGAGGGTTGATGCGAAATTCGGCCGACGTCGGGGGCGCTCCAGACCAAGCCGGGCAGTGCGGTCGTTCGCGGTGCGTAGCGGCGCTACGTGCCGCGG
>Ga0207708_10000499_pt1 | contig 30185 bp, 26 predicted proteins | sample KBSK5101metaG_FD_184340 | JGI IMG/M metagenome (GOLD analysis project Ga0207708, IMG submission 184340) | Corn, switchgrass and miscanthus rhizosphere microbial communities from Kellogg Biological Station, Michigan, USA - KBS K5-10-1 metaG... | ecosystem: Host-associated > Plants > Roots >... | reverse complement strand
GCCTCCCACAGCCCCCACCCTAAGGCCACGTGTCCTCACCCCACGCGACCACTTCGTCCACCGGGGAGGTGAACGCATGCGGATTATGCAATAGTCCGATTAAAGTTTCAACCCGGTTATTGTTTTTGCCGCACTCGCAACACTCATTGCACGAGCGATCGGTTCAGCAAAAATTATAGACCGCATAAGCAACATCGATTGTGCGTGAGAACAACGCAATTCTTCGCAAAAATCGCCACCGCGTCACCTTTTGGGACGTGCAACACCTGGTGCATCCGTTGCCTGGGCCATCTCTGGGCTCGTATTGTCCTCGTGGGCCAGGTCTGAAAACGCCACAATGATCAGCAGCACAGCAACTCCCACCGTACAAAGAATGTACAAGACGGCTGTTAGCTCCTTGTAAATAAGAATGACCACGGCAACTGTAAGCAGCAGCGCCCACAGAAGTGTAATCAATTTTCGGCGCCGGCGATCAGCGGCTAATGTTCTTGCACTCATCTTTAACTCTATTCTCTCAATCGTGAAGCTTAATAGATAACGCGACTGGGCAAATACGACCCTGTACTTGTAACTGCTCCAGTCAGCGTGCTCATCAAAGTGGATGCGATGCGACTGGAGGAGAATATTCCTGACTCATTCACTTCAATCACGTCGTACGGCTGGAGCAGAAAATCAGGCTTCTGGTTCTTCTTAATAGCAGTCACGTCAACGTGGATAACTTCCTGATTCGCGGACCCCGGAACCTGGCGATAGATCTTCACGTCGCTCAGCTTCGCTTCTTTTCTTGGTCCGCCCACCATCGCGAGGGCGCGACTAAGCATCAACTGGTCGCGAAGATAGATTCCGCCCGGCGATAGCACCGCGCCCGTGATGTATACAGGTTCAGCTTCCGTGACGAGCACGTAGTCGCCCGGTCGAATAGTAGGATTCGCGTCGGACTTACCGCTGCGGAGGTCTGAGATCTTCACGATCTGTAGTGGAATTCGTGTGCCGTCAATCGGTGCAGCTTCCGCTTCTTCACCCGGCTCGGGACACATCAGCGGTTCGGTATGAAGTATCTGAATCGTGCCGGCAGCGCGCTCAGTGAAACCACCTGACACAGCCATCAACTCGTTCAAGCGCACCTTTCTCTTCATTTCAACTCGAGAAGGTTGACGCACGGCGCCGAACACTGTCGCAGGCTGGCGGCTATTTCGTTCCGAGATGCGTACACTCACCTGCGGATTGTTGATGAACTTCGCGTAAGCGGCGGTGATGTCTTTTTGTATATCTTTTTCGTTGCGGCACTTGGCGCGAATGGGAGTTTCCAGGAATGGCAAGCCGCTGAGATTACCATCACCATCGACCTGGACATTGCTCGTCAGTTCGGGTTGTCCGAACACTCTGACATCGAGCACGTCGCCAGGTCCTAACAAGTAATTCTTGATTCCCTGTACGTCCAGACTGGGCGACTGGGGCGCTGGCGGCGCTGAAGTCTGTTGTTGCTCCTGCGCGTTGACAGCGCAGGCCAGCAGGCAAACCAACAGAGCCACCAAAATCAAAGATTGCTTAGCTTTCATTCTCATCACCTCAAGTCTGAAACTCACGTTTATTCAGGGTCAACCTACATCGGTCGAGAAGATACCCGAATTACTACGTTGTTTTCGTGTATTTATCGCGCCGGTGCCTTCTCCGGCGGCGCAAGGTACCAGGCACCACAAAACCGGTGAAAAGTAAGTTGCAATGATCGCATAAAAGGTGGTAGATGCCAACCATCCGCATCAACAAAGGAGTCCTTTTATAGCCCCTCCGAATCCGCGAACTACCACATTTCGGGCACTTTTGAACAATCATTACTGCTGAGTTGGACTAGAATTACTCGGGCGCAAACGCTTCTTCAACTGCGCAATCTCGCGTTCGATCTTCTCGGTGCCGGCAATTCTTACTTCTTCTTTTACTATGTCCTGGTTGAGATAAAAAAGCGCATCGCGATAACGATCGATGGCGCGCCGGTAGTGACCTTTGAAAGCCGACCGTTCGGCCAACTCGACCCAGTGCGCCACTTTCACTGAAACGATGAACTCTCCCAATGCGATGCGCGACTCATTGAGCTCCGCCTCGTCAGGATAGACTCTCAAAACTGAATCGATGCAATCGATAGCCCTGGTGGCAGTTTCGATCTTGTCGAACGTGCGCGCGCGCTGTTGCGCTTCGTGAGTCAAAGCCTGCGAGTGTCCTCTGGCCCATGTCAAAAGATGATGCCGGTGTAGAGCACGCACACGTTCCTGACCGGCGCGAATCGCAATTCCCTTTTCACTGCCGTAACTTCCCGACCTGATCGCTTCGTCAGTGCTCGCTAAATAGTCCTGACACATATGGGCCACGTCGAGGTGCATCTCCGGACTCGCGCCCGGAGCTTCAGCAGCGGCAGATTGTTTCTGAATGGCGCGCAGCGCCGCGGAGTGTAATGATGCTGAAAATCCTTTCCTCTGACTGCGACCGCGTTCCCGCGAGTGACTCGACGGCTTTTCGCGAATGCCGTTCTCTAATAGATAACGGGTCCACGCACGCCGCATAACCACTTCACGCGCCGACAACGCAACCAGCAACACCACACTCGCGGCCAAACCGGCCGGCAGCCAAGGAGCCTCGTCACCGCCGCTGACCAGAATCCACCACAGTCCGAAAAACAACCCGAGCGCGATCACGATCGCAGAAACCAGATATCCCTTGCTCGAAGGCATACGAGTACGAGCCGGAGCGCGCGAAGGTGGTCGCGGGCTTCTGGGGAAAAACTGATCGGCGGAGTTGTCTCCCATCGAAAAACTTCTACTAACAAACTGTGACCGCAGCGTCCGGGGGGATGACCTCACAAGGCTCTCAGGGTCATAATAGTCGGCTTTTTGGGATTGTGCTGTCAATATAAGACATCGACGAGGATCAAAGATGAACGAGAAACAATTCACCGGCAAGGTTGCGCTCGTGACCGGCGCCACCTCAGGAATCGGACAGGCATGCGCCCTGGCTTTTGCACAAGCTGGCGCGAAGATAGTTTGCGTGGGTCGAAAAATCGAAGCGCTCAAAGAACTTGAAAAGAACATTGGTGGCGATGTGTTAGCGATCGAAGCAGATCTTGTCGAGAGTGAAGCACCGGCGCGCGTTGTCGCACGTGCTCTCGAGGTGTTCGGCGGTATCGACATTCTCGTGAATGCCGCTGGTCACATCAGCAACGGAACCATCGAGAACACATCTCTCGAAGCCTGGGACGACATGATGAACGTCAACGTTCGCGCGCCGTTTCAACTGATGCAGAAAGCTTTGCCGAGCTTGATTGAACGCCGCGGCAACATCGTGAACGTTTCCAGTGTCACCGGACTGCGCGCGTTTCCGGGTGTGCTGGCTTACTGTGTCTCAAAGGCGGCGCTGGATCAGTTAACCCGCTGTGCTTCGCTCGAGTTGGCGGCCAAAGGTGTAAGAGTTAACGCCGTGAATCCGGGAGTCGTAGTAACACAGATTCATAAACGCGGCGGGATGAATGATGAAGCGTACGCTGCATTTCTCGAACACTCGAAGACCACACATCCTCTCGGTCGCACGGGCCGGCCGGAAGAGATCGCGGACCTCGTACTATTTCTCGCCTCCGACAAAGCCTCATGGATCACCGGCGCCACGTATTCAATCGATGGCGGCCGCAGTCAAACCTGTGCCCGTTAAGAGCCACAAAAGGGCTATACTGCGCTCCCAATGACTCCGCAACCAACCATCATTATTCGAACCTCGCCTCGCGTCAGCGTCATCAGGGTCGTGCTCGCAATGGTAGCGCTCTTCATAGCTATCTTTTTGGGACTACTTGTCCTTCTGCTGATCGGTATCGAGACCGGCCCGGTCGGATTGTTGCTTGGTTTCTTAACAGCCACGATCCCGGTTCCACTTTATATCGCCCTCGTCCTATGGATCGATCGTTATGAAGGCGAGCCGCTCTGGATGCTCGCCACCGCTTTTTTCTGGGGCGCACTGATCGCGACCTTCTTCGCTTTTCTCCTCAACACAAGCATGCAAGTCCTCGTTTACGCACTTGCAGGTAAGGGTGCAGGCGAAGCGTTCGCCGCAGTCGTCTCCGCGCCAATCGTCGAAGAAACTGGAAAGGCATTTATTCTGTTTGTCTTTTTCTTCGCGAAGAAGGACGAGTTCGACGGTGTCATCGACGGAGTTGTCTATGCCTCGATGGCTGCACTCGGTTTCGCGATGTCTGAAAACATTCTTTACTACGGCAAGGCAGCGGCGAGCGGTGGTGGCGAAGCGCTGACAGCAACTTTCATCCTGCGCGGTTTCTTTGCGCCGTTCTCTCATCCATTGTTCACCAGTCTAACGGGCATTGGCCTGGGTCTCGCCAGACAGACAAACAATCTCGCGATCAAAATCATCGCTCCGGTCATCGGTTTATTGATGGCGATCTTCATGCACAGCCTTTGGAACGGTTCGGCAGTTTTCGGGGGCGGCGCTGTTTTCCTTTTGATTTACATTCTGGTGATGATCCCGGCGTTCTTCATCATGCTCTTCGTAATTTCAATGGCACTGCGCCGCGAAGGACGAATAGTGCGCGAGTTTCTCGTAGTCGATCTTGAACGCGGTTTTTTGACTCAGGAAGAGTACAAGCAACTGGGTTCCATCATCGGCCGGATGGGCTCGTCGTTCAACGCCTTGTCGAGCAGTGGCTATAAAGGTTGGCGCGCTCGTATGCGCTTTAATCAACTGGCCAGCGAGTTGGCGTTTCATCGCAGTCGAGTTTCTCGGGGCGTGTACTCGGCGGAGCAGGACGTGCGGGAGTTGGAAGCTGCCTACTTGCATGCGTTGCAGGGTCTGATAAGCGAGTTCAGAAGACGTTAAGGATAAAGGCTCGCTGGTTATCTCGTTCTGGCTTATACTGGGCGCGAATTGCGCAAGGTCATTCATCAGAGCTGAAAGCTCGTGAGAATCCAACTTCTACCCAGCACGTTTGATGCTCATGGCGTAGCGAACCTCGAGCAACGCCTGACTTGCTTTCTAATCGACGACTGCGTGGCGGTTGACGCCGGCAGTATTGCCATTGCTCTGACTAACGAGCAGCGGTCCAAGGTCAGAGACATCATCGTCACTCACCCTCACATGGACCACGTCGCCAGTCTGCCAATCTTCATCGACGATCTTTATCCGAGTTTGCAGCAGCCGATGCGGGTCTACGCGACGCAGGAGGTAATCCAACTGCTCGAGCGCGACATTTTTAACTGGAATCTCTATCCGCGTTTTTCTGACTTGAAGAACGACTATGGACCAGTGATGGAATACGTGCCGATTCCGATCGGCAAACCATTCAACGTGGCCCATCTAAGTGTGGTTGCAGTGCCCGTGAATCACATTGTGCCGACTGTGGGTTTGGTGGTCTCAGATGGTCAAAAAAGCGTCGCTTTCAGTTCCGACACTTCCGAGACTGAAGAGTTTTGGAAGATAGTGAACGCGATGAAGGATCTCGATGCGTTACTGATCGAGACTTCATTTCCCGATCGCATGGCCAAGCTGGCCGAAGTCTCACGCCACTTCACGCCCGCATCGCTGGGCCAGGAGTTAAAGAAACTCACTCACAACGGCATGGACATCATGGCAGTGCACCTCAAAGCGACCTATCGCGACGAGATCATCGCACAGCTCAACGCTCTTAACATTCCGAAGTTGAGTGTGATGGAGCCCGGCAGGGTTTACGAGTGGTAGGTCAATCAACCGGTCGATCGAACTGGATCGGTTCAAATTCTTTTTCAGTGTGTTCGCCGTCCGCATCGTGAAGCGAAACGCGTCCGCTGGACAGCAGTTCTTTAACCAGAAACGTGCGCTGGTTGCGGTCACGTCCGGGCATGAGCTCAGCCCTGAATGTCACCGGCATACCCGGTCTGGCCCAAACGTCACTTTTCTTCGTTAGCGGCACGTGATTTTTCTTCCGGTAAGCAAATGCAGCGCTGATCGCTCCTGCCCCAACCGCCAGCCCGCCAAGGAGCCATCTTGTACGCTTGTTCATTATGTGTGTCGCCTACTCGCAAAGCGGATCGAGCCGGGCGCTAATTGTCGGCAGTCCGCTCAATGCTCGCTCCGCGTTGATAGCGGTGAAGTTGGACCACTCTGCGGGCAACGCAGCTTCCGAGAACACCGCCTCCACCGGACACTCCGGCACGCACGCGTCGCAATCGATACATGTCTCCGGATTAATCACCAGCATGTCATCATCAAGATGAAAAGCATCAACCGGACAGACAAGCGCGCAGTCAGTGTAGCGACAGTTAACGCACGGCTCGGCCACGATATAAGTCATTTGAACTTTGGCTCCTTGAAGGAAAGGTCTTAAACTTCCGGCAACAAATCTTAACCAGAAAAGATGTCAGGACACAACAAAAGCTTCAGTCTTCAAAAACTGTACGACTCGAGAAATACCTGCTTCCGCTGACTACTTTGACGTCGCAGAAATTCCGAATCTTTTTGAAATCGTTGATATTGTCCGTTACGACCATAACACCGGCGCGTTTCGCAGTTCGTGCGATGAGAACGTCGTTGATGATTCTGGATCTCTCTGCTGCTGACATCTTCGGTATCTTGCCGGTCTTTCGCGATTTTCGTCCGCGCTGCAACGCATTAAGGACAAGACCTGCATGCCACCAATCTTCCTCCGTAGGCACAAGTAACCTATTCAATTTTCGATACTCGTACCTTGAACACTCCAGTATCTTCAATGCCGACGCATCATTCGCGCCCGCGACAAACTCCTGCAGCACTACAGCAGACATGTAAAAACTGCGAGGAAAAGGTTGTCGTTTGTACCTTATATAGATGTTCGCATCATAAGTGACTTTAGCCATTTTAGTGAGGGTGGCTTAGCTTTCCGCTTTCCGGTGCGGATTTCGTACATAATTTGCCAGGCGTTGGATAAGTGAGCGTTTGCTTTCTCCAAATGTCGCGCCTCTTCGACGGCGTTTTTTGCAACCGCCGTCCCATTACCAGCCTTGCGGCCTGACTTCGATAACTTCTTACTCTTCGAGGTTGCCGATGTTCGCCGCTTTGCCGGAGTTTTGGCGCTGCTGGACTTCTTCGAACTTATCTTGTGAGTATTCTTTGCCACTGTCGTTCTCCAATGCAACAATTGCATGTTAACAAAATTTGGCAAATTCGTTGAGTGGACCACGGAGAGTGAAATGAAAACTTTGATAAGCGTTGGAATCATCCTGACGGTGCTTGCTCTAGCACAAAGTCAACGGAAAGAAGATCTGGATGGACTGTCCGAGAAGATAAGCAGTCACCTCGAATCCAAATTACCTGGTTGGCAACATCGGCGTTTGCCACCTTTTGGAACTCCAGAGTCCAAGGTCGTTGTTCAGGTATGGTCAATACCAAACCGGATCGTCAAGGTTGCGGTCGCCGTCCGCTGGTCAGTCGAAGATGCGAAGAAAGAGATTAGAAGCTTTTTGCAGTTCAGGCGTGAGCCTCAGGAGTTAACCGGGTTTGGTGATGAAGCGTTTTGGCCAGAACGTAATGGCGCCGATTTAGTTCTGAGGAAGGGACGATATGTAATTTACCTTAGTATCGTCGTCTACGTCGAAGAGGATTCAGACGCGCAAAATCTAAGTAAAGCGGAACAGCAAGCGCGCGCAAAAGCCGACACGGAAAGGATCCTAAAAGAGTTTGCAACACAATTTTCTGCGATCGAGCTTGAGTAATCGCCTGTCCAAAGCCTGCTGAGATTGGTCCCTTAACGATCAAGTACTCATGATCTACTAAGGATGCCAGGTCTTAACTGGTGTATCGTCGTCAAACTCGTAAAAGCGAAGATCCGAGGCGGTGAATATTTTTGTCAGCATGATGATTTGTCCTGCATGCATCGGGATTGGAAACTGTCTCACACTGGAGGAAACCCACCTTATTTGGAGTGGGTTCTTGATGAGTCAATTTCGGTCTATGTCAATTCGGTCTATTGACAACGACCCCTTAATGCGAATATTGTGCGCGCATCGCATCCGGTCACCGGAACTTGACCTCAGCCCTCTAAGGCCTTTCGACTCGACCCAAAACTCAAGGCTGATTGTCTGCTAGCTCTCTAGATCCACTCCTCTTGCGATGTCTTACAGTGATGTCCGGGAGAGCTAAAACCTTTCCGTGCGAGAGCACCAAAGGACCCTCCCGTCATGCTTACCAAGCCTCTCTTTCAAGGGCAAATGCCGGTTTCTCTTACCGCGAAGCAGAAGTTAGTCCTGACGCTGCTGGTGACGTTGTTGTTTTCAACGCTCTGGCTTGGTTTGGAACGGGTGCGTTCGGCGGCTGCTGAAGTTGCAAGTCCACCGCCGGCGCCACTGCCACCTATTGTGACTCTCATGGATGTTCCCCCAGAGGTGCTCATCGGGGAAGAATTTAAGTTCAAAGTAAAATTCGAAAGCGTAACGGGCAGCCCTTTCGGCTATGGGCCATCTCTTGATCTCGTTCTTGAGGAAGGGGGCGCAAACAGTGCGAAATCGGCGGCCTGTCTCTGCGATGGAATCACCTTCGTGAAGGCAGAAATACTCGATGTGATCGGCGGTCCGACCGACGTCACCCCTCCCGCATCCGCTCAGATCAGTACGAGCCCCTGCAGCAGCAACTCAAATATAAATGTGCAGCACCCGTTTGGCTCGTTCGCCACCAGCGGAATTCAACCCTTAACGCTTCCTCCCGGCGCCCGACTCGTAACCATAGAGCTTCCTTTCGGGAGTTTCACGCCGGCGCAGCCTTCAATCGTTGTTGAAATCACAGCGAAAGTGAGCAATCTTGCTGATTACAATCATCCGCTAAAGATTTCTGCGCGGGGCGGCTTTCGCTATGGCGGAGACCCTCAAGACAATCCCTCTACCGATCTGCCCATTTTTAGCGATACGAATTCTAACAGTAGTCAGTGGACCGCGCAGGCACAGACTACGCCTAATGTACTGATCATCAATAAAGCGTACCTCGGGCCAGAAGATGAAACCGCGACTGGTCCAAATTTTCCGCATGACTATGCAATCACGGTGGACATAGCCGACGGGCAGACGGTAGCAAATCTGAGCGTGCAGGATTTTCTGCCTAATAACATGCAGTATCAGAGTCTTGTGGGAGTGATAATTCACACGACTTTGGCTGTGCAAGGCACTAATTATGTCCTCACGCAACCATCAGGCGTGGGAGGAACGTTGACGGTGAAGTTCCTTACTCCGATTGTCGGCGCGCAGCTTCCACCGGATGTGACCATCACGTTTAGGTTTTTCATTCCCGAAGTGGACAAAAACGGATTTCCCATCCTACCGAATTGCAAACCGGCCACCTCAAAAAATGACATCAAGGCTGAGGGCGACTGGACACCTCAGGATTCTTGTGATCAATCGCCGCTACATGTGGTCAGTGATGTGAAGGCAATTGACCATTCCCTGGCGGACAAGTGTTTGGCGATTCAGAAAAAAGTTACGACGTTCAACCCCGCCGGACCGAAGCCGGGCGATCTGTTGATGTACGACTTGCAGTTCGAGGTTTCAGACTACAAGACTATCGGAAACTTAATGGTGCGCGATTTCCTCGCCGACGGACAGATCTTAGCGGGACCGCCACCGATCATCACGATTAGCGACCAATTTGCAACCAGAGCAAACATATTTCCTCCTGTTGCCCTAACCAATACGCCGGCGCCCGCTGGGGCGGCGCAATACTGTCCACCACCACTCCAGGCTCCGCTGGGTGGGAGACTTTTGACTTTCAATGTTTCACAGGCGATGGGAACACTCGCGGCAACACCGAGGTGGAATGCCGGCATTCTCACTGGTGGCTTCGCCGCCGGTCCGGGCATTCCAAATGGACCTGCCACTGCCACTATTCGCTTCTTTGCGAGAATCACTGATGCTTTTCAGTTTCCAGTTCCCGCTGGCCACAACCAGTTTGTGGACAAAGACGATCCGATAAACAACTGCGTCAATATCCAAGGCAAGGTTTTTAAGAACATCACCGGCCCCAGTCCCCTTCACGCTCGAAATATTGTGCCAACGCTCGGGATAGGAAAGGCGCAAGATGGAAGCGCCACGCACCTTACCATCGTCACGGACAAGCCGGTGAAATCCGTATACGCCGTCAAGCGGGGCGGCTTGTTTATCTGTGGGCCTGGAGGCAGCGGCCCCTGTTCGAATTTCCCGAATCCGCCACAAGAAGTGCGACCGGGTGATGAAGTTACTTTTCGGATCGAAAAGATAATTCCGTCGAGCGATGCCGAGCAATTGACTATTCAAGACTGGTTCGCCTTACCGACTTTTAATATCGCCGGTATCAGCTTCAACAACGCAGTGTGTGGAATTCCAAGTTCAAACAGCGGGTGCCTCTTACCGACCGATACACTAAGCACTTGGGTGACGCCTCAGCCCGGCTTCAGCTTCAATCCCGCGACGAATAGCATCACGTTCGATTACCATGATTTTCACGACATTAACAACCAGCCGCGCAAAATAGACATCATCGTTACAGAGACTGTAACTAGCCAACCCTCTGCCGACGGTCTGTTCCTGACGAACGTAGTGCAGGAGTGCGAAAACGACAGCTTCAGCAACGTGCCGCATTGTCAGACCACGATCGCGCAAGTGAAAGTCCGTGAGCCCAAGCTACAAATCAAAAAGGGTGTAGTTGCTACAGACAACCCGCACGGTGTTTTCACGCCTGCTCTTAGTCCAACTGGAGTTTGGCAGCCGTCCGGCAGTTCCTGCCCAGACTTTCACAACGGACCAATTACTTCAGCCACTCTGGGAGGGCTGATCAATAGCAATCTCAGCAACGTAGATGCCAACGATACTGTCACCTTTGGAATTGCGATCGAGAACACGGGCGGTGCTCCGGCCTGCGAGATCGAGTTGGCAGACATCATCCCGCTCGACCAGCTCGACAAACCATCGTGCTTCGATGCTGATTTTTCAAGTCTCTGTATCACTGATGGAAGTGGCGTTCAGATACCGTTCACCACCGCGATAGGAGGCCACGGTCGCAAAGTCATCAAGCTGGCGCCGGGATTCTGTCTGGCTCCCGGATCTCCCGCCAACACTACGGGGACGAACATCGCGATCATCACCTTCAACGCCCAACTGCACTCCGATATCACGCCAGGCTGCTGCAACAATGTGGCCGAGTTAACGCAATACACGTCGCAGTCGGGTGGACCAAACTTCGTGAACGGTGGTTTCACGCCGCCCTTCAAAGACGCCGCCTCGGTTTGTATTAACCCGACTCTAGAGAAATCAGTCGTTGCCACTTCCGAAGCGCATACCGCGCCGCAGGTTTCAACGACGCCGCAAACTCCGGCAAACACGCCGCAGGTAGCTATTGGGGAGATTGTGCGTTACCACGTGGACGTGGAAGTGCCCGAAGGCGGCACGCTGACGAACGTCCAACTCACTGATGTGCTCCCAGCGGGGATGAAGTACCTAAACGACAACACGCAGCGGGTGGCTTTTATTTCAAACCAGCCATTCACCCACCCTTCGTTTCCGGTAACTTTCGACATCGTCGGCAATTCGCCTGCATCAAGCTCTATGCTCAAACCTCTACCGTCACTCCCAAACGGCGTGAGTCCCTTTGTGTTGAATTGTGGCGCGCCCGCGATCTTCACTCTGGGGGACATTAAGAACAACGATAGCGACTTCGACCGTGAGTATATTTCGCTCGAATTCAATGCACTGGTATGCAATGTAGCGGCCAATCAGAATGGCACGACGCTTCCCAACACGTCCAGCCTATCGGTCAATGGCACTCAGATCGCCAGCTCCAATTCGATTAACGTTATGGTCGTCGAGCCACTCCTCGACGTGCACAAGACCTACAATCCGCCTAATCCTGTTAGTCCGGCAAACTTCACGTTGACGCTAACAAACACGGGTGCGGCCGATGCATTCGATGTACATTTGACTGACACACTGCCGGCGGGTTTGACTCTGATGATGACTCCGGCTCCGAGCGTGGGTGTTTCTCCGTCAGGTTGCGCCGTGCCGCAGTTGAGCGTTTCCGGGAATACGCTGACCCTCGACATTCCTCGCCTATCGAATTCTTCGACTTGCACTGTAACGTTGAAATTCTTCGTGCAGGGGCAATTCTGCGGCACCAACACCGCGCAAGTGACTTATTCGAGTTTGACCGGCGGAGTAAACAGCAATCCTGCGGCTCTCGTTGGCACCAGGCCTAACCCAACCGATTCCGTAACAGCCTGCAGCATGCCCAACAAGGAAGACTGCGAGCGCATCTACACCGCCTCGGCTCAAGCCAGCAATACTGCTGGTTGCCAGCCGTGCACAAATCAAGTCACCCAGCCACCGGGTATGGTGGCATGGTGGTCACTGGATGAACCGAACGGCGCGAGTACTGTGAATGACATCGCGGGATTTAATAATCACGGCACTCCCCAACCGGCGAGCCCACTGGGAGTCGCGGGCGCTCCGGCGTCGGTTCCCGGCGCCGTGGCCGGAGCAATGAATTTTGATTCCAACTTTCAGCAGAGTGGTCCAAATGTCGAAGTACCCGATCATCTGGAAATCAATTTCAATATCGGAGATTTCACTATAGACGGCTGGGTTCTCGTACAAAAACCTCCATCGACATATGTCCATCCGATCATAGATAAGTTGGCAGTCAACTCAGCAGGGACGCAGGGTGCAGGATATGCCCTATATCTTGTCAGCAGTTTTTCAACTGGCGCGCGTCTGCAATTCGTCATGGGCAGTGGCGGGTCGCTGGCGAATTACCTCGGCCCCAACGCGCCCTCCGTGCCCTTCGGTATTTGGACGCACATTGCGGTAACCGTGAATCGAACTTCTGGAGCAGTTGCGTTCTATGTCAACGGTTCGCAAGTCAATACGACTGGCGTGCCGATGCCTGGCGGTTCGATTAACAATACACTTCCGTTACTCATCGGCGAGAGTCGCTTGCCAGGAGCCGGCCAAGCCGCCATTACTTTAGATGAGCTGGAGCTGTTCAAGCGCGTACTCACACAGAGCGAGATTCAAAGCGTTGTTAATGCCACCGGCCTGGGCAAGTGCAAGTGCTGGCGAGCGAGCAACGAAGCGATCTCCTGTAATCCGAACGGCACATTCCACTATACGGTCACGCTGACGAACCTCTCCAGTTCGTTTGTCTCCACCGTAATTTTTTCTCCCATCAGCAATGTGACCATATCGCCGAACTCAATCGTGATTCCTCTTCTGTCGCCTGGTAACTCGACAACGGTCACGGTCACGATTGGCGGGCCCGGTGCTGTTTCCGGAGCTAACATCTGTTTCCTTGCTGGGTTAACCGGAGTACCGCCGGCGCCAAGTTGTCGAGCGCAACATTGCCTTACGCTGCCGGCATGCCCCTCTCCTGCTTGTGCTCCGCGGCCCCCAAATATGGTCAGTTTTTGGCCTCTGAACGAACAGACCGGAACTACCGTGATAGACGTTGTCGGAGCCCATAACGGAACGACTTCTGCAAACATAGGATCGGACCCGATCTCAGCCCCGCTACCAAAAGTAGGAAATGCGTTGTACTTCGCTAACTCAAAGGCAACAGTTTCCGGCAACCCCTACAACTTTGGAAACGGAAACTTCTCTATCGATGCGTGGGTCAGAGGCAATTTACTTCTTAACTCGTCAATGGGGATCGTTGACAAACTCGACACCTCCACTGGTCTGCCCACAGGCTTCGCATTCTTTGTCCGTAATGGCACGGTACAACTACTCATGGGGAATGGCACCTCTTCTCCGGCAACGTTCATGAGCACTGGCGGGTTAATCTACGGGACCTGGCAACACGTGGCGGTCACAGTACAGAGAACTGGTGTCGGCTCCCCTATCGGCAGGTTTTACCTCAATGGTGTCCCGGCCGGAACGTTCGTGCTGCCACCAAACAATGTCAACAACAGCGTTCCATTGCTAATCGGAAGCTATCGCCTAAATGGACCATGCAAGAGTTGCGAGGTGGCGCTCGACGAGGTCGAGATTTTCAGCGACGTGTTGTCGCCAACGGATATCATGAAAATCTTCAGCGCGGGAACCTCCGGAAAATGTCCGTAGGCTCAAGGAAGAGCAGTGCCAAGCCTCAAGCGGTTCGTAGTAACCACTTTGCCCGGCGTTGAAAGCGCGTCGTCAGTCGTCCACTGCGCGGTGTGCGTCCTTCCAGGGACATACCAAGAGTACCCGCGAAGTTCACAGCAGTCCCGATCTTGAAGGCCGCATCCCTCGTCGGGGGCCGGGGATGTGCCAGGTACCAATCTTTTATGTTTCGCGCTTGCTTAACGCGGGAAACCGTTGACCGATTTTTGATCACTTCTGAGGCGCTTACGACGAACCGGACGGTCCAGAGCGCCAGCGCACGACCGGCGCGCCGGCGTCGAACTCATAGAAGCGCAGGTCTGCGGAGGTCATCATCTTTGTCAACATGATGATTTGTCCAGCGTGCATTGAGAAGTGTTCGGTGACGTGGAAGATGGCTTCGAGCAGTTCGACGTCGTTGCCCTGGATTTTGCGGTGCTCCAACAACAGAGATGGATCGAGATCGCCAAGGGTGGTTTGGACTTCGCTGAGGGTTGTGCGGAGCAACGCCACCAACTGCTCGCGAGAGATAATTTCACGTCGCGCGAACTCGGAGTCGCGGTCGCGATTGTCGGGTTGAGCCCCGACGCCGCAGATGATCCACTGACGCACGTTGCCGCAGAGGTGCAGGATCAGGTTGCCGATGCTGTTCGATTCTTCGTTCGCACGCCACCAGATCTGCTCGTCAGTCAGCTTTTCAAGACAGCGCTCAATCTTCGGCAGATAGTCGCTTACTAAAAAATTCGCGGCATGGGCGATGAACGCTCGCGAGGTGGCAAGTTCAAGTGTCGTCATCTTCTGTCGCTTCAGGACGTTGTTTATGTTTCGCTTTACGCCCGGCTGGCCGCGCAACCTCATCCGGCTTGGCTCGGGATAGTGGATGACCGGGAGGCGCGCTAGGCTTGCGGATACTATCGAACACCGGCCGCGCCTGCTGTCGCTTCGACTTTGGTGGAGAACTCCTTCTTACCATAACTCAGCCTCCACTCTGATTGTTCGGATCAGGCGTGATGCTAGCGCCAGTGGAAACAGAGTGTCAAACTTTATTACGAAAAACGAACGGCGCGAGATGACTTTCGCCGTCTCGCGCCATAGTTCTTAAAGTGCGGCCGTTCTTATAAGTGGTGCTTAGGCTTCACTACCCCGAGGTGTCTTGGAAAGCAGCCTCAGCGCATTTGTGGTTTCAGTACGACGCTTCTGCTGGAACTCGGCAACCCAATTGGTGACCGTCTCCACCATATCACGCGCCGTATCGCGAGCGGTTGCAGCCTTTGCTTTAACGATTGGACGAGCTTTTTCGCCCTTTTTGATAACCTTGATTGTTTTCTTCTCAGACATTGCTTAATTTTTCGAGTTTCGTATGAATCTGAAAGTATTCAACGAATTTCCCGCCTTACAGTTCCGTAAATTACTAGACCTTAGAACCTGCGACTGCGATTGGGCTTGCAAAGAATAGGCCACATCCGTTAACGCGCATGCTCCAAGAAAAAAGGGCCACTTCTCCTGAAAATTCCTCCAGAGCACTCCATTACCCCCGAACTGTACGGTCGCAAACCATACACAACGAACAGAACACTGAGGCATTTTTGTGAGACAGAATGGTGCTCAGGTGACAATTTGCCCCTTCTTGTGCTCCATATCCAAAGTCCAGATGGCTTTGTGCGTGCGGTAGATTATGACGGCGAGTCCGATAGTGGCGCCGATATTCACGTACTTCAGTCCGTTGATCATCTGGCGGGTGCCGTACTGCACTAACAAAGCGTTGATGATTATCAACGCTAAACGAAATTCGGTCGGCCCGAACTTCAAATAACTGATCTTGAATCGATCCGTCGTTGCAAACGCCAAAAAGGTGCTGATTTCATACCCGGAACAGATCGCGAGCAAAATCAGAACCTGGTAACGCGAGCGTTCCGGCAAGATAAACGCGTAACCGATGATCACCGAGCACAGGAAATAGTAATCCAGCAGGTGATCCATGTAGTAACCCCAACGCACTAACCCCGTGCCGCGATACTTTCCAACCTTGCCGTCGTAGTGGTCGGTAACGTATTGCAGCGCAATCATCCCCGATACACCCCAGAGCCAGCGCAGGTCACGCGCGGCGAAGTAAGAGAACAGCAGGATGAGTGACGACCAAACCAGCGTCAGCATGGTCAAGTGATACGTCTCCAGCCACGACGGAAAGAGAGGCAGAACTCGTTTGGCCAGTCGACGCTCAAACGGCGTCAGAAACGAGGTATTAACTTTGGAACCACCGGCGAATTGTTGTGTTTCGAGCATAGCTGACTGTGCGCAGTGCAAGACCCAAGCCATCATTTAGGCCAGCTTTTCGGGCATTTTGCTAAGGTGGTCCGGAGTTTCTATCTGACTGGTGTCAGCTTTTTGCTTGATCTGTTGGAGCTAGATGAAAACAACCGATTGCGAACTGGGAATCTCAAAACGCCGGCGGCAACGAACATTCCGGCACGCCAGCATGTCGTCGATGCGCACCAGATAGTCTCGCGATTTTTGAAAACGCGCCCTGTCCTGTTCGTTTGCGCCGCGCGGGAGTTGTGGTTTGCGCGTACGCTTCAGCCAGCGCACGTCGTATTCGGCACGCTCACGGCAATGAGGACAACTGTACGTCGCCTTCTTTACCTCTTCTTTTTCGTTAAAAAAATCGCGTTCGTTCATAGTTACTGATCCTGAGTCTCGCACAATTCGCGCAGGTAACGAAAACTATAAATTCCTGTTTCGTGGCCGTCACTCCAGCGAAAGTTGAGCGCGTAGCGACCGACAATGCTGATGTCTCGGATTTCAATAGTCTCAGAAATGCTCTCGGCCTTCAACACGCGCTCACCTGTCCATTCATTGACACATTGCGCGCAAGGACACGCGCGTCTGAGTTCGGCGGCCCCATAACGGCAGCGATGGTCGTCACCCCACGTGATGGTCACGTTGAAATCGTCTTCGTGCTTGATCTCTTTTGGCTCAATGGCCGGTCCGCGTCGTTCCATTACTTCTGCTCGGGAAACTTGAAACCGATATAGGTGCCGGCACTGAGTCCCATCAGACCCAGCAAAGTCGTACTGAACTCCGGCATCGTCAGGTTATTGTAAACCGACGAGACAAAAATGATACCCAACACGATCGTCCAGGCAAAAATCTGGAAACGATGAAAGCTGTAACCGCTGGAATCGGAAAGAATGTCACGCAGAAAACCGGATGATGTAGGCGCTGACTGTTGCAAGTTGAAAGTGCGCAGTTGCTGATCGATCTGGTTCATGCGTGTGCGCGTTTCAGTGAGCTGCCTGACCAGGGACTCGCGGTTTGCGACATCGGTGGCCGATGGCGATGAGGGATCGATGGCATCAAGGTCTGCCTGGGTTTGAGCAATACCCTGATCGAGCGCCTGTTTTTCCGCAGTCAAATCCTGTAACTGGTTGGCTTTGGTCGTGTCTTTGCCTGTATCGATTAAGGCCTCACCGAGGGCCGTGCCGGCGCTGATGCCCATGAGTGCGAGCAGTGAACTGGTGATTGTGTCGAGAGCGGCTGTAATCAGCCAGATTGCCATGTACGACGCGTAGATCAGAAAGAACCAAAACGCCATTTGGGCGCGACCCAGATTGTAAGGACGGCGCTTTCCTGGAGCCGGTGGCGGGCCAGGCTCGCGAATTACATTGGTGTTGCGGACGAGCCAGATCATAAAAAACAAAGTGCCAAGGATTACGACCAGAGCAATCAAACCGTAGACCGGTGAAATCACTGTCAGAGTCACCGGATTAGTCTGGTACACGCTGTCGAAAGCAGAGTTCTTCTCGAGTCCGACACTTAGCGTGGCCGATTCTCTCAGCGTGTGCGGTGCGCCGAGCAGATCGATCCAAACTTTTTTATTCTCGGGAGTAATCTCCAGGTGATAGATCAAACGACCCCTCTCAAGGTGGAGTTCCTCGGGATAGTTTCCGATGATAGCGCGACCGTTTATGTACGGTACTAGCTTGGTAGCGTCGTTGGTTTCAGCCCACTTTTCCAGATTCTCGATACGGACTTCGACGAGGTCGTCCAGTTCGAGATTGCCGAGCATCGTTACTACCTTCGGCGGCGTAGGAGTAGGGCTTGCGGCGGGCTGAGCAGCAGGCGTCGGTGTGGGTGAAGGCGTGGGTTGTTGGGTTGTGCCCTGCGCGAATGCAGTGCTGACAATGATCAATAGAAGGGCGGCCAGTTGGACCACTTTGAGTTTTTGCATGTTGCGTCCTCACGCTTCTGCGTAAATCGCCTATCAGGATGGAACTACTTAATGCGAGAACCCGGGGATTGCTGCCGGAAAGATTACTCTGCGGTTCTCTGCGTATCTCTGCGGCCTCTGCGTTGAAAATGGTCTTAACGCAGAGATCGCAGAGAACCGCAGAGATGATTGCTAACTATTGGACTCGACTGCTTTGAGCACGTCGTCGGCCTTGACGTCAAAATGCGAAGCGTTCCAGACAGCTTTGCCGTCACGCAAGACGATGACTTGGGGTGTTTCGTGGCGCACACCCGTCAGGTTTGCGAGTTCGCGTGACACCTCGCGCGCGGACTGCACTTCGAGAATGTTCACTTGATCGCCGAGCTTTTCCATTTCGCGGTAGGCCCTCGAGCTGATGGAACACGCATTACTGTGTTTGAAAACGATTACAGGTTTAGCCTTTGAATCCGTGATTAGATTCGCCAGCGTTGTACTATCGTCAATTCTGAAGAAATTCTTTCCCATAGCTCGATATGTCTCTTTAGTAAGTATTCACTGTCAGCATTATACAGGATGTCACAGGTCGTTCGATTTTTCTATTGACGGTCGAACGGAATCGGCTTATTGTGCCCGAGCTACCGAGAAAGCTTTGGCTATCCTCTGAGCCTGGCCTACTTACCGAGAGCCTCACGAGTCTTCTGAAAGATTCTGCTGCTTTCTCAACACGGACGAAGTGTGTCCAAAACCTCATCAAAGGAGAAAGTGTATGTTTTTAAAGCCGGATTTTCGTCTCAACCTCATTTGTGCCGTCTTGCTCTTCTTTACAGCTTCGCAAGCGGCAGTTGCCGATGAACTCGCGGTCTGGAATTTCAATGATTCAGATCTGAACGTGGACCACGGCAGCGGTACGCTCACCAGCAATCTCAACGTCGTGAATATTCTGTTTGCCGCCGGAACAACTAATAACGCGCGGCTCGGTGATCCCGCCGGTCAGGCGCTTTCACTACAAGGTGGAACCAGCAACGCCAACAATGGCCGGAATCTCACGTTTAACGTCAGCACCGCCGGTTTCGCAAATATCATCGTGAGTTTTGCCACGCAGGGAACCAGCACGGGCTTTAACAGTAATCAGTTTCAGTACAGTCTCGACGGTATAAACTTCACCGACTTCGGACCACCTTATGCTCCCGCAACTGCGTTCGGAACGTTGCCGATCGTCTTTTCACTTGTGAGTATTGCCGGATTGAATAACAACCCGAATGCCGCGTTTCGCATTGTGTTCAATGGGGCAACGACATCAACGGGAAACAATCGCATCGACAACATTGTGGTGGAAGGTACGAGTGCGTCGGTGGCCTCGATTCCGGAGCCAACGACGGCGTTGTTGTTGCTCACTGGGTTGGGAGGTCTTTACAAAATGAAGCGACGAAGGTGAAGACGAGATTTCACGCAAAGGCGCTAAGGAAGACGCAAAGGCGCCAAGAAGAAGTTTTCTTTGCGCCCTTTGCGGCCCGGGTTTGCGCCTTTGCGTGAAACTAATTCCAATCGCCGACGAGAACAAACGGCGCCCAATAGAACGGCGCACTGTATTTCTTGCCAGTGATCATCGCTAACTGCGCGCCTCGTAGCGCGCTCGAGGAGGTGGTGCCTTCGCTCGTACTCAAAAGCCTGCGGTAGAAGTCTGTCATCAAATCCGCTGTGGACTTGTCCGCGACCGACCAGAGACTAACGCCAACGGTCGGCGCACCGGCGTACATGAAAGCGCGCGTAAGACCCATCACGCCTTCACCACGCTTCTCCTTGCCGAGGCCTGTCTCGCACGCCGAAAGCATCACGAGCGGTGAGCCAAGGCGTAAATTGAAGACTTCATCGGTGCGCACGAAGCCGTCGTGTGTCTTGTTACCCACGAGGGAAAGCACGACACCGGTGAACTGCGGACGCTCTGCGTTCAGCAAACCGTGTGTGGCAACGTGGATGACTCGATACTTGCTGACATCACGTGCGGCGAGGTTGTCTTCGTTTGCATCGAGGTCGAGCCAAACGTCGGCCTGTCCGCCTGAGGCCTTGGCGAGTTTCGAGATCTGATCGGCTTCCGTCCGCGTGCCGGTCAAGCGCGCGAGCGGCAATCCTTCCATCTGCGGATTTGGCGCCGGTGCGGAGCCGCTGACGTCAGTGACAGCACTCTGAATTCCGAGACCACGGACTTCAGCATCAGTCCCCGTCGCGGCAGTTCTCTTCTGCGCGCGCGCATCGTTGGAATTAAATACCGGATCCGCGATGATCAACATCGCGCGACTTGCATTCTTCGTACGCTGTTGTTTAACCGCACCCACAACGGACGCTGACGGTGCGTAGATAACCTCATTTGTCTTAACCAGATATCCGAGTGAGGAAAAGTCGCCGCCGTCGGCAGTCTTGAGCAACACCTCGAACGGGATGTAGTTGAGCGCGCCATCGGCAACAACCATCACGCGCTTCTCGCCAATCATTCCCGCCGCGGGCTCGAGCACCACTTTGTAAAGCGCGTTTGATGCCGCTACAAACGGCGCCACATCCTCAGGTGCAGCCGCCGCAATACCGAGACCACGGTTTGCTTCGGCAACATCAATACCAACGAGGCGGCGTTGCAGTTTTGAAGGAATTAACTGCGCGCGCAGATCCATCGCGAGCTTATCCACATTCGATCGCGGCGGCAGCTTGAATAAATTCACCGCACTCTTACTCGCAACGAACAGATACGAATCGTCAGTCTGCAATGCATATTCGACCAACACCGTTTGATCATCGAGAACGTTCTGCTGCACTTCCGCGAGCGTCAGAGGCTTGTTCGCTGTTAACGTCGCGTAACGCGGACTCGCCGTGCGGATCTGGTTTTCAATCTCTTCAAACTCCGCCTGCAACTTCTCCAGCTCTTCATCGAGCTCAGATGGTTTCTTCTTGAGTTCTTCTGTCGAAACGTTAACCCCCGTCAGAACATCGGCAATGTCCTGCTGGCGATCGAGGTTATCCTGTTTACGTTTTAACAACTCGGCGGGGACGCCTTCGGTGATCGCCGCATCAGTTTCACTCAGCAGATCGAGTAGCGAACGAGCCCTTGACTGTTCGTTGATACGAAACGCTTCACTCGCATATTCGAGCGCCTTGCCGCTCAGTGGACTTCCCGCGGCTGTATTCGCCCCCAATGCCATTGCCGCGTTAGCTATTGCCGCTTCATCGAAAACGTCTTTGATTGACGAAAGGAACGTCGTGCGCGATTCATCAGCACGCAAACTTCCTTCACGCAACGTCTCGATGGTCGTGAGCGACTCACGATAATTCGCGAGGGCCGATTCACGCAGTGTTAACGCTTTCTTCGCATCCTTCTCCTGCACCGCTTGCAGCCAGAGACTGCGACCCAATCCACGCTGCGCCGGCCACATCAAATCGAGACGCTTGTCGTCCTGGGCCCCTTTTTTTGCATCGTTGTAGAACTTCGATGCGTCCTTAAACTTACCCATGCGCAACGCAACGTCACCGAGACTCGTGCGCGCCGCGGCGCGAAAGCGTCGCACCTGTCCGAGCTTCGCAACACCCGCGAGACTGCTCCCGGTCGCTTCGAGTGCGTTACTGAAATGCTTCTGCGCCTCTTCGAGATCGTTATCAGCGTAAGCCAAACGACCCAGTCCCAATTCATAACTGGAATACACAATCGAGGTGCGATACTCGTCGAGCTCTTTCTTGGCTTCGAGTGCAACGGTCAATGCGCTGGTTGGCGCCGCCACACTCACTTTGCCCGTAGAAAGCCCACCAGCAATCGCGCTCAACCCACCAAAACGCCGGCCGACCTTGGACGCAGCGCCTTCAGGTTTTTTGACCACCATTCGACCATACGCCGCTTTCGCGTCGGCGCTTTTTCCGAGCCGGAAATTTACTTCACCGATCTTCGCGAGCATCAGGTTGGCGTTGTACTTGTCGTCACCAACTGCTGCCGAGGCTGCCACGCCGGCGACTGGGGCAACCGCCGATGCCGCCGCAGTGTTGATTTGCTTCTGCGGATCAGCCACCAGAAAACCATCCAAAGCTTTCTGATAATGATCGAGCGCAATCTGATACTGCCCTTGCCTCAGGTACAGATTGCCGAGCTCATTATGAGCGGCTGCCATACCACTGTTGTTCTTAGCCGCTGTATAAAGATTGAGCGCGTTACGCAGTTGTACGAGCGCCTTATCCGCCTGTCCGCGCTTGAGCAGACGTCTGCCTTCGTGCAGCGCCGTACTCGCGTTGTCGGTTTGCTGCACGTAAAAATCGTTCGTGACATCCGCGCGTGCTGGAAACGCAATTGGCGCCGTGAGAATGATTGCCAGACTGATGCCAATTACTCTCTTACTTGTAAAACTCATTTCATTTCCTTTCGAACCGATCCCGTATGATTACTTATGAATAAGGTCAAGCGTCGCCACCAGAGTCGGACGCGGCGACGAGGCCATCATCACCAGTGACGGCTGTGGATCGTCTTTCGCCAATCCCAGCCCACGTGTGGTGGCCGCCTTCTCGTTCGAGGTCTCTGCTTTTCCATATTGCTGTGTCTTGTCTGTCTTGAATGGCTCCTGCAATTGCGTCTGCACCGCTGCCCAAACCTCATCACTGGGTTGAATCGGACATTTGGAGTCGCGGCAGAAAGCTATCAAGTCGTCTTCAAGAGGAATGCCCTTCAATGGTTCACGCGTAAAAACGAAGAACAAGCGTTCAGTGCCGGCGGCTTCATCAAAAGCAAACCAACGCAACCTCTCCTCAGCAGCCAAACTCGTCGGAATTTCGAAAGGCACGTGCGCCTGCAAATAATTGCCTGCTTCATCCAGATTCGCGTCCGGATAAATCATCGTCGCCGCTCCGTCATCGGTTGTGTTGAAGATGTACAGATAGCCATCAGTATTGGTTTCGAGCAGCACTCGCACGCGATCGCCTTTGTGAAAAACGTGTTCGGGATCGACGCGCACAGCGAGGCCATTGGAGTCGCGCATAAACAACGTCACTCCGAGCCCGAGACGACGAGCATTGACTGGCGTTGAAGGTTCTGACGGACTCGGCGCTGGTTTTGACGGACCCGGTTTTCCTGGAGTTTTATCGGGTGGCTGGTTGGGACTGTTCGATCCTGGGTTTGCCTTCGGTCGCCTTCGACTTGCTCTCGCAGTCGTCCCGCCTGTGTTACCCGATTTTTCTTTTGGTCGTGAGGTCAGGAACGCGCCACGAACGTCGTCGTCATCCTGAACTACCGGTGCCGCAATCCCGATTACGACTGCGCAAAGACAAACGAGTCCTAAAACCATCACAGTTAATCGCATTACCGAATCTCCTTGTCAGAAGGCTAATTGTGCTGAATACGGATCTCGAAGACAATCGGATTGTTTGTTTGATCAGGCGTCGTCTTTACTTTTACGAACGGCGCCTGCGCATTAGATTCGTCCGGCTCGGTAACAGGTCGTTTGTCCTGATACTGCGCAACAAACGTTTTCAGATCTGCCTGCTGCGCTGCCGGCAAAGGCTCACCCGTAACCGGCTCATTCAAAAACGAAGGGGAAGACAGCGGTGTTTTCGAAAAGATCACGATGAAGTTATCAGTACCGGGACGTTTGTCCAAGGTCAAACTGTTCCGGACATCTTTTTCGACGTCTTTCGGAAAACTAAATTCAACTCCCTTAGCAACCTTGTTACTCGTCACGCCCGTTTGCGCCAGCGGTTTAGTGGTTAAAAAAGCAGTCGGTTTATTTGTATTACCACCAGGACCAAGGATATATAAATACCCGTCTTCGTCAAAAGTGAATTTAAACTTGAACGACTGCCCCGAGGCGATTGGCCGTAGTCCCGCCACTTTCGTTGGTCGGCCACTCGCGGCAGCGGGCTCTAGCTCGAGCCAGTAGCGACTGACCTCGCGTGGAGTTACCTCTGTGGCGGCGCTGTTGGTGTTTACAGTGACTGCTCCACTCGTGCTCGATCGCGACTTATTCCACAGCAGAAATCCTCCGACACCGCCTGCCACGATAAGTATCAATACCACAGCGACGCCGATCAACAGCCCCGCTTTGCTTTTCGAAGGCGGTGGCGCGACAACCGGAGCTTTCGGAATCTCAGGCGCCACCGGTTTTGGCGCTTGCGGAATAGTAACGATCGATGGCGCCGCTGATTCAGCCACGGTCGCGGCAGGCACCTGCGGCTTCACTGGCGCTGGCGCAGGCTCGTAGACAGTCACGTCATTCGCAGGCGCCGGTTGTCGCCCAACGGGCGATGTCGGAGCGGGTTCGATCGTGAGAATCGTCGGCGCATTGACGTCCGAATTTGTCTGAACGCCACGCGGAATCGCAACGGTTTCGGCCAGGACCGTAGACTGTTCTTCTATTGGACCAGTGGATCGGCTCGGCGTGTCGAGGCCCGCGCGCAGTTCGTCCGCGAGCACACGCGCAGTCGCTTGTCGATCGCCACGATCCTTTGAGGTGGCGCGTACGATCGCGTCGCTAAAACCTCTCGGCACATCGGCGACAACCTCATGCAACGGCCGTGGCGTGGTCGTGACGTGCTCGCGTCGTAACTCGTGCAACGTATTACCCGCGAAACAGCGCCGGCCGAGAATCATCTCGTAAAAGACGAGACCGAGACTGTAGATATCAGCGCGCCCATCGATCTCGCTGCTACCGTCACGAGGAATCTCTCCCCACTGTTCCGGCGACATGTAATAAGGAGTGCCGAGCACTTGTCCCGCCATCGTCAACGCCGTGTTGCCGCCGTTGTCACCTGCAATTTCGCGCATCTTCGCGATGCCGAGATCGAGTAGTTTGACGACGGGCTCGCCGCCTTCCGCGGGTTGTCCGACCATGATGTTCTCGGGTTTCAAATCGCGATGCACGACACCCATTCCGTGAGCCGTCTCGAGCACGCTCATGATCGGCGTGAGAATCTCAAACGCTTCGCGAGCGGTGAATTGTCCGCGGGTCTTGAGTTCGTGATCGAGTGTGTGACCTTCCACATACTCCATCACCATGTAGATAGTGCCGTCGGCGGCTGTGCGAAGGTCGTAAACTGTGACTGCGTTTGGGTGACGAAAGCGGCGGGCGGCCTGACCTTCGCGACGGAATCGTCGCAACCACTCGGCGTTGGTTCTGACTTCAGGAGGAAGGACTTTGATGGCTACGCGGTCGCCGAGCAGGATGTGCCGCGCGCGATAGACAGCGCCCATCCCGCCTTTGCCGAGCAATGCCTCCATCTGATACTGGCCGTCGAGCACAGTGTCGACGATCGAGGCTGGGTCGGCTTCCAAAACCTCGCCATCAATCGAACAGAAACTGACGCTGTCCTCGTATTTGGCTTTGCAGGCAGTGCAGTATTTCATTCGGGGACTCTGAACGTACGCGCGTTGTAGTTTAACAGTAGCCACAAAAAGGCACAAAAAGCACAGAATCAGTTTCAGATAACATTTTGTGCTTTTGTGCCTTTTTGTGGCTAAGGATAGATCTTGCGGGCGTACTCCTCGACCATGCGATCGCTGTTGTACTTGGGGGCGAGGGTTTGAATGGCGCGCTTCATCATCGCGATCCACTTCCGCGGCAGTCCCGCCTCGTCGCGATGGTAAAAGATCGGCGCCACTTCCAATTCGAGCGTGCGATAAAGCGACTCCGCATCAAGCGCGTCGATTTTTGCTACGTCGGCGCCATCATTTCCGTTTCCAATCGCGAACCCATTCGTGCCGTCGTATCCTTCCATCCACCACCCATCGAGTATCGAAAGATTCAACCCGCCATTGATCGCGACTTTCTCACCGCTCGTACCGGAAGCTTCCTGCGGACGACGTGGGACGTTCAACCACACGTCCACCGATTGGACCAACTGTCGCGCGATCTCCTGATCGTAGTCTTCGAGAAACACCGCACGCTGTCGCACGCTCGGATCGTATTTCCACTGGGCGAGTTGTTGCAGCACGAGCTTCGAACCTTCATCCTGCGGATGCGCCTTGCCCGCAAAAACAAACTGCACCGGACGCTCTTCGTTATTGATCATTCGCGCGAGACGCGCCTCGTCCGTTAACAACAAATTCCAGCGTTTGTAACCAGCCACGCGACGTGCAAACCCGATCGTTAACGCCGCCGGATCAAACATCGTATTTGCGGCTTCGATGTAGTCCGCACGTTCTCCAGCCGCGGTGCGCGACTGCAACGAGCGGTGCCTGATGAAGGCAACAAGCCGCTCTTTCAACTGCGAGTGCGCTCGCCATAACTCCTCGTCAGGAATTCGCGCAATCGCTTCGGCCCACGCGTTTGGATCGCGAAGTTTCGCCTCCCAATCGTGACCCACGTGATGATCGAGCAGATCACGCAACAGCAGTGACACCCACGTCGGCGCGTGAACTCCGTTGGTTATGTAAGTGATCGGAATCTCTTCGAGTTTCTTATCGGGCCAAAGCTTTTGCCACAGCGCCCGCGAAACTTCACCATGCTTACGACTCACACCGTTCGTCGAGCGACACATGCGAATCGCGAGTGGCGTGAGTCCATAACGCTCAGTCTTGTTTGCCGGATCGACACGACCGAGCGCAAGAAACTCTTCCTCCGTCAGACCAAGCTCACTGAAATATCCTGGGCCAAAAGCACGCGTCACGAGCGACGCATCAAACTCATCGTTACCTGCCGCAACCGGCGTGTGCGTCGTGAAAACGCACTGCTGGTTCACCGACTGCATCGCCGCCGCGAATGATTGCTTTCCGCCCTGGACCACTTCACGCGCGAGCTCGAGCGTGAGAAAAGCAGAGTGGCCTTCGTTCAGGTGAAAGACGTGCGGCGTCACGCCGAGTTTTCGCAACAGGCGAACACCACCGATGCCAAGCAACATCTCCTGCACGATGCGGGTTTCGCGGTCGCCGCCGTAAAGATGTCCCGTGACCCAACGATCAGTCTCGACGTTCTCAGGAATGTTTGTGTCCAGCAGATAAAGCGCAACGCGACCAACATCCGCGCGCCACACCTGGGCCAACACCTTGCGTTCCCGAATCAGAACTTCAATACGCAGCGGCGTACCGTCAGCGTCTTTTACCAGACGAATCGGCAACTCGCCGGGGCGTGTCTCACCATAGTGTTCTTCCTGCCAACCATCGTTGCGCAGCCGCTGGCGAAAGTAACCGTAACGATAAAGGAGACCGACTGCGATGAGCGACAAGCCGAGGTCACTCGCCGACTTGAGATGATCGCCGGCGAGAATACCGAGGCCACCGGAATAAAGCGGCAGCGAAGTGTGTACACCAAACTCCGCGCAAAAATATGCGACCGGGTGTTCTGTCGTTATCGATGCCGGCTGCAAGTGCGGCTGGGAAGTCATGTACGACTGAAAACTCTCATCGAGACGACGCACACGTTCGAGGTAGACAGGATCCGTGGCGGCTTCAGCCAACCGATAGGAAGAGGTGCGGGCGAGTAGTTGGCGCGGGTTGCGCTCACACTCTTCCCAGATCTCCGGGTCGAGGTCGCGGAAAACACTCTCGCCGTCAGCCGCCCAGCTCCACCAGTAATTCCAGGCCAGGCGCTCTAGCGGTAGCAATGGTGCGGGCAGTTCATTTCCCCGCCCCACACGTTCGACATCAGTCGTATCAATCATCTGTTGGTAGTTTGGCGGCTGCAAAGTGGGAGAGTCTACTAGAAATCCCGGCACTGGAGAAATGGGCGCGAGTCATTCACCGCGTGGCTCGGTTGTGATCTCGTCGAACATGTCCTGGCGTCGCAGCGCTTCGGCTACACCTTTCGCCGTGTGCTCAGTAAGTGGATGTTCAGGATCGGTACTCGCGATCTCAAAAACACCGTCATCGAGCATAACCACTCCGAGCAGCCCAAGGGTCACGCCGGGAGTGATCAGAATTTCATCCATGTTGTGGATGCGAAAGCGGCCTGTTTGTTCAACCCAGTCTTCGATGAACGGATCGCGCAGAGCATGCTCGGCATCAGACTCGGAAAGATACGCGCCTTCGACAATGAGACAATATTCGCGCACTTCTTTGGACTATTTGAGTAGTTTCGTTTTTTGGACCAAGAGCCGCCGGCAGGTTGTCCGGACCGGTAAACTTTACCACTGGAGACTAAGGACGCCAAATAAAAATAGGTCCTATATGACTATAGGACCTATTTCCCCAAACCTATTAATTCTCTTACCGTACGCGGGCGTACTGCCGGTTCAGCGTCTCGCGCAAACGCGAGAAGTAAGAATCGAAAGTTACAAACCCGTCCGTGCCCTGGAAGAAGGCGCGGCCGCCGGTCTCCCTGCTGACCCGGTTGAGCGAACTCTGTCCATAACTCGCAGCCAAACGGTTGCGACTGGTCAGTCCCACTGACGGCGCATAGAAACTGAAGATCGACACGTGACGTTTGTTAGCTTCCGAGATCGTCCGGTCGATATCGAGCGTATGGCCCGCGGCAGTCGAATCAAAGCCACGCGATGTATCCAATCCATCTGAAATCAGTAACAATGCGTTAGCGTTGGTGCCGCCGGTTTCAAACTTGCGTAGCGCTTCAATCACCTCGACATAAGGATTGAAAGCGGAACTGCCGCGACTCGCGGTCGGAATGCGCAGCGACCTGGCAGCCTTCTCGAGGTCGGTAGTAAATGGTTGCCTGACTTGCAGTGTACCGCTGGTAATGTAACCAACCATCACCTGCGATCCCTGCGGTAGAGATCGAATGAACTCTTTCGTCACGCCAATCTCGTTGGCCACCTGCGATACAAGATCATCCTGAATGAGCACCGCCAGATTCAAAGGCTCGATGCTCTGTAAACTTTTGTTGTTGTCGTTTGCCTTTGCGGAGGCTATTCCAATCGATGAAATTGTGATTAGAAACGCGACTGCCCAGGCCAGAACTTTGCGGTAATCCATGACTTTCCACATCTCCTATTCCAAACAACATCAGATGCAATCAACACGCCGAAAGATGGCTATCAGTGTTGTGATTACGTTCTCTCTGCGATGTCTGCGGCCCTCTGTGTCCTCTGCGTTAAAACAGCTATTTCACGCCGAGGAGGCAGAGAGACGCAGAGAGCGCGGAGATGTGGCTCAACCAGAGATGTGGCTCAACTTGCCTTACCTCCCACGGTTAGATAAATTACTGCCCTTAATCAAACCCTTCGCAAAAAATTTACATGCCTGAAAGGAATCAAATGTATGAAAGTCTATCCGACCGAAGCCATCAGAAATCTCGCTGTCATTGGACATGGCGACGCAGGGAAGACGCAGCTTGTCGGCTCGCTTCTCTACGTCGCCGGAGCCACACCGCGCTGGGGAAAGGTAGATGAAGGCACCACCGTTACCGACTACGAAGAAGATTCCATCGCTCGCAAAATTACACTCAATACCGCACTCGCACATCTCGATCATCGTGATACCAAGCTTAATTTTATCGATACTCCCGGATACGCCGCGTTCGTGGCCCATGCCCGGCCCGCACTGCGCATAGCAGACTGCGCCATCGTCGTTGTTGACGGAGTCAAAGGCGTTGAAGTGCAGACGGAAAAGACGTGGGCTTATGCGAACGAGTTCATGGTCCCGAGAGTGATGGTGATTACCAAGCTCGACAAGGAACACGCAGACTTCGGCTCCGCACTCCAAAGCGCACAAAATACCTTCAGTAGAGCCATCATTCCTTTCACGTTACCGATCGGAAAAGAGAAAGACTTTCGTGGGGTCGTGGACGTGGTCCACATGAAAGCTTACGAGCTGGGAGCTGACGGTCAGGCGAAAGAGATCGACATTCCGAGCGAAGGCCGTGACATCGTCGATAAGACACGCGAGCGCCTGGTTGAGCTCGTCGCGGAGTCGAACGATCAGTTGATGGAGAAATACTTCGAACAGGGAACGCTCGACGAAGAAGACATGCATCCCAACATCAACA
>Ga0207708_10000497_pt1 | contig 30250 bp, 22 predicted proteins | sample KBSK5101metaG_FD_184340 | JGI IMG/M metagenome (GOLD analysis project Ga0207708, IMG submission 184340) | Corn, switchgrass and miscanthus rhizosphere microbial communities from Kellogg Biological Station, Michigan, USA - KBS K5-10-1 metaG... | ecosystem: Host-associated > Plants > Roots >... | reverse complement strand
CCCGTGATCCTCACCCAGCAGCACGCCAACCCCGTGACCGGCCGATCGACGTCGACGGTCGCCGCCTGGAAGGCCGGCGTCGATCACCCGGGGAAGATCTATTGCGCGGGGCCGAAGTACCAGTACGCGTACGCGGGCGATCGCATCCATCTGCTCGCAGGGCAGTACGACCGTCTGGGCATCAAGTACGCCGAGGTCGCTCACGAGATCGTCGTGCGCGGCAACGACTGGCAGCCGCTGCAGCCGATCGGCATCACCGTTGACGGCCAGACGATCGCCGTGCGCTTCCACGTTCCTGTCCCGCCGCTGGCGTGGGACGAGGCGTTCGGCGCGCCGCACCAGTTCGTGCACGCCTCCTGGAAGAACGGGCGTGGCTTCGAGATCGAGGATTCGCAGGGCGAGGTGACGATCACCGGCGCGACCATCGACGGCGACACGATCCGCCTGGGGATCGACCGGCTGCCCGACACGACGACGGCGCCGCTGATGGTCCGCTACGCGATGACGCAGGACGCGACGCAGCTGGCCGGTGGACTGGTGAGCGGCCGCTTCGGGCAGCTCCACGATTCGGACCCGCTGATCGGCGCCGACGCGCGCGAGATCGACTGCATGATGACGAGCGGGTCGACGCAGGCCACGGCGGCGGCGGGCGCGTTCTTCGGACGCGCCGCTCACGACATGGTCGAGGTGGTCGGCGGATCGGGCCTGCCTCCGGACACCACGGTGGTCGCGATGGGCGCGAACATCGCGTCGCTGTCGCAGCCATGGACGGGGCCGACCGGCCCGGCGCGCCTGCGTTTTCGCTCGAACCAGTGGAACTACGCCGTCGCCTTCGAGATGGCGGCCCCGTGATCGCGGCGACGAAGATCCCCTCTCCCGCTTGCGGGAGAGGGCTAGGGTGAGGGTCGCGGATGTCCTGTGACCTTTCTCACGTCGCGAACGGCCATTGTTCGGATCGCGCGATCGGCTTAGGCTGGTCCTGCGTGTTTCGCTTGGCTTATTCACACGCGCTGCTGATCTGCTGCCTGGTCGTCGCGTCGGCGTGCGAGGGCACGGCGGGCGGCGGGGCGACGGGCACGGCGGGCGCCGCGGGGCTCGGGGGCGCCGGCGGTGGAAGCGGGGCGGGCGGCAGCGTCGTTCCGCCCCCTCCGGGACCGGGGCCGCAGGCGATCGCCGCGTGCACGCCTGCGATGCAGACGCAGGTGGGCCCGACGCCGCTGCGTCGCATCTCCAGCGTCGAGTACCGGAACGCCGTCCGCGACCTGTTCGGCCAGACGACGGATCTCACCGCCGCCAGCGGCTTCCCGGCGGACGAGAAGGTCGGCAGCTTCATCGCCAACATCCAGACCACGCTGTCGTCGACCAACAACGAGGGTTACATGACGGCGGCCGAGTCGGTGTCATCCGGCTTCGTCGCCCGGTTCGCGACCGCGTCGGCCTGCGCGGCCACCGACGCGGCCTGCGCGCAGACGTATCTGATGAAGCTGGCGCGGCGCGCCTTCCACGGAACGCTGGACGCCGACGCCGAGACGGCGTTGCGCACGCTGTACACGAACGTTCGCCAGATGCTCGACGCGAACGGCGCGGTGGAAGCGGTCACCCGCAGCATCCTGCTGTCGCCCCGGTTTCTGTTCATGATCGAGAACGGCACCGCCGGCACCGACGCTGCGACGCTGACGGCGTCGGAGGTGGCCGGGCGCCTGGCTGCCTTCATCTGGCGATCGGTTCCCGATCAGCCGTTGCTGGACGCCGCGGATGCGGGCGGTCTGGCGACGCCCGCCCAGATCATGCAGCGGGCCGACACGATGCTGTCGGACGCGCGCGGCCAGGCGATGCTGGACGACTTCGTGCTGCAGTGGCTCGAGACCACGGACATCCTCCGCGTCTCGCGTGACGACGCGGCCTTCACGCCCGCGCTCCGCGACGCCATGGCCCGCGAGATCACGCTGGTGTTCGAGAACGCCGTCGCGAACCCGGCCACCACGTTCGGGCAGCTGCTCACGTCGAACACCTCATACATCAACGCGGATCTCGCGTCGCTGTACGGCGTGCCCGCGCCCGCCACGCCGTACGCGGCCACCCAGCTGCCCGACAACCGCCGCGGCATCCTCACGCGCGCGGCGTTTCTCACGTACAACGCGCACCCGCAGAGCCCGTCGCAGGTGCTGCGCGGAAAGGCGGTGCGCGAGCAGTTCCTGTGCGATCGCATCCCGGCGCCGCCGAAGGACGTCGAACGCAACGTCCCCATCGGTTCCGACCAGACCACGCAGGAAGCGTTCGACGCCCACACCACCGTCGCCACGTGCGCCAACTGCCACAAGTGGCTGGACAAGATCGGCTACGCCTTCAACAACTACGACATGATCGGCCGCTACCGCGACATGGAGAACGGCAAGGCAGTCAACACCGCGGGCGAGATCGTCGCGGGGCCGATGTCGCCGGTGACGGGCAAGTTCAACGGCGCGTACGAGCTGGAGCAGCTTCTGTCGACGACCGAGTACGTCCAGCAGTGCTTCGCCGTGCAGGCCTCGCGCTACGCGCTGGGGCGCGACGAGGCCGGGGCCGACGCCTGCTCGCTGAAGTCGGCGTGGGACGCGTTCGCGGCGGGCGGGCAGTTCAGCATTCGCCAGCTGCTGGTGTCCCTGGCGGGGACGTACGCGTTCTCGCATCGCAACAACGTTCGCGCGGGACAGGCGTGCCGATGAAGCTGAAGGTCACACGACGGAAGTTCCTGGCGGCCGCCGGCGGCAGCGCGCTGGCGCTGCCGTTCCTGCGCGCGCTTCCCGGCTACGGTCAGACGGCGACGAAGCGCTTCCTGATCCTGGCGTTCAGCGGCAACGGCGTCGTCCGCCATAACTGGGGCGCCGAGAAGCTGGGACCCGAGCGCGGCAACATCACGTTGCACCAGTCGTTCAAGACGGCGCTGGATCCGTACAAGGACTACATCACGATCGTCAACGGCCTGCGCAACAAGTCGGCGGACGACATCGGCGGGACGCACGAGGGCGGGATGGAATCGCTGTGGACCGGCGGCAAGGGACCCAGCATCGACCAGATCGTCGGGCCGACGCTGGGTGGCGTGCGCTCGACGCTCGAGTTCCGCGTCATGACCAATGAAGACGAGACCAACCGCACCCGCAACAACCGCATGATCTTCGACGGGTCGGGTGTCCCGATCGATCCGCGCGAGGATGCGGCGGCGGCGGCCAGTCAGCTGTTCGCAGGGATCGGCATGACCGACCCGGCGGTGGCGCGCAACGACATGCTGCGCGAACAGGTGTTCGGCCAGCTCGGGCAGGAGCTGACGGCGATCAAGCCGCGCCTGTGCGCCGAGGATCAGACACATCTGGAGGCGCTGCGGTCCGGCTGGGACACCGTCCAGACGCAGCTGAGGAACGCCAAGATGTTGACCTGCACGAGGCCGACGGCGACGACGAACAGCGGGTATTACTACCGGGATCGGTCGCGCTCGATGATCGACGTGCTGGTCGCGTGTCTTGCCTGCGATCTCACGCGCACGGCCAGCTTGCAGTGGTCGCAGGCGCTCAGCAACTGGACGCCGGGCGCGTTCCTGGGCATCAACGAGAAGCACCACGACATCTCGCACCAGCAGCCGAACCACGAGAGCCTGATCCACTACGACGGGACGGTGATGGGGCCGGTGGACGATTCGCTGCACCCGACGGCGCAGCAGCTGTCGGCGAACGCGGTCGTCTGGGACAAGCTGACGAAGATCAATACCTTCTATGCCGAGGAGTTCGCCTACTTGCTCAAGCGGCTGAAGGAGACCCCGGTCGCCGGCGGGGGCACGCTGCTGGATCAGGCCCTGATCGTCTGGGGCACCGAGATCGACAACGGCAGCAGCCACGATCACTTCGACATGCCGTTCGTTCTCGCCGGCGGCGCCGCGGGCCGGCTGAACCGCGGCACGGTCGTGGATTACCCGCGCTCCATCAACTTCGGCGGCACGCAATACACGAACCCCTCGGGCCTGCGCTACCACGCCGACCTGCTGCTGACGATCGCCAAGATCCTGAACGTCCCGCTGTCCGCCATCGGCCCGGCGCAGTACGACACGACGCCACTCGACCAGCTGATTGTCGCTTGAGCGAGCGATCCGGTCCCCTCTCCCGCTTGGCGGGAGAGGGTTAGGGTGAGGGCCGCCCGAAAGTTACGGGACGACGCTGGCGGCGGGCTCGTTGCAGATCGTGCCTGCCTCGAGGATCGCGCGGTCGTAGTGCAGGTCCGAATCGGCGCCGATCGAGACCGATCGCGCGAGCAAGCTGCCCGACAGCGGTAGGCCGCTGGCCGCGGTCACGGGCGCGAACGGCGCGTGAATGACCGCGTGGACGGCGGGCGCATCGTCGAAGCTGATCGTGCTGGTGCCGGCGATCCAGGCGCGGAAGCGGGCCGCGGCGCCCGCCGCCCCGAACGCGCCACCGCCGCTGGTGGTCAGGCGTCCGCCCACGATCAGGTCCAGCTCCGCCGATGGATCCAGCACCACGGAGAACGCGGCGTGCAGCGCGACGTCGCCGGCGACGGCGAGCACGGTGCGCCCGTGGACGGCGACGGTGACCGCGGCGTCGGCGTAGATCTTGTCGACGTAGAAGGTGCCGCACGGGAGATCGATCATCGTCGTCGTCGAGACGGCCGCCAGCGCGCTGGGCGAAAGGCCGATCGCCGTGTTCGCGTTGTTCGTGGCGGCGGCGCTGACGGCGGCGCCCACGTTGACGAAGCCGGCGCTGCAATCGCAGGGGGAGGGGACAGACACGGCTTCGTTCACGACGCTGGCCGCCTCGACGCCGGGGCCCAGGACCGCGCCCGCCGCCACGTGCAGCGTTCCGTCCACGCGCACGTTACCGGTGACGTTGCCGTTGATGTAGGCGTCGGTTCCGATGTCGCCGTTGTCGTTGTGGATCGTCACCGGGCCGCCCACGCGGAGCGAGAGCGACGAGCGAATGTGGTTCGACGCGTCGATGCCGCCCGCGCCCGCGACGTAGAACGCGCCGCCCGCGCGCACCTCGGCGGTGGAGGTCAGGTTGCCGCCGATGCCGATCGCGGCGGCGGTCTCGTCGAAGGCCAGCGGGTCGCGCGAATCGTACGCGTCGGTGCGCACGCGAGCGGGGGCGTTCATGGTCTCGCATGAGCAGAGCGCGAAGCGGTGGCCGCGCGTGGCGAGCGCGGCGGCGCAGGTCGACCCGGCAGCCGTGGGCAGCGCGATCGGATCGCCGAGGCCGCTGCAGGCGGGGTTGACGGTGACGGTGTCGTTCGGGGAAACGGTGTCGGCGCCGCCGCCGTCGGCCCGCGGGCCCAGCAGGTTGATGTCGCGGCTGCAGGCGGCGGCCGTGGCGATCAACGCGAGGGCCAGCAGGGCGCGGGGGCCGTCACCCCGACCCTCTGCCGCGCGAGCGGCGCCCGAAAGCGGCTTGCCCTCACCCCGACCCTCTCCCGCAAGCGGGAGAGGGAGAAAAACAGAAGTCATTTCTGCTGCGCGAGGCGGGCGGTGGCTTCCTTGGCGAAGCGGCCGTGCGGGTAGCGGGCGAGGTACTCCTGCAGCGTGGCGCGCGCGACGGACGGCTGGCCGTGCTCGCTCTCGAGCTGGGCGATCGCGAACATCGCGCTCTCCGCCTGGGGCGTTCCCGGGAAGAGGCGGACGACGACCGAGTAACGGATGATGGCGTCGTCGTAGCGGCGCTCGCTCAGGTACGATTCGGCGTGGATGACGCGCGCCTCGGCGGCGACGTCGCGGGCGAGCGGGAACAGCGGCTCCACCAGGTGGCGGGCCTCGCGGGCGTTCCCGCGCGCGAGGGCGCGCCGCGCGCGTCCCAGGCGCACGCCCGCGTCTTCGCCCGGCGCCGCGGAAGCGGCGACGACCGCCGGCGGCTCGCTGGGCGGCGCCGGTTCCTCGGTTGGCGGCGCGGGCGGCGCCGCCGCCTGCGCGCCGGTCGCGTCGTCGGGCGCGGTCCAGGCCAGCCCCGCGGTCAGGAAGCCGATCTCCGCGCCGTCGGGCTTGAGCAAGCGGACCTTGCCGCGTTCCGTGCGGACGCCGCGCATGTCGACGGTGAACTTCGTGCCCACGACCTCGACGGTGAAGCGGGGCGTCCGAACCTCGAAGTGCTGTCCCGGGCGGTGGTCGAGGTCGACCGTCAGCGCGCCCTGGCGCAGCTCGACGACCCGCGGCTCATGCCGCCACAAGATCTCGGTCGCGGGCGACAGCGTCCCCTTGGCGTCGGCCAGCTTGACCACGCCACCCTTCGCGGACCCGGAGCGCAAGGTCGTCCCACCCCCCGCCGTTCGCTGCGGGGACGCGGTCACATCGCCCGCGACGATCGCGTACTGCGACGGCGCCCGCACGCCGATCCAGATCGCGACCGCCGCGGCCATCGCGACGGCGGTGCCCATCGCCAGCGGCCAGCCCAGCGCGCGCGGCGCCGCCGGCGCGTGCGCCCGCCGCGACAGGGCCGCCCGCCACACGCGCTGGCGTGCCGCCGGGGACAGCGTCGGGACCTCCGACGCGCGCAGGGTGCGCGCCGTCGACGCCACGATGGCATGGTCGGCGCTGCAGCGCGCGCACGCCGCCAGGTGCGCCTCCAGCTCCAGACGCTCCGCTTCGCTTGCGTGTCCGCCCGCGGACGCGAGGGACAATCGACCGGCCTGACCGCAGCTCATCGCCATGACTGTGCCCCCGAAGACTCGATCAGTTGACGGAGATCTGGTTGCCCCTTCACCATCGCCATGAGCTCCCGCCGCGCGAACCAGATACGAGACTTCGTCGCCGCCTTGCTGGCCTCGGTCAGCGCCGCGACCTCCTCGATCGAGTATTCCTCGACCGTGTACAGGAGGAACGCGACCCGCTTCTTGGGGGCGATCCGATCGAGCAACGCGTGGAGACGGCGCGCCAGCTGGCGGCTCTCGGCCTGCTGGTCGGCGGTCGCGACGGGATCGCTGGGCTCGTCGCCGTCCGACACCACTTCCAGCGGCACCATCCGGCGGACGCCGGAACGCAGCTGGTGAAGCGCGGTGTGAACCGCGATGCGCGTGACCCAGGTCTTCAGGCTGGCCTCGCCGCGGTAGCGGCCGAAGCTCTGGAACGCCTGGATGAAGGTGGTCTGGACCAGGTCCTCCAGATCGGGCGTCGGTCCGGTCAGGCGCGCGATCACGCGCTCGACGTAACGGACGTGGGTGACGAAGAACTGCTCGAGGCTGGAGGCCTGGCCTGCACGGCAGCCGGCGACCATCGCCGGATCATCGGCCGTCGCTGCCGGGGGCATGGCGCCGCGCGGGTCCTCCACATCCGCAATGGTACCGCCAGATACGGGTTTGGTTGAAATGAGCCGCGCCGCGGCGAAGCCAGCGTCAGCTCATCAAGGGGCCGGAAAAACCAGGCCCACGCTGGCGCCTGCCCGCGCGCCCAGGTCGACGGCCTCGTGCCCGCGCAGCGAGAAATGGGTCGTCGGGAAGGGCACCTCGGCATACACGCGCAGCTCGGCGGCGACAGCCCCCGAGAGGTGGAGGCGCCCGACCAATTCGGCGCCCGCGCCGCCCGCGGCCGTGAACGATCGCTCTGTCATGCCGTCGGTCCCGCTGGCCGAGGCCCACAGCAGGTGAAGCGCGGCGAACACACCGCCGCCGAAGGTCGCGCGGCCGCCGCGCCGGACCACGCGCGCGCCGGCGATGATCGGCCAGTCGAAGATCGACAGGGTGTCGGTGTCGACGGCGTCTTCGCGGCGCGGCGCCAGCTCGGTGCCGGCGTAGATCTCCAGCGGCCGTGCGAGCGCCAGTCCGCCGTCGATCGCCAGCGCGTGCCGCGGCGAAGCGTCGTCGACAGGCGAGGAGAAGCGATAGCCCAGCGACACGAACGGACGTCGGGCGGGCGGCGGGATCTCGGCGCGCGCGCCGACCGTCGGGACCGGCGCGGCGGGGGCGGGCGCCGGGGCAGCGGGTGGCGGCGCGGGCGCCGGCTCTGGAACCGCGGTCCCCGTCAGCACGCTGCGCAGCTTCAGGCCGATGGCGCGGTAAAGCTCCGCCTCGTGCGCGCCGGTTCGCTCGACCAGGTGCAGCTCCAGGTGCCCATCGACGCCGACGACGGTCAGGACGGCGACGTCGGCGCCGGGCCGCATCTCGCACCAGAAGCCGAGGCGCGCGCCCTGCGCGCGCAGCGCCGCGGACGCGTCACGCGCCGCCGTCGCGTCGGCTGGAACCGGCGCCGGATCGGGCGCGGCCCGCACCGCGAGGCCCAGATCGCGCGTGTAAACGGCGACCGCGTCCAGCAGCGCGCGCGCGTCGATCGTCGCCGCATCGGACGATCGGAACCAGAGGATCGCGTGATCGCCCGCCGGCGCCGGCGCCGGTGCGGACGGCGCCTGCAGCGCCAGCAGCGCCGCGAGCGCGTGCAACGAAACGGCGACGGGAGACGCGAGCACGCGCCACGAGGGTAGCACGGACGGCGCGGCCAACTTTCAACCGCGCGCCGCGGCCGCGGAACGGTAGCGCATGCCAAAACGCTTCGTTGAATGTCACTCTTCGATCGGTCTGCTCGCGGTCGTCCTGATCGCGTCGTGCGGCGGCGGCGCCGCGGGCCCCGGGCTGGGCGCCGACGGCGGCGCCGGTCGAGGCGGCACCGCCGGTAACGGCGGACCGGGCGGCGCGACGGGCGCGGGCGGCGTCGGCCCTGGCGGCGGCGCGTGTCAGGCGGCGGCGACCGATTGCACGGAGAACGCGCAGTGCTGCAGCGGCCGCTGTGAGCCGGTGACGGGACAGGCGGGTGTCATTCAGTGCACGAACGCCTGCTTCGCCGACGGTGTCGCGTGCACGAAGGCGCTCGATTGCTGTTCGCTCGGTTGCTTCGGCGGGCGTTGCGGCGGCGGCCTGTGCAAGGTCGAGAGCGACGCCTGCACCACGAACGCGGAGTGTTGCTCGAACATCTGTCAGGCGGGGCAGTGCCAGGTCGATCTCGCCAACCGGAACTGCCGCCCCACCGGCGAGACCTGCACGTCCGGGTCGGGACGCGGTTGCTGCACGGACGTCTGCGACGAGAGCGTCGATCCGAAGCGCTGCCGCTTCGGCGGCGAGACCTGCCGCGGCGAGAGCGCCGCCTGCACCGCCGACGCGCAATGCTGCCGCGGCATCTGCGATCCGACGACGCACGCGTGCAAGACGCCGTGCACGCCGATGGGCGGCGCGTGCACGAGCAACGCGGGCTGCTGTTCCAGCACCTGCACCGCCGGGAGCTGCTCGATGCCTTCGACCAGCTGCACGCCGATCAGCGGTGCGTGCACCAGCAGTGCGCAGTGCTGCTCGGGCCACTGCTTCGGCGGCTTCTGCGAGCCCGGAATCATCGTCGGGTAGCGGATCTTTCAACCGGCCGCGGCGCGCGCGGCACCAAGGACCAGCTGACCTTCCTGGAGGAACCCATGACCCGGACCGAACGTGTTTCACTTGTTGGCTGCACTCTTCTCGGCGTGGTGGTGGTGGCGTGTGGTGGCAGCAACAGCCCGGCCGGGATGGGGACCGCCGGTAACGCCGGCGGCGGTCGCGGCGGCACGACGGGCGCCGGCGGCGCGGTTGGCGCGGCCGGCACGACGGGTGCGGGTGGCACGGTCGGTGACGCGGGGACGACGGGTGCGGGCGGCGTCGCGGGGACGACGGGCGCGGGCGGCGCAGCCGGTGCGGCGGGGACGACGGGCGCGGGCGGGGCGGCGGGCACGACGGGCGCCGCGGGCCGTGGCGGGACGACGGGCGCGGCGGGCGCCGCCGGTACGACGGGCGCGGCCGGCCGTGGTGGCACGACAGGCGTCGCGGGAACCACCGGAGCTGCGGGCCGCGGCGGGACGACCGGCGCAGCGGGCGCGGCGGGCACGACGGGCGCGGCTGGCCGTGGCGGCACGACGGGAGCCGCGGGCGCGGGCGGCACCGGCGCGATCACCTGCACGAATCGCGGGATGTGCGGCGGCCTGACGCCGTTCTGCGACATGGGGAGCTGCCGCGGGTGCAACACCAACGCGGAGTGCATGTCCCTTGGCGGCGCCACCGACCGTTGCGACACGACGACGCATCAGTGCGTCGAGTGCCTCGCGACGACTGACTGCGCGGGCACAGAGATGTGCAACCTCGCGACGCACACCTGCGGCGCCGCGTGCACGACCAATACGCCGTGCGCGCCGGGTGTCTGCAACACCACCGCCGGCGTTTGCGTGCGCTGCCTGACCGACGCGAACTGCCCGAACGGCGAGCACTGCGACGTCGCCGGCAACGCGTGCGTCGAATGTCTCAACAGCACGCAGTGCACGAACCAGCGCGCCTGCGGGCCGGGCCACCGCTGCGTCGACGGCTGCATGAACAACAACGACTGCGGCCGCGGCGGCGCCGACTTCTGCGACACGGCGACCATGTCCTGCGTCGAATGCCGCACCAACAACGACTGCGGTGGCGGCGGCGCTGTCTGCCTGCCCGACCACACCTGCTCGTAGGCCAGCGCTTTATTGCCGCCCTCGTCTTCGTCAATCCGCGCTACGTGGACGAGGGCGGCCCTTTTCGATCTTACCGGTAGTCGATTTCGGCGACCGTCAGCTCGCGCAGTCCCGCGTGCCACCTCACCGTGACCGTGTCGCCCACCGACTTACCGAGCAGGGCGCGGCCGACCGGCGACTGCCAGGAGATGTCGCCCGCCGCGCCGTCGGTCTCGTCCACGCCGACGATCCGGTAGGTCGCTTCTTCGCCCTCGGCGTCCTCGACCGTGACGGTCGCGCCGAAGAAGATGCGATCGCGGTGGGGCTGGGTGCGTGGATCGACGATGCGGACGTCGTCCAGCCGCTTGGACAGGAAGCGCATCCGGGAGTCGATCTGGCGCAACTGGCGCTTCCGATAGATGTACTCGGCGTTCTCGGAGCGATCGCCCTCGGCCGCCGCGTCGGCCAGGGCCGACACCACCTCCGGCCGCTTTTTCGTGTGCAAAAAGGTCAGCTCTTCCGTCAGCCGTTTGAACCCCGCCGGCGTGATGTAGTTCGGTGGCGGCGCCTTTTTCGACGGCTGCTCGGCCATGTCACGCCATGCTATACGTCGTTCGCATAGCATGGCCACGAGGAAGATCGCGATCTTGACCAGCGGCGGCGATGCGCCCGGGATGAATGCCGCCATCCGCGCTGCCGCTCGCACCGGCATCGCTCTGGGTTGGGAAATGTTCGGCGTGCGGGACGGCTACGCCGGCCTGGTCGCCGGGCTGATCGAACCGCTGGGGGCGCGCGACGTCGGCGGCATCCTGCAACGCGGCGGGACGTTCCTGGGCAGCGCACGTCTGCGCGAGTTCAAGGACGAGCCGGTCCGCGCGCGCGCGATCGCCAACCTGCAGGCGCGCGGCATCGACGGTCTCGTCGTCATCGGCGGGAACGGATCGCAATCCGGCGCGCTGGCGCTGGCGAAGATGGGCCTCGAGGTGGTCGGTGTCGCGTCGACCATCGACAACGACCTGGCGGGCAGCGACATCACCATCGGCGTCGACACCGCGCTGAACATCGCGCTCGAATCGATCGACCGCTTGAAGGTGACGGCGTCCTCGCACCGGCGCGCCTTTCTCGTCGAGGTGATGGGCCGCAACTGCGGTTACCTGGCGCTGATGGCGGGCATCGCCGGCGGCGCGGAGTCGGTCGTGATCCCGGAGGCTGAGGTCGAGCCCGAGGTCATCGTGCGCGACATCCAGAGCGCCTACGCGCGCGGCAAGGCGCACGCGTTGATCATCGTCGCCGAGGGCGCGCGCAACAACGCCACGCGCCTGGCCGAGCACTTCGAGGCGCACAAGAATCAGATCGGTTTCGACGTCCGCGTGACGACGCTGGGCCACGTTCAGCGCGGCGGTACGCCGGGCGCGTTCGATCGCCTGCTGGCGACGCGGCTGGCGGCAGCGGCCACCGATCACCTGGCCCGCGGCCAGCACGGCCGCCTGATCGGCATGTTGAAGGGCGAGGTCAGCTCGACGCCGCTGACAGAGGTGGTCGGCAAGCCGAAGACGATCGACCTCGAGCTGCTCAAGCTGCAGAAGGTGCTCGCCCAGTGATGTCGCGGCTCACCGAGCGGCAGGTGTCGCTGCTGGTGAGCGCCGCCGTCATCGTCGGAGGGCTTCTGCTGTACATCCCGCTGGCCGGGACCTACGGGCTGTGGGATCCGTGGGAGACGCACTACTCCGAGGTCGCGCGTCAGATGACCCACCGCGGGGACTTCATCAGCCTGTGGTGGCCGGGGTCGCCGCGCGATCCGGAGGTGTTCTGGTCGAAGCCGGTGCTGTCGTTCTGGCTGATGAGCATCGCGATGCACGTGGCGGGCGTCGGGCTGCCCGGCGGATCGCCGGGCGAGATGGCCGTCGGCCACGCCGCCGAATGGGCCGCGCGGGTGCCGTTTTGCCTGATGGGCGTGCTGGGCATCTACGCGGTGTACATGGTGACCGCGCGGTTCGTCTCGCGGCGCGCGGGGGTGCTGGCGGCGATCGCCTGCGCGACGGCTCCGATGTACAGCCTGGTCGCGCGCCAGGCGATGACCGACATGGCGTTCGTCGGTCCGATGGCGATGGCGCTGGCGCTGGGCGCGTTCGCGCTGTTCGACGACTCTGACGAGGTGCTGCCCCGCCGGGGCAAGGGCTGGCGCAGCTGGCCGCACCATCCGCTCTTCTACGGAACGCTGGCGCTGACCGTGCTGGTGACGGTCCCGCAGCTGGTGATCGATTCGGTCCAGTTGAAGGTGGTGGTCCCGTGGGGCGACCGCGAGATCAAGATGTACGGCGCGGTCGCGATGATCCCGTACTACATCGGGTTCGCGCTGTTCGTGTTGCTGGCGGCGCGCACGCGCTACAAGGCGCCGTTCTACCTGCACCTGGCGGCGATCATGTGCGCGCTGTCCGTGCTGGCGAAGGGGCTGGCGGGCCTGGGGTTGCCGTTGATCGTGGTCCTCACGTATCTGGGGATCACCTGGAACTGGCGCCGCTTGAAGCGGGCGCAGCTGCTTTACGGGGTGCTCGTGTCGCTGGTCGTGTGCCTGCTGGTCGCGGTGCCCTGGCACCACGCCATGCTGATCCGCCACGGCGGCGCGTTCTGGAACGAGCTGTTCGGCGACAATCACTGGCGCCGCATGGTGATCGGCCGCCACGGCGATCGCGGGACGTTCGAGTACTTCGTGCGCGAGCTGGGCTATGGCCTGCTGCCCTGGATCGCGGTGGCGCCGGCGGCGCTGGGGTGGGCCGTGCTGCGAGGCGGCCGCAGCGCCACCGCCGCCGCGGCGCCCGACGACCAGGCCGAGGCTCGCCGCAAGGGCATCATCCTGCTGGGCGCGATCTGGTTCGTCGCCGGCTACGCGATGGTCTCGCTGTCGATGACGAAGTTTCACCACTACGTGCTGCCGGCCATCCCGGGCATGGCGATCGTGATCGGCTGTTTCCTGGACGATCTGATCGCGCGCGGCGGGTGGCGGCGCGGGGCGGTCGTGGCGTTGATCGGGATTCCGTTGCTGGTGATGGTGGCGATCGATCTCGTCGACACCAAGAGCGCCGCGCAGAAGCTGCTGTGGTTGTTCTCGTACGACTACGTGCACAACAAGAGCGGGCGGCCGTGGCCGGAGCGGCTCGATTTCTCGGGCGCGCTGATCGGGTTCTGCGTCGCGTTCGCGCTGGCGACGGTGGCGCTGGCCGCGCCGCGGATCCGCCGCTGGGCGGCGCTGGGCCTGTCGGGTGCGGCGATCGTGTTCACGTTCTATCTGCTGGACGGGTTCATGCGCGGCGTGGCGCCGTCGTGGTCGCAGAAGGGGCCCATCGCGGCTTACTACGAGAACCGCCGGTCGCCGGAGGAACGGCTGATCGCGTACCAGCTCTACTGGCGCGGCGAGACCTTCTACACGTCCAACGAGATCTACGAAGGCCCGACCGAAGAGCGCACCGTGTTCGACCAGGAAGGGGCGGACGACAAGCTGAAGGACTGGATGTCGCGGCATCGCGGCCGCCGCGCGTTCTTCCTCTACGAGCGCCACCAGCAGTCGCGGCTGCAGGGGATGCTTCCGCCCGAGTCGCGCTCGTCGTTCCGCGTCGTCGACGACCAGAACAACAAGTTCTCGCTCGCGCAGGCGGATCTGTGATGGGCGGCGCCGCCGACGTCGCGCAGGACGTGGCGGCCCGGCGGCAGCGGTTCATCGAGGCGGGCGGCGTGGAGCCGGCGGCCGCCGCCGATCGGGCGCTGTTCGAAGCGATCCTGGGCAGCGGCGAGTTTCTGTCCGAGCTGATGATGGCCGACGTCGGCGCGTTCGCGCGCCTGGCCGCCGATCCGTGGCTGCGCCGGGCGAAGCCGTCCGAGGCCATCGCCCGCGAGGTGCGCGCGGCCGCCGAGGGCGCGACCGATCTCCCCGAGCTGCAACGGCGCCTGCGACGGGTCAGGCGCTACGAGATGTTGCGGCTGGGCGCGCGCGAGCTGGGGTGGGGGACGACCGAAGAGGTCGCGCGCGAGCTGTCGGCCTTCGCGGACGTCTGCCTGGACGTCGCGGTCGACGTCTGCGACGGCGAGCTGCGCAGCGAGATCGGCGAGCCGCGCGCCGACGACGGCGGCCCGGTGCGGTTCGTCGTGATGGCGATGGGCAAGCTGGGGGGAGAGGAGCTGAACTTCTCGTCGGACGTCGACGTCTGCTACTTCTACTCGACCGACGCGGGCGCGGCCGGTGAGGCGTCGCTGCACCACTACTACTCGGAGCTGTCGCGGCGCGTGTCCGCGGCGCTGGAGCAACCGACCGCCGACGGGATGGTGTTCCGGGTCGATCTGCGGCTGCGTCCCGAGGGCCGCAACGGACCGCTGTGCAACTCGCTGACCGCCGCAGAGCGGTACTACGAGACGTTCGGGCGCACCTGGGAGCGGCAGGCGTGGCTGCGCGCGCGCCCGGCCGCCGGCGATCGCGCGCTGGGCGCCGAGCTGCTCTCGATCCTCGAACCGTTCATCTACCCGCGCAGCATCGACGCGCGCCTTATCGACGAGGTGCGCGGCCTGCGGGCGCTGTTCCGCGATCCGGCGGACGCGGGCGGCGTGCTGGGCGAGACCGGCTTCGACGTCAAGCTGGGCGCGGGCGGCATCCGCGACGTCGAGATGGTGGTGCAGGCGCTGCAGCTGTTGCACGCGGGAAAGCGCCCCGATCTGCGCGAACGGAACACGCCGCGCGCGTTCCCGCGGCTGGTGGTCGCCGGGTTGCTGGGCGATCGCGAAGCCTGGACGCTGCTGTCCGCCTACCGCTTCTGGCGGCGGCTGGAGCACCGGGTCCAGGTGGCGACCGGGGCCCAGCAGCACCGCCTGCCGGCCGGCGACGAGGCGCGCGCGCGTTTCGCAGCGGGGCTCGGCTTCGAGAGCCTGGAGGCGTTCGACGCCGAGGTACGGGCGAGGCGCGCGGCGGTGGAGGTGATCGCGGGGACGCTGGGCGAGGCGCCGCCCGAGATGCGCCTGCAGGCAGCCCGGCTGCTCGATCCGTTGCGCGATCGCGCCGAGCTGGAACGGCTGGCGACCGCGGCCGGATTCCGCGACGTCGAGGCGGCAGCCGACACGCTGGAGGCGATCGGGGCGCGCCTGCCCGCGGCGCTGCTGGACGAAGCGATCGCGTCGCCAGATCCGGATCGCGCGCTGCTTCACTTCCGCGATCTGATCTGGCGCAGCTCGGACGCGCTGATGCTGCTGCTGCGCGACGAGCCCCAGCTGGCGCGGATGCTCGCGTCGTTGTTCGGCACCAGCGATCGGCTCGCGGACCTGCTGATCCGCCACCCGCCCATGTGGGACGCGCTGGTCGAAGGTCTGGGCGCGCGTGTGCGGCCGCTCGACCAGCTGGCGGCCCGGCTCGCGACCGCGCTGCCGCGCGACGGCCAGCGGGACGAAGGCGACGAGGATCTCGAAGAGGGCCGGCTGCGCGCGATCCGCCGCTTCCAGACGGAGGAGACGCTGCGCATCGGGTTGCACGACGTGGCCGGCGATCTGGAACCGGCCGCGGTCACCGGCGGGCTGACCGACCTCGCCGAGGTGTGCCTGCAGCAGGGCATCGCGGCGACCCTTCCCGCGCTGGCGCAGCGGTACGGCGCGCCGAGCACCGGGTTGACGGTGCTCGGGCTGGGCAGCCTGGGCGCGCGCGAGATGCGCTACGGCTCCGATCTGGATCTGGTCTTTCTCTACGGCGGCGACGGGGAGAGCTCGACGGGGATCGACCACCGCGAGTGGTTCGGGCGTGCATCCGTGCGGGTCATCTCCGCGATGGAGGCGATGCTGGAGGAGGGGCGCCTTTACAAGGTCGATACGCGCTTGCGCCCGTCGGGCGAGCAGGGATTGCTGGTGACGTCGTGGAGCGCGTTCGAGCGCTACCATCGCGACGAGGCGGCGGGATGGGAGCGGGTGGCGCTGCTGCGCGCACGCGTCGTGTTCAGCAACGAGGACGCCGCCCTGCGCGCGCGCCGCGAGGCCGAGCTGGCCACGATCGCGTTCGACCGGCCGTTCGACGCGCGCAAGTTCGTCGCCGACCTCCGCCGTGTGCGGGCGCGCGTCGAGACCGAGCGCGGGCGCGTCCCGGCTGGCTCGCGCCACCTGCGCTTCGATCCGGGCGGCATCATGGACGTGGAATTTCTGGTCGCGCTGGGTCAGCTGCAGAACGCCGCCGATCCCGGCGTCCGCGTCACCACCACGGGCACCGCGCTCGCGCGCCTGGTGGCGCTGGGCTGGCCCGAATCGTTGCTGGATGACTACGCGGCGCTGCGGCGGGCGACGTTACGCCTGCGCCTCTTGCTGGATCGTCCCGAGGACGTCGTGTCGCCGCGCGACCTGCCGATGCTCGCGCGCAGCCTGGGGACTTCCCCCGACGCGCTGGCCGCGGATCTCGACACGCGCCTGGCCCGCGTCCGCGAGATCTTCGACGAACACTTCGGCTGAGATGCGCCGGCGTTCGCCGCGCAAGCGGATGCCCGCGTCTCCGTAGTCTGGTGGCTGACCTCCAATTGTCACGTCGAGGCTGGTCCCCATGTTTGGGGAGTGGCCGACTTCTTAAGCACGACGCGCGTGGTGCCCCGCAGCGCCCGCCTGTGGCGAATCGTCGGTGACGTTCGCTCGGGTGAGGGCCGTGGCGTGGCGATGTTCGGCCTGCAGATCTTCCTGCTGCTGACCGCCTACTACCTGCTGAAGACCGTCAGAGAACCCCTGATCTTGCTCTGGGGCATCTGGGGCCTTCACGGGCAAGAGCTGAAGGTCTACGCGACGTCGGCGCAGGCGCTGCTGTTGCTCGGGTTGCTGCCGCTCTACGCTCGGTTGGCGAGCCGCGTTCGCCGCCTGGTCTTGATCCGCGTGACTCTGATCGGGTTCGTCGTCGCGCTGGCCTTGTTCATCGTGCTGGGGCTGAACGGCGTGCCGATCGCGGCGCCTTTCTACATGTGGCTGGGCATCGTCAGCTTGCTCGGCGTCGCGCAGTTCTGGTCGCTGGCGGTCGACGTCTACAGCCGTGAGGCGGGCGAGCGGCTGTTCGGTGTCATCGCGATCGGCGGTTCGGCGGGCGCGATCGTGGGCGCGCAGCTGGCGCATCGCTTGATCGGACGGCTGGGCATCTACGGGTTGATGGTGATCGCGGCGGCGCTGTACGCGCTGGCGCTGGTCGTGGTCACCGTCATCGACCGGGCAGCCACGGGCGCGCGCGCCGCTGCCGAGCGGATCGCCCCGGCGGCGCCCCGCACGCGCGGCGTGTTCTCGCTGGTGATGCGCGATCGGTACCTGTTGCTGATCGGCGCGCTGCTGATCGTCGCGAACCTGGTCAATACGCAGGGCGAGTTCATCCTGGCGGACGCGGTCAAGATCCACGCCGAAGGGTTTCCCGCGTCGGAGCGCCAGGAGATCATCGGCCGCTTCTACGGGGGGTTCTACGGCGCGGTCAACGCGCTGGCGCTGCTCGTGCAGGCCTTCCTGGTCGCGCGCGTGCTCAAGCGCGGGGGAACGCGGTGGGCGTTGTTCCTGCTGCCGTGGGTCGCATTCGGGGGGTACGGCGCCATCGCGCTGGCTCCGTCGCTGGCGGTGATCGCGATCGCCAAGCTCGCCGAGAACAGCTTCGATTACTCGCTGGAGACCACCGTCGAGCAGACGCTGTTCCTGCCCACGACGCGCGAGATCAAGTACACCGGGAAGGCGACCGTCGACACCGTCTGCGTGCGTCTGGGCGACATGGTGGCCGGCGTGATGGTGATGGTCAGCTTGCATGTGCTGTCGCTGTCACGGCGGGGCGTCGCCGTGGCGAACCTGATGCTCGTCGCGGTCTGGCTGGCGATCGCGATCGCGATCGCGCGCCGTCACCGGACCCTCGCCGGCGACAGGCCGCCGGCGCGCGCGCCGGTGCGGAGGCCTGTTCGCGTCGCCCCCGAGATCATCCCCGGCGCCCCGGAACGGACCTGAGCGTTGGCGAGCGTCGCGCGGTTCGGGTCGATCAAAATGGGAGGGGATAGGGTGGGGGCCCCCACCCTCCCCCTCCCAAACCCTCCCGCGATGTTGCGCGGCGAGCAAAGCTCGCCGGCTCCACACGCGATCACCCTGCTGGCGCTGGGCGCGCTCGCCGTCATCGGCTGCGCCGCCGATCCGGCGGTGCGCGCGTTTCCCGATCGCGCGATCGCCTGGCAGGAACACGACAGCGAGGACGTGCCGCGGCCGCCGAAGCAGACCGACCTGGGCGAGCTGGACTCCATGCTGATCATGCGTGACGACGTGGCCGGCGAGGTCGATCGCGCGTTCGCGCTGGAAGGCGAGCACCCGGCGCGAGACGTCAACGCGGCAGACGAGGTGCCGTGCTCGACCTGGTTCTGCCCGCGCAACCACCTCGCGCCGATGACGCCCGCAGCGATCGCGGCGGGTCCGGCGGGCATTCCGCCGCGGCTGCCGTTGCGCATCGTCAAGGGCAAGGATCGCGGCGCCGCTCTCGGGTTTCAGGTCGTCGACGCCGACGGCCGCAAGTTCTTGCTCAAGCTGGATCCCACCCGCCACCTGGGGTTGAGCACGACGGCGGAGATAACGGGCACGCGCCTCTATCACGCCGCCGGCTACAACGTCCCGGCGAACTTCTTGCTGGAGCTGGGCCCTGACGACCTGGTGGTCGACCCCCACGCGACGTTCAAGCTTTACGACGTCCGCAAGCGGGCCCTGACGGCGGACATCGTGCGCGAGCGGCTGGCGCTGGCCGCGCGAAACCCCGACGGGCGCATCCGTGCCGTCGCGGTGAGCTGGCTGCCGGGAAAGGTGCTGGGCGCGTTCGACATGAAGGGCCGGCGGACCGACGACCCCAACGACAGGATTGGACACGAGCAGCGGCGCTCGCTGCGCGCCAGCTGGTTACTCGCCGCATGGCTGGCGATCTTCGACTCGAGCGCGATCAACACCCTGGACGCCTACGTCGAGGAGAACGGCCGGCACTTCGTGCGGCATTACATCATCGACTTCGGCGCGGGGCTGGGCTCGGCCACCAACGACGTCAAGGGGCCGAACGACGGCGGCCAGCATGTCGTGGAGTTCGGGCGGACGCTGGCGTCCGCGCTGTCGCTGGGGATCTACCAGCGCCACTATCAGGGGGAACGTCCCGACTGGACGAACGTCGTGAGCGCGCATCCGGCGCTGGGCTGGTTCCCGGCGGAGGAATTCGACGTCGAGGCGTTCCGGACGAACCGCAAGGTGCCCGCCCACAAGCGGATGGACGACCGTGACGCCTACTGGGGCGCCAAGCTGGTGACGTCGTTTACCGACGCCCAGCTGACCGCGGTCGCCGCGGCGGCGCGCCTGGACCCCGGCGAGGCGGCCTATCTGGTCAAGGCGCTGGCGGCCCGCCGCGACATCATCGGCCGGCGTTACCTGGCGGCGATGACCGCCGTCGAGGCGCCGTCCGTCAGCGGCGATGCATCGGGCGCGCGGCTCTGCTTCGACGATCTGGCCGTGACCCGCGGCTACGCCGAGGCGTCGCGCGTCCGCTACCACGTCGCGATCGGCGATGACCGGGGCCGGCGGCTGGGCGAGACGACCGTCGCGGCGCAGGGGACACGAAGCTGTGTGCCGGTGCCCGATGTGTCCGCCGGCTATCGGGTGATCGCGATCAGCGCAGAACTGGCGCAGGCGAACGGTGAGTGGCGCCGGGCGAAGACGACGCGTGTCCACGTCCGGAACGGGCGCGTCGTCGGTCTGGAGCGCGACGAGTGAAGGGGGTGGGGCGGTGCTGGTGGTTGGCGGGATCCTCGCGCTGGCGCTGATCGCGCAGGCGCCGGCGGCCGCGCCCGCCGCGGAGCCGGTGACCCCGGTCCCCGCGGCTGTCGAGCCCGCGGCACCGGAGCCCGCGGCGTGCGATGAACCGGGATCGGCGCCTGACCCGCGCTGCAACGACAACCTCGACGGCCGCGCGTCACCGGCGGCGTCACCCGCGCGTCAGGCGGCGCGCGCGGTGCTCACGCCGCCGCGGGCTGCGGCGCGCCTGGTGCTGCTGCCTGTGGTCGAGGGCACCGAGGCCGCCGAGCGCCACAACATCTTCCCGTGGCTGCGCGCGCTCACCACCAGCGACGACGGCAAGGTCGGCGTGCGGCCCGACATCCAGTACTCGACGGGGTTCGTCCCGTCGGTCGGATTTCTCCTGTTCTACCGGCGGCTGCCCGTACCGACCAGCGAGGTGACGGCCCGGTTCAAGGCCGGCAGCGCCCAGGTGCTGCGCGCCGAGGTCGCGCTGCGTGGACCACACTGGCTGGGCCTGATTCTGGGCGCGTTCGTGGACAAGCGCGACGATCGCCTGTTCGCCGGCATCGGCAACCCGGCGCCGGGCGCGCCGCAGCCGATCGAGTCGCGGTATCGGGGCAACATCTACCGCGCCGAGGCGCTATGGCTGACGCCGACGGCCGGGCCGCTGACGCTCTCGCTGCGCGCGGGCCTCGAGGGCCGCGAGTACGACACTGACGACGTGCGCGGCGGTCCGTCGATCGCGGACGCTTACGGCGCGCCGCCCGCGTCGTGCGCGGCGCGCGGGCAGCCTGTTCCGTGCACCGATCCGGCGCTGGTGCCGGAGTTCGATACCGATCGGCGCTTGCTCTACCAGCGCGCGCGCCTGGCGCTGGACCTGCGACCGTTGGGGCGCGACCGGCGCGGCGTCGAATTCGGCCTGGACGGAACGGTGTTCCACGGAGTCGTCGCCGACCCGAGCCGTTACGCGCGCCTGAGTTTCGACGGCGTGGCGGCGATCGGCGGCATCGATCGCACCTTGCTGCTGAGGTTCGCCGCGGCCGTCGTCGAACCGCTGGGCCGCGCGCCGGTTCCGTTCGACGACCTTATCTCCCCCACCGGCGGGATGGGGATCCGCGGCTTGCCCGACGGATTGCTGCGCGATCGCAGCGGTCTGGTCGGCACGGCGGAGTACCGCTGGCTGATCTCCTCCGGCCTCGACGCCACGCTGTTCGTCGACGAGGGCGCGGTGGCGGGCCGCTGGTTCGCCGGTCTGGAGGGCGAGGACTTCCATACGTCCGTCGGCGCCGGTCTGCGATTTTACGCGGGCACGCTGCCGCGCTACTGGGAAGAGACGGCCAGTCAGGGCGTGCAGATCGCCTACGCGCCGGGACGTTCGATCCGCTTGCTGCTGACGGCCGCGCTCTTCTGAGCTCGAGCGCGATGATCCTGGCGCGCTCGATCGAATCTGCTAATCCGGAAGCCCATGAAATTCCTTCCGGCGCGCGCCGCGCGTTTTGGCGCGCGGACGGCGCGCGGTTCATGGATCGTGTTGGCCTTGGTGCTCGCGAGCTGCTCGACCAACGAGTCGGGACGCCTCGCAGCGACAGGCACCGGTGATACCAGCAACCCGCCGGTGACACGCATCGCGCCCGTCGCGAACGGCGCTGCGTGCGCGAACCTGCCGGGCGAAGGCGCGGGCCAGACGGCCATCGCGCGCGCGCCGTATCTGCAGCGCGTGACCGCGCATGAAGCGGTCGTCGTCTGGACGTCCGTCGCCGGCGCATCTGCCTCGGTGCTCGTCGAGACGCCGGACGGCAACGGCGAGGTCGATTTCTCCGCGACGATCGATCCGGGCGAACCATCGAACGGCGCGCGGCAATGGTCGGCGGCGCTGACCGGCCTTCAACCCGACACCACCTACTGCTACACCGTCTACCAGGACGGCGCGCCTGTCTCGGCGCCGACGCCGCTCGAGACCGCGCCCGTGCCGGAGGCGGCGCGGCCCTTCCAGTTCGTGGCGTTCGGCGATTCGGGCGGCGGCGGTAACGACCAGCGCGCGCTGTTGCAGCAGCTGGAGACCGTTCCTTTCGACCTGATGATTCACACCGGCGACATCGCGTACGACCACGGCACGCTCGCCGACTTCGAGGCGAAGTTCTTCGACATGTACGCGCCGCTGCTGTCAGCGCGGCCGATGTTTCCGGCCAGCGGGAACCACGACTACGAGACGTCGGACGCCGCGCCGTTCCGGCAGGTGTACGTGCTGCCCGAGAACGGCGGCCCCGACGGCATCGAGCGCTGGTACTCGTACGACTGGGGCAACGTGCACTTCGTCGCGCTCGACACCGAGAAGGTCGGTCCGGCGCAGGCCGCCTGGCTGGAGGCTGACCTCACCGCGAACAAGCTCCCCTGGACGGTCGTCTACGGCCACCGGCCGCCGCATTCGTCGGGCGAGCACGGCGACGACCCGGGGTTCAACCAGTACTTCACACCGATCCTGAAGGCGCACCACGTGCCGCTGGTGCTGGCCGGCCACGACCACCACTACGAGCGCTTCAAGCCCATCGACGGCACCACGTACATCGTCACCGGCGGCGGCGGGCGCGGCGTGCGCGAGCTGAACAACCGAGAGTCCAGCTCGGCATTCGCCGAGGCGGTCATCCACTTCGTTGCTGTCACGGTCGACGCCGACACGCTGGCCGTCCACGCCATCGACGGCACCGGCCGCGAATTCGACTCGACCGTGATCCGCCGCAACTGACCCTCACCCCGGTGAGGGTCCGCTACTCCTCGGCTTCGCTCTCGGCGGCGATGCCGTGGAGGCGGAGCTTTTCCCAGAGGTTCTTGCGCGAGATACCGAGGATCTCGGCGGCCTTCATCTTCTTGCCGTTGGACTGCGCCAGCGCGCGCAGCAGGTACTCGTGCTCGAACTCTTTCATCGCCGCGGCGAGCGAGCGCAGGTTGCCGCCCGGCGAGGTGGTCGTCCCGTCCAGCGTCCCGGTGATCCCGGCGGGCAGGTGCTCCACGTCGATCTCGCCGCCCCCCGCCAGCACGACGGCGTGCTCGATCGCGTGCGCGAACTCGCGCACGTTGCCCGGGAACGCGTACTGCGACAGCACCGCCCAGGCGCGCGGCGACACCGTCGACGCGGTCTTGCCCGGGGGCGTGAATTTGTTCAAGAAGTACTGTAACAACAGCGGCAGATCCCCGCGCCGTTCGCGCAGCGGCGGGATCTCGATATCCAGCACGTTCAGCCGGTAATAGAGGTCCTCGCGGAACTTCCCCTCACGGATCCGCTCGCGCAGATTGCGGTGCGTCGCCGAGATGATCCGGACGTCGACGCGCGTGATCTCGTTGGTGCCCAGCGGCTCGACGGTCCCTTCCTGCAGCACCCGCAGCAGCTTCGCCTGGGCCGGCAGCGGCACCTCCGCCACCTCGTCGAGCAGCAGCGTGCCCCCGTCCGCCGCCTTGAAGCGGCCGTCGCGGCGCTTGACCGCGCCCGTGAACGCGCCCCGCTCGTGCCCGAACAGCTCGGCCTCCAGCAGCGTTTCCGGAAACGCCGCGCAGTTGACGGCGATGAACGGCTTCGCGGCCCGGGCGCTGCGTTCGTGCAGCGTTCGCGCGATCAGCTCCTTGCCGGTGCCGCTCTCGCCGGTGATCAGCACGGGCGCGTCGCTCTGCGCGATGGTCTCGACCCGGTCGGACAGCCGCAGCATGGGCGGGCTGCGCCCGATGATCGCGCGCGTGCCGTTCGTTCCCTTGCGCTGCGAGAGCTCGGCGCGGGCTTGCTCCAGTTCCCGCTTCAGCGCGCGCTGCACGCCGATCCGCTCCATCTGGAGGATGATCTCGTCGATGTCGAACGGCTTGGTGATGTAGTCGTAGGCGCCTTCCTTCAGCGCCGCGACCGCGTCGGCGACGGCGGCGTGGGCGGTGATCAGGATGACGTCGGTGCCGGGGGATTCCTGCCGCACGCGGCGGAACAGCGTCAGCCCGTCGATGCGCGGCAGGCGGATGTCGCACAGCATGACGTCGAACACGTTCGACGAGATCAGCGTCAAGCCCTCGGCGCCGTTCGCTGCCAGGGTCACCCGGTGCCCGGCATCGCGCAACGCATCGCCCACGATCGAGCGAAAGTCGGGCTCGTCGTCAACCAGGAGGATGTCGAGCATGATCGCCTAGGCCTTCCCGTAACACGCGGGGATGTCTTGCGCACCCGCAAAAACGACCTACATCCGAAGTATGTTGTCTACCCCCCATGACGATCCCGAGCAGGGGCGGTCACAGCCACGCGAACGGCGGCTCGTGCTGCTGGTCGATGACTGTCAAGACACGCGCGAGCTCTACGCGGAATACCTGGAGCTATCAGGGTTCGACGTCAAGGAGGCTGAGAACGGAATCGTCGCGATCGACGAGGCCGTACGGGTGCGCCCGGACATCATAGTGATGGACATGAGCTTGCCCAAGCTGGACGGGCGTGAAGCAGCGCGCCAGTTGCGCGCCGACGAACGTACGCGCGCGATTCCACTGGTGATGATCTCCGGCTACGACGCCGACGCGCTGCCCGCGAACGACGGCCTGTGGGACCACTACCTCGGCAAGCCGTGTCCGCCCGAGACGCTGGTCAGCGTGATAGGTCGCCTGGTCGCCTGAACGGCGTCGTCGCCTGCTCGGAAGCCTGCTCGGATCCTCGAAAGGACTCGACGCTGACGCGGATGCGCTTCTGACCGCGCAAGCGCGGCGGCGCCACCATGACGCCATCTCGGCCGGCCGCCTTGGCTGCGTAAAGCGCGCGATCCGCTGCCGCGTGCAGCGCATCGAACGTCGGCAGCGCCGCCGCCCGCAGGTCGGCCGCGCCGATCGAGACGGTGTGGTTGATCGGCTCGGTCGCCTTCGACCAGCGGCCGGCCCGCAGACTGAGGCGGCGGACGCTGTCGCGGATGCGCAGCGCGAGCACGCGCGCCTCCGTCGCTGGCGTGTTGACCGCCAGCACGATGAACTCGTCGCCGCCGTAGCGGGCGGCCAGATCCGTTGCGCGGCAGCTGCGCCGCAGCGCCTCGGCGACCAGCTGCAGCGCCCGGTCGCCGTCGGCGTGGCCGTGGCGGTCGTTGATGTCCTTCAGCCGATCGAGGTCGACCAGAATCAGCGACAGCGACGTGTCATAGCGCGCGGCGCGATTGAGCTCGTCGGCGAACGCGCTGCGCAACCGGCGCCGGTTGGCCAGGCCCGTCAGCGGATCCGTGGTCGACAGGCGCCCGAGCAGGTCTTCCTTGCGCCCGACGATCCAGCCCAGGATCGTCATCATGACCAGCGTCGCCACCAGCAGATAGACATAGGGCAGGGGGCGGTCGCGAAGCTCTGCGAAGATCCAGGAAACTGTCGGTATCCGGTGGGTGGTCGAGGCCTCCAGGAGCAGCAGCCCCGCGACCATGGCGATCGACAGCAGCAGCCCTGCGGCGGGATAGGCGAAGCGGCGCGGCCAGCGCGGCAGTCGCCACGTCGTCGTCATGGTGCGCCACGTCGCCCGCATCGCCACCGTCCCCGGTTAAAGGTGACGCCCGCCGTCGCCGTGGACGTGCGGCTGGGCCGGCGCAGGCCTGACGGCGCGGTGCAAGGCCAGCGTCAAAGCGCGCGGCATCGTCTCGCCCTTGCGCACGACGTCCGCGACCTTGGGTCCTAAAACCTGCCGCTCGTTCTTAGTCATGTACAGCGCCGACAGAACGATGAAGCGAACGTCGGCCAGGCGGTCCTCGGTGCGCGCCGCGCGCAGGACGTCGAGGCCGGTCATCTCGGGCATGACCAGATCCAGCACGACCGCCGCGAACGGACGGCTGCGCAGCAGCGCCAGGCCTTCCTCGCCCGAGGCCGCGCGGGTGACCTGGTACCCCGCCGCTTCTATGAAGCTGCCGACGCGCTGGCGTTCGATCGCGTCATCCTCGATCAGCAGAACCGGGCCGTTCTCCCGGGGTGGTTCGAACTGGATGGGGCCGCTCGTCGAGGTGACGGTTGCGCCCAGCTGGGCCGGGGCCGGTTGAGCCGCCGGTTCGGCGGCCTCGCGGGCGGGCGCGCGTCCTTCCGCGATGTTGTCCACCAGCGCGAGCAGGTTGCGCCCGCTGCGCCGAATCACCTCGATGTACTGGCGCTGCTCGGGCGACAGCGGCCCCTTGTCGTCCTCGAGCAGCAGTTGCGACAGCGTGATGATCGAATTGAGCGGCGTGCGGAGCTCGTGGCTCAACCGTGTGCGCAGCTTCTTTCTCAGCCGATCGGCGTATTCGTCTTCCGAAAGACGGTCGTATCGATCGGCGCGCCGCTGGATCAGCATCGACGCGATCACTGTGCTGCTGATCAGCAGAAGGCCAACGATGATGAACGCCGCGATCGCCATGAGCAGATCTCCCGTCTCATCTGGGCATTGGAAGCGCCGTCGACAAGCACAGCGCACGTCTTAGGTTGTGCTTAGTCGCGCCACGCCCCAGGTGAGGTGTGACGACTTCAATAAAAGTCCTGGAGGTCGAGGTCCGATGCCGAACTACACCAACTCCGTCTGGTCAGAGGCGACGCCCGCTCCACCGTACCCGTCGCTGGAGGGCAACGTCGCGGTGGACGTCGCGGTCGTCGGCGGCGGCATCACCGGCATCACCGCGGCGCTGCTGCTCGCGCGCGCCGGTCGCCGTGTCGCCGTCATAGAGGCGCGCCGCATCGGCAAGGGCGAGACAGGTAAGACGACCGCGCATCTCACGGAAGTCCTGGATGTGCCGTACCACACGCTGGTGTCGCGCTTCGATCTCGACGGGGCGCGTCTCGCCGCGGCCGGCCAGCGCGACGCCATCGAACGGATCGCGAAGTTCGCGGACGAGTGCGCGATCGATTGCGACTTCCGGCGCGTTCCCGGGTTCGTGTTCGCCGAGAAGAAGGCCGATCGCGCCGTGCTGGAGCGCGACGCGTCGGCCGCGCACCGCCTGGGCGTCAGCGCGACGCTCGTCGATCGAGCGCCGCTGCCGTTTACCATCACGGCGGCGCTGCGCTTCGAGAACCAGGCGACCATTCATCCGCGCCTTTACCTGCAGGGACTGGAACGCGCGTTCGTCGGGATGCACGGGCAGATCTTCGAGGACACGCAGGTGACGGCGATCGATGAGGGGAATCCCTGCCGCGTGATCAGCGATCGCGGCATGGTCACCGCGCACCACGTGATCGTCGCGGCGCACGTTCCGATCGTGAACCGCTTTCTGCTGCACGCGAAGCTGGCGGCGTATCGATCGTACGTCGTCGGGGTGGACCTGGGGGGCGACGCCGGCGTGGGCGACGGCCTTTACTGGGACATGGCCGAGCCGTACCACTACATCCGCACGCAGACCATCGGCGGGCGCCGATACCTGCTGGTGGGCGGAGAAGATCACAAGGTCGGGGAAGCGGACGACACGACGGCGCCGTTCGAACGGCTGGAGACGTACGTGCGCGCGCGTTTCGGCCGCGAGGTCGCCGCCACCGATTACAGGTGGTCGGGGCAGATCGTGGAGTCGGCGGATGGCCTGCCGTACGTGGGACGCAACTCGCTGTCCCATGACGTCTACGTCGCCACCGGATACGGCGGCAACGGCATCACGCAGGGCACGCTCGCGGCGACGGTGATCGCCGACGAGATCTGCGGGGTCGCCAATCCGTATCGCGAGCTGCTGGACGCCACGCGCATCAAGCCGCTCGCGTCGGCGGGCGCGGTGCTGGCGGAGAACCTCGATTATCCGAAGCACATGCTGGCGGATCGTCTGAACCGCGCCGGTGGCGCGGAGGCGCTGGCGGCGATCCCGCCGGGCGAGGGTCAGGTGCTGTCGCTCGGCGGCGAGCGCCTCGCTGTCTACCGCAACGCGAACGGGCAGCTGGGCGCGCTCTCGCCGGTGTGCACGCATCTCGGCTGTCTGGTTCACTGGAACACGACCGAGAAGAGCTGGGACTGCCCCTGTCACGGCAGCCGCTTCGATCCGCACGGGCGCGTGCTGAACGGGCCGGCGGTGACCGCGTTGCAGGCGCGTCCGATTTCGGGCCTGTCGGAGGAAGAGCGCCAGTCCGAGTCACCGACGCACGACCTGCACGAGCACGCCGCGACGGACTAACCTCGGAGATCGCCCGTCTCGATCCAAGCGAAGGCCTAGGCGGCGCAGCCGTATCCCTTCGTCCGGCGAGCGCCATCGGGCGGGCGGTGGCGATGTCTCGTGGCTAGCCTGCGAGCCCGCACGAAACAGGGGCAGACTCCGCGAGAACCCTTGAGCGCACGCGCGTCAGGCTGAGCGCGCGGTGCGAAAGCCGTGGCTCGAACAATGGCGCCCGTCCGCTTGCCTGGCGCTCGCCGGACGAAGGGATACGGCGTGCCGCCGAGGCGTTCGCTTGCATCAACACGAGCGATACGGCGCCTACCCGAGCGCCGAGAACACGGCCAGGCCCAGGCCAGCCGCGAGGGTGGATGCGGCGCCGAGCACCAACGCGCAGACGACGTACCCGCCGACTCCGACGGCGCGGTCACCGAACAGGCGTCGCTGTACGCTGTACCCCAGCGCGAAGCCGGCGAGCAACGCGGTGGTCCCGACGGCCTGCAGCGCGAGGCCATCCATACCGCCCACGGCGAGATCGCCCTGGCCGCCGTAAAGGTTCCAGGCGATGTCGCCCAGCGGAACGAAGTAGCACCAGAAGAAGATCGCGGCCGCGAGCCAGCGGTTCACGCGCACGCGCCGCCACGCGAACAACGCCGTCGCCGCGGCGAGCACCGACCACATCACGTACGGCGCCACGCTGACCAGGTCGCCGAGCCAGGGCGGCGCGTGGGGCGGCGGTTCCCAGCGGACGTGGCCGAGGTTGTGGGGCCCTGGCAGGAACGCGAACTCCGTGATCCGCCCGCCCAGCGCGATCGCGACCACCGCGTGCGCGGCCTCGTGCAAGAAGGTCACGCCGACGAAGAACAGCACGGGCGCGACCGCGATCTGCGGTCCGAACGGGATCAGGGCGCGCCCGACGTCGCGCCATCCTGAGCGCGCGGCAGGCGGGGTCGGGACGACGACGGTGGTCACGCCACGTTGATTCTAGCCGCCCCCGCGCGAAGCGCGGGATCGCGGCTACCTGAAAAAACAATAGTCGCACACCGCGCCTGCGGCGCGGAGCGACTAGCCGCTCCGCGCGACTAGAACCCGGCGACGTTCAGGCCACGCGCCGCGACCTTGCGTGAGGTGCGGGGCGGGGCGCTGTACCAGGCGGTCTGTGCGCGAGGCGCGGGTCCGGTCTCGAAGGTGAACAACCAGAACAGGCGCATGAACTGATGGTGGCCGATGCGTTCGTGGCCGACCAGGCCGCCGAACAGGTTCCACATGAAGTCGCCGGGCCGCTTCACGCCCGAGTCATAGACGGGCAGCACGAGGCCGACGAAGCGGCGGTAGGTGCCGTCCGGCGTGCCGTCGTCGCGCAGGCCTTCCTGGTGGTAGTAGCTGGGGATCACCAGAGTCGACCGGTAACCCGGGCGGCGCCAGCGCGCATACAGCGGCAGCACCAGCGTCGTCTCGTCGTTGCCGCGCTTGATGTCCCAGTACAGCGGCAGGATCACCAGCGGCAGCCCGAACGTCGTGGCGTACGTCGGCGTCGTATGGCTGTAGACGAAGGGCGAGACCCAGTAAGTCGTCTGGTCGGTTTCGCGGTGATACCGGACGAAGAACGGGAACAACACCGTCGTCCGGGTGAGATGGAAGTCGTGCACGTCGTAGAACAGCGGCAGCACGAGCGTCGTCGCCGAGGCGATGTCCCGGAAACGCCACAGCAGCGCCGCGGCCATCGTGAAGCTCTCTTCCGGGCTGGTGCGCGACACGTAGGGCAGCGGCAACGGGACGACGGTCGTGGTCCGCTCCAGCGCCTTGTTGGTGTGCCGGAACCAGAGCGGGAAAACCATGCTGAAGCGGGTCTCGATGCTTTCGTGCGAGACGACGAGCGGACCCAGCGCGTACCACGTGCGCGACGGGCCCGAATTCCGGTAGCCCGCCACGGGTGTGAACAGCGCGAAGTGGTCGGGCGCGCTC